>Ga0335079_10001376_pt1 | contig 27560 bp, 27 predicted proteins | sample Lox_Sample_33_FD_206719 | JGI IMG/M metagenome (GOLD analysis project Ga0335079, IMG submission 206719) | Soil microbial communities from Loxahatchee National Wildlife Refuge, Florida, United States - Lox_Sample_3.3 | ecosystem: Environmental > Terrestrial > Soil > Wetlands | place: USA...
TGGCGATATCCAAACCAATCGTGGTAATCTGCATGTGGACGGCTCCCTTGATGTGATTCGTCTTACGACAATCACCCTATGGCACTTCGATGCCGATACGGGCGCCGTCCACCACATCATTCGCGACCAAAGTGCGTAGCAGCAATTTGCAGCGCGACTCACGCATTGACCTTGACCGAAATTTCGCGATGGCGGTTTTTGGTCAACGCCATAGGGACCTCGCAGGCGAGAATCCCCATGGGGTAATGATTTGGGTTAACGAATGGTTGCCGCGAACGGAACAGTAACGCTCTACCGTTCCGGTCCTAATTCCCGTTTTGTACGGTCCTAGGAATATTGGCCCCTTTTGAAGGGGCAAGTGGTCCTTTTTCGTCATAATGGGCCAGCACCGACCCGTCGAACCATGCTTCTTTCAATTGCAGACCGCAATTGCGCCGCTTCGATCGGCTTAAACAAAACTGCTGCCGCATGATCCTCTCGGATGCGGTCGATCGTTGCCTGGTCGGTTGAGCCGGTAACAAAAACGACTGGAATGCGGTGGCGCTGATAAATTTTAGTCGCAGCATCTACTCCATCGCCCTTACCTGCCAACTGCACATCCATGAGGACAACATCGGGGCGATGTTCTTCCGCAAGCTCAATAGCACCCGCGGCAGTCGACGCAATGCCACAGACCTGCAGGCCCATCTCTGTGAGCATATCCGACAGCATCATCGCGATCAGTTCTTCGTCTTCAACGATCAAAGCATTGCCACGTAGTGCGGTCATTTTGGCAATTTCTGTTTCTGGCTAACCTGCGTCGAGTTTGTTAAACGGTATGGTTATATCGCACGTTAGTCCGTCCGGTGCATAGTTGAATTGCACATCCTTGAATGTTGTTTTCAGAAGGGTCGTGCCAAATCCCGACACCGTCGGAGCTGTGACAGGCGGCCCACCGTGTTCCCTCCATTTGAATTTCAAGCATCGTTCCTCACCATCAACATCCGGCGCCCAGGACACTTCTACCTTGCCTGCGCCATTGGAAAACGCACCATATTTTGCGGCGTTCGTTGCGAGCTCGTGGATCGCAAGCGACAGTCGCTGTGCAATCTGTGGATCCAATCGAACACTGTTTCCGCGCAGTGATGTCCGCTGCTGGAATGGCTCAAGCTCCATACGTATGATTTCGTCAATGCTTGTTCTTTCCGATTTCGTGCCAGTAAGCTGGCGGTTGGCCCGAGCCAAAGACTGCAGGCGTCCTTCAATCGCCGACTTGGCGTCGGCGAGCGATGATTTGTCGGACAGGGCACGGTGAACGATCGCCTGCACCACACTCAATAAATTATTGCCGCGGTGCTGCACTTCGTGAACAAGCGTTTTCTCGATTTCTTCCGCACGTTTGCGATGAAGAAAGTCGGCGGCTTGCCGTGCCAATAAGTCCATCCAACTCAGTTCGCGCGCGCTGGGACGATAGATTTTGCCGAAATGCGTTGAGATCATGCCCAATAGGCTTCCATTACTACTGATGAGTGGGATCGATATAACGGCGCGCACGCCAGCATCCAGCAATATCTTCTGGGAGGACTTCCCAACGAAGATTTCGCTTTTCACCACGTCTTCGACAACAATCCGATTATGCGCATGAATCGCGGCAGCACAGGCAGAATTGTCGTCTCCGCAAACTAAAGCAAAGAATGTCAAGAAAGGCTCTTTGAAGCCTCGTTGTGCCGTGATGGTCAACCCACCGGAGGCTTGGTCCAGTAACTGAATATTCCCCATGTCAGCGCCGCTAAGCTCAATCGCTATGTCCAAAATCTCGGAGAGGCACTTCTGCAATTCCGCGCTTTCGCGCATTAGTTCTCCACTAAGTTGATTAATTCGAGTCAACGCTCGGAAATCAGCAGCAATTCGCTCCTGTGCCTGCTTTCTTTCTGTGATGTCGCGGGCGATCTTGGAAGCTCCAACAATCTCTCCTTGATTGTTTTTGACTGGCGAGACGGTCAAAGAAACGTCGATGATGCGTCCATCTTTGTGCCGACGCTTGGTCTCATAATGTTCAAGGCGCCCCTCACGTTGGATGCTCGCAAGCACTTTGTTTTTCTCTTCCTCAAGTTCTGGTGGAATGACGATCGTTATGGGCTTGCCGATAGCTTCCTCTGCGGAGTGACCAAAGAAACGCTCCGCTCCGTTATTCCAGCTCACGATGATGCCCTTCAGGTCTATGCTTACGATGGCGTCGTCAGATGATTCAACGATGCTAGCAAGTTGCTGTTTTTCTCGGTCGGCAATTAAAAGCCGGTAGGCTTGTCCAGTCATCAGCAGGAGAAAAGCTCCAAGTAATCCTGTGCCGAGACCTCCCACCGTCAAAACTGACCAACTTTGAAAACGCACGAAAATAATCACAAAAATTCCAAAGCTAATGAGCATAGGGATCGCGACTTGCGCACCGCGATAACGCCAAATAACTCGCGGCGCTCCGAAAAATATCAGCATCAATGGCAAAGCCACGAGCACGCCCAGACTGTCACCGCACCACCATGTCAACCAGTGACTCAATAACGCATCGGATTGAACGATGCCTAATGCCCAAAGGCTGCCAACAGAAAAAGTGGCGCTCGTTGCGCAAATTAATGGGATAGCTACGACATAAGACAAAATATCCCGCAGCGTATCCAAAGACGCTGGATATCCGACAAATCTCCGAAGAGCACTGCTACCGATGTATGCTTGGAAGGTAGAAGCTGCAGCGATTGCAATCGCAGCCGCAACTTCGATCAAGTCCCCGCGGTGACTGATCGAATAACCAACCCAGGCATTGAGTATGAGTGAACCCGCAAAAACGCTGGGTAGGGAGACCGAGCCCGCAATGAACGTTGCTGTGAGAGCGATCCCTGCGGGCAAAAAAATTGGAGTGGCATATCCTGGTGGCAATGCGAGGAACAAGCCGAGCCAGCCAGTTATCGCATAGGAGACCGGCAAAGCTACGTAGATCAATAGGCGGCTGCGTACTGCCTTATCCCTGGCCAGCATGATGCGTCTGAGTTATGGCCTATGAGGCAACCCATCATAACGCTATGAATTGATGCCGACGAGATGGAAACCTAGCTCGCTGAGCTTTTTTTGGAAACCAAACTTGAGGAATGCGAGCTAATAGAGTCATCCCGCGCCGCGGACAATCGATGTCATGGCGATGTCTTAAGGGGTCAACAGTGCGATTTTGCCCCATTTTCCGCATGTCCGGTTATCCCCCGATCGCGTCGGGAACAGCGACCACAAAAATTTGAAGCGAGGACGAAATTCCCCGTGATGTCGGCTGTAGCTCCGACAGCGTCGCCTGAGGGGCCATGCCGCGACGGCAGCGACGTGCCAAGAGCGTCGCCGTAGTGGACATCGTCTTAGGTCCGTTCCTTGCTGGTTGCCATGGACTAACACCCTAACCGACTTCGACTATTTAGGGTGGATGATTACCGACACGAATTTCTCACCACGCGACCTGTGTCGTGCCCTTTGAGTTTTGCACCAGCCAACGCTTCCGCAAGATCTCTTTGTGTGAACGGCTTTGAAATTTTTTGAAAACTTGTCTTTACGGCAGACGGCAACTCAGCATAACCAGTGGCGAGGATAATTGGCAGATTTGGCCATTCACATTTGATTGCTTCCGCAAGTTCTGCCCCGGTCATATACGGCATGGCTTGATCTGTAATAACGAGATCAACGGAATTTTCGCCTCGCAGAATATTGAGCGCCTCTTTTCCAGAGTTTGCCTCCAATGCGGTATGACCGAGGTCCTCCAGCATTGCGAGCGTATTCCACAGAACCAAGGGGTCGTCATCTACAGCGAGCACCACGAGTGGACGAATATCTTGTTCGGTCTGGTGTGTTGATTGCAAATCTTGACCTGTTTTCGTTATAGCCTTCGTCGCTGCTGGAAGCAGAAGCTCGGCAGTCGTCCCTTTGCCTTTTTGGCTTTTCAGTATGAAACGTCCGCCGGATTGCTCAGCAAGCCCATGCACCATAGGAAGACCAAGGCCGGTGCCCTTGCCCAATCCCTTCGTTGTGAAGAAAGGATCTATGGCACGCTTAAGCGTTGCTTCGTCCATGCCTTCGCCTGCGTCTGTTATCGTAAGGCAAATATACTTGCCTGGTTTTGAGCCGCTGCTTTGTTCTCTCGCTGCAATAATAATTTCACCGCCATTTGGCATGGCATCGCGCGCGTTTAAGCAAAGGTTAAGGACAGCCATTTCCAATTGATTGGGATCGACTTGCGCTGGAGTAAGTGCAAGCGGAAAACGTGTTTCGATTAATATCGATGGCCCCAATGAGCGGTGAAGCAGGTCGGTCATCCCGTGGACCAGTTCAGCAATATCAACCGCCTCAGCCCTGAGGTCCTGGCGTCGCGCAAACGCAAGTAGGCGCTTCGTTAGCATCGATCCGCGCACTACGCCCTGCGTGGCATTTTCCAACAGTCCCATTATCTTGGGATTTTCGGGAAGTTGCTTGCGCAGAAGTTCAAGGCTGCTCAAAATCGCAGTGAGCAAATTATTGAAATCGTGAGCAATTCCGCCGGTAAGTTGCCCAATTGCATCCAACTTTTGCGATTGGACCAACGCTTCGCGGGTCTTTTCGAGTTCTTCTTGCGATTTTCGTCTATCGGTCAGGTCCCGAGTAATCTTAGAAAATCCAACAATCGACCCCGTTGGATCTCGGATTGGGTCGATGACTATGTGCGCCCAAAAGCGACTACCGTCTTTGCGTATTCGCCAGCCTTCTGTCTCGAATTTTCCTTCTTGTGCTGCAGTTTGAAGGGCGCGCTGCGGCAGCCCTATCTTCTGGTCTCCTTCGGTATAGAAGCGAGAGAAATGCTGTCCGATGATTTCCGACGCCTCATATCCTTTGAAACGCTGCACGCCAGCGTTCCAGCTCGATACGACCCCTGTTGGGTCGAGCATGAAGATTGCGTAGTCCGTTATTCCTTCAACGAGTAGCCGGTATCGACCATCCTCGGTCAATGACGCAATATACCGGTCGGATTCTTCCATCACGGCTCTACCCTGATAGTATGATGGCTACTCCACACAATTCGCCCAATGAAAACAAAACACTGACTTACGAGTTCCATTGCCGGTGGTTTTGAATGTCAAGCAATGACTTCGAACGCGTGAACTTGTTGGCTGTTCGCTCGCTTTTTAGGACTAGACCGCGAAGGAGATTGCTGTCAGTCCGGGAGCTTTTCGTCGGTCTCCGGAAAAAAGTGTGATGTTGTGACGAGCCCGATGATCGTCATCGGCATGGCTAAAAACGCGCCGATCGGCCCCCACATCCATGTCCAGAATGCCAGTACTAGAAAACTCGTAAGCGGATTGAGCGTCAACCGCCGGCCGATGATGGTCGGTGTGACGATCTGACCTTCGACAAGGGCCAGCGCGACAAAGCCTAACGGTGCAATCAAGGCCAGGCCGAGCGAAGGAAACTCGACCAGGCCGACGGCAAATAGAATGATCGTCATGAGCCCCGGCCCAATGTAGGGAATGTAGTTGAGGATCATTGCAAGCAGCCCAAGAATGACCGGGTTGGGCAGGCCGATCACCCATGATGATGCACCAACGATGACGCCAAATGTAAAGTTGATCAGCGTGACGACCGTCAGATAGCCGGCGAGGTTATATTCGACGTCATTGGCGATGCGAAGAAAACGCAGCTTCGTCTCGTGCGAGGGCAAAGCCAAAACGACGAAGTTACGGAACTCTAGCTGCGCGACCAGATAAAGCAGCAGCGTGACGACGAATACCACCAGTTGCGTTGCCGCCGGTGTCACGAAGTCCGCTACCGAGGTCAAAAATTCGGTCATGCCGGTCTCGACGTGAACCGTGTTGCTGACAGAAGGCGTGATGGCATTCTGGATCTCGCGTAGCGCAGCAAGCGGCGTGTCAAGAATATAGAAGTATTGCTGCAGCTTCGACATGATTTCGGGCAAGCGGGCGAACCATGCGGTCACCGGACCTGCGAGCAGCGTGATGCCAATGCCAACGATCGCGGCAAACATGCCAACCATGCATAATGCCGTGACACCGCGCGGGACACCGTGTTTGCTGGCGTATTTCACGACCGGGCTGAAGGTGGTGCCGACTACGAAGGCGGCCAGGACCGGCACGAGAATGCCGCGGCAAATGTAGAGCGTGGTGCCGAACAGAATGACGAACAGACCTATGACTGCCATCTGCTCCGCCGAAGTCCAAAAGTTGGTAAGGTCCGAGACCGGCTGCGCATTATGGACGACCAATGAAAAGCGACTATCGCCTCGCGGACGAAAGATTTCCATTTCGACTCCGGTCTGTCGGCTAGCGTGCAGGAACATCACGAAAACTCAATGCTTGAGCGAAGGACTAGGTTCCCAATGCAGACGCGCCACGATCATGTCATCCGGCTGGCGCTTCAGATTCTGCCAGCGACTGCCAGGATGACTATGATGATCAGGATGAGGCCGATGCCGCCGCCCGGGTAGTAGCCCCAGTTGGCGCTATATGGCCACGTCGGCAAAGCGCCGAGCAGCAACAGGATCAGGATGACGATTAGAATCGTGCTTAGCATTGTCCACTCCAATTCGCGCCCGCTGAAGAAACGATTTGCTGAGGTAAGTGGTTCCCGACAGCGTTTCGCGCAGACGTCGGTCAATCACTTCGTTAAACCACATCAATTGGAGAATGCGGAACACCCAAGTGAGATAAAAGATGTTGTGGGGAAATCAGTCAGACGTTGAGAATCGAACGTGTGAAGGCCGCCACTCCAGAGGGTAATCTCAGTGCAAACCGCCGAGTAGCCATACGAGGAGAATGATCGGCGTTGGGATTCCAATCAGCCAAAGCAACAGGACGCGGCCCATGCGAGTTTCCATTTAGATTCCTTTCAATCAACGCACGATATGAAATGCCCTTCCTCAATCAATTGGAGCTGCGACTTTCTTTCTGAGACTCAAAGCAAAAAGTGTCGCCGGACTTGCGGTTCTGACTGCACCATTTACCGGGAGCGGATCTCAAGCTGACGAAGCACTCCCGTCCTGCGACCGTGAGCCAAGTTCTGGTTGGCTAGAAATGCCAACGCGTCCGTCGCAAGCGCTCGCTTATCGCGCTCCCCGAGAGCAGCCATATCTATGATACGCCGGGCAAGGATCAGCCGGACTGAACTCGCTTGATCGCTGGTCGCAAAATCGCCGTGGATTTCACCAGAGACTCCCACGCATCATTGAACGCCGGTTGGTGGTTTGCGGATCGAAGGCCGCGTTTTTCAGAAGACGGGATATTGGCATTGTCCTCTCCTCAAGCAATTTCCTCGAGCGCGGCGTAGCAGCAGGCAAGCGTTCCGTAGATGAGTTGCCATGCCGGGCGAACTTTTCGAGCTTTTATCACTGCCTCTAATGCCTCGTCAGCCCGTCCAGCAAAAAGGTGAGCCAGCGCCAGAAAATTGTACCAAACAAAATTCTGCGGATCATATCGGGACCAAAGCTGACATTGCTAGGGATTCGTTCCCGGCCCGAAAATTTTGCTGGTCGCTATTCGTGACGGTAGTGGGTCAGTTTGAATTGAGAAAATAGTCCGTCCCACGACGGAGCGCGCGAGCAAAAATTGTGGCATTCGGAAATTTTGGGAAACTTCCGACTTGAAACTTTAAGGCGAGTTGCGAATTAATTGCGGCATAGGAGAACAAGCGCACACCTCAAAACCCGATGGTGAGTGACATGCCAGGCGATCCGAGAGAATGCCGTCAACATGCCGCCCGTTGTGCAGAGCTTGCAGCGGAGGCGAAAAGCGACGGGCTAAAACAGCATTTCATCAACCTATCGCGAACATGGGAAAAGCTGGCGAAGGATCTAGAGCGGATACCAGCTTTGGCGTCGGCTGATTTTTTGAACGGTAGTACCCCTAAGCCGCCTTTTGCTGGTGGGTCTCCCAAGCCTCCAACACCTTAATGACATCGCCGATTTCCCAGAGGCGGTCAGTCACACCGGCTGCCATTGCAGGCGTAACCCGCAGCGTCTTATGGATGCGGACGAAATTGTAGTACATCGCAAACAACGCGACGGCCCATGCATGGTTCTCGACCTTTTTTGAGAACGCCTTGGTAAGGCGCGTAAAGCGCCGCGTGTGCATCCTGATGTTCAAATTCTGCCGTTCGGCGAATGATGTGCTGATGTGCTCAGGATCAGGACTGCCCTTCACACGGCCCTTGCGCCATAGGTCAGTCCGAACGCAAGGCACAACTTGAAAGGTGGGGAGAGGATTGCGGCGCATAGCCCGAATTTAGGGCTGATCCGGTCAGAAAAGTGCCGATTTAGCCGGGGGCAAAATCAAACTGACCCACTACCTTCGTGACGCGATCGGGGGAAGACCGGACATGCGGAAAATACGGCAAAGTCGCGCGGTTTGACACCAAAGCGTCATGGCATTAGGAAGCGGATCGTTGCTCAGCCGGTTTTTGCAACCGACTTATATTTGCAGCGCTATTCACAAGAGCGAGATGCGAGAATGCTTGGGGGAAATTGCCCAAGAATCGGTCGGATACCGGATCATATTCTTCGCTAAGAAGTCCGACATCGTTGCGTAATGTCAGCAGATGATCAAAGAGCCGCTTTGCGTCATCATAACGGCCAAGTAGCACGTAGGCATCCACGAGCCAGAAGCTGCATGCGAGGAAGTAACCTTCACCAGCTGGCAACCCGTCCTCAATGTGTTCGGTGTCGTATCGCCGTACCAAGCCATTTCGCATAAGCTCGCGTTCGATCAACGCTATAGTGCCGCAAATTCGTGAATCAATCGGCGGCAGGAAGCCAACCGCCGGAACCAACAACAGACTTGCATCCACTTCCTTTGATCCATATGAGCTGACGAAGCTACCAAGTTCGGCATTGAACGCACGACTACAGATTTCCGCGTGAATTTCCTCGCGTAATTTGCACCAGCGATCCACTGGTCCGGCCAGCCCAAATCTTCTAGCGCTCTTGATGGCGCGATCGAAAGCGACCCAGGCCATTACCTTTGAATAGGTAAAATGCTGGGGTTTGTTCCGCACTTCCCAAATCCCGTGATCGGGTTCGCGCCAATGCTTTTCCAGATGACTCAACACCGCAAGCTGTAGTGCCCAACCGGATTCCTCCAGCGCTATACCGCCCATGCGGGCCTGATGGAGGGTATCAGTCAATTCGCCATAGATATCTAGCTGCAACTGCCTGTGTGCGTCATTTCCGATGCGCACGGGACGTGACCGTTCATATCCCGCAAGCCACGGAAGCTCGATCTCGGTCAGGCGCCTCTCGCCCGCAACTCCGTACATGATCTGCATTTGTTCAGGACGGCCGGCGGCGGCGCGCAACAGCCAATCCCTCCACGCACCTGCCTCGTCGTGAAACCCGCTATTCATCAGAGCGAGTAACGTGAAAGTAGCGTCGCGCAGCCAGCAGAAGCGGTAGTCCCAGTTGCGAGACCCGCGCAGTTGTTCGGGCAGCGATGTCGTGACCGCGGCTACGAGCCCGCCGGTTGGCGCATATGTGAGCGCCTTGAGGGTGATCAGGGATCGTTTCTGCGCTTCAACCCACGGACCGCTCAGCCGGGCCTTGGATGCCCATTCGTGCCAGTATTGCTCCGTTTCACGTAAAGCCTCAGTTGGCTCGATCGCTGGCGGGTCAGGCAAATGCGAACGAACGTAGCTCAGGACGAATGCAACGGTCTGCGCTTCCTCGATTGTAAATTCTCCACGGGTCTTAAAATTCTCGCCACGTAGATTGACGGGAGTTCGCAGTACCAGTTTGTCGGGACCGGCGATCGCTCGCAGCGAGTGATCTTCCATCCGTGTCACCCAGGGAACGATCGCCCCGTAGCCGAACCGAATCACCAGTTCGGTTGCGAAGGAAATACAACCGCGATCTCCTTTGACAAGCCGAATGAGATGCCGATGCTCTCCACGCATGGGCATGAAATCGATAACGGTTGCGGCCCCTGTATCGGTTACGAATTGCGTTTCGAGGACAAGCGTGTCAGGCCGGTATCGTCGCATGACCTTGGCGTCTGGCGCGGTCGGCGCAACCAGCCATCGTCCGCACTCGGAAGAATCGAGTAGCGCCGTAAAACAAGCCTCTGAATCAAATCGCGGCCAGCAAAGCCAGTCGATGGATCCGTTCCGCCCAACGAGCGCAGCTGTCTCGCAGTTACCGATAATTGCGTAGTCCTCGATTCGTATTTGCATGGCGCCTACGCTGAGAAATCGATGATGACCTTGACGTCGTCAGAACCCTTGTCGAACGCTTCCGTCCACCATGCGAGCGGAACGCGACGTGTGACCAGTCTCTGCAACCAATTCTGATTGGCGTTGGCCAGCGCCGCCGCGGCAGTTTCGTAATGTGTTCGATTTGCATTGACGGTGCCGAAAACGACGGTGTTCTCAAGCACCATCGATTTGTTCAGTGAACCAATGTCGAATGTGATCGCATGACCGCCCGAAGAGACGCCGGTCAGGCAAACGATTCCGTCGGGGGCCACTTGTTCAATCACTTGGAGGATGACCGACGTGGCACCCGTGCATTCGATAACCAAATCTGGCTCTAATTTGCCGATGTCTTGACAATGGTAGGTACCGTCTAACATACGAACCAGCTCTGGCTTCAATCCAGACGACACCTGATCAAGAACATGGAGATCGCAGCCGCGTTGCTTTGCCAACAGCGCTGACAACAGGCCAATTGGTCCGGCGCCTGTGATTAGAACTGTTTGCGGCTGCCACGAATCGGTGCGGTGTCCAATGCGTTCGATTTGATCCCACGCCTTGGCGACGACGCTAGTCGGCTCAACGAGGACGCCACACAAACCGAGTTTTTGATCGACCTTAATTGCAAATTCCGCCTCGATGCGGAAGCGTTCAGCCGCGTAGCCATCGCGTTCCTTGATTCCGCGCTCGGTATAAAGTCCGTTGCGACACATATCCCATTCGCCACGGGCGCAGGCCGGACAGGGGACAGGATCTGGCCGTCGCACGATGCCGACAACGAAATCTCCAGGTCGTATCTGACACCCGCGCGGTGCTTCCAATACCCGACCAAGCGACTCATGACCGATAATCAGCCGATCTGAACCTGGTGCAGCCCACCCATATTTGCCGTCAGCAATCTCTCGGTCGGTGCCGCATATACCTATTGCCAACGTTTCGATCACCAAGCTGCCGTCCGCCATTGGCGGTTCTGGTACATCGTCGAGCCGCAAGGACCCAACATTTCCCGGTGAAGCTGTGAGCGCGCGCATCTAGTCAGTGATCCACTGTCTGCGCCCCTATAAGTATAAATCCCTAGTGGTCATTACGGTTCGTTTTCAGCTCTGCTTTTTGATTTAACGCAACTGAATGATCGATTGTTTGTTTTCTCATTGGAGATACGAAATGCCCCGAGCGGAACTTGGCGTTATCGGGCTTGGCCGTATGGGCGGCGGATTGGCACGATTGGCCCTCGAGAAAAATCTACGTGTTGCCGGATTCACTCTCGGTCGGATTCCCGATGAGCTCATCACGGCGGGTCTCCAGCACATCACCGATATCGCCGGCTTCCGTAACCATCTTGTTCCACCCCGCATCCTGCTGCTCTACATCCCGGCCGGTCCTGAGGTTGACAAGACCCTGGACCAGTTGAGCGGTATTCTTGAGCCAGGCGACATCATCGTTGATGGCGGCAACTCCTATTGGGGCGATTCGATCCAGCGCCACGCAAGACTTAAAACTCAGGGTTTTGATTTTGTGGATCTTGGCACTTCGGGCGGAGTCCCGGGAGCTCTTACCGGCGCTTGCTTCATGGCGGGCGGTGAGACTCACGTGGTGAAGGCTGTAGAGCCGATTTTTCGCACGCTCGCGGTTTCCAATGGTTTCGTGCATGCAGGGCCGCCGGGTGCGGGACATTTCGTCAAGCTCGTGCATAACGGCATCGAATTCGGAATGTTGCAGGCCGTCGCGGAAGGCTACCAATTGCTTCTGCACTATCACAAACGTCTTGAAATTAGCTCTGTGCTTGAATGTTGGCGACATGGTTCCGTCATTCGTTCCTGGCTGGTCGATCTGTTGGCGCAGGCCTGCCGGCAGGATCCAACTCTTGGTAAAGCGAGCACGTACATCGAGGATACAGGCGAGGTGAACTGGCTTATCTCGGACGCGCTTCGTATGGAGGTTCCAATACCGGTGATTGCGCAGTCGGTGATGGAGTTGTTTGCTTCGCGCGATGGAAAGCACGATTGGGCAAAGGCAATTGTCGCCATGCGCCATGGATTTGGCGGGCACCCAATGGGTCGGGACGAGGCAGTTGCGCGCGAGCGCCGTCAGGGGCGAGTCGGTGACATCTTTCAACCGGCTGCGGGGGGCAAAGACTAATACATGCGACAAAACTGGAGGACCAAAGTGAAAGAGATCGGCCATCGAATATGGGCGATTCCAGAAGGCTATAACGGCCGAAGAATGTCGGCTCGGTCAGCGCTGGAAGCGCGGCTCGCAGATATTCGGCAAGCTCCTCGGTATCGATGCGGCCGTCGTTGTAGCGGTCGGCTAAGGCGAATAGGTCGAGCAGCACATTGTTCACTGCACTTGCAGCAGCCAGGCTCTCTCTCGCAAAGTTGGCGGTGTTGTGCCACCAATAGTACTGCCTTCGTCGGTTCACATTCATGCGAATGCAATGTTTTGCCGACAAGCCCAGTTGCAACCGTTGTTCTCGAGGAATCACATGAATTTCTATCAGCTTCGCCGCACCATTTACCTCGGATTTCCATTGTTTCTCGCAGCAACGCCCGCATCGGCGCATCACCTCATGGGCGGTGCGATGCCGGTGACTTTTATCGATGGTCTGTTGTCGGGTCTTGGTCACCCGATTATTGGGCCTGACCATCTTGCATTTATGATTGCGGTTGGAGTCGTAGTTGGCGCCGGCGGCCTCAACCTCGTGCTGCCACTAATATTCGTCGCCGCCATGACTGTTGGCGTTGCAGGGCACGTTGCCGGATTAAATATTCCTGCAATCGAAATTATGGTTGCGCTTTCGGTATTGCTGGCCGGCTTTTTGATCGCACGCGGACGAGCGCTACCGCTCTTGGCTTGGGCTTCACTGTTCGCACTCGCTGGACTTCTTCACGGCTATGCGTTTGGTGAATCGATCTTCGGTGCAGAGACTTCGCCGCTTGGTGCATATCTCCTGGGATTGGGCGCCATCCAGATTGTGATCACAATTGGCATTGCGCTCTTCGTGCGCCGCCTAGGTGCGAGTGTTCCTCAATTTTGGCCGCGGCTCGTGGGAGCAGCGATCCTCGGCGTCGGGCTCACGGTCCTTGTCGAACGACTTATTCCCGGGGCTTAATGCCTCGATGCTATAGGCGAGATTCGGAATGGGTCATGTGTGGACGGCGCCCACGGGTCAAGGGATTTTTTGGCTTTATGCTTGCGGTCGGGTACAAGTCATGTGTCCGGCCTGTTTGTGCGGTATTCATGACCGCTGGCCCTGATGTGATCCGCAGATCGGGTCCCTATCAAAAGCTCGCGCTTGACGGCGCGTGACCCAATAACGGGTTCTCCCGATCCCCGGTCCAACCGGTTCGCATCAAGCCATCATCACCCTCGACTTTCCTCTACGTCCTCGACGTAACTTGCCATTTACGTGGTTAGTGCGGAGCAGCATAAGCGGCACTACTGCTCGATCTCAAACAAGTCAGGATTCCTCGCGCCATTCACGCCAATGTGTAGGATGCACTTCGATAGCGGTATTCGTTTTGGCATTTACCCAAAAATTTTCGACCCGACGACAAGCAAAAACAAGAGCGTGAATATCATCATGATCGATAACCGCTAACTCCACGTCACAATCGGACGGGACGGAATTAACAGAAAAAATATAGCGCCATACCCTCATTATTTTGATTATTTAGCGCATTCACATTCACCCAACATTGATTTTGCTCAAGCCAGCCGAAAACTTGGTGGCGATTTCGATCAGCTCTGGTGATTGGCTTCACACAGCTTCAGCGTCATCGCATTGGCCGCCTTGACGAACAGCTCGCGATTGCTGCCATTGGTAATTGCATCGAGGCGTCCGGCGATTATTTCAACGTTCCAGGACTATAAAGAAAGAGGCGCTTCGAACTTGGGATCCATGCATAGACGCTATTATCCTCGGCAATTCCAATGCCGCCCACACCGCCTTCGAGCCGGATGGGCTGAATGAGCGCCTTTTCTCCAGCAGCATTCTGCTCTGCCCCCGGCAGGCGCTTGGCGTCTTTGAGCAACCGACCGTCGAATACGCTGAGAAAATTGCCGTTCGCGACATAGACGAAATCACCATCGGAACTGACGGCAATCCAATTCACGCTGGTATCAAGACATACAGTGGGGCCGACTTTGCGTGTTTTCAGATCAACTACGCTGAAAGGTGAACCAGCGTCACCACCCGGCTTGGTGCAACGATAGTTGCCGCGCGCCGCGTAGAGCGTTTCATCATCGGGGTCGAGCGCGACGCTGACCCCAACTGCGAGACCGCGAATAACCGATATGACCCGATGCGTCCGCGTGTCGAGGGCAAACACCGGATCGGCGCCGCCGCCGCATTGGGAGGCAGCATAGAGTGTCGTCCCATCCCGGCTCATGGCTAGTCCCTGCGGACAAGCGACTGCCTTTATTTCGTCGGTGACGTGTGCGCCGCCGCTCCCCTCTGCAATCTCTACAACGGTGATACTTCCCGTCGGAATAGGCTGTTCGTTGCTGACAAAAATCTTGCGGCCATCAGGCGTGATTGCAATCGAACGAGGGGTCTTTCCGGCGGGGATATATCGATCGAGAACAGTGTCGGTGGCAAGATCGATAATCTCGATTTTTCCTTGATTGCTATCGACAACATACAGATAGGGCCGGCCTCCCGGCTTGAGGGCCGTCGGGTCGATTACCAGAGAGTTGGGCCAGCCATTTGCGGTTGCTGCGCCGCTCGTGCCAATCGGGATTTCCTCCTGCCGACGCAGATTGCTCGCGCGGATCGCCAATACGGCGCCCGAAGCACCATCGGCAACGTAGATGCGCGTGTCGGTACCCCACTTGAATGCCAGGACCGGCGAGGAGATCGAAAGCGGGCTTTTGCCAATGACGATGATCGTTAAATAGATCGCCAGCGCGGTGAGAATGACGGCTTGTGAGATCAGCCAGGCCGGCCGTTCCAATCGCTCCCAAAACCAGACCGCGATAACCGCGACGATTTCGTCGATGGCCATCCGCTGTGACAGTGCAGAACCGCTGAGCCGAGCATGGATGGCCTGGAACAGACGGACACCACCATAAGCCGCCACAATGATTCCCGACAATGTTCCATAGAGCGCGACGAGAAACGTAAAGAGCGGCGAACTAACGTACCATCGTGTCCGCACGGCCATCACAGCTAGTGCGGAATCAGCTGCCGCGAGCAGCAACACTATCAGGATCGTCGTCCGCCTCAGCGCGGCAAGGTTCCACTTGGCCAAGTCACGCTCCCCATAGATTTAATCTTTGCCTAGATCCCGGGGTGGCCTCAACAGCAAAACGGCATGAGATTGGGTTTTCCCAACTACGCAGGGTAGTTGGAGGCTAAAGTTATGTTTAGTCAAATGTCGTAGTGACGACTTCCAATTGCTGACGCAATCGTGCCATTGTTGCGGCAACATTGACAATTTCCATCGAAGGTAATGTTCGGCCACGTGGCAGATTTCTGGAAGTGCTCCGAGGCAGAGGGATGACTATGCGAATTATCGGTGCGCTACTATTTTTACTCTGTAGCTCTTTCAGCGTTCATGCAGAAGCAACGAAGGTTGATCGCATCGAGATTGTCGAGATGGGGATCTATCAAGCTGATGTCGAAAGAGTGGAAGAAGTTAAAGGCACAATACGCGGTCGACTGGATATCCTGTCGGACCTTAAGACCATTGAAATAACGACCACTATCCCAGCCTGCGTGGGAACAATGTTTGGCATAAGATTTAATGTGATTGGCACCCCAAAAGGTGCCTCCGTCCCACTGACGATGGTTTTACGACTTCCCAGCCAGGGCCTCCGCGATCCAAGGACAAGTGAAACATATTTTCGGTCGGAGTACGTTGCGAGCGAGCTGATTAGCGATAGCGGTTATGTTGGTTATGGATTTGATCAGAGCTGGGAAGCTGTCCCCGGCACATGGGCATTCGAGATTTGGTATCAAGACCAAAAAATGGCGGAGCAAAGCTTCGCGGTGGTTAGCCCCGAGCGAATTGGGAAGAAGCGTTCGTGCGGTTTGTGTTGTTTTGGATCGTAATCGCGCGACTGCAAAGGACCGCCGTATCAGCTTATGACCAACTTGTGACTTACCGAAAGCATAAGACTCATTTTTCAGACCGATAAAATCGGTTAGCTTTTCGAAAGCTGCTCTGAAGCGGTTACTCACAACTCGCGTGGGAGGTAGTCATGCGATTGGTTCTTTTAGTTCTGTTCAGCGTAATTGCCGGTGGGGCCATCGATAGCGCGAAGGCGGATCCTTATCGCTGGTGCGCGCAATACAGTGGGCGTGGCGGCGGCACCAACTGTGGCTTCGTAACATGGGAACAGTGCCGCGCGACAGTTTCTGGAGCGGGCGGATTCTGTTCGTTAAATCCGTGGTATGATGGCCGTCCCATTGGTAGCCCGCCTGTTATCGTGCGCCCAAAGAAGCCGACTTGAGCTGATATTTCGAGTTGTGGTCGATTGATGCCTCGGTCCTAGGGCCGGTCAAGGTAGTGCTGACATCGGTGGAACCGCTGATACAAGACGACTATGGCATTGCGAGTCACCATTCCATTAGAGCTGCTCGTGTGCCGAAGAGGTGTTTGAGTAACGGTTTCTTGATAATGAGCCCGGGCTGATCCATTTGCCATGATTAAGGGACTTCGAATTTACGCGCGCGATGTGGCGCCGATCCGACGCTCCAGAACAGTCAACGTAAGAGACAAGATGCAACGGGGCTATCGATATGCCTGTACAGCGCCGATTGGGCGCAATTTCGACCCCGAATTTCGACCAGAGCTAACGCCAAAACAAATGCTCGCTCTCGGGGTCTTCTGCGGCAAATACATGACCGATTGCCGTGAGGAATTTCCCCCCTCTTGGTTCACCCGAGCCAAGCTCTCACCAGCCTCTCGCGATTGCTCTCTAAACTACTTCGGCGTCGACGCCAGTAAGCCACTCTCTTTCTGGCGCAAGAAGGGTTGGATTCATCCGGACGATCCGCGCGGGTGGTTCCAATGGTACTGCCGCTATTACATGGGCCGTCGAATGCCGCAGGAGGACGCTCGCCAGATCAAACGCTGGAAGGCAATCCGGCGTCATATCGTTCAGATCAAACGGCACTGTGAGCCTGGAGACCTCTTTTGTCGGCCGCGTCAGCGCCAAGCATTACTGCACTGGGCCTACGACAGCCGCAAGATTTGATCGCGGCCACGTCGTTATTCGTACGGAACGTAGTGTCTGTCGCGCGCCACGGCTTCGTGCCCAGCATGACGAAGGCAAAAGAGGCCGCCAATTGAGGCGGCCTCAAAATGTACTTGATGTTATTGCCTGCAGTGTAAAATCTTTCAGCAGGGGGCGCACCAGCAGCGGCGTCCCCGTGGACCGCATACCCAGTGGTGAAACGGACCACAATGAGCGCCCGGGAATGGCCCGCAAGCGGCTTTTTGAATCGGTACAGGCGTATAGTTCTGCGTCACGCCTTTGATCGTTGACATTCCCCGGGTCACTTGGGCATTCGCATCCATTGTGGGTGAGCCAACAAAAGCGACGAACGCAAGTGCAGTAAACATAAGGAGCAATCTATGCATTGGCCTTCTCCGTTCATAGTTGCCTCGTGTCGCCCCTGAAAATCATAGAAGTGATCTTTTGAAGCGGCAAATAAAATTAAGCCGCCTCCAACTTCAAATCCGGTCGATAGTGGTCGAAGCAGGCGTGTACCCCGTTCCTCAGAGAGGAAGAAATTGGAAAGCTTGGACATTTTTCCTGAACATGCAAGCTGTGTGACTGGCGGCAGTCATACGGTGCACACGACTGCGCGATGTGTGTTCTTCCCCGGTTAGCGTCACTTCGATGCCGATACAGGCGCCGTCCACCACATCACAAGACGACATATGCAGTGCAGCAATTCGTTAACTTCAGCACTTTACGAGCGCAATGTTGCATCCCTCCACGTTCAGGTGCCGTGGAAGAGGTCATGTAGCCATATGGCGACGAAAAAAATCACCGGCATGGCGGCGAGAAAATAGGTCTTGCTCCGATAGTCGGATTCAAGTCTGGCGATAACATCCTCCGAAGTATCGAGCACGGCCGATGACGGGTCGTCCGGATTGTAATGCGCCTCAACTTTAGCACCGGGGTGATATTTTTTGGCCAAGTTGCGAACGAAGCCTTCGTCATCTAGCCATGTGTTTCCGAATTGCAAGCGGTCGCACTTATATTCGGCGTCTTGCACCTTGTACTCATACTCAACTTCCAGCCGATAACACATGCCGCGGCGGTAAACATCCCTTTCTGCCACGCGGCTTGATTCCACGATCGCAGTTGCGGTTGGCCAGGACTCGCTCGCATGGCCGAGCGCAACGTCCCACTCGCCCCAGCAATAAAATAACGCTGCAAACGGGCCGGTGACGTAGACGCCGACCACAAACCCCTGAAGGGGCGTCAGTTCGCCACCGACGAGGGGGACACCCTCCATCACACCGAATGCCGATGAAATAGCCCAGTTGACAAACAGCACGAGCGGCGCTGCAAGCACAATCGCGGTTGCCCACAACTTGACGCGCGTCGCCGGATCGAGCGCTGGCTTTAAGGTTGCCATTCAATATTGTCCGCTCCCGTGGCCGATTAAACGCCGGACGATAAGGCAGCACTGACTACAATCCCGAAGATGCCAAATGCAATCAGATCCCACGACACGCCGACAATCCCGAACAAATCCAGCCAATCAGTCCCTCGGCACCCGGCAATTTCACGATATCAGACACATATTTTTGGTTTCACGTGTCCGACACGCTGTCAGTTTCGCGTAAGCTTTAAGTCTGTTCCATTCATTGCAATGTGGTCTGTTTTGACTGGCAATTCTGGCCCAAATTCCCCAATATCATTATCAATAAACAGAGGCGATGCAATCGCTGCCGCCTATTGAATCAGATAAGGAGGAAAATTTGTCCCACCTCAGCGCGCGAAGCGCAATTTCGAGGCATGTCTTCAGGTTCCGCCGGGACTTCTGCGCCGGCGGTTTGATGATGCTGTTCGGCCTCATTGCGGCGGTGAATGGACCAAGTTACCACGTCGGCACGTTGATGCACATGGGGCCGGGCTTCATGCCCACGGCTCTTGGCGTTGTTCTCATCGTCCTCGGAATTTTGATTGCCGGCACGGCTGCAGCCGGAGCACCGGACACGGACGCCGAGGAAAACATTCTTCCTCCGCATCCGCAATGGTTCGCCTGGCTGTGTATTTTAGCCGGGCCATTCCTGTTCATCGTCTTTGGTAGCATCGGCGGGATGGCGCCGGCCACCTTCGCGTGTGTGTTCGTTTCTGCACTCGGTGATCGCACATCAAGCTGGAAGAGTGCTTTGGTGCTTGCCGCCAGTGTGACTTTCTTCGGTGTGGTGCTGTTCCATTACGTGCTGCAAATCCCGATGCCTGTGCTGGAGTGGAGACTGTAATGGAAACCGCTCTCACTGATCTTTGGTATGGTTTCACAGTCGCCGTCGAGCCGCATAACCTGATGTATTGCTTCCTCGGAGTGCTGATCGGCAACATGGTTGGAGTGCTACCGGGCATGGGTCCGCTGGCGACCATCTCCATCCTGCTGCCGCTCACCTTCAGCATCAAGCCGGTTGGCGCGATCCTGATGCTGGCTGGCATTTTTTACGGTTCGCAGTACGGGGGCGCGATTTGCTCGATCCTGCTCAACCTGCCATGCCATCCGCCGCATGCTGTCACATGTCTTGACGGCTTTCCCATGACCAAAAAAGGCAAGGGTGGTGTTGCGCTCGGCATCACCGTGATCGGATCATTCATTGGCGCTTCGTGGGGCATCACTGAAATGATGTTTCTGGCGCCATTGCTTGTGACGGTGGCGCTGAAATTCGGCCCGGCTGAAGTTTGTTCGCTGATGCTGCTCGGCCTGCTAGCGGGTTCAACGCTCGCCCGCGGCTCCCCGCTCAAGGGGGTGGCGATGACTGTACTCGGTCTGATTTTTGGTATTGTGGGATCGGATCTTGAAACAGGCACCGAGCGTCTGACGTTTGGTTTTCCCGAACTCTCCGACGGTATCGAGCTCGTCGCGCTGGCGCTCGGACTCTTCGGCATCGGCGAGTTCATGAACAGCGTCAATCAAGCCTCACCGATCAACACAACGTATTCGAACGTCAAGCTGAAGGATATGCGGCCCAGCTGGGCCGAATTAAAATGGGCGTTCCCGGCCATGATCCGAGGCACCATCGTAGGCAGCCTGTGCTCACTCATCCCGGGCACCGGCCCCACTATTGCGTCGTTCGCGGCCTATGCCACTGAGAAGAAGTTCTCAAAAAATCCGGAGAGATTCGGTTTCGGAGAACTCAGAGGCGTCGCCTCACCCGAGGCTTCAACCCATTCGTCGGTGCAGGGCGATTTCATCCCTACCATGAGTATGGGTATTCCGGGCGATGCCGTCATGGCGCTGATGCTCGGCGCATTGATGATCCAAGGCATCGTGCCCGGCCCACAGCTCATCAAGGAGCATCCGGATATCTTCTGGGGTCTGATCGCCAGCTTCTGGATCGGCAACATCCTGCTGGTGATCCTAAATGTTCCATTGATCGGCATCTGGGTGAAGATGCTGATGATCCCATACCGTTACCTCTACCCGAGCGCATTGTTCTTCGTCTGCATCGGCGTCTATGCCGCTAACAACGACATGTTCCAGGTTGGCGAAGTTATCGCGATCGGTATCCTTGGCTATGCGTTGCTGCGGTTGGGTTTCCAACCAGCTCCGATCCTGCTTGGCTTCGTACTCGGTCCGCGTTTTGAGGAGAACTTCCGACGCGCCATGCTGATCTCACGCGGCGACCTGCTGACGTTTATCGAAAAACCCATCAGCGCGTTCTTTCTTGTGCTGTGCGTTATATTGATCGGCGCGCAATTTTACGTACGCGTTCGGGGTTGGAAGCGCAAAAAGGCAGTCGAGAACGTCGATCAGCCAGTCTCAGCACATCGACTGCGACAGGCGGAGTGATGTTTGATGGGCTGGTTCAGGTCATGAGCGACGTTTTCGCGATGCCCGCGCGATGTCCGTTGTGCTCCAAAAGCGACTGCGTTCCGAAGAATTGTGACGTGACCATGCCAGGACCAGACCTTGAGGCTGGCTGTGTGTGGGGGGCTTACGGAACAATAACCGGTTTTATGCGCCCCCTATTGCTTTATGAAGCCACACCGTTTCGCGGTGACATTGCTTTCCCAGCAACCGTCCACCATACACTTTTTAAGATAAACACCGCAGGCTTCTTTACACTTTGGCGCATTTTTATAAGTCTTTTCGCAATATGCAAAACAGACTTGTTGTCGCTCCGTACAGGTATCAGCCCGTGCAGTTCTTGTCGCTACGGAAATGTTGAAAAGGGCGATTAGCAGACACGTTCCGAATAGGTATCGCATGGTGTCAGACTCCCCTATACCCCCCCGCCTCCAATAAGCCATTCCGAATGCTGTCTCAATCCACAGCGATATCGGCTTTGGCTCCGATCTCCGCCAAGTTGCAAATGCAGCGTTCTGAGGAAACGTGACAGATACTGACATGGCGTTTCAAATGGGCCAATCGAGACATTTGCTCCGGGCTCTTTAAACAAAACAGCTTCATATGTACGCTATGCGCCGGTCATGGAGTTTATCCATAAGTTGCAAAACGGAGCGCGGACAATGATTGAGGTTGCCTGCAATGGCACGCGGGTGAGTACATCAGTCATTGTTTTCGTACTCTTGCTGTTGCCTTCCACAAGATTTTCTGCCGGGCAAGATGCGAACGGTTTCGATGGAATTTGGAATGTCACTCTCATCTGCCCAACAGACAAAACGACTCTAGGTTATACCTACCATTTCGCAGCTCAAGTTAAGAACGGAGTGCTGCATGGCGAGCACGGCACAACCAATAAGCCTGGCTGGGTGGCACTCGATGGCTCGATACAAGCCGATGGTACCGCGACGCTGAACGCAAAGGGTCTCACCAATATCCCAATTCATGCCGCGTATCAGGTCCGGACAGGTACTCCGTACGCTTACACCGTCAACGCCCACTTTGATAAATTGCGCGGAAACGGTGAGCGGATTGAGCTTCGCGCGTGCATTCTCAGTTTCATCAAGCGTTGAACGGGGTCGCTTTAAAACACAGAGGCTTGGGTGACCTGACCTGGCTTTTTTGTACCAGGCGATATGAGAGAATTAGCCTGCAAAGGAGCTTTGCGATGCTGAAGAAGCGGTTCAGTTGCGCGCAAAATTACGCACCGTGCCAATAACGTCGAATCGATTAGCTCGAACACGGCTGCACCTACTGTCCAACGCAGCCACCACCCCGCGCGGAGTCTCCGTCTGCCTGCAAACCCTGGCTGCTCAATTTTTTGAGCGCTTCTTGTTGGGTCGCGCCGATAGCCCAACCGCACCTCTTGGTGCTTCGATTACATGCTTCCGCGATATAGCCGCAGCCCCGGTTGAATGTGCGCACAGTGCTGCATTTCCATTGCGAACTCTGGTCCGTGTCGGACATAGCACTACTTAAAGCATTCGATCTTGCTTCTGCTTGGGTGGAACTGGAGCCATATCCCGCGCTTACTCCGTCGCCACAGGCACTGCCGTTTCCCGCAAAGCAGCAAGCTACAAGAGCTCCCCAAGCCTCTTGGGCCTGCAAATCAACCGTTGTGAGTGTCGAAAAAACTAGAACCGCGGCAAGTCGCGAGAAAAAATACGCGCGCATTGGTATCCCATTAGTTCCACGCGCCCCCAACAAATTATACGCAATCTGGCTCACAATCGGAACATGTCGCTAAGGGGTCAGGAGCGCGGTTTTACCCCATTTTCCGCATGTCTGATGTTCCACCCATCGCGTCCGCGATAGCGATCACGAAAATTTCGAGCTAGGAAAAAATCACCGCCGATGTCGGCCTTGGCCTCAACCTCGACCAAACCGGATCAAACGCGAAACGACGTTCCGTTCCAATCGCGACATTCAAGATGGCCGTCTGTCGACCCTGATCCTGCTCATCTCGGACGGCCCTGGATTCCTCGTGCAGGCCCAGCACGGCATGCTCGAGAAAATTATTAAGGGCGCATTAGCCACGTGACAGGGGAGCGATATTCGGCGGCAGAATATGCCGTGCGACCTTTCAGGTGGCAGATTTTGCCTTGGACAGCGAAGAAATATTGCAGCAATTTCTACGGGTTCAGACCGGCCCGGAAGTTGCATCAGTTCCGCCCGGGCGACGGCAGCATCGGAATTTGCCAATGCAAAGAAGGTCGAGTCATGTCCGTGTCTAACGTTAGCGCCGGCGCTGCGTACAGCTATTTGAAATCTCTTCTTCAGCAGCAATCGTCGAGCGGTATTGGTGCTACTGATCCGATTACCTCGCTACTGGACGCTTTTTATCCAAATGGAACGGGGTCGGGTTCGAGCTCGACGGCAGATCCAATTTCATCAGTCCCCTCTTCAGGTAGTAGTGGTCCGCAATATGCGCCCGACACCCTCGGTACAATGATATCGCTGCAGTCCCAGCAGCCTTGGAACCAAGACCTTGCGAGTAGGGTCCAGTCGATATTTACGCAGCTCGATACCAACCATGACGGCCTCATTAGCCAGTCCGAATTCGACAGCGCGTTCGGTCCCAATGCCGATATGTCAAAGGTCAATACCCTGTTTTCGGCGCTCGACGCCAACGGCGACGGCTCGATCAGTCAATCCGAATTGACGTCGGCCGCGCAGGCGAGTCAGGCACAGCATCATCATCACCATCATCATATGGGCGGCGGCTCCGGTGGCGCCACGGATCCGCTTGCAATGCTGATGTCGGCAACGCAAGGCGCGAACAGTTCGACGACGAGCAACCCGGACGGATCGACCACCACAACAATCACATATGCAGACGGCTCCACCGTAACGATGACCACGCCCACGTCGTCAAATCAAAGCGCGAACAATAACACCGGTTCTCAAGGCAGTACCGACATTCTGCTGGAACAGCTGATCCAGCTGCAGTCGCAATTGCTGGCGCAATCGGCCAATACGCTGGTGTCGACGCTTCCCGTCTGAGATAGAAGGGGATGCGCGCCCGTTCTTGATTGAGAGACAAGTCTGAAAAATCTTCGCGTTTTTCTGGTCTGTTTTGTGCTCACCGCTACATCAGTCGCGGCCGCTTATGCATGGGTCGATCGGCCTCTCTCCTACTTTTCACACGACCATCTTGCGCAATGGCGCGTCTTCTTTGAGCTACAGCGGTTGCCCGAATACTTAACGGTACTAGTGGTCCTGATTTTCGTGCTTACCGGCCTTGCGGTGTTGGCGCGGGGCGTGCTCAGCCGATTTCTGTCGGTTCTGCTAGTGAGCGGGGTCAGTCTTGCGGCTGCGGCACTCATAAAGGATCAGCTCAAATTCGTATTCGGGCGCAGCTGGCCCGAGACCTGGATCAACAACAATCCTTCGCTGATCCGAGATGGCGCGTTTGGTTTTAATCCTTTTCACGGTGGTGTCGGCTACGCGTCATTTCCGTCCGGGCACATGACGCTGACCTGCGCGGCCGTTTCGGTCTTGTGGTTCGCCTATCCGAACTATCGCGTCCTTTATGCGGTTGTTATTGCTGCCGTACTGATTGGCCTGATTGGTGCCAACTATCATTTCCTGAGCGACACCATTGCGGGTGGGTTTCTCGGCTGGTGCACGGGGTGGATCACAGTACTGATATGGGATGGCGCTGGAGTGGGTGGTCTCTCTGCGCCGCGGGAATGAGGCAAGACTTCCTCGACCCTCGAACTTGTCCTAGTCAGTCAAGATCGATCCTAATGACAACATGATGCTCTCAGCTACAAACTTTCATCAGTCTTACAATGAACAATTGACACTAGGACAGACATCGTTTGATGCCTGCTTAGTGCAATACGCCAGCAGGCAATAGCCGGTCAGAATCATCACCAGAAATATGAATAAGAGTCGGAGCTTTGAACGCCTCGGCATCTTGTTCAACGCAAAAGGTCGATCCGCATTCCTTATGGGGGTCCACCAGCGTCAAAGACCTTGTTGATGATTTTATCCTCGGCCTCTTGTCTGGAACGCGCTGTCACTTTTCGCATCGCTCCTGTCGTCGTCTGCCGCACGGTCCAGGTCACCATTGAAAACACCGGTATGATGTCGGGTTTCCCAAGCAGAAACTGCAAGACCATATAGACGGAATGCCAAGCTGTTTGACGCGACAAGAAACCACTTCCCATCCATCCACTATTTCGCGCATTCGCCCCCTCAAATGGCAGTTGAAGCCGCTCAAGAATAACAGATGGGCTACCGCCGATAAAGCAGGCAAACCCTGCTGATAACATCAGCGAAGCGTTGCACGGATCAGAGGCGGCAAACCAACCAAATCCGGTTTGCAACGTCTAGTTCCAGTACGTGGAATTCAGCGCGGGGACGAATGTCCGACGTCGAGATCGATCACTTTGTCCTTGCTGCCGTCACCCGGGACGAAGACCCAACTCGACGTGTCGCCTCTTCGCAACCAGACCAACGCAGGATCCCAGCCAAGCTTACGCGATAGTTCGCAGGCAGTGAGCTTTTTGATGCTTGAATAATAGGTCCAGCCCGCTGGGGCGCCAGACGCGCGAAACTCAATCTTGTCAGAGCGAAAGTCTGCGTAAAGACTTTCCGGAAGACCTTCACGCAGTTCCGCCAGGTCACTTTCGGTGGCTTGCGGACAATGTCCGTGCACCCTGTAATAGCGATCGATTGATTCAATGATAGGGGCCGCTTCGAGCGCAATCGAGGTCAGCCTCCGATCATGATTGCTGGCTCGGTAGCTCGATGACATACCGCCGGGGTATTCGAATATAATCATCAACCCGATCAATACGGCGACAACGAAGGAGAGCAACGCGATAAATCCGATAATTACAATCAAGACCGATTTCATAGACAAGGACCTTTGCGATTTCTTCGTTAGATTTTGTTACGAATGTGATCGCAATGACGCAGACGAAGGTTTGCCGCGATGAGGGTCACCTAGGCTCATTTTAATAGAGCTTTCCGTCCTTACTGGGGCGCTCAGCTTAATCAGCGCGGCGAGGCCGTAGGCTTTCTGCCACTCCGCCCGCGTCGGGACAATGAGTTCAGGTACTTGGCCAGCGCATCTGCACTCGCGCGGCTGTTGGTGTAATGCTCGTGCAGAAAATTGCTGAGCTCGCCCGAGCCCCTGCCCTTTGCCAGCCCTTGCGGGACGCTATGGCAGCCCGAGCCCGTGCAATCGGAACTAAACAGTTGAGCGGGCGTCTTATCGGCGCTGTAATTCTCGCCCTTCGATTGCTGCGCTTGGACATCCTCAGCGTAAAGCACCGCAACAAGGCAGCAACCCATCAAATGTCGCAACGCGGGCAAGGTTTTCTCCTCTAAATTCGAGGTTCCGCTTGATGAACCCTGAAATGATTTTAAATTTATCGATTTTTCGGATACTCTGGAAGTCGAATGTCTCAGATGGGTCAGAGTTCACATTTTGCCGCATTTTTCGTATGACCGATCCCACTCCGGTCGCGTCCAGCATAGCGACCACCATATTTTTTTCATTGAAATATTCCCCAGCGATGTCGCCAATGAGTTCAACTTCGACGGATCCAGGCTACGAACGAAACCACGCTCGGTGCCAGATTCGACAATGTCAGCGCTGGATACTTGGATGACTGCAAGGAGAAGAAGAGGTACAAGGACGTAAGTGAGGGCACTGTGTGGTCGCGCTTGATCCTGCTTACTTTGGTCCTGCTCCCAGCCCAGGCCTTGGCCGGCGCCAAAGACAAGGTCGCGGCTATCGCGCCGTTAGGCTTGGTGCTCGTAGTCGACAACGCGAACAAAGAGCTGGTGGCGCAAAACGCCGACGAGCCCTTCGTCCCGGCCTCCGTCACCAAAATCGTGACCGCCTGGCTCGCGATGGAGACTCTGGGCGGGCACTATCATTTCCAGACCCGGTTTTACCTCGACAACGCCCGCGCGCTGTATGTGCGCGGCGGCGGAGATCCATTCCTGATCTCAGAAGAGCTGGCCCTGCTCGCGCCCCGACTGGTCGCCGCGGTCGGCAAGAAGCCGCTCATCGGCATCGTGCTCGACGCAAGCTATTATCCCGCAGATCTCCACATCCCGGGTATTGAAGATTCCAACGAATCGTATGATGCCTTGAACTCGGCGCTATCGGTCAACTTCAACACCATCGCCGCCGTCCGCAAAGGCGACGCGGTCGTCGCCGCCGAGACGCAGACCCCGATCACGCCACTCGCGATTAGCGAATTCCGTGCGCGTGGACCGAAAGGCCGCGGTCGTATCGGCCTCAATC
>Ga0335079_10001378_pt1 | contig 27541 bp, 28 predicted proteins | sample Lox_Sample_33_FD_206719 | JGI IMG/M metagenome (GOLD analysis project Ga0335079, IMG submission 206719) | Soil microbial communities from Loxahatchee National Wildlife Refuge, Florida, United States - Lox_Sample_3.3 | ecosystem: Environmental > Terrestrial > Soil > Wetlands | place: USA...
CACCACCAGCGGGATGTCCGGGTGAATGAGCGCGTGGTCCACGCCGTAGACGTGCACGTCGAAGCCGGCCACCTCCAATGCGTCGCCGTGCCTGACCTCGTGCACCCGGTCGCCGAACTCGGCGAACTGCGCGCAGACCGACTGGTTGGCCCACAGGGTCACGCCGGGATCGCTCGACAGCGCGGCGCGGACCGCGTCCGCGTCCAGGTGGTCTGGGTGCTCGTGCGTGACCAGGACCGCGGCGGCCCCGTCCAGGGCCGCGACCGGATCGCTCCAGCCGCCCGGGTCGATGACCAGGGTGGCGCCGTCCTTATCCAGCCTGACGCAGGAATGCCCGAGCTTGGTGAGCCGCATCAGGCCACCATACTCAGGGCTGTTACCGTGCCGGCATGGGAATCCAGCTAAGCGAATCGGCGCTGCGCCTGGTCGACGGCAAGAACTACGCGGTGCTGGCCACGGTGAACTCCGACGGCAGCCCGCAGACCTCGGTGGTATGGGTCGGCCGCGACGGCGGCGACCTGCTGTTCTCCACGGTAGAAGGGCGCGTCAAGCACCGGAACATGATGCGGGACCCGCGGGTCAGCGTCAGCATCATCGATTCGGCCGACCCGGAGAACTACGTCGAGCTGCGCGGCCGGGTGTCGATGACGCCGGACATGGGCCGACGGGTCGACACGGAGCTTTCCTGGAAGTACGACGGCCGCGATCCCGGCGAGGACCGGCCGGGCGCGGTCCGCGTGGTGGTTCGGATGGAGGTGGAGAAGGCCACCGGCTACGGAGCCTGATCCGCAGCACTACCGATCGGCGAGCCGGGTCCTCGATTCGGCCATGCGGCAGTTCTGGGAGCGGGGATACCGGGCGACGTCAGTGGACGACCTGGTCCGGGCGACCGGGGTGAAGCCGGGCAGCCTGTATGCGGCGTTCCCGGGCGGCAAGCACGCGCTGCTCATGGGGTCCCTGGACCGCTACTCCAAGCTCGTGGTGCCGGTGAAGCTCGGCGAGCTGGAGCATCCCGGGGCTTCGGTCGCGGAGGTCCGGGCGTACTTCGACGGGCTGGTTCGGGACCTGCTCAGCCCGGAGGGACGGCAGGGCTGCCTGCTGGTCAACAGCGCGATCGAGAACGCCGCCGCCGATCCCGAGGTGGCCGCGGTGGTGCGGGGGCACCTGGCGCGGCTGGAGCATTGCTTCACCCGCGCCCTGCGTACCGCGGCCCGGCGCGGCGAGGTCCCGGCCTCGGTTGACCCGGCGTCCCGGGCGAAGGGCCTGGTGGCCGTCAGCCAGGGCCTCATGGTCGTCGGCAAGGCCAACCCGGACGAGGAGGTGCTGCGGGCGATCGTCGATAGCGCCTTCACCGGCCTCAGCTAGGCCTGTCCCTGGACTTCGACCTGTTCCTTCGACCTATTCCTTCGACCTGTTGCTGGCCGTCGCCTGGCGGCCTTCTTTACGGACCTATAGATGAACGACCACTCAAGAAAGGTGCCCCGGCTATAAAGGCCATCGTCATCACCGCCTACGGCGGCCCTGAAATGCTGTCCGTCACCGATCTCCCCGACCCGGTCCCGGCGGCCGGGGAGGTACTGATCCGGGTCCGGGCGTTCGGCCTGAACCATGCCGAGACCTACATGCGGAGCGGAGCCTGGGGCGCGATCGCCCAGGTCCCCGGGATCGAATGCGCCGGCACAGTGCAGGCCGATCCGAACGGGCGACTGGCGGCCGGGACGCCGGTAATCGCCATTCTCGGCGGCATGGGCCGGACTCGCAACGGCAGCTACGCCGAGCTGGTGACCGTGCCGGCCGGCAACGTGGTCCCGGTCAGCACCGCCCTGCCGTGGACCGATCTGGTGGCGTTGCCGGAGATCTACGCGACCGCGTGGGCCGGGCTGCACCAGAACCTCGGGCTGCAGCCAGGGCAGACCGTGCTGGTCCGGGGCGCCACCTCCGCACTGGGCCAGGCCGCCGTGAACATCGCTGCTGAAGACGGCGTCACCGTGATCGCGACGACTCGCTCGGCCGGGCGGGCGGACCTGCTGCGCGGCATCGGCGCCGCGTCCGTCCTGGTCGATGACGGTGCCCTGGCCGACCAGGTGGCGCGTCTCAATCTGCGGGTGGACGGGGTCTTCGACCTGGTGGGGAACAGCGCGCTGCGCGACTCGCTGCGGATCGCCCGGCCCGGCGGCCGGGTATGCCAGCTCGGCTTCCTCGGCGGCCTGGAGCCGGTGACCGAGTTCAACCCGATCGCCGACGTTCCGACCGGCGTCCAGTTCAGCTTCTACGGCAGCGCGTTCGTGCTCGGCACCGAGAGCTTCCCGCTGGCCGACATCCCGTTGCAGGAGATGATCACCAAGGCGGAGAGCGGGCGGTACCGGGCCAAGCCGGTGAAGGTGTTCGGCTTCGAGGAGATCGTGGAGGCACATCGGGCGATGGAGCAGGGCCTGGCCGCCGGAAAGATGGTCGTCGCGGTGAACTAGGCACTGCCCGTGGTGTCCCGGCCGGAGCGCGTGCTCAGTCTCGGGGTCGGCCGACGGCCCTGACCACGGTTCGCCGTGCGTCCCGCCAGGCGATCAGCGCTGTTCGGGCGCGGGGTGAGACAACCTGCTCGCCCCGGCGCCGGGCGCGCAGTTGCGCGCGCAGCCATGCTGGCGCGCTCGCCTGCTCTATCGCCTGCGTTTTGGTGAGAAGCTGGCCCGTCGCAAGAGCGTGGCGGCCCCGGGCCATCGACGTCAGCCCCAGGTCAGCGATCACCGGGTTGAGCCACATCAGCGGCCGCCGCGTGGCCCATGCCCAATACCCGCACAACTCTGCGTACGCGGCGTGCCGGACGTCATCGTCGGTCATGTCCGGCAGCACGGCGGCCGGGGGGCGCCCCAGGACAGCGAAGCCGTGCCGCACCAGCTCGGCGCGCGTCACGCCGGACAAGCTGCGGTGGACCAGCGCGCCGTGGGTCCACGTCGGATGCAGCGCCGCCACGTCGGCCAGGCGGGCAGCATCGACATACACGCACCCCAGGTCCAGTCCTTCGGCGACCCCGTGATCCAGGTCGCGGTGCAGGCCGGTCAGGACCTCTTGCCGCGCCCGGCCGACCGGGCCCTCGGTCAGGGCCACAAGGTCGAGGTCGCTGACACCAGGCACGTAGTCCCCGGTGGCCAGGGAACCAGCTACCAGCAGGCCGGTCACCCAGCCAAGATCGGCAAGGCGATCTGCGAGTGCGCCGACGGCGGGCGGCACGCGAGTCACTCCGCCAGCCTAGTTCTGCCCGTGGCGCCCGCCCGTACCCTGCTGCGCGGACGGGCATCGCCACTCACCGCGGCCCGGCTCAGAGGCCGGCCGAGCCGTCGATGACCTCGCGGAGCAGGTCGGCGTGCCCGTTGTGCCGTGCGTACTCCTCCACGAGGTGCTGCCACATCCAGCGCACCGACATGGTCTTCTCGCGGAAGGTGAAGGTGTCGTCCAGCTTCGCGCCCTCCAGCGCGGCATCGACGGCCCGGCACTCGGCCCGGTAGCGCGCGAAGTCCTCCTCGGCGCCGGCCGGGCCGGCCTCTTCGAAGTCCGCGTCGGGGGCATCGGAGCGGTAGTACAGGTCGGGCACCTGCTCACCCCGGTAGGTCTGCCTGACCCACCCGCGCTCGTTGTCGCTCATGTGCCGGACCAGGCCGAGCAGCGAGAGGTTCGACGGCGGCACGGCGCGGGTGGCCAGCTGGGCGGCGTCCAGCCCCGCGCATTTGCGCAGCAGGGTGGCCCGGTGCCAGTCGAGCCAGTCGCGGAGCATCTCCCGCTCGGGTTCGTTGCGGCGCGCCGGATAGTGCTCCGAGCGCTCGGTGTCGGGTGCGACCCAGGTCACGGCGGCAGTTTATGCGCGGGCTTGTCCCGCCGCCACCCGGCAGCTAGGTGAGGGGTGCCGCCGGCTGCTCTGGTTACGGCGCGGGACGAGACGGTGGTTCAGCGGCACGCTCTTCCGCGGCGTCCGGCCAGCCGAGGCCTGGCGAGGTGTGTGCCCCGTCGACGAATCAGCGTGCCTCGATGTAGCCGTAGCGCATGCGGCCGACCAGGTGGATACGGAGGCGAACCGGCGTGTCGGGCTCGGTGGGCGGGTGGATGCTGATGTCGGCGTAGCGCGTCGTCAGGGAATCAGCGTCCACGACCACGCCCGGGCCGGTCACCAGGATCAGGGACCCACCACGCATCTTCATGTCGACGTGCAACGTTTCGTGCATGACTACCGCGTCGGTGAAATTCAGGTTCACGTCGCACCAGGACGGATGCAGCTCCAGCCGCCGAGGCACCACCCAGCGGCCGGTGCGCTGGACAGAACCTCCGCGCTGGTCGATCCGGATAACGTCCCCGGCTTGCGCGGTCTCCGGTTCTTGCCGGGCCGGGGCGGCGGCCAGGTCGGCGGTTAGCGGGGCTAGCTCCCGGAACGTTCGGGAGGCTAGGGCGGCTTCCATGCGCTCGCTGAACTCGCCGGCGGTCAGGCGGCCGTCCGCTGTAGCGGCGCGCAGTACGTCTATGACCCGGTCCCGGTCGGCATCTGAGGCCCTCAGGTCGGGCGAGGGCATAGGTTCCGGAGGCTCACCTGCCGGCGGAAAACTTGCGGGCACGTCCCCCCATTCCGCTCGGGTCCTTGGGGTTGCACGGCGGTTCACGCCAGCGAGCTAACGGTACATCGAGCGCGAACTGGGACAAGCCCCGAGCGAGTGAAGCTTGCCTGAAAGGCGCTAGGCGCTGCTCGTGCCGGTCCACCGGGCCCGGAGTTGCTCCATGAGCAGGTCGGCCTCGTCCTCGGTGATTTCGATGAAATCGTTTTCTAGGTCGCCGTGCTCCGCCGATACCAATGTTGAACTGTTCTTCCAGATCAGGTTCCGAGTGAACGCTTCATCACGCAAGCCACCCGCCTCCGTATAAGTACGGCGGAACAGACCAGCCGGGCGATCACGCGAGCTAAGGTCGTTCACCACAGCATAGTAAATGACTTTATCGGCCATCTGAGCCCCTCTCCGGGTAGGCAGGAATATCAGCTGCTCCAAGTGGGGTTGGAACGTCTGCGGATACCTTTCGCTGGAAAGCCTTCAAGATCATCTTCTCAAACTCATCGACTTGGTGAGCGCGTAGGCGTTTGTAGGCGTCGTGGGTGAGTTGCTTCGCCTCGAAGCTGATGCGGGTATGAAACTGCACCTCGAACCGCTGGCCGGTATCCGGCTCGATCCACTGGCTGTTGATGCCTTGATATTCCTCTTCAGACCAGGAGTTCTTGAGCTTATGCAGGTCAAAGCCTTGGCCTTTCAGGCGTTCGATGTCTCTCCAGACACCCTGAGTGTAATACGCCTCACGATACTGAAAGGTGTAACGGATCGCGTCCGATACATTCGAGACAGCCTCCTCCAAGGAAAAGCCGAACTCTTCCACTTTATCGAAGACTTTCTCTTTGATGCGGTCACGGCCTTTCCTGCGGTCGTCCAAGCCGATCAGGTGGCGGTCTGGGTCTTGGCTTTCTATGGCGCGTAGCGCGGGCGTGATCTTCTCTCGCTCGCGGTCGGCTATCAGGTCACATGCTGCTTCAACGCGGCTGTTGTCCGCAACCTTCAGGAACCTATCGCCGTCGCCGCGCCATGAACCTGGCGGATCGCTGGACCTGTCGACCGGCCTGCGCTCCTCGGGTGGCCACTTCCGCTGGCACTCAGCCCAAATCCAGCGGGACTCCGTTACCTTCTCGTTCCACGTGTCTGCCGCGGCCTGCTCCTCTGCCGTGATCCGCTGCGCTGAGACGGATTGTTGTTTGGCATCGGCTATGCGTAGGTCGTTGTAGCACTCCTCGCGGCTGCGCGTTTCGGCTTCGGTGCCGCTGGGGCGGGCGGTCCGGCCGCCTTCCGTTTGATCGTCGTGACGATCCACGTGACCGTCTGGTGGCACGTCCGCTTCATCCGGCACGTCGACTCCCACTTGACGTCACAGCCGCTCTGAATCACTGAACGTGACAATATGAGAGAAGTTCATCACAGTGAGTAACATGGTGGATGAGTGTAAATGGGGACCAAGGATCCGGCGCCACTCCCTGAAACGATTTCAGCACGAGGCCGGTTCATCGGCGCGTGCCGTATCAGAGTCCGTTGCCCGCGGAACCACAGGAAGCGCCTTTGCCACTGTGTCACCACTCGTACCAGAGCCTGACGACGTGGATGCCGCTTTTCATGCTGCTGGAGCTCAATGCTGTTTAGCCGCATGTCCCCCGGTGGGGCGTCGCGCGAGCGCGGCAGGCAACACCAGTTACATCCGCAGCACCAGCACCGTAGTCCCGGTCAGCCTGTGTTGATCATGACGGTCGGCGTGCTGTCCATCGGGGTGGTGAGGCCGGCGGTTGGAGGCTGGCGGTCGCGACACGGAGAAATTCGGGATAATCGTGCGATGAGTCCGAAGAGTCGCGGGCGGCCGCCCGGCCGCGGGCGGAGCCGCAAAGCGAGTCGGCGGCCGGCATCAGGACGCCGGCCGATCGGGGGCGTGTCCGCGTGGAAGGACGAGGAGACGACGGACTGCTGGTTCGACGAGCCGCTCCCTGGTGACCGGCGATCCTGGGCAGTGCCCTCGGGCCACGGCACCTATCAGGGGCTCGATCTGGAGCGGCTGGATCCGGACGACGAGCACGAGCGCACGTTCCTGCTCGAGGCACAGCACCTCGAGATGGAAGAGGCGCTCGAGGCGCACGAAGAGATCGTCACCGAGACCGGCGAGACGATGAACCCGACGCTGCACGTCGCCCTGCATGGAATGATCGCGAACCAGGTGCTGGACAACGAACCGCCCGAGACGTGGCAGACGGTCCAGCGGCTGGCCGGGCTCGGCTACGACTGGCACAACGTGATGCACATGATCATGGGCCCGGTCAGCTCGTTCCTGCACCAGGCCATGACCGCGAAGCAGCCCTTCGATCGAGAGGTTTTCCGGCGGCAGCTCAATGAGCTTCCCGGAGACTGGCCGTCGCCGGAGGAAATCGGCCGCAGATGACGTCAAACCCCGGGACGGCTCGCCGGCGTGTACTCCAAGCAGCGGGCCGGCCCGGGAGGACGTATGGACGCGGTGTGACGGCGGGGACGTCGGTCAGCGCGCGGCCGGCGAGCGAGGTGTACGTCCCGCATCCGCACGGCGGAACAGCGGGTTCGGCCTCAGGCCGGAGCTGAGCCCGAGCCCGGCGGGCCGAGCTGACCCGAGAGGTCAGGGGGGTCGGGAGGTGCCAGCTCGCGTTCGAGATCATCGACGAACTCCAGGTGCAGGTTGAGGAGCCGGCGCAGGAAGCCGAACACCAGCAGCAGGTACTTGGTGCGGGAGGGACGCGTCTGCGCGAAGGCTTCCGATTCTTCGAGCCGGACGAACAGATCGCTGATGTCGTCGCGGATCGTCGCGATGCTCTCCCGGGTGACTGCCTCCCCCACCAGGTCGGCAATCAGCAGGCGGAGCAGCAGTTCGCTCTTGACCGGGGTAAAGCGCACCGCGGTCCTGGCCCATGCGGCGAGCGCCTCCAGGCCCTTGTCGGTCAGCGTGTAGACGGTGCGCTGGCGGGTCTTGCCAGGCTCGACGCGCGCCGTCAGGTATCCGAGCTTGGCGAGCCGCTTGGGCTCGACGTAGTACTGGCTCTCACCGGCCCAGTCGAGTATCCGCCCGTGCTGCGCCATCCGGAGGAGATCGTGAGCGCCCGCCCCGGTGGGGCCGACCAGGCCGAGGATCTCGTAGGAAAACAGGCTCAATTCCCGGTTGACATAGGTGTGATCCATAGTTTTAAACTATCATCCATAGCTTTTGCGGACGGGGAGGAACGGACGTGCACGACGAGGAGAAGCGGACGTGAACGGACGGGGAGGAGCGGACATGATCGTAGTCACGGGAGCGACCGGGAACGCGGGATCCGAGGTGGTGCGGGCGCTTGCCGCGCGGGGCGGCCGGGTGCGGGCCTTCGTGCGGGATCCGGGACGGGCGCGGCAGGTGCTGGGCGGGAACGGCGGGAACGCTGGGAACGTCGAGCTGGCGGTCGGCGATTTCGCCGATCCGGGGTCGGTGCGCGCCGCGCTGGAGGGCGCCGACGCGCTGCTGCTGTCCTGCGCCGATGACCCGCGCCGGGTCGGCTGGGAGACGGCCGCGATCGATGCCGCCGTGGCCGCGGGCGTGCGCCGGATCGTCAAGCTCTCCGCCGCGCCCGCCGAGCCGGGCTCGCCGGTCGCCTTCTGGGACTGGCACGCCCAGGTGGAGCGGCATCTCCGGGCGTCCGGAACCGGCTGGGTGATCCTGCGGGCCAGCTGGTACATGTCGAACCTGCTCGCCGAAGCGTCCCGGGTGGCGGCCGAGGGCCGGCTGTACGCGCCCGCGGGCCAGGCGCGGATCGCGATGATCGATCCCCGCGACGTCGGGGCGGCCGCCGCGGCGGTGCTCTTCAGCCCAGGTCATGGGGGCAGCACAGGTCATGGAGGCAGCACAGGTCATGGGGACGGCGCGGGCCACGAGGGGCAAACGTACCTCCTCACCGGACCCCGCGCGATCACCTACGACGAGGTGGCCGCCGGGCTGTCCGCGGCCACGCGGAGCAGGGTGGAGTTCGTCGACGTCCCCGGCGAAGCGGCGTACCAGGCCATGATCGGTGACGGCGTGCCCGGCTTCGTCGCGGAGCAGATCGTCGCGATGTTCGCCGCGCTGCGGCAGGGCGTGGGCGCGCAGGTGAGCCCGGCCGTCGAGGCGCTCACCGGAAGCGCCCCCCGTGACTTCGCTACCTTCGCAACCGACCACGCGCGCCTGTTCGCGCCCGATGCGGCGCCGGCCCGGCGATGAGCGGGGACACGACGAGCCTGGACGCGAACAAGGCCCTGATCCGTTCCGTGTTCGACACGGTGATCCCGGCCGGCGACGCGGCCGGCCTGCGCGACCTGGTGGCCCCGGACTGGATCGACCACGATCCCCTGCCCGGGCAGCCGGCCGGCCTCGACGGCGCCGAGTACGTCGTCACCACGATGCACGGCGCCCACCCCGACCTGCGCTTCACCATCGACGACCTGATCGCGGAGGACGACCGGGTCACGATCCGGTGGACCCTGCACGGCACCAACACCGGTCCCATGTTCGGACGGCCGCCGACGGGCCAGCCGGTCGAGCTCGCCGCCATCGTGATCTTCCGGGTCGCGGCCGGGAAGATCGCGGAGCGGTGGGCGGGCTGGAAGCCCGGCCGGGCTCCCGGCCGCTGACGATCGCCGGTGCGATAGTGGAGGGATGGGACGGAACACCGCGCGGCGGGTGATACCGCTGTTCCGGCCGTACCGCGGCCGGGTGGCGGCCGTGGTCGGCCTCATCGTGCTGACCTCGACGATCGGCATCGTCAACCCGCTGCTCATCCAGGCGGTGTTCAACAAGGCGCTGTTCGTCCCGGGCGGTCCCGACCTGGAGCTGCTGTACATCCTGGTCGGCGTCATGGCGGCCGTCCCGATTATCAACGGCGCCATCGGGATCCTGCAGACCTACGAGACGACCAAGGTCGGGCAGCAGGTCATGCGGGACCTGCGCGACCAGCTCTACTCGCACCTGGAGACGCTGTCGCTGGCCTTCTTCACCGGCACCAAGACCGGCGAGATCCAGTCCCGGCTGGCCAACGACGTGGGCGGCGTCCAGACCGTGGTCACCACCACGGCCTCGACGATCCTGGCCAACGTCGTCATCTTCATCTCGACCATCGTCGCGATGATCATCCTCAGCTGGCAGCTCACGATCGTCGCCGTCATCACCGTGCCGGCGTTCTTCTATCTGACCAAGGCGGTCGGTGACCGGCGCCGCCGGGTAACGCGGTCGACGCAGGAGGCGCTGGCGGCGATGAGCGCCATCAGCGAGGAGACGCTGTCGGTGTCCGGGGTGCTGCTGGCCAAGGTGTTCGGGAACCAGGGGCGAGATATCGGCCGGTACCGGCGGGAGAACCAGCGGCTGGCCGACCTGGAAGTCCGCCAGCAGATGATCGGCCAGGGCTTCTACGCGGTGGTGCAGTCGTTCCTGTCGATCACCCCGGCGGCGGTTTACCTGATCGCCGGGCTGCTGCTGGCGAACGGGCAGCCGATCTCGGCGGGCACCATCGTGGCCTTCACCACGCTGCAGACCCGGCTGTACTTCCCGATCGGGCAGCTGCTCCAGGTCTCGGTGGAGCTGCGCTCGTCGCTGGCCCTGTTCGACCGGATCTTCGAGTACCTGGACCTCAAGCCGGACATCACCGACGCGCCCGACGCGGTGGACCTGCCGTCCGCGGACGGCGGCGGGCGGGTGGCGCTGCGCGACGTGCACTTCCGGTACCCGGGGGTCCCCGGGGACGCGCTGCAGGGGGTCAGCTTCGAGGCCGATCCCGGCCACCTTGTGGCGCTGGTCGGACCGAGCGGGGCGGGGAAGACCACGATCAGCTACCTCATACCGAGGCTGTACGACGTCACCGGCGGGGCGATCGAGATCGACGGGACCGACGTGCGGCGGGCCCGGCAGGCCTCGCTGGCCGCCGCCATCGGGTTCGTGACCCAGGAGAGCTACCTGTTCCACGACACGATCCTGGCCAACCTGCGGTACGGCCGGCCGTCTGCCTCCCAGGCCGAGATCGAGGAGGCGGCGCGGGCGGCGTACATCCACGACCGGATCATGGATTTCCCCGACGGCTACGACACCGTCGTGGGCGAGCGGGGCTACCGGCTGTCCGGCGGGGAGAAGCAGCGGCTGGCCATCGCCCGGGTGCTGCTGCACGACCCGCGCATCCTGATCCTGGACGAGGCGACCTCGGCGCTGGACACGGCCAGCGAGCGCGAGGTGCAGAAGGCGCTGGACGCGCTGATGGGGTCGCGGACCACGATCGCGATCGCGCACCGGCTGTCCACCATCGTCAATGCCGACGTGATCAACGTCATCGACGGCGGGCGGGTGGTCGAGTCGGGGTCGCACCGGGACCTGCTCCGGCAGCGCGGGCTTTACGCCACCCTCTACAACGAGCAGTTCGAGGGCGGCCGGGTGCAGTGGTGCTGCGACGGCGGCGACGTCATGGAAGACGGCAGCGTGCGGAAACGCGAGACGCTGCCCGCGTGACGGAGGGGCTGGACCTGCATCTCGGGGTGGACAAGGGAGCCGGGCTCGTCGGGCGGGCGCTGGAGACAGCGCTGCGGGAGGCGATCAGGTCGGGCCGGCTGCACCCCGGGGCGCGGCTGCCCGGGAGCCGCAGCCTGGCCGCCGACCTGGGGATCTCCCGGGGGACGGTGGTGCAGGCCTACGCGCAGCTGATCGCGGAGGGATGGCTGACCGGGACGACGGGTTCGGGCACCCGGGTGACGGACCTGCCGGGCCCCGGGCCAGCGGGGGGCAGAGGGCCGGCGGCGGGCGCCGGGGAAGACCCCGGGCCGGCCGCGGTGCGGCTCGCGGTCGACCTGCGGCCCGGACGGCCGGACCTCAGTTCATTCCCCCGAACGGACTGGGCTTCGAGCGTCCGCCGCGCCCTGGCCGCCGCACCCTACGAGGACCTGGACTACGCCGGGCCCGCTGGCCTGCCGGCGTTGCGCGCCGCGGTGGCCGGTTACGTGACCCGGGCCCGGGGCGTCCGGGCCGACGCCGGCGCCGTGGTGATCACGGCCGGGTTCACGCCGGGCCTGGCGCTGCTGGGCCGGGTGCTGGTCCGGCTCGGGATGCGGACCGTGGCCACCGAGGACCCCGGTCTGGCCAGGCACCGTGACGTGCTGCACGCGGCCGGGCTGGCCACCGTGCCGCTGGAGGTCGGGCCGGCCGGGGCGGATCCTGACGGTCTCGCCCCGGACGGGCTGGCCCCGGGCGGGCTGGCCGCGCGGGCCGCCGTGCTGACCCCGGCGCATCAGTATCCGCGGGGGGTGGTGCTGGGGGCCAGGAACCGTTCGGCGTTCGCGGACTGGGCGCGGCGGGAGGACGGGTTCATCGTCGAGGACGATTACGACGGGGAGTTCCGCTACGACCAGCAGCCGGTCGGCGCGATGCAGGCCCTGGCGCCGGACCGGGTCGTGTTCGCGGGCAGCACGAGCAAGACGCTGGCGCCGGGGATGCGGCTCGGCTGGCTGGTCGTGCCCCCGGCGCTGCGCGTTCCGCTGCTCGAGGCGGTGGCCGAGCTCGGGGCGTCGGTGCCGGCGGTCCAGCAGCTCGCGATGGCGGACCTGATCGCGCGCGGCGGGTACGACCGGCATATCCGGCGGATGCGGCTGGCCTATCGCCGCCGGCGGGCCGAACTGGCCCGGGTCGCGGCTCTGGAAGGGGTGGCGGCGGGCCTGCACGCCCTGCTGCCGGCGGAGTCCGCGGCGCAGGAACGTGCCCTGATCGCGCGGGGACGGCGGGCCGGCGTCGCCCTGCAGGGGCTGCACGCCGACGGGTACTGGCGGGAACCAGGCGGGGACCGGCCCGCCGCGCTGATCATCGGGTACGCCACTCCCCCGCCGCACGCCTGGTCCCGGGCGCTGGAGGCGCTGGCCGAAGTGGTACAGGAAAGCTGAGGCTAAGTGGTCTACGTTATTGGACCGGTCGGCGCCTAGCGTGGTGGGCATGACAGTAACGAAAACGAGCAACACGGTGCTGACGATGTTGCTCGCGCAAGAGCCCCCGTTCGTTCCCGAGGGCGTGGAGGCCATGACCGTTCGGCTCGATTTGCCACCGGGGGATCCTGGCAGCCCGCCGCACCGTCATTCCGGGCCCGTCTTCGGCTACATGCTCGAGGGGGAGATGATCTTCGAGCTCGAGGGCGAGCCGGAGCGGGTCATCCGGGCCGGGGAGGCGTTCTGGGAGCCGGGCGGGGACGTCATCCACTACCAGGCGGCCAACAACCTCGCGGACCGGTGGAGCCGGTTCGTGGTGGTGATGCTGTGCGCGCCGGGGCAGGAGATGCTCGTGTACGTGGACGACGAGGAACTCGAGCAGCGGCGGGACCGGCGGGCGCCGCGGCCCGTGTCTGAGGAGACTGTGGCTTAGGAGCTGTGATGCGGGTCTTTCTGGCGGGGGCGACGGGGGTTATCGGGCGGCGGGTGGTGCCGTCGCTGCGTGAGCGGGGGCATTCGGTTACCGGGTTCGTGCGGCGGGACGCCGACGCCGACTGGCTGCGGAGTCTCGGCGCCAAGGCCGTGCGGGGCGACGTGTTCGACGCGGACGGGGTGCGGCGGGCGGTGGCGCTGGCCGCGCCCGACGTGGTGATGCACCAGCTCACCGACCTGAAGGGCGGGAACCGCGAGGCCAACTCCGAGATGCGGGTCACCGGGACGCGCAACCTGGTGGACGCGGCGCTGGCGGCGGGGGTCCGGCGGGTGGTGGCGCAGAGCATCGCGTGGGCTTACGCGGCCGGTTCGGTTCCTGCCACCGAGGACATGCCGCTTGACCTGGGGTCTTCCGGGAGCCGGCTGCGGACGGTGCAGGGGGTGGCTGCCCTGGAGGCGGCGGTGCGGGAGGCGCCGGAGTGGGTGGTGCTGCGGTACGGACTGCTGTACGGGCCGGGGACCTGGTACGCGCGGGGCGGGCTGATGGCGGATACCGCGGCGCGCGGGGAGCTGGCGGCGGACGGGGACGTGAGCAGCTTCGTGCACGTCGACGACGCGGCGGGCGCGGCGGCCGACGCGCTGTCCTGGCCGACCGGGTTCGTGAACGTGTGTGACGACGTGCCCGCGCCGGCGCGCGAGTGGGTGCCCGCGTTCTGCCGGGCGGTGGGGGCTCCGGTGCCGGCGCCGGCGGCTTCTGGCGGGCAGCGGCACGGGTGGGCGCGGGGGGCGTCCGACGAGCACGCGCGCAAGTCACTGCACTGGACGCCGGCCTGGCCGTCCTGGCGGGACGGGTTCGCGGCGTTCTGAGCTAGCTCTGCGACGGGAGGGCCTGCGGCCGGTCGGGCGGGACGCATACCATCCCGTCGCTGAAGCCCGCCGCGCCGATCCCGAACGCGGCGTTGAAGCGGTCGAGGTTCACCAGCGTCAGCAGGGCGGTGATCTCCACCAGCTGGCGATCACCGAAGTACGAATGCACGCGCGCGAACAGCTCGTCGGTGACCTCGACCGGGGTGCGCATCACCGCGACGGTGTAGTCGAGCGCCGCCTTCTCGCGATCGGTGAACAGGTCACTGGACTGGTAGCGCGGCAAGGCGAGGAGTTCGGCGTCGGAGAAGCCGGAGTTGCGGCATATCTGCGAGCCTAGGTCGACGCAGTACTCGCACCCGATCATCTGGGCGCCCTTCAGCTCGACCAGGTTCCTGGTCCGCTCGTCGACGGTCTTGCCCTTGCGGACCGCCTGGTTGAACCGGCCCATGCCGATCATCATCTTGGGCTGGTGCGCCCAGATCTCGATCGGCTCGATGCCGTTGCCGGTCCGCGGATCGCGGCCGGTCATCTTCTTCATCATCCCGGGGCCGAACCGGTAAACGAGCCTCACGATCGGGCCGGCCTGAGACGTTGCCACGCCCTCGATGCGTGCCATCGGGCACCCTCCTGTTACTGGGTTTTATCCGCATGACGCCGGGCGGGCGGGAAATGTGACGCGGATGCGATGAGCCTGGCTCGTTCGGGTCGTCCAGCCACCTGACCTGGCTGGGTACCTGTCACGAACGGCTGATGACAGGACACGATGGAAGCTCACCTGGGAATTCCTCAAGGAGTACCGGTGGGAGTCAGCCGCGCTGCAGCCCTCGCTGCTGCGGGACGAGCCGCCCGGACTTCAGTCACGCGAGCACCGCCAGTTCCGACACCGCGATCAATCACGGGAAGCCGTGATTCTCAGGGCTCCGCCCCCCGGGTGGCCAGCGCGACGGCAGTTGCCGGCGCGAGCGGATGCCCAACTTGGCGTAGACGTGCCGGAGATGGGTCTCGACGGTATTCACGGACAGGTAGAGGGTGCCCGCGATCTCCGCGTTGGAGGCGCCGGAGGCGGCCAGCTCTACCACCCGCTCCTCCTGCGGGGTCAGCCGTTCCGGATCCGCTGCCTTCCGGCGGCGTCCGCCGGCCACCCGCAGTTCCTCACCCGCCTGGCCAGCCAGCCACAGTGCCCCAGTCGATTCCGCGAGCTCGACGGCCTGCCCGAGCAGCCGCCTGGCGCGCTGCGGCTGCCCCGACCGTCGCAGGAACCGCCCGTACTCGAGCAACGTCTGCAGCCATTCGAGCGGGAGGTCAACCTCGCCATGGATGGCGATAGCCCTCTCAAAGTACGCCTCGGCTTCGCCCCGATCGCCTGCGGCCTCGGCCAGCAGCGCCCGGCCATGGGCAACCCCCAGCTGCGGCCAGCGGCACGGCAGGCTCGCCGCGCAGTCCTCCAGCCACCGCAGTACCCGCCCGGCGTCTGCCGGGCGGCCAGCGCCGACGTAGGCCGCGATCGCGTGCCTGGCCCACGGCACCTCGCACGGTTCGCGCAGCCCGACCCTGGCCGAGACGGCCTCGATCTGCTCGTACTGCGCGCAGGCTTCGGCGAGGCGCCCTTCGGCAAGGTGTTGCCACGCCCTCCCGTAGGCCAGATGCAGCGATGGCTGCCAGGCGCCGAGCGCTGTCACCATGGCCTCGGCCCGGCGGGCCGACTCGGCGCTCTCGGCCAGGCGGCCGGTCACCAGGTACAGGTTCGCTCGGTCGACGGCGTTGTATGGCGCTGCCAGCGGCACGAGGTCGGCGAGCTTGGCGCACCGCTCGACGAGGACAGCCGCTTCGTCGAGCCGCAGCATGCGCAGCAGCGTCCCGAAGTACCCGAACAAGGCCACCGCTTCCTCGTCCACGCTGCCCAGCTTCTCGGTGATCCGCAGCCGGAGCCGGTAGAAGTGCTCGGATTCGGCGAGGCGATCTGTGATCTTCGCCAGCGTGGCGTAGCTGATGATGGCCCCGCTGCCCACAGCCAGGGCACTGCCCGAGTCCGTGGCGGACGCGGCCTCGGCGGCCGCGGCCGCCGACCGCGCCGTCTCCAGGCCGCTGGGATCGCCAGTGTCCAGCGCCATCAGTGCCCAGCCGACCTCGACACTCCAGCCAAACGGCGCGTCGCAGGCTCGCGCGATCGGCCTGGCTCGTTCCATCACCTTCAGCGCCGCCGGCGGTCCGCTCAGGAACTGGGCCGCACGGCTGTAGGACATCAGGGTCTCCAGCGCGAACTGGGGCGCGATAGCCTCGGTCAGGCCGATGCACTCATCGACCCGCCGGGCCGCGGCCTCGAATGCCCCAAGATACGCATGCGCCCGCGCCAGCGCCTGCAATGTCCTGGCCTTGATCATCACCGGCAGGCCCGTCAGCCGCAGGATCCGCTCGCTGACACCGACGGCATCCGAGGGACGGCCGCCCGACGCCAGGATCGTGGCGAGGTCGCACAGGAGTTCAGGGCTCGCGTGGTCGCCGGCCAGGGCGACCGCGGACTCGAAGACGCTCATCGCGCTCGCCGTCGCACCCCTGCCGCGGGCGGCGTGGCCGACTCGCGTGAGGACGGCAATGGCGGCCGGGTCGCCAGCCAGGTCGGCCTTGATGGCGTGCTCGACGGCCTCCTCCTCGAGCCCGCGTTCGACCAGCAGCGCGAAGGCTCGCGCGTGGAACCTGGCGCGGACCGAGCCGCCCAGGTCAACGTAGAGGGCCCGGCGGAAGAGCGAATGCGTGAACTCGGTCCGGCCTGCCTGGCCCGGCCGCACCAGCCCGCTGCGCTCCAGCGCGTCCAGCGCCTCGTCTCCCTCGCGCTGACCAAGGCCGGCCAGGCGGACGGCCAGGTCGGGACGGAAGTGCACGCCGAACACCGCTCCGGCCCTGGCGCACTCCATGCCCGTGGCCGGGAGCCCCGCGAAGCGGGCGAGCAGCAGCCGGTCGTAGACGCCGCGCATCTCGCCGGCCTCGGCCCGAGGGATCTCCTCGCCGCGAGCGACGGCCAGCGCGACCTGCTCGAGCAGCAGCGGATTCCCGGCGCAGACCTCGGTAGCAAGCTCGACCTCGGTGTCGTCGAGTCGCCTGCCGGCCTGCTCGGCGAGCAGGACGGCCGCGCCGTCCCTGGTCAGCGGTTCGAGCCTTTCGATCGATGCGTAGCCATCGTGGGCGAGTGCCTCGGCGACCATCCGGGCCGGGGCCGGCCAGGGTCGTAGCGTCGCGATCACCGCCACCGGAAGCGCGGCGATGCGGCGGCACAGGAAGGACAGCAGCGCCAGCGAATCAGCGTCAGCCCAGTGCAGGTCATCGACGGCCAACAGAGCGGGCCGGGGTGCGGCCTGTTCCAGCCAGCGCCACACCGCGTAGAACCTGGCCGCGCGCCGGTCCGGCCCCGAAGGCTCACGGCTGTGCCCGTCGAGCGCGTCGCCGCCGCCCAGGGCGGACAGGGCCTGGGAAAGGAAGCCGAACGGGAGAGCCGTCTCCATCGCGTCGCCTTTGGCGAGGCCGATCGCGAACTCATCCTTGGCGTGCAGGCAAGCGCCGTCCAGGACCGAGGTCTTGCCAAGCCCGGGCTCGGCCAGCACGAACAGCGTGCCCGCCCGCCCCGCCCTCGCCGCCTCGAGCAGGAGCATGGCAGTGTCCATGACACCCTCACGCTCCAGCAGGCCCTGGCTGCTCGCTGTCACCGCACCTTTTGCCTCCCGCCTACTAGGCCGCGACACGGCGGCCTGGCCTTAATTATCAGCGTTTTCCGTGATGCTGCCAGCGGGTCCGGCCACCTACGGTCACTCCATGGAAATGCCGATGACCTTTCTCGACTGCCCAGCCTGGCTCGATGACCGGGGCACCTCCAGATGCGGGCTTCCCGCGCTGGTGCGAAACCGGTTCACCGCGGAATCGACCGACGGGCCACTCGAATGCGCGATGATCAGGTGCCCGCTCGGGCACGTGTTCAACGCGCCCATCGAGTTCCTCACGCTGGCCGATGCTCCCGCCCCCGCTCCCGCTTCCGCGTACGGGGAAAGGCGATGAGCATTTCCCGCCGCTCGCTGCTGAAGGCCTCCGGGCTGGCTGCAGTCGCCGGGCTGGTCGGCTGCTCACCCGCCCGGCAGACGGTGGCGCCGACCCTGGCGATGCCGTCCGGCACGACACTGGACCGCACGCTCGTGCACGGCACGCCGGGCGCGGGCGGCTACCGGCTGATCGTGGCGGGCCCGGGCGAGCCGCACCTGGTGCGCCGGGACCTCGGCGGTGCCGCGCATCCGGGACGGGCCAGGCGGCGTCGGCCGCTGGGCGCGTTCGCGCAATTCTCCGACATCCACGTGCTGGACGCGCAGTCCCCGGCGCGGGCCGAGTACCTCGACCGGTTCGCCGATCCCGGCCAGCAGGGGACCCAGGCTGGCGCCGCCTACCGCCCGCAGGAGATGCTGACCGTCCAGGTGGCGGACGCGATGGTGCGCGCGGTGAACCGGATCGGCCATGGCCCGGCCACTGGCGCGCCGCTGGCGTTCACGATCTGCACCGGCGACAACGCCGACAATGCCCAGTACAACGAGGTGCGGTGGATGATCGACGCGCTCGATGGCGGGCGGGTCACGCCGAACTCGGGGAACCGGTCTCGCTACGAGGGCGTCATGGACTGGGCCGCCTACGACGTCCACTACTGGCACCCGGAGGGCACGCCACCCGGCCGGGCGGAGGACCGGCCGCGGTCTGGGTACGGCTTCCCGGTCGTACCCGGCCTGCTCCAGGCGGCCATCCGCCCGTTTACCGCGGCGGGCCTGGGCATGCCGTGGCTGACGGTATTCGGCAATCACGACGGGCTGATCCAGGGCGATTTCCCGATCGATCCGCTTGTCCGCCAGATCGCCACGGGATCGCGGAAGGTCACCGGCCTGGCCACCGGCATCAACCTCGGCCAGCTAGGCACCGACCTGCTGACGGCTAACCCGGCCGCCTTCCCGCTGCTGAACGAGGGCACGGCCCGGCGGGTCACCGCTGACCAGGACCGGCGGCCGCTCTCACGTGCCCAGATCGTGCGGGAGCATTTCACCACGACAGGCAGGCCGCGCGGGCACGGTTACACGAGCCGGAATCTCGCCGACGGCACCGCGTACTACGCATTCGGCGGCGGCCTGATCAGGTTCGTCGTCCTCGACACGTGCAACCAGGGCGGCGGCTCCAGCGGCTCCCTGGACCGGCGTCAGCTGCGCTGGCTCGAACAGGAGCTGATCGCCGGCAGCGGCCATTACCTCGACGCGTCCGGCCAGGTCGTCGCCCGCTCGGTGACCGACAGGTTGTTCATTGTCTTCAGCCACCACACAATCGGCACCATGGACAATCGGTCGCTGACGCCGGGCGAGGCAGGCCCGCGCGCACTCGGCCCGGAGGTGCGGGCGCTGCTGCTGCGGTTTCCCAACGTGATCGCCTGGGTCAACGGCCATACTCACCAGAACCAGGTCACCGCGTGGGCCCGGCCGACCGGCTCGCCGTTCGCCGGCGGCTTCTGGGAAGTAAACACCGCGTCCCACATCGACTGGCCGCAGCAGGCCCGCCTGGTCGAGGTCGCCGACAACCGCGACGGCACCCTGTCGGTCATCGCTACCATGGTCGACACCGATGCCCCGCCGTCGTACCGCGGTCGGCTCGATGACCCGGCCTCCCTGGCGTCGTTGTCCCGCGAGCTCGGCGCGAACGACTGGCAGGCGCCCAGGCCGACCCTCGCCGTCGACGGTAAGCGCGGTTCGGCCCTGGACCGGAACGTGGAGCTGATCGTGCCCGCGCCGGCCTTGGCGGCCACCGCATGACCGGGCGGCTGAGCCCGGCGGTCCGGCGCATCGCCGCGCGGTTCGCCGAGGTGGCGTGCCCGCCGGGCGTACATCAGGCGGGCCGGATCGACGGGCTGCTCAGCGAGCTCGAGGCGATGCTCGGCGCGCTCCCGCTCGCGGCGCGGCGGCTGGTGGCGCTGGCCTTCGTCCTATTCGACCAGGGCGCACGGCTGTATCCGCGGGCGCGGGGGCGCCGGTTCGCGCGTCTCGGCGACGGCGCCGCGGAGAGGTACCTCGAGGCGATGCTCACTCACCGGCGGCTGTCCGGCGCGGCACAGCGCCTGAAGGGGCTGGTCGTCATGAGCTACTACGAGCTTCCCGACGTCAAGACGGAGCTCGGGTACGCGCCCGACGCCTACATCGCGGCGGTGTCGCGGCGCCGACTCGCCAGGTACAGGGCGCAGATCCAGGCGGCCAGCCAACCAGGCCCGCCGGGCCGCCCGGCGGGCCTGGTCACGCAGGATGACGTGGAGTCGGACCAGCAGGTGGACTGCGCGGTCGTGATCGTCGGTTCAGGCGCGGGCGGCGCGACGATGGCGGCCGAACTCTCCGAGGCCGGCGTGGATGTCGTCGTGATCGAAGAGGGTGGATATCAGCCGACCGAGTCGTTCACCGCCGTCGCCGGGCGAGCAGCGCGCACCTTGTACCGGGATGGCGGCGCGGAGGTCGCCTGGGGTCGGCCACCGGTGCTGTTCTCGCAAGGGCGCTGCGTCGGCGGGTCGACTGTGGTCAACGGCGGCATGTCCTGGCGTACCCCGGCGGATGTGCTGGAGCGCTGGGCGCGCGAGGCGGGGGTGGCCGGGATCCGCGAGCGCGACATGGCGCCCTACTTCGCGGCGGTCGAGAAGCAGATCTCAGTCGCACGGCAGGACCCGGAAACGATCGGCACCGACATGCGGCTGCTCAAGGCCGGAGCGGACGCCAAGGGCTGGAAGATCATCCCGAACCTGCGCAACCAGGTGCACTGCGCGGGCAGCAACAACTGCACGAACGGATGCCCGACTGGCGCGAAGCAGTCGATGCTGGTCACCAGCATCCCGGCGGCGCTGCGCCGCGGCGCGCGGCTGTACGCGGACTGCCGGGTGGAACGGATCACGACGTCGGGCCGCGCGGTCACCGGCGTGCAGTGCCGGTTCCTGCGGCCGGGCGGGCGGCCGGGGCCCGCGCTGACGGTGCGGGCGCGGGTCGTCGTGGTCGCTGGCGGCGCGGTACAGACACCCGCCCTGATCGCCCGTTCCGGAATCCGTTCCGCCTCGGGCCAGCTCGGCCGGAACCTGACGCTGCACCCGAACGCGAAGGTGATCGCGTTCTTCGACGAGGAGGTCCTCGGGTGGCAGGGCGTGCACCAGGCGTACCAGGTCCGCGAGTTCGCGGCCGACGGCATCTTGCTGACCGCGGTTAACGTGGCGCCGTCGCTGATCGCGATGACCCTGCCGGATCACGGCGGGCGGCTCGGTGAGCTGATGGCCGGCTACAACCACATGGTGACCGGCGGCTGCCTGATCGAGGACACCGGTTCCGGGCGGGTCCGCCACGTGCCGGGTCTCGGCGCGCACGTGGCGTACCAGATCAACCGCCGTGACGCGGCGCGCGTCGTGCGCGGCATCGAGCTCACCGCCGAGCTGATGTTCGCCGCCGGGGCCGGCCAGGTGCTGCTGCCGTTCGCGGGGGCGCCGGCCGTGCGCGGCATGGCCGAGCTCCACGACCTGCTTGCCCGTCAGGTCGACACCAGGGCCATCGAGCTGTTCACCGTTCACCTGATGGGCACCGCCCGGATGAGCGATGACCCGCGGCGCGGCGTCACCGACAGCTACGGCGCTTTCCACGGCGTGCCCGGCCTGTTCGTCGCCGACGCCAGCTTGTTCCCGGGCCCGGTGGGGGTCAACCCGATGGAGACGATCCTGGCGCTGGCCACTCGGAATGCCCGGCGCCTGATCGAGAACCGGGACACGTGCGGGATCTGAACCCGAACCCGCCATGCGAAGCCAGTAAGGAGACCAGCGGTGACGAACGCTTCGGAACGGTTCATCGAGCTCGCCGCCCGGCCGGGGCGTGACCTGGACGCGATATTCGCGGCCGGGAGCCCGCCCGACGTCGCCGCGCTGACCGGGTTCGAGTTCCGCGGCTACAACCAGCCCCGCGTGCTGGCATTGCTCGGCATCCGCAAGTTCATCAAGGCCTTCTATCTCGCCGGGGACGGCAGGGTGCTCGGTTGCAACACGCCCGTCGCGCAGAACGGCCTGCACAACGAGTGGCTCGCCAAGCCGAGCGAGGATCACCCCAGGCGATACGGCTTCTTCCTGGTCGAGCCCCCCGATCCGGGCGTCGGCGACCTGCGGCGCGGAACGGCCCTGCTCGACTACGGCCGGGGAGGCAACCGTGGCTACGACGTCGCCCGGCTGCTCCGCGACTACCTAGTCCGGGTCGAGCCAGGCTCCGACGACCTGCTGCTCGGCCGGGCCTACGTCGTCCTCGCCGGGCGGCGGCCCTGGCGCAACTATTTCCTGCTTGAACGCCATCGGCCGCTTCGCAACCCGGAGGCCCTCGGCCTGCTCCGCTCAGTCAGTCCTCACTCACCCGAGAGTGAGTGACTGTTGTCCGCTGCCACCCAGATGACACGATATGCAGCCATGAGGTACAAGCGCGCTGTCGAGAAACTGCGGCTCAGCAAGGGCGGCTTCCTGTACTTCCGGCGGTCGTACCTGGACCCGATATGGAATCACCACATCCGCGGCCCGGTGCGCATCTGGCGGAGGTCGCGCGGCTGGTAGCGGCCGACCGGGGGACGTGGTTCCATCGCCGCCTCCGCTTTTGTCACTGATCATGCCCGGCCGCCCCGCGGCCAGGTTGCAGTGCTGCCAGCCGCCTCGGCCCTAGTCGTCACTGGCTCTTGACCTTCGCTGCCCGGAGATGGTTGCTTACCTGCTGTGGGCGATATCACTAGCTATCCGCAAAACAGCCAACGACGTCACCGGCGGCCTCCGCCACGGCCGGATCACCAGCCGGGCCATCTCATCCCACGCCGAGCCAAGCCACTCGTGGGCGGCATGCTCGCTCTCGCGCTGGCGGTGGCAAGCCTTGCCCTGCAGGCCAGAGCGGCCGGAGCCTTCAGCACAGGCATGACCATCTTCAGCCTGATCGTCGCCGGGATCACCGTATTCTCCTTCCAGTTCTTCCCCGTGCTGGCCCCACTGGCATGGGCGCTCGCGGTCAGCATCACCCTGATCCGTCGGCCGACCCTGGCCCCGTGAGACAGGAGCGGAGGGCGTCACGCGATCCGGGCCGCATGGCACGACACCGAACCGACCAGGTACCCCATCTAGGGAACCGCGAATTCGGTCGCGATGATGCGCTGGTCGGTGAAGCCGTCCGAGGCCGGGGAGGCGAGCCAGACAACCGGCGGCCCCATGATCGCCGGGTCGAGCCAGGTCGCCTGCACGTGCTCGGGCGCTGAGTCCGGCGTCATGCCGCTTCGGGTGGCACCGCCGGGAAGCAGCAGGTTCACGTCAATGCCGGTGCCGGCCAGGTCGGCGGCCATGATGCGGGAGAGCGCGTCGGTGGCGGCACGTGACGGTCCGTACGGCGTGAAGCCCTTACGCCGCATGGTCGTCTCGCTGACCGAGATATTGACGATCTTGCCGTGCCCGGCTTCGAGCATGTGCGGCACGACGGCCCGCGCGACCAGGAAATAGCCAACAACGTTGGTGGTGAGCAGGTCGCGGAAGCGGTCGGGGCTGACCTGCCAGAAGCCGATGGGCTCGGTCAAGAAGTCCGGGTTCACGGTGCGCATGCCGATTCCGGCGTTGTTGACCAGTACGTCAATGCCGCCGAGGCTGGTCAGCGCGCGGTCAACGCCCGCGGTAACGGATTGCTCGTCGCGGACGTCCATCGCGAGCCCGGTAGCCCGGGTGTCGCCGGCGATCCGGGCGGCGGCCTGAAGAACGCGCGGCCCGGCCCGGCCGGTGAGGACGACGCGGGCACCGGCTCCGGCCAGGGCCTGGCTCATGGCGAAGCCAAGGCCGCTGGTACCGCCGGTGACCAGCGCGCGGACTCCGGCGAGATCTGGCGACGGTCCGGTCATGTCGTCGACGTTACCGTGGTAGCCGTGATGTCCCAGCAGGATGGTGCTCCCGAGGCCGGCTACGACCCGATGCGGCAGTTCGCCGAGCTCGCCGGGGACGTGCGCGACCCCTATCCGATGTTCGCCGGGATCCGGGCGGACACCCCGGTCCTGCATGTCGAGCTGAGCGCGGGCGGCGGCGTCCGGTACCGGCACGACGAGAACTCGCCGCGGATCTCGTCCCTGTTCACGGTCACCAGCTACGAGCTGGCCCAGCAGGTGCTCACCGATAACGTGCGGTTCTCCTCGGCCGGTTACGAGATGACCATGGGTCAGGTCATGGGCCGGACCATCTTGCAGATGGACGGGCCCGAGCACCAGCGCCACCGTGCCCTGGTGGCGAAGGCCTTCCGCACCCGTGTGCTGGACCAGTGGAGCGACGCGATCATCGGCGCCACCGTGAGCGAGCTGATCGACGCCTTCGCTCGTGACGGCCAGGCCGATCTGATCCCGCAGCTGACCTTCCCGTTCCCGGTCCGGGTCATCGCCCGGATCCTCGGCCTGCCCGAGGCCGACTGGCCCCGCTTCCTGCGGCTGTCGACCCAGCTGATCGCGGTCATGCGGAACTGGGAGGGCGCTCTCGCAGCGAGCCGGGAGCTGCGCGGCTACTTCGCCGACATCATCGCCGACCGGCGGCGGCGTACCCGCGACGACCTGGTGAGCCAGCTGATCTCAGCCGAGGTAGACGGACGCCGGCTCAGCGACGAGGAGATCTACCCGTTCCTGCTGCTGCTCCTGCCGGCGGGTGCGGAGACGACGTACCGGTCGTCGAGCAACCTGCTGTTCGGGTTGCTGTCGGAGCCGGACCAGCTGGAGGCGGTCCGGGCCGACCGGAGCCTGGTGCCGCGGGCGATCGAGGAGGCACTGCGGTGGGAGACGCCGCTGCTGACCGTGGCCCGTTCGGCCACCGAAGAAGTGGAGCTGGGCGGCGTGCGCATTCCCGCGGGCGGCTTCGTGGCGGTCTCGCTCGGCGCGGCGAACCGGGACCCGGCGCGGTTTGCCGAGCCGGACGCCTTCGACATCTTCCGGGAGCGGGCGCAGCACCTCTCGTTCGGCGACGGGGCGCACAAATGCCTGGGGATGCACCTGGCCCGGCTGGAGATGCGGGTGCTGCTGAACGCGGTGCTCGACCGGCTGCCGGGGCTGCGGCTCGATCCGGACGCCGACGACCCGCACATCCACGGGCTGATATTCCGGTCGCCCCCGAACCTGCCCGTTCGGTTCGAGTGAACGAGTAGGGTCCCCCTGTGGATGCGGTGGAAGGGCTTGGCGACGCGGCGCGGCTCGCGCGGGACTGTGCGGTCATGGGCCGGGCGGTTGCGCTGGCACGCTGGATCGGGACCGGCCGCCGCCCGGTGACGCCCGGGCAGGTGCTGCGCAAGGCCGACGTGGCGGCCGCGGGCGCGGCCCTCGGCGTGGACGTGCCGGCGCGGCTGCGGACGATGGCCGACATCCGGGCGCTGTACCGGCCGTGGCGCGTCGCGGTCGGGGCCGGCTTACTGCACGTCGACGGCGAAGAGGTGACCGCCGGGCCGGCGCTGGCGAACTGGCCCCCTGACGACCGAACCATGCTGGCCGAGTGGCTCGCCGGCCTGCGCGCGGTATGCGCGGCCGAGTCGCACCCGCACGACGAGGACAGCGTGCGCCTGCTGGCGCTGGCACTGCTCACGGTGCTGAGGGGGGACGGTGCACCCGCCGGCGGCGGCCTGTGGCGGCCGGTGCTCGAGGCGCTGGACGTGCTGTCTCGCAGGTACGGCAAGTGGTCCTCGGGGCCGATGTCGGCGGCCGATCAGTACGGCGGTCCGTGGAGCGAGCAGCCGCTGGGCGGGCTGATCGCGCTGCTGGCGGAGTTCGGCGCGGTAGCCGGTGATCGCGGCAGGCCCGCGCTCACCCCGCTGGGTCGCTGGGCGGCCGGGCATCTGGCGGCCGGGCTGCCCGGCCGGGCGGATCCGGGCCTGCCGGCCGGGGAGATGATTGCCGAGGCCGCCCGGTTCGGCGACGAGGGCCAGCAAGATCATGTTGCGCGAGCATGGCGGGCCGGACGCGAGCCTGTTCAGGCCGCGCGCGAGATCCTGGCCGCCGCCGAGGGCATGTCGCCCCTGCAGCGCAGCGTGGCCGTCCGGCTAGTGGATTTTCTCGGCGACGACGCGCTGCCGGCCTGGCGCGAATTCGCGTCGGCGCGGTACATCGGCCCGTTTGCCCGTCTCGAGCTGGCCGCCTGGGCCGGGGGCCCGGAGCCCCCGGACGCTGACGGGAACTGGCTCGGGGCCGAGGGTGCCGCGGCGGGACTGGAGGACAAGGGCCCGGACGAGGCGCTCACCCGCGTGTGGGAGAGCATGCCAGGGACGGACCTGGACGAGCGCCTGGCCGCGGTGCGGGCCACCGGCCACCGGGACGCCGGCCCGCTGACGCAGGCGGTGGCGGAGTTCGCCGCATCCGGCGCGCCGCGCAGCATCGACCAGGTGGCCCAGCTCAAGGTGTCGCTGCTGCGCTTCCGGCCGGCGATCTGGCGGCGGGTGCTGGTGCCAGTCACGGCGTCCCTGGGTGACCTGCACGTGGTGATCCAGATCCTGTTCGGCTGGGACGGCGACCACCCGCACGAGTTCACGCTGGGCACGAAGCGCTTCAGCGCCTTCGCGAGACTGGAGGAGACCGAGGACGAAGGTTCGGTCCGGATCCGGGAGGCCGCGGCGGCGGGCGGGAAGATCGCGTACACCTATGACTTCGGGACCAACTGGGAGCACGAGATCACGGTGGAGAAGACGCTCCCGCGCGATCACAGTAAGGACTATCCGGTCTGCGTGGCGTTCCGGTTCGATTCCCCGGTCGAGTACTGGTCCGAAGAGGAACCGGAGGAACCCGAACCGTTCGGCCTGAAAGAGGTCAACCGGCGGCTGGCCGCACTGGGCCGGGGTGATCACCCTGAGCAGAAAGCCTGATGACGGATGTAGAGACCTGGCGGCCGGCTCCGACTAGCAACCGAGAGGGGCGCACGAGGCGCCCCGGACCGGGAGGAGTCGGAGATGACCAAGGTTGTGGTGGCGATGTCGATGTCGCTGGACGGCATCGCGGGGCCGGAGTCCGCCGACGCGGATGGCATGGCGCTCTTCACCGCCATCCTGGGCTGGCAGTTCCCGCTGCGCAGCTGGCGCCGGGAACAGGGCATGGATGGCGGCGAGGACTCGGTGGACTCGCGGGTGTGGGCGGACAACTTCGCCCGGTTCGGCCCGCAGGTGATCGGCCGAACGATGTTCGATTTCGGCTATCCGAACTGGGGCGAGGACCCGCCGTTCCACGCGCCTGTATTTGTCGTGACCCATCGCGGTCAGGACCGGATCGCCAAGAGCGGCGGGACCAGCTACACGTTCGTGACCAGCGGTATTGCGGCCGCGGTGGAGCAGGCGCGGGCGGTCGCGGACGGGAAGGACGTCCTGCTGGCGGGCGGGGTCAGCATCGCCCAGCAGGCGCTGGCCGCGGGACTGGTGGACGAGGTCGTGCTGCACGTGGTGCCGAAGCTGGCGGGGCGGGGGGTTCGGCTGTTCGACGGTGGCGAGGTGGATCTGCGGTGCGTCGAGAGTATCGCGGGCGAGGGGGCGGTCCACCTGCGCTACGAGGTGCAGTGATCGCCAGCGGCCTGGGGCGGTCGGCTGTTTAGCCGTTGTCTGCCCCGGTTACTTCCGCTCGGATCCGCGCCACGATCTGGCTCGCCTCGTCCTCGGTGACCTCGATGAACTGGTACTGCAGGTCACCGCGCT
>Ga0335079_10001380_pt1 | contig 27524 bp, 31 predicted proteins | sample Lox_Sample_33_FD_206719 | JGI IMG/M metagenome (GOLD analysis project Ga0335079, IMG submission 206719) | Soil microbial communities from Loxahatchee National Wildlife Refuge, Florida, United States - Lox_Sample_3.3 | ecosystem: Environmental > Terrestrial > Soil > Wetlands | place: USA...
CTGTAACTTCCAGGTAATTGAACAATCCGATTTTGCCTCGTAGGTTCCTGTGACCGGGTTTCCCAGCAGCACGCCGCTAAACGTGGCAGACGCCGTTCCGCTGAGCGTGCCGCTCCCATCGAACGTGATCCGGCCCAGGCTGGCGGTGGTTTTGGGCGTACCGGAAATCATCGTCGTCCCCGACAACTGGAACGCATAACTCCCAACCAGTTTCGCAGGATTACACACAATGGCCGCGTTGGCCGCCGCGCCCGTCAGCAAAAGCACAAGAAACAACCAACTGGACCACATACCAAACGAATAGCATATGGATGGCCAATAACCGCGAAAAATCTACTGCAGATGAGTAAGATGTTCCTTTCCTGCACGTACTTCACCGCACACTCACGGAGTCCGTCTCCGGCGATCTGTTGAATCGATTTACTTGGTCAAGTAATTGCTTCCCTTTCGCAAAGAAGAATTCCCAATGGAGGGATGAATCAATGAAACGGTTCTTGAAGACAACGCTGTTGCTTCCTCTAACGCTGACGGGAGTGATGCTGATCGCACCATGCGCTTCGCCCGCGCAACAAGCGCCGGCACAGGATCAAACGCAGAAAGACTCTCAGACGACCACCGGAAAAATTGCCAAATCAGACGATGGCAAGTATGTTCTGGTGGACTCAGCGGGGACGATGTATCAACTTGACGACCAAAGCGCGGCAAAGAAGTTTGACGGCAAGACCGTGAAGGTCTCGGGGACGGTGGATACAAGCAGCAATACGATTCACGTGACCGAGATCAAGCCGGCCGCTTAGTCCAGGCAACGTCAGGCACGTGCCGTGGCGCCTGCTGGCAGGGCGGAACGAAACGCCCTGCTACGCTGGTGCCGCGGAGTGCAATTCAGTTAGTGTTCGAATGTCTTCTGAAGCTTGGCACTCGCTTTTCACTTTGGTGAGCCCCCAAACGGAGTTGGCACCTATCGACGGTTGTAAGTGACATTGTGTCACTGGATGCTTACTCGGCTGCCACCTTCTAAATGACTATGTTTCTGCGCTTTACGAAGTTTGCAATCTTGGCACCCGGAATGCTTCTTATGTCGGCAAGGAGTGAACCGACAATGAGAACGTTGCTTTACAATTTCGTCAACGATGAACAAGGTCAGGACCTGATCGAGTACACGCTGTTGCTGGCTTTCGTGTGTCTGGCTTCCGCTGCGCTGTTTATCAGCGCCGGCGGCAGTGTGGGCGGCATCTGGTCCGCCACCAACTCGCGACTGGCTGCTGCCAATTCGTCAGCTAGCTAGTCAACCTATTCGGGAGGGCGTGGAACTCGCGCCCTCCATCATTTTCAAACTCATTTCCGTTACAGAGTAGCGGCGGAGTTGTCTTTATGAACCCATCGAACCCATCTGGACGGCCCGTGGAGGCCGCACCATCGGATTCTCTTCAGCCTGCCAAAGCCAAAAGCCGCAGGCGAGATCAGCGTGTTCCGCGCAATAGCCAGGTTATGCTGTGCTGCCTCGACAAGCAGGGCCGCCAACAACGCTTTCGCGCACGCGCGGTAGACATCAGCAAGACAGGCATTCTGGTGCAAACCGAAGAGCCCGTTCCGGAAGGAAGTATCGTATTCGTGCAAACAGCAAGCTTCACGGCGCTGGGCAAGGCGTCCGTCCGTCATTGCACGCAGAAGGGCATGAAGTATAGAATCGGTCTATATCTTCCAGATCCACTGCCGCGCGACATTTGATACGTTACGGGTGGCGCCCAGCGGGCTGGCTAACGTGGTTAACGGAGGAGGGGATGTCGTCAGAGACTGCAGAGCTTCGCGCGCATAAACGTATATCCCTTTGGGGCCGGATCGTTCTGGTGTGGAAGGATGGAGAGGCAGTCCGCTCCATGCCAGCCCTCGCGCGGAATGTCAGCACGGGGGGCGCGATGGTGCAATCGTACAGAAAGTTACCCGTTGGATCCTTTGTTCGCCTCCGCTCCGATAAGTTGTTCTTCATCTCCGGCTGCGCGCGAGTGCAGCACTGCGCGCGCCGCGGGTTGACTTACCACATCGGCCTGAAATTCTTCAACGATCTCTCTGCCCGCTTCTGACAAATTTCTCCGCTTCCCCTGATTGCCGAATCACCCGCAAAACGGTTAACGTAGACCGAGGCGGGCGCGATGCGCCGCCAGCACATGAACACGCCAAGCCAGCTTTGGCTCCTCCGTCACGGCGAAACCGAATGGAGCCTTTCCGGCGCCCATACGGGACGCACCGATCTTCCGCTCATCGCCGCGGGTAGAGAGCGCGCCGCCGTCCTCGGGCGCTACCTGGGGGGCAAACCATTTGCGCTGGTGCTTACCAGTCCTCTTGAACGCGCACGGGAAACCTGCCGCATCGCCGGCTATGGCGATGTCGCGCTGGTAGAACCCAATCTCTCCGAATGGAACTACGGAGCCTATGAAGGCCTCACCACCGCCGAAATTCGCAACGACACACCGGACTGGGACCTCTGGACCATGGGAGTGCCGAACGGCGAGACCATCCAGCAGGTGGCTGCCCGCGCCCGGCTCGTGATTGAGCGGGGCAGCGTCGCCGGTGGTGACGCCGCTTTATTCGCCCACGGGCACATTCTGCGCATTCTGACGGCGTGCTGGCTGGGCCTGCCGCCCTCGGCTGGCCGCTTGTTCGCAATGGATACGGCCACGGTGAGCGTGCTGGGATACGAGCGGGAGTCGCGTGTGATCCGTCACTGGAATCGTTGTCCCGCCGATACAGGTGCGCTCTAATCCCACATTCTCCAACTTCCAGCACGTTAGAATGAAATCGATGACGTTGTCCCGCGTCGCAGCTGTCGTGGCAATCTCGTGCTCGGCTTTAGTCCTGACGTCGTGCCTGGCCCGCCGCCGGGTCATCACGCGAAACAAAACCGCACCCAACCAGTCGCTAAAAACTTCCAATCGGACACTTTTGCTCGGCGTCGTCCAGTCGGAGTATGAATCGATTCAGGCGTTGAACGCCACCGTCGACATGGTTCCGGCCGTGGGCAGCGTCAACAAGGGCAAAATCACAGAATACAAAGACGTTCGGGCCTACATCCTCTTCAAGAAACCCGCCGAAATCCGCATCATCGGACTGTATCCAGTGGTTCGGAACAAGGCGTTCGACATGGTGTCGAACGGTACGAATTTTCGGCTGTTTGTGCCCTCGAAGAACCGGTTCATCGTGGGTCGAAACGAGCCGGCCGCGACGCCCTCGCCCAAAAAGATGGAGAACCTGCGTCCCAGCGTATTTCTCGACGCGCTCCTGATTAAGCCCCCGGACGCCAAAGAATTTTCGGTCCTGACAGATTTCACCGATGAAGACAATGCCGTCTATATCTTGCACATTCTTTACAACGGGGCGGATGGACAATTGCTGCCGGCGCGAGACATCTGGTTCAGCCGGCTGACGCTACATATGATTCGCCAGATCATGTTCGACGCCAGGGGCAACATTCTCACCGATGCGCGCTACAACGACTGGAAGACCTACGATGGCGTCCAATTCCCGCGCGTGATCGACATCAACCGGCCCCAGGACGAATACGGCGTGGTGATTACAGTGGTCAAGGCGGACATCAACAAACCCATCAGCGACAACAAATTCGATCTGGAACAGCCGGAGGGGACCGTGCTCCAGGTCCTGGACGGAAAGCCGGTGCCCCAGGCCGCCACGCCCGCCGAAGGCTTTTCAGCCTCGCGAAAGAAGAAAACCGCGGAGTGACCTTCAAACTAATCTTGGAAAACATGCGGCACCGCCCGCTGAGGACCCTGCTCAGCGTGCTGCTCATCGCTATTCCGGTAACGCTGATTCTGACGCTGGTCGGGCTAAGCCGGGGGATGATCGAGGAATCCAAGCAGCGCACCAGGGGCGTGGGCGCGGACATCATGGTGCGGCCTCCGGGCTCTTCCATCATCAGTTTTACGGGCGCGCCCATCCCGCAGGTTCTGGTGAAAAAGTTGCGCCAGGAACCTCACGTCGTGCTGGCCACGGGCGTCATCGTATTCCAGGTGAGCGGCATCACCAGCGTCTCCGGTATTGACTTGGATGAATTTAACAGGATGAGCGGCGGGTTTGTCTACCTCGAGGGCGGACCCTTCAAGGGACCGGATGACATCCTGATCGATGATTTCTATGCGCAGCAGGAAAAGAAGCACGCCGGTGAGACGATCAACGTCCTGAACCGCAATTGGCGCGTGGCTGGAATCTTTCGATCGGGCAAACTGGCGCGCCTGGTGCTGCCGATCTCGGTGGTCCAGGACCTGACGGGAAACACCGGCAAGGTCAGCTTGATTTATCTCAAGGTTGACCAGCCCTCGAGCATCAATCCCGTCATTGCGTCGCTCAAAAAGCAGCTCGAAGGTTATCCCATCTACCCGATGCAGGAATACCTGTCGCTGCTCTCCGTGGAGAATGTGCCGGCCCTCAACTCGTTTATTCACGTGGTGGTCGCGATCTCCATCGTGATCGGCTTCGCGGTGGTCTGCCTGTCCATGTATATGTCGGTGCTGCAGCGCACGCGGGAAATCGGCATCCTGAAGTCGCTGGGTGCTTCGCGCGTTTACATCCTGCAGTTGATTGTCACCGAGGCCTTCTTGATGGGACTGTTCGGCACCGCCACCGGCATTTTCTTCACTTTCGGTGCGCGCTGGCTCATTCTTACGCTGGTTCCGGCTTCGTTGCAGCAGGCCATCGTCCCCGACTGGTGGCCCATCGCCGGACTCATCGCCCTATTCGCCTCGCTGCTGGGCGCGCTCTATCCCGGCTTCCGCGCGGCGCGGCAGGATCCCATCGAAGCTCTCGCCTATGAGTGAAGCGCCCATCATCCAAATCAGCGGTCTCCGCAAAATCTATCGCGTCGGCAGAGTGGAAGTGGAAGCGCTCCGCGGCGTGGATCTCGACGTCGTCCGCGGCGAGTTTGTGGCCATCGTGGGCCCGTCGGGTTCCGGCAAATCGACTTTGTTTCACATCGTCGGCGGTCTGACGCCGGCGACTTCCGGCATCGTCCGCATCGGGGGCCAGGAAGTGGGCGCCATGTCCGACGCCCAGCGGACTCGGCTGCGCAAGACCACCGTCAGCTTCGTTTTCCAGAAGTTCAATCTGCTGCCCAATCTCACCGCGGGCGACAACATCGCGCTGGCCCGGTTCCTGGCGGGCAGGAATCATGGCGCGGACCCGCAGTTTCAGGATGCGCTGAAGCTTCTCGGTATCGCAGACCGTCTGCGCCACAAGCCCAGCGAGCTATCAGGCGGCGAGCAGCAGCGCGTGGCGATCGCCCGCGCCGTCGTCAATCATCCGGCCATCCTGCTGGCCGATGAACCCACGGGAAATCTCGATACCGCTAACTCTCGCGCCGTGCTGGAACTGCTTCGGGACCTGAACCGCCGGCTGGGCCAGACCATCCTCATGATTACGCACAACCCCGAAGCGGCCGCTTACGGCGATCGCATCGTACACATGCAAGACGGGCGCATCGTCACGACACCGGCGCCGACGTAACCGCTCCCGCCCCGAGGGATATATCGATTTCACGCTCACACCGGAGATTTCACCCACCGCGCAGCACTTCATTGGTGATGAGAGATCGAATCCCACCGGCCCCGGACCTCCCGGACAACGCTGGCGCCGCTCCCGATGTGGAGCTGAATCGCCTTCTGGCCAGCCATCCATCGCTCGAGAACCTCGAGCCCTACTGCATCGATTGGGAACTGATCTGGTTCATGTAACCGCCTATCGAAAATCACAAGTTCGTCCGATATCACCAACATGAGCCTGTTCCAATGGAAAGAAGAACTTAGCGTTGGCTACGCGGAAATCGACAGCCAACACAAGATGTTATTCAAGTATGCCGACGAACTGCATACGGCTATGCTGTCGGGAAAAGGAAAAGACATTCTGGGCAAGACGCTCGCGGACCTGGTCGCCTACACAAAACTCCACTTTGCCGCCGAAGAAAAGCTGATGCAGACGCATCATTATCCGGATTATCCGGCGCACAAAGTACAACACGATGCGCTGACACAAAAGGTTGTCAAGCTCCAGCAGGACTTTACGTCGAAACATGTGGCGCTTACCAGTGACATCGTGAAGTTCCTGAGCGACTGGCTGAACCACCATATCGGGGAAATCGACAAAAAGGTTGGCAGACACCTGCGACAGCAGGCACACTGAGGCGGGATCTAGAAATGCAATCGCAAGTCCGCGAAGCTCTTCAGCACTAGCAGTCGCTCAGCGATCGGTTGAATTTCCTCGTGCTCCAGGCCCCACGTACGTGGATGAGGAATGTAAACCGCCTTGAGCCCCGCGGCGAGCGCCGGATTGATATCCGACTTCGGACTGTTCCCCACCATCCACGTCCGCTCCGTGTTCAGCGCGCGCTCCCGCGCCAGCGTAGCGTACGCTTGGGTGTCCTTCTCCCTAACGATCGCGGCGTGGTGGAAAAGCTCGCCCAACCCGGATCGATCGATCTTGAGCTTCTGCTCCTCCGGGTGTCCCTTGGTGAACAGCGTCAGCTCGTGGCGCTTCGTCAGATAGGCCAGCGTCTCGCTGACGCCCTCGATCAACTGCATGGGGCAGTCCAGAATGCGCTGGGCATAGGACATCACGGTTCGCAGATCGTCCTGGCGTATCTCGCGCTCGGCAAGGCGCTCATAGCACTGCGCCAGATTGCGGGCAAAATTTGCGGCTCCGTAACCATGAATCTTGATGTTGGCGATCTCGATTTCGTCCAGAACCGTGCGGACCTCGGCGGCACTCATGGAGGAATGATCGAGAAAATCGACGAACTGCTCGAAGGCCTCCTCGAAGTAGATGTTATTCTCCCAGAGCGTGTCATCCGCATCGATCAGCAAGTGATGCCGGCCCACGGGTGGTTTCATCGTTTGACCTGCGGCGCCAGCAGGAATGGAATTTCTGCCACCACGTCCACCTCCACGGAATTGCCGTTCCGTCTTGCCGGCTCAAACTCCCATTTCAGCAGGGCCTCTTCCGCGCTCTGATCCAGCCTTGCATCCACGCTCTTCAGGATACGCAACTGATCTACGCGACCGTCTGCGCGGATCACGCCGGCGATTTGCACCCTGCCCTCCACGCGCTCGCTGATCGCCGACGGGTGATACCGGGGATCCACTTTATGCAGAGGCACGGGCGGGTGCAAGCGGCCGCCGCTGCGCGGTCCCCTCGGCGTGCGCTCGGCGAACCACATGATCCAGCTCCCTACGTAACTCGTGATGTTGGGCATCTGCACCGCCAACGTGTAAACATCTCTGCCGCTAAACTGCGGATCGGGCGCCGGCGCCAGATGAATCTCCGGCGACGGCGGGTCAGGGTCCTCCGCGGCACCCGACGCCTTGACGGCAGCTTCCAGGGCCTCGCGCGACGTCGGTGCAACGCGCGCGACGAGCAGCGGATTCGATGGACTCGAGTTCCGTGGGCTGGTCCCGCCATGGATCAGCAGTCCCGGCACCGACAGCGCCGAGCCGGCCGATCCGTCGCCTCCGGCGTTGCCGTTCGCATTCGGACTTGCTGAGAATCTGGCCGGCAGCGAACCATCCGGCAAGGGCCCCGCCAGCCTTGTCGCGGGATTCAATCCGACAACAGCCACATTCACGTTGGCCGAAGGCATGCCGGCCGCGTTCACCGTGGGAGCTTCTTCGAGCAGCGGCATTGCGGCGGAACCGTTCCGGCTGTGACCACCACCGGCCGGAGGGGCCACAAATTCCCGCGCTTTAGGCTTGCCGGGGAGCGCTGCGGCGGAAATACCCTGCATCGCCAAGTTCTGCGCTACTCCGTCCGCGCGCGCGAGTTGCATCGCGATCTTTGGCGCATCCGGCAGTGCCACAGGCCCTGCCGAGGTCCGCGAACGCGCCGGCGGCGGGACAAAGGTGCGGGGCTGCGGTTTATTCGCGAGCGCCGCAGCCATATTCTCCGCCAGCATCGGAACGCGTTCCGACCGTAACGTGGTTGCGATACCTGGCGCCTCCGGAAGCCCTTGGGCGGCCACCTGGCGCTCGGGCTTGCGTGCCGGCGGTACAAAATTACGCGGCTTCGGACGATTCTCGATCGCCGCCACCAGGCTTGCCGGCATCGTCCGATGTTGCTGCACCTGAATATCAGGCGGCTCCGGCAAGGCAACTGGATCAGTTGGCCTCCGGCGCCGCACCGCTGGAGGGACAAACATCTTCCGCGGGGGCGCCGGAATCAGGGGCAGCCGGAACGCCAGGATGTTGGGCGATACCATTGGCGGCTGCGGTTTGACCTGCGGCGCCGGCCGCCAGATCATCTGCGCGCCGCGCTCGGCCTGCTTGGGGCTGGCGATCATTGTCTGATCCGGGTTCTTCAGCTCTGCGCCGTCAAGCTGTGAATGCTGCATGCCGGACGGCGATACCTCAGGCAACTTCTGCCGGAAGCTGTACCAAACCAGCTCGTGTTCGTGCGGCTTGATGACCTGTTCGTACAGCGACTGCGGCCGATGGGACGCATTCGGCGCCGGCCCGAGAACTACCAGGCTGAGGATACCCGCGTGGGCCATGAGCGAAAAAGCAATCGGTTGGGGCCTTGGGCCGGAGCGCGTCAGCGGCGCGGTTCTGGCGGCGCTGAACATCACCCGGACATTCCGAACGGCGTCGCGCCGTGCCCGTTGAGCGGCGCCAGTTTGCGCATGCGGGCGCCCGCGCGCAACCGTGGTACCTGGCGGGCCAGGTAGTCCGTCAACTGCTCCAATCGTTGCGCTTCGGAGCGATTTCGCAGCAGCACGCTCAAGAAATCCAGATCCTCCAGCGCCTGCGCCAGTTGAAAGCTCAGTTGCTCGTCGGCGGCTTCGGGTTCGGTGTCCTGCAACTCCCCTGCTTCCTGAAGGCGCCGGTATTGCGCCAGCGCCTTTTCCCGCAACTCAGCCGGCGCGGGCACGGAATCGTCATCGTCAAAAAACTGCACTTCGCCCCGCAGATAGGGTTTGTCTTCATTCAACCCGAGAATCTCGAAGCGGCGCACCCCCCGGGTCAGGATATCCATGCGGCCGTCCGGATAGCTCTTCAGCACCTCCTTCACCACCACCGTACAGCCGGCGTTCACAATGCCATCGTCTTTGGCCAGCACGATGCCGAACTCCGAGTTCTCCCGGATCGCCTCGCCCACCATTTCCTTATACCGCTCCTCGAAGATGTGCAGCGGCAGAGGCGTGCGCGGGAACACCACCACGCGCAGAGGAAACAACGGCAGCAGATTTGGCTGCATGATACTATTATTGCTTTTCGAGACCGGATTTTGTTTCATCGTTCCGCGGTTTCATTCGGCTGAATGCAAATTAAAGACAGCGTGGTGCTTATCACAGGAGCCTCCCAGGGAATTGGCGCAGCCTGCTCGCGCGTGTTCCAGCAGCGCGGCGCGCGCCTCTCCATCGTCGCGCGGGATCCGGAGAACCTCGCAACGGTCGGCGGACCGCATGCTCTGCGCACCGCGGGGGATATCACGCGCGATGAAGTGCGCCGTGACGTTGTCGCCAGAACGATGGAACGCTTCGGCAGCATCGATATCCTGATCAATAACGCGGGAATGGGGCTCTACGCAGCGGCTTCCGACGCGCCCATGGACGATGCCCGCGCCCTTTTCGAACTGAATCTTTTCGCGCCACTGGCTCTGGCGCAGCTCGTGGCGCCCGGCATGCGCGAGCGCAGGCGCGGCGCCATCGTCAACATCAGCTCGATCGCCGGGAAAGTCACGCTTCCCTGGTTTACTCTTTATTCCGTTTCGAAATTCGCGCTGGGTTCACTCACCGACGGCCTGCGCATGGAACTGAAACCTTACGGCGTTCATGCCATGACTGTTTGGCCCGGTTACGTCAAGACGGATTTCCAGGCGCATGCGCTGGGCACGCGACCTCCCGAGACCATCCGAAAAGGAAAGCAATTCGCCATTACCGCCGCCGCGTGCGCCGAAGCCATCGCGCGCGGCGTCGAGCGCGACGCGTGTAACGTTGTGGTCCCTCGCATCGGCTGGGTTCTGGTCGCGCTCAACCGCCTCCTTCCCCGCGTGGTGGAATCCCGGCTGGCAGCCATCAATCAGACTCGCGCCTCGGCATGATCCTCAAACTGAAACGCACGCCCGGCATTTACTTGACCGGCTTCATGGCCTCCGGCAAGACGACCATCGGCCGGTTGCTTGCCGAGGAGCTTGGCTGGCACTTCTCGGATCTCGATGAAGAGATCGAGGCGCAGCAAGGAATCTCCATCGCGCAAATCTTCGACACACGCGGCGAGCAGGAGTTCCGCCGGATTGAATCCGAGGCTATTCGCGCGCACGTGCGCTCCGTTGAGCGCGGCCGCCCCACTGTCATCGCCCTCGGCGGCGGCGCATTTGTACAGACTGAAAATCTCGAGCTACTCGAAGACCACGGGATCACCATCTGGCTCGATTGCCCGCTCGAAATTGTGCGCCGGCGCGTCGCGCAAGCCTCCCACCGCCCGCTGGCACGGGACGCGCAGCTTTTCGAAGAACTGTATCGTGAGCGCCGGGCCGTTTACGCGCGCGCCGCTTATCGCATTCTCATCGAGAGCGATGAACCCTCGGTGGCGATCGCCGCCATCCTCAACCTGCCGCTGTTTTCATGAGAATCGAGCGCAAGCTGAGAAAGCAGGCGGCGGCGATTTTTCGCGCGGCGCTCGAGGCCGCCGATCCCGTCGCCGCGACCCTGCACCACGTCCGCCTGCGCGATGGCGCGCTGGTCGCCGCCCGAACTCGCTACCCTCTACGCGGCATACACAAAATCCACGTGGTCGGCGGCGGCAAAGCCGGCGCTGCCATGGCAAGAGCCATCGAAAAGCTCGCCCTGCCCAAGGCGCTGCGCGGCGATTCGCTCCTCAACGTAAAGGACGGCAATCGGGCCAAGCTTCGCTGGGTCCAGTTGAACGAGTGCGGCCATCCCGTTCCCGACGAGCGCGGCGTGCGAGGCGCCGAACGCATCGCCGCAATTGCCACCGCCGCTGGTCCGGACGATCTCGTCCTGTGCCTGGTCTCCGGTGGTGCGTCTGCGCTGCTTCCCTTCCCCGCGCCGCCCATCACCCTCAAGGAAAAGCAGACAGTCACCAGGCTGCTGCTGGCGTCGGGCGCGAGCATCCACGAGATCAATACCGTGCGCAAGCACATTTCGCTCATCAAGGGAGGTCAGCTTGCGCGCATGGCTTACCCGGCGCGGGTGCTGTCGCTCATTCTGTCGGATGTCATCGGTGATGATCTCGACGTCATCGGCTCCGGTTTGACCGCTCCGGATGCCTCCACGTTTGGCGGCGCCCAATCCGTACTCGAAAAGTACGGAATTCTCGGACGCGTTCCGGCCAGCGTCCGCGAGCGGCTCGAGAGCGGCGTGCGCGGCGAAATCCGCGAGACTCCCAAACCCGGTGATCGGGCTTTCGCGCGTACTCAGAACCTGATCGTGGGAAGTAATCGTCTGGCGGTAGAAGCCGCGGCGGCTCGCGCGCGCGAACTGGGGTTCCATGCCATGATTCTCTCTACCATGGTGGAGGGCGAGACACGCGAGATCGCGCGCATGCACGCCGCCATCGCCAAGGAAATCGCGCGATACCGGCGTCCGCTAGCGGCGCCCGCTTGCCTGATCAGCGGCGGCGAGACGACGGTAACTCTGCGCGGCCACGGACTTGGCGGCCGCAATCAGGAATTTGTGCTAGCTGCGGCCATCGACCTTGCCGGCCAGTACGGCACCGTGGTCTTAAGCGGCGGCACTGACGGCACCGACGGTCCTACCCAGGCCGCCGGCGCCATCGCCGATGGGCAAACGCTCGCGCGTGAACCGGGGGCACCGCAATTTCTCGCCGCCAACGACTCCTATCATTACTTCGAGAAACTCAACGACCTGCTGATCACCGGTCCCACCAACACCAACGTCGCCGACGTGCGCGTGATCCTGGTAGGGCGGAGTTAAACCGGCACATACTGCTGCAGATACCGCCTCGCCATGCGGAAGCCCGTCTTACACCCTTCCGTAAAATCGCCCTCGCCGTCGGGCGGATCGTACAGCGGGTCTTCGTGCTCGATGCTCATCGCGCCTTGGTACCCCACGCCCTGCAGCACCGTGAAGAAGGCCGGCCAATCGATCGACCCGAGTCCCGGCAGGCGGAACCGCCACCATTCCGCGTCATCCACCGGATTGATGCCGCCGTGCCGCAGGATCGGCCAGCGGATTTCCGTGTCCTTCAAATGCACGTCGTAAATCTTGTCGACAAAGTCGCGCGCCGTCTGGATCGGATCCATCATCTGCCAAACCAGGTGCGACGGGTCGTATTGCAAGCCGATATACGCCGATTTTCCAAACGCTTTGAACAGCGCCTCGTACCCTGCCGGACCGGTGGCCACATTCGGACCGCCCGGCCATGGCTCCCATAGGATGCGCACGTGGTATTTTTCGCAGGCGGGAAAATATTTCTCGTTGTAGACACGCACGATTTCGTCCACCTGCTGCGCCAGGTTTTTCTTGGGATCCTGGCCCGATGCCGTGCCGATGTACGGAACACCCAGCTTGCCGGCAAGCTCGATCGCGTTCACAAAATACGCATTCTCTCGGCTTCGCTGGCCCGCATCGGCGGCGATGTGATTCTGAGTCACCTGCAGGGCGGAAACGTGCACTCGGGAGCTTTCGATGTTGGCTTTGATTGTGGCGATCTTGGCATCATCCAGCGCTGTGGCATCCAGCGCTCCGCGCGGGCCTGATCCCAGAATCATGTTGTTGAAGCCGGCCTCGTGAGCAAAAGCGAGGTTGGCTGGCGTGTACGGGCCCAGAACGCCGAGCCGCGGCTTCCACTCGCGCGGTTCGCGATTCTGGGCAGTCGCGGCGGCGCCGGCCGCGAGGGTACTCAAAAGTGTGCGTCGGGAAAGGGTGAGTGAGGTGTTGGACACGGATTCATTGTAATCCGGCCGCTCTTTGGGATGGACCGGCTAGTACTTCTGGCCCGAAATAGAGCTGGTTTGGGCGCTTTTCTTGTGCCACCAGGCCTCGAGTTGAGGCATACTTTCCTATGGTCTGGACACCCATAAAGGGGACCGACCGGGGAGCGACACTCTTGTCCGCTTACGCGTTCTTGGATCCGCGTTGCACGTATCCACTGCCTGATGATTTCGACTACGCCGACTACATCGAGGCCGAGCAGGAGCTTTGGGCCCTGTTCCCCGAGACTGACGGCCTGCGGGTGAATTTTTGCCAGCTCGGCCTCACGGCCAGTCTGTATGTCGAGACCTTCGAAGATGGATCTGAGTTGCGCTCCGGAGAAACCTATTTCCTGATGCCCTGCCCCGACGGCGCCATGCGGCCGGTGCGCATGAAAGTGGTCCGTAAACTGACGCTCGGCGAATACCGCATGAGCCATCTCACCGCCATCCGTCTCCGCGACAAGCTCGAAGACGCCAGCGACATTATGGACGAGGTCCACCTGCAGATTCTCGGTCCCGAGATCATCGCCGAGTCATAGCAATCAGCGCGTCCGTCAATGGTGTCGGCGAAGTTTGTCGAGTTCTTCTTTGGCCCAGGAGTTTTGTGGGTCGGATTCGAGTATCTTGCTGAAATCAGCTTCGGCCTTCCGTACCTCGCCGTTGGCCAGGTGAGCCATGGCAAGGTCGCTGTAGGCCCAGTTCGAGAGCGGGCTGTTCACTTCGAGATTGAGTTCCATGAAGGCGGCCGCTTCCTTGGGCTTTCCGCCGTGCACCAGCGTTTCGCTTAACAAGTTGAGGGAGGTCTCGCTGAAATCGTATTGGCCGCTGCCGTACGCCTCCTTGCGCAGTTTCCGATACAGAGAGATTGCGGAGGATAGATCATTCTTCTCCATCTCCTCGAGCAGCACCGCCTGGATGGTTCGGGGTCGCGACAGGCCATGGTGGCAGGTGACACAATCCACCCGGACGTTATTCTCCTTGGGAATGTAGTCGCGGTTGATGGCGGCGACCATGCGGAGCATGTTCCGGGCAGTTGTTTTGTTCTTGATCTCGTCGGAGGCGAAGTTCTTATTGGCGTGGCAATATTCGCAGCGAATGCCCAGGCTGAAGCAGAATCCGCGCATAGTCCACATCAGATCCTTCGATGAAATGTCCCTGGGGAGCACCTGCAGGTTGGTGAACTTATCGGGAATCTGGGCCCACGCAACAGCAGCCAAAAGAAGGAAACCGAAAGCGCAACGCATAAAGAAAACAATAGGCAAGCGCACGTGGATTGGAGAAGCGTAAAGTGACGACTGGTCCTACTCGCGGGATGAAGTGCCTACAGACTACGGCCGAGCACGCGCTCGAGGTTCTCGCGATAGCTACGGCTCAACGTGAGCCGGCTGCCGTCGCGGAGCGTGACCTGGTGATCGCCATGGAAGAGCGGTTGGAGTTCCTTGATGCGTTCGAGATTGACCACCGCGCCCCGATGAATGCGGACGAATTTAGCAGGGTCGAGCTTGCCTTCGATGGCGCTCATGGTTTCGCGTAACATGTGTGACTCGCGCGCGACGTGCAATCGCACGTAGTTGCCGGCGGCCTCGATCCAGTCGACCTCGTCGGCTTTCAGGAATGAGATACGGCCCGCGGACTTGATGACCAGGCGTTCCATGAAGGCGTTCTTGGCGACGTGCTGCAGCAGGGACAGCAATCTTGCCTGGGAGTCGGCCGAAGGCATCTGTTTTCTGGCCCGGGCCAGAGCCCGGAGGAAGCGCTCGCGATCGAAGGGCTTCAGGAGATAGTCGACGGCGCTGACGTCGAAAGCCTTGAGCGCATACTGATCGTAGGCGGTGACGAAGATGGTGACGGGCATCCGCCCGGCGCCGACGAGGTGAAGGACGCCGAAGCCGTCGACTTCAGGCATCTGGACATCGAGGAATAGCAGATCGGGGCGCAGTTCACGAATGCCGTTCACCGCCGAGCGGCCGTCGCCGAACTCTCCGACCACCGCGATGTCGTCGACGCCCGCCAACAGCATGCGGACGCGGTCACGTGCGAGCGGCTCGTCGTCCACGATCACAGCACGAATTTTCTGACTCATGGTTGCGCTCCCGCGGCTGACGCCAGGATGCGGGTGCGAAAAGGGATGTTCAATGTGACCACCGTTCCGCCCGCTGGAGCCTGGGTCAGGACTAAACGATCGCCGGCCCCGTAAAGCTGCTCCAGGCGTGCCCGCGTATTTCTCAGGCCAAGCCCCTCGCGAATGGCGGTTCCTGCGAAACCCTGTCCATTGTCTTGGACGAGCATGGTCAGCTCTCCGTCTCTGCGCGACGCAATAATTTCGATGCGGCCGCCCTCTGAGCGCGGGGCGATCCCGTGGCGAATGGCGTTCTCCACCAGCGGCTGCAGAACGAAGCTGGGCACGCGAGCGTCGCGCACGTCGTCGGCGATCTCCATGCGCACGGTCAGGCGATCGCCGAAGCGCGTCTGCTCGATCTCGAGGTAGCGCTCGACGAAGTCGAGCTCCCGCTGCAAGGAGACTTCCTGTTCGCTCCCGGTCTCGAGCGCTAAGCGGAGGAGATCGCTGAGCAGTGCGATAGTGTGGTCGGCGGCATCCGGATCTTTCTGCACCAGGGCCGAGATGGCGTGGAGCGTGTTGAAAAGGAAATGCGGCTGCAGCTGGATCTTCAGCACCTGCAGCTGCGCTTGCGCCAGGCGCGTCTCGAGCTGAGACGCTCGCAGTTCTCGCTCCTCGAGTTTGCGATAGTAGGCGAGGCCCTGGGTGGCGCCGACGATGGCCCAATAGACCAGCAGATTGGAATGGAAGCCGTTGAGAAACATGTTCTGGAATCGGACCGTGAAAGGCACGGGCTTGGCCGCCGCGTACCACGGGAGCCGGGAGTTGATGAGGACCCGGACCGCAATATCGGCCAGCGCGAAGAGCGCACCGATCACAACGTGCGCCGCAAGGTTACGAGTGAGCACGCCGCGATACAGGGGAAAACGATTGGCGACCGCGAGAATGCCGGGCAGGAGCAGGAACCAGGTCCAGGTCTGGACGAGAGCGAGAACGACGACCGGAACGATGGGGATGGCGCGCGATTCGTAGCTCTTGTAAATCAAATAGGACTGGCTCGCCAGGAAAAGACCGCACAAGGTTGCGGCCAGGAAGAACAATACCCACCGGCGCCAGGTTCGTCTAAACATCGCGTCAGGCAAAGGTGACACACAAAGGGCGTGGTGCGCAAGCAGCCGCATACCGCGGACGATTCAGCCCTGCGAACGACCGGTTCGTCACGGAAAGGTTGCGTTCGCTCGCCCCTTTCCGTGGTGTACTAGATCATGTTCAAACTCGGCGCTCTTGCCTGCCTCGGCCTCAGCATGATGCACGCGGCCACTCCAGTTTTGGATCGCCAGTTTGCCAAGGATTGGATGACACCTAAAGAGTTCACGCTGGCCGTGGCCGACTCCGTGCCGGCTGATCAGTATGGATACCAGGTGACGCCGGAAGAAATGCCTTTTGGGGCATTGATGATTCACATCGCGGTTTCCAAGCCTACCGGTTCGCTCAAATCTCCGGAAAACCTATGCCGTTCGAAGTCCCGAAGACGATCGACAAGGCGCGCGCCAAGGAAATTTCGAAGCAGTTGCTCGCTCAATCCTTCGACTTCTGCATTGGCTTGCTGACGGAGTTTACTCCGGAGCAGATGGACAAACTGTATGAAGTGGGTTGGTTTGAGCGGCCGAAGATCGCCGGGCGGGAACTGGTGCTGGGTATGTTTACGCATACGGCGCATCATCGCGGACAGGCAGAGGTGTACTTGCGTGCCAACGGGATCAAGCCGCCGGCATATCGATTTTGAGGGATTTCACTGGTCGATCGCTTGATTGCAGGTGTGATGAGCGTATTTGGGATGGTGGTCACATCCGTCTTTTCTCGGAAGCAAGTCGCATCCCGCAAACGGAAGTAGACCCACTCGCGCCAGTAGTGCCGGATCCCTCTATGACCCCACTACACATGGCTGGACCCGCCGTGCCTGTCCTACGGTAATCTGTAGCTTGGCCATGAAACTCGGGGAAATCGCGCGGGCGCTGGGCTGCGAGCTGGTGGGGGACGGCGAAACCGAGATCACGGGCGTGGCCGGGATGGAGCACGCGGCGGCCGGTGAGCTGACCTTTCTCGCCAATCCCAAATATGCGCACAAGGTGAAAGACACGCGGGCCAGCGCGATTCTGACCGAGAAAGCGCTGAGCGGTGTGGCCTGCCTGGTTTCGAGCAATCCGTATCTGGATTTCGCGCGCGCGCTCGAACTTTTCTATCAGCCGCCGAAGCCAAAGCCCGGAATTCATCCGCTGGCGGCGGTGGCTGCGTCGGCGCGAATTGGGGAAGGCGCGTCGGTCGGGCCCTTCGCCGTCGTGGGCGAGCGGGTTAAGATAGGGCGCAATGCCGTGCTGCACCCGCACGTGGTGATCTACGAAGGCGCGGAAATTGGAGACGACTTCCTGGCGCATTCCCACGCCGTGGTACGCGAATTCTGCCGCATTGGCAATCGCGTAACACTGCAGAACGGCGTGGTGATTGGCGGCGACGGATTCGGATTCGCCAAGCGCGCCGACGGAACGCATTACAAGATCGTGCAGTCGGGCGCCACGGTGATTGAGGATGATGTGGAAGTGCAGAGCCTGACGTCGGTGGATCGCGCGACGGTGGGAGAGACGCGGGTGAAGCGCGGCGCGAAGATCGACAGCCTGGTGCAGATTGGGCATGCCTGCGTGGTGGGTGAGGACAACATCATTTGCGCGCAGACCGGCCTGGCGGGCAGTTCCGTGCTGGAGCGCAATGTGCTGCTGGCAGGGCAGGTGGGAATTTCAGGTCATCTGACGATCCACGATAACGCAGTGGTGTACGCGCAAAGCGGCGTGGGCGGCGACGTAGCGGCGGGGGCGCGCATTTCCGGCTCTCCGGCCTTTGCGGCCAACGAGTGGCTGCGGGCCATTACGGCATTTCCCAAATTGCCGGAACTCGTGAAGCTCGTGCGCGAGCTCAGGAAAAGAATCGAGCAACTGGAAAAGAAATGAACGAAACCAAGGAAACCAGTGGCAATGGCCGGCGGCCGGTAGCCTACAAGAACGACGATTTTCTGAATAGTCCGGATGCGCGGATTCTCAGGATTCTCTCCGAGTATCTGGAGCCCCTGGGCCATTTCCGGCACGAGCACATTCGCGACACCATTGTGTTTTTCGGATCGGCGCGCCTGGAGGAAGTCGGCCCGCTGGCGCAGTATTACCGCGACGCACGGACGCTGGCGCGCCTGATGACGGAATGGTCCAACCAGTTCGCGAATCATACCTATCGATTCGTGGTGTGTACGGGGGGAGGGCCGGGCATCATGGAGGCGGCCAACCGCGGCGCGCGCGACGCCAGCGGCAAAACCATCGGGCTGAATATCGGGCTGCCCTTCGAGCAACTTCCCAATCCCTACATCAGCCCGGAACTGAGTTTCGAGTTCCACTACTTCTTCATGCGCAAGTTCTGGTTCGCGTACCTCGCCAAAGCGCTGGTGGTTTTTCCGGGCGGATTTGGGACCATGGACGAACTGATGGAAATTCTGACGCTGGCGCAAACCAAGAAGCTCGCCAAGAAAATTCTGATCGTGCTGTATGGTTCGCAGTTCTGGAAAGAGGTTGTCAATTTCGACGCGCTAGTGCGGCACGGCATGATCGCGCCCGAAGATCTGGATCTGTTCCGGTACGCCGACGACCCGGAGAGCGCGTTCAAGATTTTGAGCGAAGGGCTGATCCAGTCGCACGTGATGCCGGAGACCGGGGAGACGCCGGCCATCGCCAAGTCGCGAGATCCTCAGGACCCCGAGGGAAAGCTGTAGCCGGATCGCCCCGCCAAAAACCCCTTATAAAGCCTCGCCCTGACTTTGCCGATAGAAGATCGAGGTGTCACAGTTAGTCGCAGCGAATCCGAATATTGATTTGGGAAGGGCGGCGGGAGTGAAATTCCTCAGGCCGTTCCCGCTGGTGGCTCGCCGGCTGTTGGAGTTGCTCGAGGACGAAGGCACGCATTTGCGCGAACTGTCGCGGTTGCTCACGCGTGACGCGGCTTTCTCCAGCCAGGTGTTGCAGGTGGCGAACTCTGCGCTGCTCGGCATGAGATACCAGGTCACGAGCCTCCAGCGGGCACTGTCCGTCTTGGGTGTGCAGCGATTGCGCGCCCTGGTGGTCACAGTGGCCATGAGAAACTATATGGGCCGCGGCGGGACGGCCGGGTTCAGCCAGTGCTGGCGTCATAACCTCGGTACAGCACTGTGGTGCGAGGTGCTGGCCGATTGCTGCAACGTGGAGAAAGCTGTCGGATACACGGGCGGGCTACTCCACGACATCGGGCGCTTGGCGTTGCTGATGCTGTTTCCCAGGGACTACGCTCTCGTGATGCGAGATGCCACCAGCCGGACCACGGACAGTCTGGAGGCGGAGCGCCGCTTCTGCGATGTGGATCATTGTCAGATCGGCCACTACCTCGCCGAGTCTTGGAATTTCCCCACCGGGCTCATCGATGTGATTGCGCGCCACCACGAGACTGCAGGTCCTGAGACACCGTCGCTTCGATTGCTGGTGCAGGCCGCCTGTATCGCAGCCAACATGAGCGGTTTCCACGCCGTGGGAAAGGGGTTCGCCTGGGAGCCCGACCGCTTGACGGATTTGTTGCCTCCCGCGAACGCACGGCTGCTGCCGGCGGACGAAGTAATGCGGGAAAGAGTGGTCATAGCCTTCGACAAAATCGAGCAGGGACTGCTTTAGGTGGCATGCTCGGTTTCGGCCTCAATCGCGCGGCGGCTCTGCAGCCATCGTGCGGCCAACCAACACAAGATGGCCCACAAGGCGCCGGCGGTCCAGCCGGCCAACACGTCTGTGGGCCAATGCACCCCAAGATAGACGCGGCTCAGGCCGACCAGAAACGTCAGCGTAGCAGACACAAACAGAAGATACGCTTTGAGGCGTTTCCGTTCCTGAGCTCGGGCCAGTAACGCCCCCAGGGTCAGGTAAGTCAGCGCAGCTAGCATGGAGTGCCCGCTCGGGAAGCTAGTAGTGGAGAAGCTGGCGGCGTAGGGCACAAGATCGGGTCTGGAGCGTTGAAACAGGCTTTTCAGAACGGCACTCACCAGGAACCCGCTCGCTACCGAGCCATACACGAAAATAGCCAGGTGCCTCTTGCCGTCGAGCAAAAGAAAACCACCGGTGATCAGGGTCAGCAAGCCCAGCGCGGTGGCTCCGCCCAGCGCCGTAATGTCGCGCGCGATTTCCTGGAGCGCTGGAGGGCCGATCGGGGAGTGATCACCCGGGTGCCTCATCGCCAGCAATATCCTTCGGTCAAACGCCTCGGTGTTGCCCTCCAGCACTTCGCCGGCAATCACGCCAAACAACCAGATTCCGGACGCGATTCCCACGAAGGCTAACAGAACACCGAGTTCGTGACCACCGAGCCAGGCCAGGAATCGGGCAACGCCCCGCGGCGATTCGATCATGGCTATCCATTGTGCTCCGGCGCCGCTGGGCAGGCAAACGTGAATCTGGGGGGCATGTGCCCAGGGCACTAAAGGGCCGATTGCAGCATCTCGACCATCTCAGATTTTCGAGCGTAGCCTCGGATGGCGGCAACCACCTGGCCGCCCTTGAAGAGCATCAGCGTAGGGAGGCCGGCGACGTGGTAGCGGGTGGCTATCGCCCGATTCCTGTCGACATCCAGCTTACCGACTTTCAGCCGTCCCGAATATTCACCGGCAATCGAGGCGATGGACGGCTCGATTTTCCGGCAGTAGCCGCACCACGGCGCCCCGAACTCCACTAAGACTGGCGTCTTGGCGTGCAGAACCTCAGCATCGAAGTCGGCTTCGCTCAAAGTCCGGACGCCCGCAATCCCCGGCGCCTCTTTCACTGTTTCGCCGATCAGGCGCCACTGCCGCGGTGGCGGAGCGACATGGTTGGCACGATCGGTCTTCTCCTGATCGACCTGTTCGGTGGGGAGAGAGCCATCCTTGCCGTCTGAGTCGCGAAACAGGTAGACACCGTTGATGGCAATGGGAGCACCGTCGCATTCAACCGTCTTGCCGCTCTTCAGAACCAGCTTCCAGGGGGTTGCGTACAAACCGAACGATGCGACGGCCGAGGCGGTGGCCAGTACAATCACGCATCGAACGGCGAAGCGGCGCATACGCTTCGATTATGACTTTCCCAGCCGGCCAAATGACAGTCAACAAAATGTAGCTATCCAAAGTGGACAGACCGGGCTACAGATGGCTCCATAGAGACCGCTCGCCATTCTCGGCGACATCTTTCTTTTGCTCGAAGAAGCGTCGAATTCCTCCGCCAAGGCCGATGGCCAGGCACACGGTGAGCGCGCCGCCGCCTACCAGAATGATAAAGGCGGCGAGGAAGACGCTGCGGGCGAAATCGAGCTGGTCGGCAGCCACGACCACGGCAACGAACATAATGACGATCCGGACCAGGGTCGCAAGCCGGCGCGGCGAAGGAAAGTCTTCATTGACCGCCCAGACCAGCATGCCGCGGCCCAGATATTGGCCCAGAGCGGCGCCACCTAAAAGGATCAAGGCCGCGACCACCACCTTGGGCAGCAGGAACACGAACTTCTCCAGGAGCCGAGTGGTGATGTCGGTGTCGAACACGCTGAGTCCCAGAAGAACGCCGGACAGCAGGAGGCACCAGTAGACGGTCTCGGCCACTAGTCGTGTAGCGCGCAGGCGGCCGGAGGGATCGAGCACGAAGGCCAGGCCGCTGCGGCGCAAGAACCGGTCGATAGCCGGCCCCTTGAAGATTCGATACAGCAGCCAGCGCGCCAGCGCCGCCATCAGGTAAGCCGCCCCAAACAAGATGAGCGCCGCCAATAGCGAGGGCAGATAGATGGTTACGTATTTGTAGAGCCGCTCCAGTACTCCCTGGAGAACCGTCCTCAGTGTTTCGACCATGGCTTCATGCCTCCAATCTTGTTTCCTGTCTTTGCTCGGCTTGTTCCGGCACACGTGCGGGAATCGCCGCCGGTTCAGCATCCCAATTGGCGAGCAAATAAGGCTTCAGGTTTTCAAACGTCATGCACAACTTTTCGATCTTGTCTTCGACTTGCGCGGATCGAAGGCTTTGCGTCTCGTAGACGAAGGAGGCGACGCGCGCCAGATAGAGCGGGGTCAGCGATTGCAGCAGGTGCGCGGATGAAAGCGGATGCTGCTTATAGGCGCAGGCGAAATCGAGAATCAGACGCGTCCAAAGTTCGTCTTCGAGATGAAATGCCGCCGGGCAGTCGCTCAGGCTGCCAGCCAGGCTCCGGACCTGCGCATAAGTATCCGGCCGGAGCGCAAGTTTCCATACCTCTTCCAACTCCTCACAACCTTTGCGAAAGGCGTGAATCATGCGTTCCACGTTGACATCGACCGGGTCCAATCCAACATCGAACCGAAAACCGAACAGTTCGGCTGGCTGGCTGCCGGTTCGGTCCCGCCACACGGACTCGTACTCCTCCATGAGCATGAACACGCTGCCCACCACCTGTTGCAACATGGCAGTCAAGTCCGACGAAGGATCTTTGGCGTCGTGCAGCTTGGCGCCCAGGAAACTCTGGCAAACGCGGTAGCCTTCGGCGATGGCGATGGTGGTCATCCAGATGTCGATACCGTAGCGGGCGACATCGGTTTCCCAGTCGTCGCGTTCCAAATAGCGCGCGACGAGTCTCGCCGAGATTCCGAATTCGCCTCCAATGGGCTGCCTCACGCGGAGGCCGTACAAGGCCCTGGTGAGCGGATAGACAATGCTGTTGGTGATGGTTCCATCGTACTTGTGGCGATGATAGTAGGGCGCCACAAAATCGTAATCGGCGAATAGAATGGGCCGCAGCAGGAGGTCCATCCATTCGGGTGTAATAGAGCGGAGATCGGAATCGACGACGGCGCAGGCTTTCGCACCGAGCGCAGCGGCCATCTGAAAAATCAGCCGGAAGGCGCTACCTTTGCCGGGAATTCCGTGGTAGGGCAGCGAGAGACGATGAGCGACGCTCACCGGCGCCGATAGGAGCATGAGATGCCCGTCTTCGACGCGGGCGGAAAGGACCGCCGTCCGTGTGTTGTCGGTAGACCCGCCATCAGCGTTGATGAGCACTCCGTTCAGCTCGGGAAAATACTTGCTCAGCCCGGCATTGGCCGCGCGCACCACGTGCTCGATGGTGCGCCCGTTGTTGTAGCTGGGAATGCCGATAACGACGTCGGCCCTCCCGATGGATTCAGCGGCGCGGCGAGCTTCATCCGGCAATCGCTCTGGCATCGATCTCAGTGCACAGCCCGAGCTAAGGCCGGCCGCGCGGCCTTGTCCACGGCATCTTGCAGTAACTCAAAGAACTCGGGGATCGCCGACAGGACGCGATTCCAGTTGGGAATGAGCGGAAGCCCCAGCGGGTCCTCGATAAACTCCGCCGCCGCCCGGTGCAGGCTCTTGGCAAAAGCGCTGACGGCAATTTCCTCGGCGTGGCGGTCGAACTTCAGGCCGTTGAGCATGGCATCGGCGTAGTAACGCGCGCTGGTGTCCTGGGCCATGCGGACGTATCGCACTTCGAGACTGCGAAAATCGTCGGCCGTGAATACCAGGCCTTCCGAGGCGAGGGTGCGGAACAGCGACTTGGCAATGTCGCCTGCCATGCGCGTCAAGCCCTTGGAATGATCGTCCTCGGAGATCTCCTTGTGCTTGTGCTCGTAGCTCTCCATCAGATCCACCTGGCAGGTTCGGGAGACCGCGCAGTTTCGATAGACCTCCGCCAGCGTCCCCACTTCCAGTCCCCAGTCTGACGGTATGCGGTTTGCGCGCGCCAGGTTGATATCCATGGCGAACTCACCCGCCAGCGGATAGCGAAAGCTGTCGAGATATTTAAGAAAGGGAGCGCCGGGCGACATCCCTTCGAGCGCCCGGATCAGCGGCGTGACGAAAAGGCGGGTCACGCGCCCGTGCAGGCGGTCGGTGACGCGCGCATAGTAGCCCTTGCAAAACTCGAAACTCAGGTGCGGATGCGCCACCGGGTAGCAAAGGCGGGCGAGAAGCTGCCGGTCGTAATTCACGATGTCGCAATCGTGCAAGGCAATCACGTCACAATCCCGAGCGGCGAGGAGATACCCGTACGCCATCCAGCAGGAACGTCCCTTGCCGTCACCGCCGGCCGAGAGCCCTCGCGTCTCGAGCATTTGCAGAAGGTCCTGGATCCTCTCGCTCTCCATCCATAGCATGGTGACCGGGGTGTAGAAGTCATCGAAGAAGCTGCATGCCCGCGCATACTGCTCTTGCGTCGCCCGGCCCAGCACCACCACGATGCGCTGCAAGTAGCGCACTTTTTTCAATTCCGAGACAATCTGCTGCATGGCGAGAGTCTCGAACTCCGAGTAGAGCGCGGGCAGAACCAATCCAATGGGCCGGTTGTGTGAAAACTTCTCCAGGTCGGCCTCGAGCCGGTCAATATTGTTGGGTTTCAGACGATGGAGAGTGGTCACCACCCCGGTCTGATGAAAGTCAGCCATCGAAGGCACCTCCAGGAAATTCGCCCGGTTCGAGCGAGTTCAACGTGAGCATGGCGACTGCCAATCCTGAAGGCGCGTCTTCTTCGCTGGTTTTGGGCGGTAGCGTACTTCCTCTACCGTGCACAATTTGCATGGAACGGCAGATTTGGGTTGGTGTTACTTCGCCGGCGGTTGCTGACTGTTGCCTGAATCGCTGGGGCAAGGTGGCGGAGCAGGCTCGTCCACGCGGTGCCAGCCTCCGCACTTGGGCTCGATGGGACCGGGCTGCGATGAGGGTTCGTCCACATGACGCGTGAGGCGCGGGCGCTCAGACGTCACCTCGGGCTGGTCATCCGCATTCCCCTTTGCTTCGATCGGGCCCGTCGGCGGACCGTCGGAGGCGACAGCCAGTCGACGTTTTTGGACCGGGCGCTCGTTATCCACTGTGGTCTGGGCAACCGCGCCGCCGGTGGTATTCGCGGGAGTCTGCGCGGCCACAGCCGTTCCACCGCCGCCCGTTGGCGCGAAGTACACCCGGCGGTAGCGTATTTCGGCATCCGGATATCGCCGCCGGATGTTGTCCGCCAATGCGACTTCGATATTTCGCTGCTCCCCAGCTTTCGCATCGGGCGGCACATTGAAATGCAACGCGTAACGCTGCCGGATCCGTTCGAGCGTCGTCTCCAGCGCCGAGGCGTCGTCCACCGGCATCACGTCGCCGCCCGAACGCCGGGCAATCTCCCCGGTTTCGGCGGATGAAGTATGCGGCCCGCGCATTGTCGGTCCGCCCGGTCCACGGCCGCCATACGGGCCACGGCGGCCCAGGATGATGCCACCCAGAGGTCCACCCGTCGTACCGCCGCCGGGCCAGGTGCTGCCCGTCGACCCGCCCGGCCAATTCCCGCCGCCACTGCGGCCTCCACCACCAGCGCCTGGGTAGTAGCTGCCCATGGCGTCGGGTGCGAGTAGAAGGCTCAAGACGCAATCGGCCCTGGCGAGCGCTCGGGAGACTCCCTCAACGTCCCGGTTGCGCTCCGTCTGATCGTCGGTGAGAACCACGATGGCGCGCCGGGCGTCGCGCCGGCCTTCGCGCGAAATGTAGCTGGCACCGTCATAGAGGGCGCGGGTGATGTCCGTGCCTCCATTGAAATTCTCCTGGTTGATCAACGATTCCAATTCACGCTCCACGTCGTCGCGGCTGTTGCGGAACGGCAGCCGGACACGTGTCGTACGGTCAAAAACCATGATGGCGATCCGGTCATTATTCCGCAGAACGCGCAGCGCTTCATGCGATGCCGATACAATCCGCTCCACGTGCGGCCGCATGCTGGCGCTGACGTCCAGTAACAACAGAACGTCCACGGGCATGTTTTCGCTGGCGAAGTTGCGAATTGGCTGGGGCCGGCCTTGCTCGCGCAGAACGAAATCGTCAGCGCGCAGGCCGGTGATGGTCCGATTGTCGCGGCCCAGCACCTGTGCGTCCACGCGCACCAGCGAGACATCGCTGCGGAAAACGACGTCTTCGCCCGCGGCGGAAAGAACGCCCGCGCAGGCCAGCAGAATACACCACAACCGATTCATGAGCTGCCATTGGTACGCGGCGCAGCCGCCGCTGGTTTCAAGTGTTTCCGGATGCCCGGGCCGTGCCGGAGAGCCGAAGGCGGGACGCCGGTATGCCGCCTGAACAGGCTTGCAAACGAGGTTGGGCTCTCAAAGCCGACGGCCCCCGCCACGTGCGTCACGCTCAGGTCCGGAGACTCCCGCAGCAACTGTGCGGCCCGGTCAATTCTGAGCCGGGTCACGTAGTCATGCGAGGAGACCCCGAAAGCACCCCGGAAAGCGCGATGGAAGTGGTAGGGCGATAGAAAAGATGCGCGTGCGACGTCATTGAGACTGATATGCTCGAATGCCCGAGCGTGCATGAAGTCCCGTCCAGTGCTGACGCGGCGGTAGAGCTCCTCGCGGGTGGCGGGCTTGCGGCCCGGAAGCCGGCCGATGCGTTGTCTCACCTCGTCATACAACAGCAGGAGGTCCTCAGCCAGAGCAAGAAACTGCTCATCCATCCAGAAGCCGGGCGGATGTGCGCAGCCGGCAATCCTCGTGATCCGGTTCGAAATGCGTTCGTCACGGGGGTGGAGATGCGAAAGAAATTCCATTTGGACGGGATCACGCGTGTCGAGGCCGCCCGACGTCATGGACTGGTGGACCGATTCCACGAATCCTTTCGCGAAGAACACACAGCAGGTATGCACCGGCTCGCGGGCCTCGATATCGAGCGAATACGGTTCTTCGTCGCTCAGCACCAGAAACGAATCTTGAGCTACGGGCAGTCCGCGGCGGCCCTGGCGCCATGCCGCGTTCCCTCTGACCACTGTCTTGATCGACAGCGGGCCAGGGTAATCCTTAACGTGATGGCTTCGCCCGCTGGCGCGCAGGACCAGGTTGTGACGGCCGAGAACGGGTGGGCCGTCGTTCGGATTGGCGCCGACAAACTCGCTGGGCATACCCTTGGGCAGCTTACCGCATTCCCGGAAAAAAGCAAGATTCGATAGGACATGACCGCAGGCTTGCCCCTATGCTGAGGCCATGCAAACCCATCTTTTTGTAATCGCGTTAAGCGCTGTTTCCTTCTGCTGTCTGAGTCTTTTGGCGGCGGATTCCGAGGAGTTTATGACCACGATCCAAAAGGGCGACATCGCAAAAGTGACCACCGCGTTAGACCAGCAACCTGCCCTTGCCAACGCCCAGAGGAAAGACGGGGCTTCCGCCGTTTTGTTCGCCTTGTATACGCGCCACGCGGACATCGCCGATTTGCTCGTCGCCCGCGGCGCAACGGTTGGCTTCGCCGAAGCCTGCGCCTTGGGACAATTCGACCGCGTGAAGTCGTTTCTCGATCAAGACCCCGCCGTCGTCAATCAGTTGTCCGCGGATGGCTTTCCGCCTTTGGGTCTGGCGACGTTCTTCGGCCACCACGACGTGGTCATCCTGCTCCTCGCGCACCACGCGGATCCGAACGTCCAGTCGCACAACCAGATTCGCGTC
>Ga0335079_10001382_pt1 | contig 27509 bp, 13 predicted proteins | sample Lox_Sample_33_FD_206719 | JGI IMG/M metagenome (GOLD analysis project Ga0335079, IMG submission 206719) | Soil microbial communities from Loxahatchee National Wildlife Refuge, Florida, United States - Lox_Sample_3.3 | ecosystem: Environmental > Terrestrial > Soil > Wetlands | place: USA...
GTAGTAAGAGATTCGATCAAAGGGGCCCTGCAAAAAGCTCAATTACGCACCAAAGCCCTGGAAATCGGATACGTCGAATACGAACTTAATCCGGCTGCTAAGAAATCGGGAGCCCTCGACAACGAGCAGGCGTGGACCCTTGTGGCAGTCAGGGCAATCGTGCAGTTTGATGTGCCGCTCAGGGCGGCGCGCACAGAAATCCTGCGCAATTATGTTGCTGAAAACGTCGCTCGACAGCCAGATATCTGGCCAGCACGAGAGGTAACGATCACCGGCCAGAAGAAACTGACGCCGGTGCTGGTCGGAATCTGGGATGACGGCGTAGACCTATCGGTATATCCAAGTCAAGTCTTCAACGATCCGACAAGGACGACAAGCGGAACCCATGGACTTGCTTTTGACGACCAAGGGAATCCATCCCAATCCTGGCTGTACCCCCTTCCCCAAGACACTCAGCAGCGCTACTCCGAAACGCTGAAGTTCGTAAAAGGCCTCATGGATATGGAGTCTGCAACCAATTCCGCGGAATCCCGCTCTGTTGCGCAGAGAATGGAAACGAGCTCCCCCGAAAGTCTGCGCGAGATGATGGACGCTAGTGAAGGAACCATTTTGGACTTCGCCCATGGAACTCACGTTGCGGGAATTGCCGTACGAGGGAACCCGGCCTCTCGGATCGTAGTATTTCGGTCCCCCGACAGCTTGCCGCGCTTTAACTTTCCGCCCTCGACCCAGTGGGCAAAGCGCTTAGCCGCCGACTTCGAGCAGATCTCCGATTATTGCCGAACGCGACACGTTCTCGTGGTGAACATGAGCTGGGGAGATACACCTGCGGAATTCGAGACCTGGCTGTCGAACACCGAGGCGCAATCGGACCCAGCAAAGCGAAAGAGCAAAGCACAAGCGCTGTATCAGGTCTGGCGTACTGCAATCGAGGACGCGATCAGAAATGCTCCGGGAACGTTGTTTGTCACAGCCGCTGGCAATAGCGACAGCAATGCGAGCTTCGATCAGTTCGTTCCGGCAGCGCTTCATCTGCCCAATCTCATTACCGTTGGCGCCGTCGATCAATCGGGGGAAGAGGCTTCGTTCACAAGCTATGGCGATACCGTCGTTGTGGATGCAGACGGCTACGAGGTCGAAAGCTTCGTACCGGGCGGAACTCGCCTGAAGCTGTCGGGCACGTCCGCAGCTGCTCCACAAGTGACCAATCTTGCCGCCAAGCTGTTCGCGCTTGACCCTTCGCTCACCCCGGAGCAAGCGATCAAGCTGATCCGCGATGGTGCGACCACAAGCCCGGACGGCCGCCTCCACCTGATCGATCCGAAGCGTTCGGTCGAACTTCTGCGGAGCAAGCCATGAATTTGCAGCGCGTGGAGGGCGAACGCGAATGAATACTTACGTACCTGCCAAAAGGGCTAAGTCACGCGGTAACTTCTACACCTGGGTTGCGGTTGCCGCTGCTCTTATCGTCTTCACAGGATTCGCTCGCACATACTACTTGAAGGAACTGTTCGGCACTCGGAGCCTGCCTCTTCTGTTGCATGTCCATGGCTTGGTGATGACGCTTTGGTTTGTCCTGTTTCTTGTGCAGGTCAGGCTGGTCGCCGCTCACCGCACCGATCTCCATCGGCGTCTTGGCGTGATCGGAGCTCTGCTGGCGCTGCTCGTTGTGGTGGTGGGCGCAACGACGATCATTGTCAGGGCCAAGCCGCACTTCAGGCCAGGGCATTCGCTCGCCGGGCTTGCCTTTCAACTCAGCGTCCTGCTGGTATTCGCAGTCCTGATAGCTGTCGCAATTCTGCTTCGCCGCCGCAGGGACTTCCATTCGCGATTGATGCTGCTCGCCTCCGTCAGCATCCTGATGCCCGCCATCGTGCGCATTCCGCTGGGGTTCATTCGGGGCAACGCCTTGGTGGGTTTTGGTTTGATCGACTTGTGCGTGCTGGCTCCCGTGGTTTTCGACACCATCAAGAACCGAAGGCTTCATCCCGCGTTTGGTTGGGGCGCGCTGCTGATCTTCGCGTCGCAGCCTTTGAGTTTCCTATTTGGCTCAACACATGTATGGACGCGCTTTGCAACTTGGTTGTTGACGTGACCCGAGGCATTGAACATTTTCGCGAAACGACTTAAGGGAGGAATTCAAATCATGAAGAAATCAGTACTGGTGCTGGTATGGCTCCTTGGCACCTTCGGCGTTTTCGCGCCGAGCCTTAAGTCACAGGAGGGAACGGCAGCGAAGCCGCCGGTCGCTCCGGTGCGCCCAGTAACGGACGACTACTACGGCACAAAGATCGTCGACAACTACCGCTACATGGAGAATTTGAAAGATCCAGAAGTGCAGGAATGGTTCAAGAATCAAAATGACTACGCCCGCACGACGCTGGCCAGCATTCCAGTCCGCGAGAAACTGCTCGCCCGCATTAGGGAACTCGACACGTCCGCGCCGGCAAGGGTCACCGACGTCCAACGGCTCCCGAGCGACCGCTATTTCTATCAGAAGCTTCTCCCTGGCGAGAGCGTACCCAAGCTGTACATACGCCAGGGATTGGGCGGCGAGGAACGACTGCTCGCAGACCCCGGGAAGGTCGAAGTGACGCCCTCGACCGCGAACAAGGGACGCAACGCCCTTGCGTTCGTCGAAATCTCTCAGGATGGCAAGTACGTGGCCGTGGGGATCACGCCGGGCGGGTCCGAGAACGATACCGAGATCCACGTCGTCGACGTCGCGACCGGCCATGAAACCGGCGACGTCATCTTCCGTGCGGTCCATGGCGACCCTCAATGGCTGCCCGATAACCGATCGTTTGTGTACGGACGTTTACAGGATCTTCCTCCAGATGCGCCGAGGACGGAACTCCGGCAAAAGTACCGCGCCTACTTGCATGTCCTGGGAAGGGACGCTAAGAAAGACCCGGCCGTGTTCGGCTACGGCGTCGTACGGGCAATCGACGTTGACCCAAAAGAGTGGGCCAGCGTCTCGGTATCGCCTGGCTCCAAGTATGTGATCGGTGGCATCAATTACGGAAATTCGCCAAATTCCCGTTATTACATCGAGCCGGTCGAAGCGGTCGGCACGTCCAACTCCGCTTGGCGCAAACTTGCCGACTTATCGGACGGGGTCAAAGACGTCGCTGCGCATGGAGACGATCTGTATCTGCTGACGTTCAAGAACGCCTCGCGCTACAAGATCCTGCGCACCGACGCGCGACATCCCGATCTGTCTTCCGCGGAAGTGGTGGTCCCTCCGACGGACGCCATCGTCGAGAGCATGAGCGCCGCCCAGGACGCGCTCTACGTACAAGTGCTCGACGGGGGGATCGAACGGATTCTGCGCGTGCCCTACGGCCCCGGCCCGAAGGTGGAAAACGTAGTTCTTCCCTTGGAGGGGGCAGCGATTCCACAAGGTTCAGACCCGCGCGTGCCCGGCATCCTTCTTCGCCTGGAGTCGTGGGCGGATGTGGGCAATCTGTACTCCTATGATCCTGAGACCACGCGGGTGGCCAATACCGAACTTCAGCCGACCGGTCCTTACGATAACCCCACCAATATTGAGTCGACCGAGGTCAAAGTGCGCAGCTACGACGGCGCTTTGGTACCGCTTTCCATCGTTTACCCGAAGGGCGTGAAGCTCGATGGGTTGAATCCTACGCTGCTGAGTGGTTACGGCGCGTACGGCAACGTAGACCCTCCTCACTTCGATCCAGCGTGGACCCTCCCCTGGCATGAACGGGGCGGAATATATGCGATCTGCCATGTGCGTGGCGGTGGGGAATACGGCGAGGACTGGCACCTGGGCGGAAAAGGGCCCACTAAGCCGAACACGTGGCGTGATTTCATCGCCTGCGCTGAATATTTGGTGGGCAAGAAATACACGTCGCCCGCGCACTTGGCCGGCGATGGCCGGAGCGCCGGCGGCATCCTGATCGGCCGGGCCATCACCGAGCGGCCGGACCTCTTCGGCGCGGCGATTATTGTGTCGGGCATGCTGGATGCGTTGCGGTCTGAGACGACGGCCCATGGATTGGGCGATATCGCGGAGTTTGGCAGCACCAAGACGGAAGAAGGCTTCAAGGCCCTCTATGCCATGAGCCCCTATCATCACGTCAAGGATCGGACACCCTACCCTGCGGTTCTGCTCACCGTCGGCATGAACGATCCACGTGTGGATTCGTGGGAATCGGCCAAGATGGCGGCCCGTTTGCAAGCCGCAACATCGAGCGGAAAGCCGGTGCTGCTTCGGGTGGACTATGGGGGCGGCCATGGTCTCATCGGCGCGACACTACAGCAGATGCAGGAATTAAGGGGCGACGCATGGAGCTTCCTGCTATGGCAATTGGGCGACCCGGCGTTTCAGCCCAGCAAGAAGTAATCCATTTTTTTGTGACGGTTTTGAGGGAGAGAGAAATGGTCCGAATGCAAAGCGTCTGTCTTGTTGCTGTGCTGGCCATATCAGCGTTCGTGGCATCGGCTCAGCAAGCGGCACCGGACTTGATCCTTTTCGACGGAAAAATCTTTACCGGCGATGTCGCGCGTCCATACGTGCAAGTCCTTGCCATTCGCGGTGAACGCATTGTTGCCACCTGCGATACGGACAAGATCAGGGCCCTCACTGGTCCACACACGAGACAAATCGATCTCGGCGGCCGCACCGTGATTCGTGGCATCAACGACGCGCATTACCACCTCGGAGTGACTCCATCAAACGAGTTCTATCTGCGGTTCAAAAGCCCAGACCCCACGCTGGCCGAAGTGAGCGAAGCGATCCGTGCCGCCACATGCCTTTGCCATTCTGGGCCTGACTTTCCCTCGCGAACAATTGCCCATGATGCTTCATGAATCCCTGAAGGAAAACGACCAACTGATTCTTCACGTTTCCGGCTATTCCTCTGCTGCTGCGATGCTCGACGCCATGAAATTGAGCGGAGGAAAAGCGACCTGGGCCGGTCGCCGCGTGCGTTTCGAACACGGCGATGGCCTGTTCCCCGACCTCCTACCGCGCGTGAAGGAGATGGGCACCATCATGGTCCAAAATCCCGCGCATCTTGGCCACGGATTCAAAACCGCTAAGGCCCGGCAGTTGAGATCTATTCTTGCAGCGAACATCCCTCTTGCGCTTGGCTCAGACAGCGGTGGCGCCTTGAACCCATACCTCGACATCATGCTGGCGTCCACTTCCCCAGACAGGCCTTCTGAGGCAATCACTCGCGAACAAGCCGTGATTGCTTACACGCTCGGTTCCGCCTATGCCGAATTCGCCGAAAAAGAAAAAGGCAGCCTTGTGCCGGGGAAATTGGCCGACCTTACGGTTCTCTCGCAAGACATTTTCAGTGTTCCCGCCGCGGAACTGCCGAAAACAGAATCCGTATTGACGATGGTGGGCGGAAAAATTGTCTACGACGCTGGTGTCTTGCACTAAGGCTCGGAGCAAGTCTGCTCGGACTTCCTTCGAAACGGAGAATGGCATGAAACAACTGCTGAAGATCAATGCAGTCTTGGTCAGTCTGTTAGCGTTTTGCGTGGTTTGCTTCGGCCAAGCTGGCGCAAGCACGTCCCGTTCCTCGCCCCCGAACGCTCCGCAACCCGCTCCGGAGATCCAGAGCCTGGAAAAGGGGTTTGTGGGCAAGTGGTCCACTACCTATGACTTTGAACCGGGCGGGATGTCCCCCACGGGAGGCACCGGCACCGGCGAAGAGGTCTGGCGCACTAGCCCGGGTGGTTACGTTCTGATGGAGGAAGAGCAGATCCGCGCTCCGTTTGGAGAAGAGTTTCTTATTGCCTTTCAGTGGTGGGACAAGACCACAAACAGTTTGCGCGGCATGCTTTGTAACAATTCCGGCTCGGCGACGTGCGATTTGAACTCCTACTTCAACAGCTCCCTCAAGTGGGACGGGGAGCAGCTAGCAATCGACATGCAGTTCTCTCAAAACGGCAAAAAGATGGTGTGGCACGAAGTATGGTCCGGAATTACCGCGACTTCCTTCACCCAGACCGGCGACATGGGAGAAGTCGGCGGCCCTCTGAAGAGAGCAGTCACAATTCACGGAACCAAGGTCGCGGAAATGGTACGAAACCCATTTGCAGGAACATGGAAAACCCTCAATCCGGTCCCCACGCCCGGAACCATCACATACTCGAAATCCTCTGCAGGCGGCGAACACTTCTCTAATAATCGAAATAGCGAGTATGACTTCGCGATAGACGGAAAGGATTATGCGACAGATCGCCCAGCTTCGACTGTAGCTTGGGTCAGCACAGGGCCATTGTCGTGGGATTGCGTGGAAAAAATCAGGGATAGAGTGACTAGAAAAATACATATAGTGCTGTCTGCTGAAGGACAGACCCTCACAATGACTTACACGTGGTTCAATCCTGCAAATCGAACAGCGAACGGGTCCAGCGTTTACACCAGAGTCTCCGGTGGGCCGAGCCTGGAGGGGTCTTGGAAAATGCTGAAGAGAATCGAGGAACCCGATATGATGACCATCGCTTTTCCCGTGTCGGGTCAGATGTACGTTTACATCGATCCTATCGACAACACGTGGGCTGGCCCGACCGACGGAACTTTCATGGTGGCGCAGAGTCCCATGTCTCCTCCAGGAATGACCACTGCCTTTCGGACTGCGGGGCCTCGAAAAATGACATCCGAAACAAGACTTGGAAGCAAGACTCTTTACTTCGCCACGTTTGAAGTTTCGGATGACGGCAGCACGCTGACGCGTACCACCTGGGCGCCGGGAAAAGAAGATCAGAAAACAGTGCTGACTCTAAAGAAAGAGAACTAAGGCGGATTCAAAGTAGCGTCCCGGCAACTCGAAATTAGAAGATCTGATTCGGCTCGGCTGCTTCCACACGGCCCCACTCTTTCTTCCTGCGAGCTCGCAGACGACGCGAGCGCACCAGCAACCGAGGTTCTCGCATCACCCGCAGGACACGTTTGCGATTCACCGGGAGGTCTTCTTTTCTTCGCAACCACCAAGTCACGCGCCGATATCCATACGCGGGTTTTTCCCCGCACGCCACGACGATTCTGTTCGTCGTAGGTCCCTATTGTGGCAGTCTACTGCTAACTTAGCAGTGGCCCGCGATTGGAAGTTGAGGCTGTGGGGACGGCCGAGCTCCGTGGGCGGTTAGACTAAGCAAGAGGTGACGCTCAAGCTCTCCGCACGTCTTGAATCTGAGGGGAGCCTTCGTCGCCCGTGCATGCCGCATTTCGGTCGAGGCTCGGCATCACCAAGTTTATGACGGGACGTTCCGAACGGTCGTACTGGTCACGTGCTTGCGCCTCGCCTCTCCTTGGAAACAGCCCGCGCAACTTGGCAAGCTCGATGGCGGCCCGAAGCTGGGCTTGATGGTCAGGCAATACTACCGAATCCGTCACGACCCCCGAGTGGCTGAAATACTCTCTCTTCGTCGCGCTCAGCTGTTTCTTCAATGCCTTCAGCATTCTTAGCAGCTCTTCTTCGCTCACACCGCCCGTGTTCTTGCCCGCCGTACTCATATCAGCTGGTCTCTCTCTGTCGCGGTGGCGACAAGGTTTGCAGTTCTGCGGTAGAGGTTCCCGACGTAGCCCGATTCGTACGCGTCGACTGGCGACGTAAACACAAGAGGCTCCCAAGGCTCGGGGCGAGGCCAAAGTCGTAACCCAGATAGTCCTCGAGTAACAGAGCATCGAGTGCGATGAGTCATAGCGCCACCTTCGGATTGGTAGCTCAAGTTGGCGCATTGTCGGCACGGCCAGTTGGCGGGTTGGAGGAATCGGGCGTGTTTGATCGCTTCTCGGCCGTAGAGGGCGCGTCGCGGCTTCTGGCAACGGTCGCAGGCGAGAAGCACGGTGTTGCCGCGGCGACGGGGAAGCCTGCGCCGTATCACCCGAACGTAGACTCGGGTTCCGTTCCATCGCTCGATCTCAACGTCGTCGGCTGGGTGGCCTTCCCCTTGACGCGAAGAAGCCGGCGCAAGGCGAACGGCTTCTCTCGGCTCCGCCAGCAGAACCGCGGCCAAGGAGTCTCGTTCAATCGGCAGCGGACGACAAATCCAGATCAGGAGGTAGGGAATTCGGCGAGGATCAGCAAGACACTCCGCCACCACCCGCGCAGGGAGGCAGGGGACGAACTCGCAATTCACCCGGTAGCCTTCAAAGCGTCCACTGAAGCCTTGGTTCACCGTCTAATCCCCGTGACTGCCTTTTCTCGCGAAATCCCAGCTACGAGGTGCGTTTTCAACGAAAGAGTCAAGATCTGCGCGTCGAAATCTCCATTGCCCACCGATGATGCGACCTTCAAGTTCTCCTCGCTTCACGTATTCGCGCAGCGTACGCGGACTCAACCGTAGTGCCTCTGCCGCTTCGTGCAGAGTCAGCAGCCGGTCCCCAATGGATGGTGCCTTTACAGCTCTTCGCCTTGGCGTCTTCATTTCGCTGTGTCTGTTGGCTTCCTAGCGGCCCAAGCGGGTCCTTGCCTTTTGCCGCACTCTAGCTTTCATGGCCCCCTAGTCTGTCAGCTCGTTGGTGCTCGCAGAAAGGCACGCCCTCCAGTGCTCGCGCCAACTGTTAAGTTAACAGTGCCGGGTGGTCCCAATTCACAGGACAATCCGGAATCCCGTGCTCAAGCCGAGCCATTCTACGACTCACGATTTTGTCTCATCACCAGCGTCTCCAACCGGCCTTGCGAGCTCACAAGCCTCACGGAACCACGATTTCGGCTTGTCAGGCAACCCGCTTCCTGTTTTGGCCCTACTTTGGAGCCTGCGTTCGTGTTCTGGTCGAATCACGGCCTTCCTGATCGTGCCCTGGACGAAAATAAGGCCCTCGCTCGGACTTGAGCGTCAGTTGGTTGAGCCGCTTGTCTGATTCGTTTAGCCTGAATCAGCCGGATCGCCAACCCGGCCTGTCTAACGTCGGCTGGGTCGAACAGCAAGATCGCCTCACAATCGCCTTCCTGATGGAGAAGGAATCCGGCCGCGATCGCGCGGAGTTTCCGCGCGCGAAGTGTCCGGTCCAAACGTGTGCTATCCGGTGGGGCTTGGAGCACGATTCCGAACCGACTGGCGTCATGCTCGTACAAGTGCCCCAGTTTGCCGCGAACGATTGGATCGTGGGATTCGTCGAGCTTCGGACGAAGGTGGTGCAGTTCAGCAAAGCCTGCCAGCGTCGTCTGCGATCCCGTGAGGCGCAGTCCCGGGCGTGCGTCCGTCCGTGTACCCGCCGTGTACCTCAGTTCGGCGTTTGTGTCGGTTTTGCAGGATTCACAGGAACGTGGAATCAATAACTTGCGTGTTTGCGTCGCGCTGGGTGGTTCGATTCCCACCCGCGCCTCCATTGCATCCTCCTGAAAAGTAAACTAGTTAGTTCTGCGATGCCTTTCGCGTACCTCAACCGCACGCGGATGAGATGAGGTTCTGCTCGCACGCATGCTTCGGCAGTGGTCTCAACCCGCTCTGGCCGTCGCTGCAGTCGCCGCCTCGGGTGCTTTCTCACTCACCGGCCGCGACCGTCACTCTGTCCGAAACCTCTGTGAGCAGCTGCTCCAGAGTTGGATTCGCCTTCGGACGCCCCGGGGATGAAACTCATGGCTCGCTCGGTCAACGCGGTGATGGTCAGGCTGGGATTCACGCCTAGATTGGCAGCCACGACCGATCCATCGCAGACATACATGTTCTTGTAACCGAAGACGCGGTGGCGGTCGTCGACCACGCCGTGGGTGGAAGAGTCCGCAATGACACAACCTCCGATACAGTGCGCCGTTCCGGGCACATCAAAGAGAATCTCCGGAAGTGTGCTCATCGCGGTGCCCCCCGCAGCTTGCGCGAATTTTCTCGCAAACTCGTTGGCCTGTGGAATGTAGGCGGGCACCTTCTCTCCGCGGCTGACCAAGGATTTCTTGAACGGCCAGAACCAAGGCCGTTTCCAACACATCTCGATCTGTCCATCTAGCGCCTGCATGCAAAGGAGAATCACCGCTTCACGTGCCCAGCCCCAGGGTCTAAACAGGCGCAAGGTGTCGAACGGGTGGCGCAGCAGAGAGGCCACAACATTCTTCAACCAAAGTACGATCCGCTGCGAACCTGGGCGGCCATCCGTGAGAATTGTAGTCAGAAAGCTCATGGTGTCAGAACCGGCCGGATAGCGAACAGCTTCGATATGTGTGTGTTCGTCGATGTAGATGCCGGAGCCGATGGCTATCCCTTGCGACAAATCCTCCCGGCAACGGGGCACGCGCGCCCCGATCAGCGATTCGGAATTGGTGCGCACGTGTTTGCCGAGTTGGTCGCTGATGGCCGGGAGTGAACCGTCTTCTCTGAGATGGAAGAGAAGTTCCATCGTGCCCAGCGAAGACGCGGAGAAAACGACTCCGCGGCAGGTGAAGCGCTGCGGCTGCTTGAGAATCCGCGCTGTAGACTTGACCGTGTGCACCTCGTATCCGGCGCTGCCGTCGCTCGCGCCCTCCAGCGGCCTGACCTTCAGCACCTTTGTCTCCGGGAAGACTCGCGCCCCGTGCTTTTCCGCCAGATACAAGTAAGTAAGGTCCAGTGTGTTTTTTGCACCATAGCGACAACCCATAATGCAACCGCCGCACGCGACGCAGGTGGTTCGCTCAGGACCCTCTCCGCCGAAGAACGGGTCAGGGAAGGTCTGGCGCCCCGGTTCTCCGTCGGCGGGTTCAAAGATGGCTACGTGGGTGTGATAGAAGGTGTGGCCACAACCTGCTTGTTCAGCGGTTCTTCGGAGCAGATGGTCGGCTGGTCCCAGGATCCTGTTCTCGGCCACACCCAACATCCGTGCCGCAGTTTCGTAATGCCGAGGCATCTCTTCTTTCCAGTTGGCCAGTCCACTCCAAGAGCCGGACTCCCATACTTTCTCGGGCGGCGCAAGCAAGGTGCCGGCATATGTGATCGATCCGCCGCCGACTGCACAGCCGTGAAATATCGTCGCATGGCTGAACAGCCGCATATTGAAAAAGCCGCGCAGGCCGAGTCTGGGGCGCCAGAACCAGCGGTGAATGGACCAACTGGTACGCGGAAGATCGCTCGGCGCCCAGCGTCGGCCCATCTCCATGACACCGACCTTGTAACCCTTCTCCACCAACCGATGAGCCGAGACACTCCCGCCAAAGCCGGATCCGATGACGATAAAGTCGAAATCGAACTTGCTGTTGGAGGGCGCCATATAACTATGAGTCCGTGGCAGAGACAGCTTCGGGGTGCCTCCGCCGAACCCGCGCATGGATGACCTCTCCCAACCGCCGCAGGGCTTCGGCACTCTGCGGCACATCGGGGCCAAACATCTGGAAGTCGTGATTCATGTCCTCCCAGGTTTCGAGAACGACATCCACTCCCTGACTCCTGGCACAATCGGCGAAGGTCCGAATGCTGTCGTGCAAGATTTCGGCCCGTCCGGCTTGGATGTAAATTGGAGGAAGGCCACGTAGATCAGCCAACACTGGTGACACGAGCGGGTTTCGGCGTTGGTCTGAGTCACAGAACCAATCCCTCCATCGATCGAGCATCCGTTTATCGATCCAGTCGGTGGATTGATTGTCGTCAATGCCGGCGTAGCCGGAGTCAGTTGCCGGTGAGAGCGCCACGGCCAGTGCGGGTAATGGCAGGTGCGTGTCGCGCGCTGCCAACAACAAAGCCAGTGTCAGGTTGCCACCGGCTGAATCGCCGGCGAGGATCAAATCGTCAGGATGGGTGCCAATCTCCAGTAACCAGCGGTAGGCATTGAGTGCGTCTTCAAGTTGCGCCGGGAACCGATGTTCCGGGGAGAGTCGGTAGTCGAGGGCGAACGTTCTAGATTTTGCAGCCCAAGCGATCATTGTGATGAAGGGCACATAAGCTTTGGGATAGAAGGAATACCCGCCGCCATGAAAATATAGAAGCGTCGGTCCCGTCTCTGTGTCCCTGCTAGCAAACCAAGCACCGCCGAACTGCTTATGCAGAACTTGAGTGATATTGAAGCCTGATATCGGCGACTCGACAACGATCGAATCCAGGTAACGACGCGCTTCATTGAGGTCGCGCGTTGCGAAGGCGACGGCTAATTGTCGTTTCAACACTTGCGTGCCGAGTTCCATAAACCAATTCCAACCTGCCCGCCTGGGGCCCATGACCATTCGACGGGCAGAGGCTTCAAGAACTGAGCGGCAGAGCGCCGTCGCGCTGCGCAGCCGGCACCGAGATGAACCATAGAAACGGACTTTGGCCGTCATGCAAAACCTCTATCTCGCGCGGTCTGGATACTCATAGTAGGCACCACACACTTCGTGGGCCGTCCCGGCATAAAGGATCCCAAGGGAATCGGTGACCCCGGTGGCGGAGCCGCGACTATGGTTCTGACCATGTGCCCCGCGCCTTGCCACCACCCGTCGAAGATTTGGCCACCGGTATACCGCACCTGCAGCGGGTTCCACCCATTGAGGCCGAATGGCACTTCCCTGGGGCGTACGATCACAGATCGCGTGTCGAGTCGGAGTCCCGCGCGTAGCGCTTTGACTGCGCTCTCTTTGCCGCTCCAAAGCACCGCCAGAAGCCAGGGCCGTTCGTCCATGGACTGCCGCATAACCATGGCTTTCTCTTCGACCGTGAAGTAGTCGGTGATAAAGGCTGGGCTATGCGGCTCGATCAGTTCCAGATCACAACCCAAATTGACGCCGGCTGGCGCCACCGCGCAAATTGCCCTGCCGTTCCTGTGACTCAGGGAAATGGCCACGGGCGCGAGTCTGCTCTCGAAGAAGACCTCGGGCGCACCGGACGGGGCAGGGCATATTTCTATTTGCGCAAATGTCTGAAGAGGGCAGAGCGAATTCAAGTAGACGGCCAGTGCGCGTTTCGCCGTCCAGCGGCCTAGCCGCCAGTCCGCGCGGCGCTTGGCAAAGCGCAGGCGGCCCAGGAAGACGGCTTCGGCGGGGCTTAGCCAATCGTTCTCTTCCGGCACATCCGCTTCGGTCTGTTCCAGCCAGTAGACATCCATTGAACTTAACCGGAAGCGAGAGTCTCACAAAACGAGTGCCTGAACTGATTCGCGCCAGGACACGCTCTTTCAAGTGCGCCGCGCACCCGCGGCAACCGCTCTTCGCTCTGGTCCGGCACGGCGATCCGCGGTGCCTGACACTGTGCTCGGCGATGTTGCAGCTAGTACCACCGAGGCTACCTGAAACTCTCGCTTCCTGGATTCCTCCTCCTGTGCAATCCCACGTTCCACCGCGTCGATCAGATAAGGCCGGAGGTTGGTGGGAGGAATGATGTGATGCAGCGCGCCCACATCGAGGGCCCGTTGCACGCTGTGCACGCGATCAAACTCGGATGCCATCTCACCCAGCTTCTCGGAGTGCACGGTCTTGAAGATTCCATCCCACTGGCCGCGCAGCCGCGCCTTTTCGGCGCCCTGAGCTTGCGCTAGGGCCTGAGTCAGCGCTTGTAGGCGTGGGTCTTTGCGGGCCCGCGCCTCGACTTCACCCGCGAAAACGACCGCTGCCGCGGGTGCACCCCCTATGACAGAAGCGTAGGTCCCTTCCAGGGCTGCCACTTCGAGATTCTGGTTCAGTGCCCGCGAGAAAACGACATAGGCACCGCCGTGATAGCGCGAAATCACGCAGAACACGATAGGCCCCTTGAAATTGACCACCGCCCTGCCAATCTCTGCCCCGTACTCAAGTTGCAATCTGCGCATCGACTCCGGCGAGCCGTCAAATCCGGATAGATTGGCCAAGAGCACGACCGGCCGATTGTTGCTTGCCGCATTGATCGCGCGAGCCACCTTCTTAGAGGATTGCGGAAAAAGCGTTCCCGCACACCATTGGTCCGGCCCGTCAGCTGGGACAAATCCGAGGCGTAGCACAGGCTGGGATTCGATGCCAATGAGACAAACCGCATTTCCTCCGAGATGAGCGTCCCACACAACTGCCGTTTCCGCCGCCCGCATGCCCGCCCAGCGTTCCAGTGGCGCGTGGTCCTGGTCGATGGCTGCCATCATCACTTTGCGGATGTCGAAGGATTTCTTGCGTCCCGGGTTCGTCTCGTCCGACAACACCTCGCCGACCAACGCGAAACCCTCCTCGTCCTTCTTTCCGTGAGGATAGATTCGCACATCTCGACTGATCGGGTCGGTGGTGGGAGCTCTTCGGGGGAACCGCTCACCCGGTGCTGCATATGTGTGCTCATAGTGGCGGAACAGAATGTGGCAGGCCTCATCCAGATCCCGCGCCCAATATTGCGCCTGACCGTTGAGCCCCATGATCCGGTCGTACCCGCCGATCCCCTGGTTGTCCTCCGCTGAGACGCCGCCTGAGTAGTCCAAGGCGCGCTTGCCGGTAAGCACCATCGAGGCCTTAGGTGTCATAACCAGAATGCCGCGTGTGTGCATGAGCATGGTGGCCTCGGCATTCCAGTAGGGCTGCGCTCCCACATTGATCCCGTTGATTAAGAGATTCACCTCCCCGCCAGCTTGCGTGAACTCGACGAGACGCCGCAGAACACGGGCGATCCAATCCATATTCTCCACGCCACTGTCCATAGAGATCTTCGCGCCAGCCGAGATGGGGAACCATTCGAGGGGTGCGCCCATCTTCTCGGCAAGGTCCAGAGCCGCGATGATCCGCCGACACTCGGGTTCGGCCAGGGCGCCCAGATCTCTGCTCGGATCGCCAAGCAGGAGCACGCGCGTCATGCCTTCGGGGTACCTGACGGTAAAGTTCCGAATAACTCCCACGATGATGTTGGCTTTGTTTTGGCCATGGGGACGATCAACCGGAACCAAACAGCCTGCAGCGTCAAGATCATGCTCGAGAAAATCACCAGCCGGAAATTCAGAACGCGTGTGTTCTCCGGGCGTGAGCATCTTGACGATCTCGTAGGGATAGACGAATCCACGTTGGCGCATCCGCAACACTTTCTGATCGTACTCTGTCAGCGGTTTAATCGGTTGCATGGTGCCGGTCGGCCGGTAGGTTATGAGCATTCCACCACCGGTCGGGCTCGAAATGCGAACCACCATATCGCGCAACTCTCCAGTCGCGGGGCTGGGAATGCGAACACGCACCGCTACTTGTTCTAACCCGAGGCCTTCCGTGGCGGGCGCCAGTCTGCGAACTAGATCACGCAATTCGTCGCGCTCGAGATTGAACGGCGGCCACACATAAAGCAGTATCCGGTTCCAGTAGAGGCGCTGATTGGCCGGCCGGCGCGACTGGAATAGCCGGATGCCGGCGAGAGCCTCGGTCAGCATGCGCTCCAAGTGTGGCAATTGCACGACGCGGCCAGCCTTATCCCGCACGGGGGTGACGTCACGCACCTCCGCGCACACGACTAGCCGCTCATCTTTCGGGTTATCGCGGGCGACGGCATGGAGGACGTAAACATCTTCGACCGACGGCACACGGTCGATCTTGAAATTGCTAAGCCGCCAGAGATGCAGCCGTTTGGCCATCATCGGGTGGATTCCGCGAAAGAGTGTCTCTTCCTCAAGTGTGCCCGCAGTGGGCCGGTATGTGAAATGCTGCATGCCGCCCGCGCCTTGGGCCTGCGCGGGGCCGGCCACCTCCACAACGATGCGCCGGATCGAGCGAGGAATGTCGACCTGATTCAGCATCGAATGAACTTCCTGCTGGGTGCTTTCCGGGTCGCGCAGTACGCGCGAATCCCATGCATAGAAATCGATGATGATGTCGTGGTCTGGAGGCACTTTCGCAATTAAAGGAAGCATCCCGCGCGCCGCTTCAGGGAGCCGGGAGTACTCGATGTGCGTGGTGAAGACGTGAATGCGCTTGCCCTCGTAATCGTATTCCGCCGCTACGTAGCAGTGCCCGTCCAGGGACAGGGAGCGGAAGTTCTCCAGGGCGCGAATCCGATAGTACCGCCACGTGATCGCTTCCAGGAGCAGCTTGCGCAAGGCAGGACTGGCAGCCGCGAACCGGCTGGAGAGCAACCTGACAAGAGGCTGCGGACATTCCACGAGCGCCCGCACTCTCTCGTGACGGTCCGCCGCATCGGGATGGGCAGTCATGTAGGTAAGATGCTCTTCAACCTGTTCGTAAACCTGCGTGCGCGCTTGCTCAAACAGCGGCTGATCGAAGTAGCGATAGCGCACCTCGCGGGCTAGGTCATTAACAGCAGGAAAGAGCCCATTCGTGAGCGAGATCATTCGGTCGAGCAGGGTGCGAAGAGACTCCTCGCCTTGCGGAGGCGCGGTCTGGACGGTCCGCAGGCGACGCTCGAGCGCGTGCAAAACCGGCGCAATCTGCTGCTCCACGCGTTGATGGGATTTGTAAATCCACAGCATGCTCTCTTCCAACCGGGGCGAGCGCTCCAGCGTCTGGACACCGTAATGGGCGAGTGCGCGGCGAAGCGCGCGTACGAAAGTCGACGGCAGGCCGGCGCTATCCGTATCCAGCGTGCGCAAGTATGAAAACAAATAGGCCTCGGCGCTGGGCTCTTCGGCGCTGGACCGATGGTTTACTTCCGGCTCGCGCTGGAACAAGGAGCATATATCCACAAAAATGTTGAGAACTTCGTCTTCGCAACGCGTGATCTCGTCGCTGTTTATGGATTCCTCGTCGTGACTCCATTCGGCGACCAGTCCCGCCGCACGCTTCGGATCCACGTCAAAGCCCAGCATGAGCTGGCGCAGTTCTTCCAAGTTTCTGCGGCAGCCAGCCTGAGACGTCTCGCCGTTTCCGTCCGAAGGGAACGATTCGCCGAAGACCACCCGGTCTGCCGCAATCGCCGTATCATCTCCAGCGGCCGGTTCGATCTGCAGAAGCGGAGTTCCGGCGTCGACCTGCACGTTGGGCATCGTCATCACCTGGCGGACTCTCCCTGAAAATGGCGCGACGACCTGCATCTCCATTTTCATGGCTTCCAGCACGGCCAGCCGGTTGCCGGCTGAGACCGTGTCGCCTACCCGGACCGCTATGGAAACGACGACCGCGGGTGCCGACGCACGCACCACTCCGCCGTCGTCGCGATCGATCTGGTGCGACACGCCGTCCACCTCGATCCGATGACTCAGGCCCTGGATTACGGAGACGACGTGGAAGCGCCGCCCCAAGACGGTAAGCCAGTACTCAAACTCACCGAGGCGGTCTACGTAGGCGTCGACGCGCAATCCGTTTAGCTCCACGCGGTACTGCTGAGGGCCGAGGCGATAGGTCGTAGGCGAATAGGAATTCCCTCGGTAGCGCAGTTCCGCAGTGTGGCCCACCTCACTTCGCACCTGTGGCCGTCCACGCATGGCCGACGCATAGAACTGTGCCTGCTCCACCGCTAGCTGCGCATCGTAGGCCTCAATTGCAGCCTGCACTAGGGCGACGTCGGCGTAACGCCGCGAAAGGTGCTCGCCGGCGGCTGCCAGACGGTCCAACCACTCGACATCCAAGTGGCCACGCTGCACCTCGTCGCGGTTCAACAATTCCAGCAGAAACGCTTTATTACTGGTGCCGCCCTTAATGACCACGACGCTCTCGCGCAGCGTCCGGCGTAGCCGCGAAAGTGCTTCCTTCCGGTCTTGACCGTAGGCAATGATCTTGGCGATCATCGAATCGAAGTCTGCGGGAACTGTGTCGCCTTCTGAGGCACCCGTGTCAACCCGGACCCCTGGCCCGGTCACAATCCGCAGACGTTCAATGGCGCCCGGAGCGGGAGCGAAGTTTCTGTCTGGGTCCTCTGCGTTCAGCCGCACCTCAATGGCGTGTCCAGCGGTGCGCGGCGGCCTTCCTTCCAGGCGACCGCCCCGCGCCACGTGAATCTGCAGTTTGACCAGATCAAGGCCGGTCGTGCATTCCGTCACCGGATGTTCGACTTGCAGCCGCGTGTTCATCTCCATGAAGGAGTAACTCTGGCTCTTCGGCTTGTACAGGAATTCCACAGTACCGGCATTGTGGTAGGCCGCCGCTTGGCTCAAGCGCACAGCCGCTGCGCGAAGCGACTCGTCTTGCGCTGGAGAGAGAGCTGGCGAAGGTGCTTCCTCCAGAATCTTCTGGTGGCGGCGCTGGATGGTGCAGTCGCGCACGCCGACGGCCCAGGTTGTTCCGTAGTTGTCGGCGATGACTTGCACTTCAACGTGCCGCGCGCCCGGCATGAGTTGTTCTAGGAAAACAGTGGGATCTCCGAAGGCCTTGAACGCCTCTGAGCGTGCACTCTCGAAGGCATTTGAGAGCTCACTCTCCGAGCGTACGAGGCGAATGCCGTGACCGCCGCCTCCCGCCGTAGCCTTAAGGAGGAGTGGATAGCCGAGGCGTTCAGCATGGAGCAGCGCGTCGGGCAGAGTCTCCACGGGCCCGCCGCTCCACGGCACGACTGGTATCTGTACTTCTTCGGCCAATCGTTTCGAGGCGATCTTGTCCCCGAGGCGCCGCATCGCGTCGCCGTCTGGCCCTATGAACACGATGCCCAGTTCGCGGCAAAGATCGGCGAAGGCAGCGTGTTCGGCCACGAAGCCCCACCCCACCCACGCTGCTTCAGCATCGGTAGCCGCTAACGCCCGTTCGAGCCGCCCATAGTCGACATAGCTGCTCTTGGGTTGCAGGGTGTTTGAATCGAGGACGAGTGCCGGACCGAGACACACCGCCTCGTCTGCCTCACGGACGAACATGGCATGGCGGTCGGGCTCGGTGAAAAACGCGATGGTGTGCAGCGACGTGCCGTGTTCGTGATTGAACTCACGCGCCGCGTGTATGAACCGCATCGCGGCCTCGCCGCGGTTGACGATCGCTACGCGCTGGAATTCATGCCGCATAAATGCCTCGATCTGCTGATTATCTCGCTGGTTTATACCGCATCCGTCACGACGCCGCGACGGCTCCCACCAAAAGGAGGTCCTGTAGTGTTTTTAGCCTCTCGGGATCGACGGCGTCTGGAACAGCTACTGTGCGGTAGCCGTCAAGTCTCACGTAATGGCCTCCCCCTGCGTCCACAACTTCAGCATCAAAGCTTTCTCCGTTCGGGTTGGGTTTGACGACGGCATACAGCTCGCCTTCGGCCAGCTCTTGCGTACGCAATATGGAAACACGGTCAATATGCCGCGGCAGGCCCATGTGGCCTGCGATTCCCATCTCCCAGACCCCAGCGGCTTGGAAGCAGAGCTCGATCAGCCGTGGCTCTGTCAGCGTCGGCAGTTCGGCCGGGTCATGATTGGCGGGCAGGTCTTTCGCCATTAGCGCAACAATCCTCTCTCCATTCCACCACGCCCGTTTCACGACCTGGTATGCGGGCCCGTGGAAGTAGAGGCGGTAGAGATCAGCGGCCTCAACAATTGCTCCGGCCTGCCTGCCGAGACCTTGCGTAGTCACTGTCGTCGGCGGTTGTTTCGTCAATCGTACGCGGGCTGTGAAATGCGTTGTCGTTTGCGGGTCGGCTTGATTCGCGACTGGCCGGCGGCCAATCAATCGGCAATCCGCCACTAGGTCATCGCCCTGGGGATGAACGATTGCCTCGACTGTCAGCGTCCGCGGCTCGTTCCGGTAGAACTTGAACGGCGCCAGGAAATCTACGTCCTCGATTGCTTCGATGCGCCAGTCGGGAAGCATGCACAGAGCAGCTTCGGCAAACGCCTCGATGCCCATAACTCCGGGCAGAACCGCCGTGCCGTCGATTTGATGGTCGTGCAAGAATGGCTGAATCTTTGGGTCCAAAGTGGTTTCAACGGTCAACGGGCTGAAAAGGCCGTTGCTCGTGATCCTGCCGATGGCCGGTCCCTGTGCGAGTAAGCCCCTGTGGCCGGGGGCTCTTGCAGCAGATGGATCCAGGCCTCCGGTGGAGTCCCATTCTCTCAACAGAACGCCGAGACGCTGGCCGATCACAATTTCACCTCGCGTTCCGCCCGCAGTCAGCTCGCGACGGATCAGAGGAACGCCCGCTTCAGGCGACAGCATATCGATACCAGCCATTTCCATGACCTTCGGAATCGAACCGCGCGTGGCCATACCGATCCCGCCCCACGCCGTCCAATCGATGGCGACGCCGCGTGTTGCTGGCCGCGTGGCGCGGAAGCTCGATATGATCTTGCACAGTAGATCGTTCGCGGCACTGTAGTCCGTCTGCCCGGCGTTCCCAAAGCGGCCGGCAATCGAGCTGAACGCCACCGCTACGCTCAAGGGCATGGAGCCGATGGCATGCAGAAGATTGAAGAAACCATCGCTCTTGACGTCGAAAACCAAGTCGAATTCGCGCGGTTCTTTGTCTGGCAGGAAGTGGCTGCGTTCCATACCGGCCGCATGCAGCAGGACGTCGACACGCCCACTGAGTTGCCGTACCTGATCGATCACTCTGCCCACAGCGTTCGCGTCCGTGACGTTGACGCTGAAATAGTGGGCTGTGCCTCCGGCGGCACGGACGGTGTCGATTGCCGCGAAGGCCGCTTGTGCTCGCTCCAAAGCCGCCAGCTCTTTCTCTACCAGTGCTGGAGTGGCTCGCTCACCGCGTGCCTGTATCCGCGAGAATAGATCTCGCTTGAGGCCCTCTCTATCGCTCACGAAGCGCCGGACGTCGGGATCGTTCGGATTGGGCTCAGGCGCGAGATCAAGCAGGTAGAACGTGCCACCCGAAGCGGCTGCCAGATCAGCGGTGATGGCCGAGACAATGCTTCCTGCCGCGCCGGTGATGACGAAGACGGTGTTCTCGTCCAGCACTATGCCGGGCCGGCCGTCCACCGCGGGCTGCTCTTGCAGGCCGACCGTCCAACGCAGTCCTGCCTTGTAGCCGATCTCGATCGCTCCGGGATCGCGCAACGTCTCCTCGATAAGGAGTTCGGCAATTTTCGCCGTCTGCCGTCCTGCTTCGAAATCGACAGCTTTCACGAGGACGTCGGGACGTTCCCGCTTATAAGACTTGGTGAAGCCCACCACCGCGCCGCCCAATGGCGCGATCGCACCAGCTTCATCGTAGCCATGCTGCCCACCAAGCCGCGTTGCTGACACGAGGAAGGTGCCCGGTGCCGCAATCTGCTCGTACAGGGTACGCATGGTGGCGTAGAGCCCCTTGACACGGCCGCGTACGGCCTCATGCCAGGAGGCAAGGTCCAATTCGTTGATGCGTCCTTCGTGATCCAAGGATGGGAGCCAGTAGACTCCGTGAACTGGGCCGGCGGCCATCCATTGCTTGAGGTGATTGGTGAGAACATCTGAATCGAATGCGCCGTCGATGCGAAGCACTTCGACGCCCTTTGTCTCCAGCAGTTGAGCCAGCGCGTCTCCCACACCACCGGCATCGCTCGCAATCACTACGCGGCGACCTGGGCCCAGCGTGATACCTGTGGATTTGCAGATACTCAGGGGCGGCCGAAGAATCGGCAGCGGTACGCGACGTGGAATACCATTTGCAGCATCCAGACTGACAAGGGCCGCACGAGGCGCACTTGCCGCTCTCGGAGCGGGAGATGCTGAGGACAAGGGAGGCTTCTTCGATGATTCCTGTTCCTGTCCTGGAGTGGACGGGCTGGGAGCGGATGCTCGCAAACCCGACCTATCATGCGCGAACTGAATTACGTGGGCCAAAGTAGGGAAGTCGCGCAGCTTCAGATTTTCATCGCGAGGAATGTTGTATGCCGCACGGATGGCCGCGAATATCTCCGCCTGTTTCACGGTGTCAATGCCGAGGTCCGCTTCGAGATCCAGGTCGAGGTCCAACATATCCTTCGGATAACCGGTCTTCTCGACTACCAGAGTCAGAATGTGTTCCTTCACGGGATCGTCAGCGGCCTTTGACGGAACCGCAGCGGGTTCTTGAGCGTTGGACTTGGCCTGTTCATTGGCTATTGGGGCCGCCGCGGACGGAGCCATACTGGTGAGATCGGGCCGATTCTCATGCACGAAGCGGATCACATGCGCGAGCGTCGGGTAGTCGCGCAGCTTCAGGTTCTCGGCACGGGGGATGTTATAGGTCTCGCGAATGGCGGCAAACATTTCCGCTTGTTTGACCGTGTCAATCCCGAGGTCTGCTTCGAGATCAAGGTCGAGATCCAGCATGTCTTTCGGATAGCCGGTCTTCTCGACGACCAGGGTGAGGACGCGCTCCTTCACGGAGTCGCCCGCAACCGTGGGTTTTGACGGTGGCGCAGACGGGGGGGCCGTGTCTTGGGGCTTCGGCTTTGGTTCAGCAACCTCGTGAGGGGCCGGCGGCGTTGCCGATTTTTCAGCAATGACAGGCGCCGGTGGTGTTGGTTGGGGTGCGGGAGAGAGCATCTGCGCTGGTTGCAGGTCCGCAGTGGTTTGAGCAGCTCTCGTGGTCGTCTTCTGATCGCGGACCCGCAACGTGCGGTGAACAACCTCCAACCCCACGGACTCCTGAGCCGTCACACGACTCAGCCAGGAATTCCACACGTTGGCGTCAACGATCCGGTACTCGTAGCCGAGGGCATTGGGGGTCCTGCGTGCCCCGTCCTTCGTCGCTACCCAGTGCAATAGGGTCATGCTGATCTGGGATCCGAATCCGGCGCCCAATCGCAATGCGTACTCTACGGGGTAGGCCCCGCCTTTCGACAAGTTCAACGTGCCGAGGTCTGGATCAACCTCCTTGAAATTGGCCACTGGCGGCACGATTCCCGTCTCTAGCGCCTTCACCGCAAGAACATCTTCGATGCCTGCGCCCATGGCGTGGCCGGTGAAACCCTTCGTGTTGGCGATCACAATCTCGTCGGCCGCCTTGCCGAAGACATGACGCAGCGCGTGAATCTCCGCAGCGGCGCTTCCACCGCGCGCGGGGGTGTAGGTTTCGTGGGAAACGAACACCGTATACGGCGCGATCTGCTGACGCTGGATACCGCTCCGTGCTTCCGCTTTGGCTACCAGGTCTTCCATCACCTGGCTGATGTGTTGGACGTCGAGGCGAGTGCCATGGAAAGCGCTATTGGCTGTGACCGCGCTCAACACTTCGCAGATCGGCTGCATTCCCCTTTCGTGCGTGGCTTCGGCGCTCTCAACCACTAGCCCGGCCGCTCCCATTCCAATAATCATCCCGTGTCGGCGGCGGTCGAAAGGAGTGGCGGCTTCTTCAACCACTTCGTCGGTGGCTGCCGCTCCGGTGGCCAAAAAGCCTGCGCCCATCCAGTCGATGAGATTGTCGGTGGTGACGTCGTCGGCCGCGACCACAATCACGCGACGGCACCTTCCGGTACGTATCCAGTCCTCGGCCAGCGTCACCGCTTGTGCGGTGCTTGCACAAGCCGAGTTGATTTGTGTGTTAGGCCCGCGAGCACCGATGAATTCAGCGAATTGCGAATGGCCCATAGGCAAGATTCTGAAGAGGTAACGCCGGTCGAAGACATAAGGCTCTCTCTCGATGCCGTCACACAACTCTTCGATACGCCTGTCAATCTCTCGGCCCAAGATGGAATACCCGTTTGCCTCAGCTACACGTGCACGCAAACTCTGCAACATCGCAAGCTGCTCGCGGCGGGCGTGGTCCGCGTGGTAGCGCGACATCTCTTGGGCGAAGGAATCAAGGCCCGGGAAGGCCGAGGCAAAGATCACACCGGTGTCGTCGCGCAGCGCGTCTGGCAAAGCCCAGCGGTCTGGCAACTGCGTGCCTTTGCTTGTGGTCTTGTAACGCATCACCAGCGGGATGCCGGCGTCACGCAAGGCATCCAGGCCCACTGCGATAGCCAGTTGGGTATTGCGATCGAGGGCGGCCCGGCGATCGGCGGAAACTCCGAATTCCTCCTCCAGATTGAAAGTGCCACCGCGGCCCGCGAGTTTGATGACCTCCGAAACATTAGTGATGGTCTCGAACGCGCCGCCGTTGTCGTTTTTCACTAGCCGAGTAATGTGTTTGTCGAGCATTGCCCGGCGGAAGCGCACGGGAATGGAGTCGATGAACTGATCGCCGTGCAGCAGTCGGCTGATGTTGGCTTCATCGAAGACATGCTCGGTTCCAGGCAGGCCCAGGGCTGCGCCAGTGATCACGACGGGGACACTGGTTGGCGGGCGGGTCTCTCCATGGGTAATCTGCCAGCCACGCTCGAGAACATCGGCAAACAAGCGGCCCAGCTCTGCGTAATGATCCCCGTCCAATGGCGCCGCCGGGGCAGGGGGAATCTTTGGCGCGGGCGCGACGCACTTCGGTTTTGGAGTCTCTGCCGGCGCGGTTGCGGGTTCACTCGCAGCCTCTGAGTCGCGGCCCAGTCCAGCCGCATACAGGCAGCACAACGCTTGGTTAAATGCTGGGATGTCTCCGACCTTGGGATGATTCGTGAAAATTGATATCACGTCGCCGCGCTCGCCAAGCACATCCTCCGCGAATCCCTGCAACGCCTTCTTTGGTCCCACTTCCACAAAGAGGCGGGCGCCCGCGTCATACAGTGTGCGCAGGCCCTTGATGAATTGGACTGGCGAAGCAACCTGTCGCGCGAGAATGTCCAGCATCTGCGGAACAACGTTTGTCCCCCTGGGATAAAACTCGCCGTTGATATTCGCGATAATCGGCAGGCGGGGCGAGCGGAGATGCAGGCGCTCCAGCACGCGTCGCAGCGGTTCGCTTGTCGGTGCCACAATCGAGGTGTGGAACGCGTGGCTGACCGGCAGCGCGGCGACTTCGTAGCCAGCTTTCTGGAATGCATCCATAGCCTGCTCGACCGCTTTGCTGGCTCCGCCTATCACGCACTGGTGCTCGCTGTTGATGTTGGCGATCACGACGTAGCCATTGACCGTCTTCAAAATCTTCTCGATTTCTTCCAGCGGAGCAAACACCGCGGCCATGCGGCCCTGGTCATCCATTGAAACGCGCGTCATCTCGCGACCCCGGGCGCTGACGGCTTCGAGCGCGTCGGCAAAGGGAAGGGCGCCCGCGGCAACTAGCGCGGCGTATTCTCCCAGGCTGTGCCCCATGGTGAAGTCTGGCTCAATGCCGTAAGCGGCCAAGAGGCGGGTCAACGCCAGATCGGAGGCTAGCACCGCGGGCTGAGTGATCGCCGTTTGGCGAAGATCATCCTCAGCCTTGGCGACGGCGCTTGCATCGCCCTGATCAACAAAGATGAAATCGCTCAGTGGCTTACCCAGAATTGGCGCCATCACCCGGTCGGCTTCGGCAAAGGTGTTGGCCACAATGGATTCGGCCGCGAGCAGCGGCTTCATCATATTCACGTATTGCGAACCCTGCCCGGGATACAGGAACGCCACCTTGGGCGCCGGTCCATGGCCTCGAAAGATGCCTTGAGAGCGCAGCGCTTTCCAGATCGCCGGTTGATTAGCCGCCAACGCCTTGAGCGCACTGGACGCCTTGTTGGCCAGCTCAGCAGCATCGGCGTAGTCGATCGCCAAGCGTTCGGGCGCGCGCAAGTCTCCTTCCGTTGGCATGGAGGGGGCGGGCGCACTGCCAGCCCTCGCGTCTTTCTCTATGATTCGCAGGCGCTCGACAAGCGCAGATTCCGAAGGGGCGCCGATTACCAGTGCACCGCGCAGCGGTGCCTTATAGGAAGATGGAGAACTGGAGGAAGCGTTTTGTGCATTCATTGTTGTCTCGGTCATTCTGGGCGACACCTGACGAACTGCCGCCGATCGCTTACCGTTTCCGTTGAGCCTGTGAGGAATGTACTCCTCAAGAACTGCGTGAAAGTTGGTGCCGCCAAAACCGAACGCACTCAGGCCCGCGCGCCTGACGCTGTCGGGCGGGACGTCCCACGGCCTGAACTCCGTGTTGACGTACAACGGTCCATGTGCGAAGTCGATTTCCGGATTGGGATGCTCGCAATGCAGGCTCGGCGGGATCATCTTGTTGTGAAGGGCCAGCGCCGTTTTCAGGAGTCCCGCGGCGCCCGCGGCGCCTTTGAGATGCCCGAAGTTCGACTTGACCGAGCCAACCGCCACTGAATGAGGTGGAAGATGGAAATCGCGGAGCAGATCCGCGACGCTCTGCACCTCCACTACGTCGCCGACGCGCGTGGACGTTCCGTGACCCTCAATGTAGGTCACACTCGCAGGCGACAGGCCGGCACTCTGCCAGGCGCGCTCAATAGCCAGTTTCTGGCCAATTGGGTTCGGTGCGGTAATGCCTTTTCCCCTTCCATCGCTCGAGCCGCCCATGCCCCGCAACACGGCGTAAATCTTGTCTTCGTCCCGCTCGGCGTCGGCTAGGCGCTTGAGCAAGAACATCGCCGCGCCCTCGCCCATGACGAAGCCGTCGGCTCCTTCGGCGTAGGGACGGGTGCCGGTTCCCGAGAGAGCGCCGATCTTGGAGAACTTGACGAAGGTCGAGGCGCCCATGTTGCGGTCGATGCCGCCCGTGATCACCGCATCGAAATCCCGTTCGATCAACCCCTCCATGGCCGAGTTGATTGCCGCCATTGCGGACGCGCAGGCTGCGTCACACACGTAGTTCGGGCCATGAAAATTGAAAATGTTTGCGATCCGGCCGGCAATGCAGTTGGCCAATTCGCCGGGCATGCTGTCTTCCGTAACCTCGGGAAGGTGTTTGGCAATGCGATCGTGCAGTTCGCGAGTAATGTCGGCGCGGAGCCCCTGTGGCAGCGCGGCGAAGCTGGCGATCTCCGGTAGTTCACGCGCGTACTCCGGAAAGTAAATGCGCAACGCGGTGAGGTAATGTCTTTCTCCAGCCATTGCATTGCCGAGGATTACCGCTGTGCGATTCGTCTCCAGCGGTTTCTTCGGGTAACCGTAGTCCTGCAACGCTTCGCGAGTGCAGGCGATGGCCCACTTCTGTGCGCCATCCATGGCGTCCACCACTTTCGGTGGAACCGCTAAGTGCCATTGGATGGGGTCCCATACGTAGTCGCGCACCCAGCCGCCAATCTTTGAATACGTTTTGTCCGGGGCAGTGGGATCGGCATCGTAATAGAGCGCGGGGTCCCAACGTATGGGATCGACTTCGGTGACGCTGTAGCGCCCGTTCTTCAGGTTTTCCCAAAACGCCGGTACGTTCGGCGCATCCGGCAGAATGGCTCCCACTCCGACAATCGCGATGGCTCGATCTGAGCTGTTCTCCATGACTGTGCTCCTGCGATGAGGAGAGAAGCATTCCGGCGCGCGTCAGTGCGCGCCCGATTGTGGTCTCGTCTCGCTATGCGGCCCGTTCTGCTCGCTTGGCTGCACGCCCGTACAGTACGTCTGCTACGTAATCCATGTCTGATAGCAGGCCCCGCTGCGCGCGATGGATCGCCGGCAGTCCAAAGCTCGCTTCCAGCGCGGGCACATCCGCGTCACTCACATCCCCCGCCCCGATGAACCACCGCAAACCGTCCTCGGCCACTTTGAGCGCCGCCTCGCGTGCGAAGACCCGGCTGAGCGCCGCCAACCCCGCTGCATCGAATCGCTGGTTGGCCTTTTCATTCAGCTTGTTCTCAGCTATGAGCGCCGCCCGGCGCGCTAGGCTGCCCGAACACTCGCCGTAGGCAATCAGCTCGCCGAGACGCAGAAGAATGTGTTGGTGGCGAGTTAGGCGCGCGACACGGGCCTTCTCGATCACCTCGGCTAGCGCGTGAAAAGCGAGTGCCGCGATGTCAGCGCCCACAGTTGGATGGCGGGCGTGCAGTGCCTCACATCGTTTGACTTCGTCGTGGTAGTGCTGTCCGC
>Ga0335079_10001383_pt1 | contig 27504 bp, 21 predicted proteins | sample Lox_Sample_33_FD_206719 | JGI IMG/M metagenome (GOLD analysis project Ga0335079, IMG submission 206719) | Soil microbial communities from Loxahatchee National Wildlife Refuge, Florida, United States - Lox_Sample_3.3 | ecosystem: Environmental > Terrestrial > Soil > Wetlands | place: USA...
ACCGAGACACGACACCATCGTCTCCAGAACCTCGGGAGCAATTGGGGTGGTGGCGTTGTGGTCGAAGTAGAAACGCTGCACTGACCTCATTTTACCAATGACCAGACCGATCCTCACCCTGACCACGGATTTCGGCCTCGGCGACCACTTCGTGGGCACCATGAAGGGCGTGATTCTGGGCATCTGCCCGCAGGTGCAGATCGTCGACATCAGCCACGGCGTGACCCCGTTCGAAATCGGCGAGGGCGCCTACCTGATCGCGCAGGCATACCGTTATTTCCCGAAGAAGACGGTGCACGTGGTCGTCGTGGACCCGGGTGTGGGTACGGCGCGGCGTCCGATCCTCATGGAAGCGGCCGGCCAGTACTTCGTGGCGCCCGATAACGGCGTTCTGTCCTTGGTGCTCGCCCGCGAGGCAGGCGCCAAGTTCCGCCTGATCTCGAATGCGAAGTATTTCCTGCCGCAGGTCAGCACCACCTTCCACGGGCGCGACATCTTCGCCCCGATGGCCGCTCACCTGGCGGCTGGCGTGCCGGCTGCTCGCATAGGCAAGCGGATCGAAGACTACCTCAAACCGGGTTTCGACAAGCCACATCGCGAAGGCAAGCGCACCTGGATGGGCCGCATCCTCAAGATCGACCGCTTCGGCAACGTGATCACGAACTTCCACGTGGACGATTTCGGCGACCTCGGGCTGCGCAGTTTCTCGTTCGCTTTCGGTCCGGTCACGGTGACCGCGATGGCGCGCAACTATGCCGAGCGCGCGCCTGGAGAACTGTTCGCCATCCTGGGGAGCTCCGGGTACTATGAGGTCTCGGTGAGCCAGGGTTCGGCGGCAAAGGCGATCGGCTGCGAAACCGGCGCCTCCATCGAGCTGATGGTCTGGTAATCAGCAGGTCTCACAAGCGGCCTGTTGAGCGCTCAAGTGCACCTGCGCGGGCGATTTCCCGGCCGTCGGAGTAAACCCGCAAGCCCTGCCCCCTGCCGAAATGCGCGCCGGTCTTGTCCCACAAGATCGTCAGCACGTGGCCGTGGTAGGACACTCCATCCAGGCAGAACCAGTCCCATTGCGCCAGGGGATTAACTTCGACGGTATCGTCCGCCCGCGGCCGCAGCCCGATCAGGCCCGTGATCACCAGGTCTGCATACGATGAGTGGTTGTAGTGATCGCCGCGTCCGTAGTACGTCTTCTTTTCGATCTTCAAATCGCGCGCCAGCCAGATCCCGGTGAAGGGATCGAGGTTCTCGTCCACGAACGGGACCACCCGCCCGTCCGCGAGCTTGCGGTGCTGGCTGCGGGTGTAGATGCGGAATGTCTCCAGGTAGTCGCGCGCGGAAATCGCCGATTGCGGGTAGTGATCCAGCACGTTGGCCAGCGCGCGCAGCGTGATCGAAGTCGCGAACGGCCAGCTTGGTCCGTTCCACTGGCAGTCGTCGCCTTTGCGGGCGATCACGAATTCCGGGTGCCGCTGCTCGGCGGTGGTCGGACCGTACGGTGCGTAGAACCCCTTGGGATCCATCAACTGCTTCCACGCGTCCTCGTATCCCTTGCCCGGCTCGGTCAGATCGAAATACCACGGCGTGTAGCCGATGTTCTCGCGCACCCCGGCCATCTGGCCGTTCTCGAGGATCGTCTCGAAGAACTGGTCCTTCGGATTCCATTGCTTCTCCAGCGTCAGGGCGCGCAGCTTCGCGGCCTTTGCCCAATACTCGGCGCGCACGTCCTCGCGGCCGGCAAGCGCGGCAATGGCCGAGATCGCTTTGGCATTCGCGTACATGTAGCTATTGATCGACGGACGCATGTTCTTCGCGCGCCGGCCGCCGCTGATCGAGCTCTCCATGCCGTCGCTGACGTCGCGCTGCCAGAACAGACCGCCGGGCGTGAGCCGCTCGGCCTCCCACGCGCGGTAATCCGCGATCAGCGAATCGAGGCGCGCGATCATCGCCTTGGTGTCGCCATCGGCGAGCCAGCGATCCCACACCGCCGCCGCCGTCCAATTACTGAACTGGTGATAGTGGCGCTCGAGCCCGCCGCCATCGCCGCCGGTCAACCAGAACGAGAGGTAGTCGTCGAGGTACCGCGTGTCGCGCAGCCAGCGCCCCTCGGCGATATGCAGCCCCAGCGCGCAACTGATCGCGTTGTAATCGGTCGAGTGCTTCACCGGGCGCAGAAACTCGGTCAGCACAAACCCGTCCGGCGTCGATTCGATGTGCTTTCGGTAGGCCCACCAGCGGTAGTAGTAGACGCGCTCGAGTTCGCTGTCCGGGCAGGAAAGCAGCGGAATGTTCGCCTTCATCCACTCGAAGGCCTCCTCGTCCGGAATCGCGCCCGCGATGTGGTCGGGGTAATCCCGGTTGAACTCCTCGACGTGGTGCCGGAAGCCGTCGGCCGTGAGCACCGCGGCATGGCCCGTAACGGCGAACAGCAATGCCGCGAGGATTCTCAACCAGCCCTCCGGAACCGCGCCGCCAGGTAGGGACGGCCCGGCATCTTCAATTCAGTCCGCCCGGAATACGTCCCCGGGATTCGGGTAATCGTCATGGCCCAGGGCTCGATCACGTCCGCTTCAAAGCGCACGTCCGCGGGCAGATCGAAGCGTGCGATTTCCGGCTGGTGATAATCCAGGTAGAAGAGATAATACTCGCCGGCCTTGGCCGCACCCGGATAGTAGGGGTTCGCCAGTGGTGCGAGCCCATCCGGAGGCCCGCTCTCCACGATGCCGCGCAAAAACGCGATTCGTTTCGGGCTCTCGCCGTGCAGGACGCCGCCTTTCGACCACCACAAGATGTCGTTCGCATTCAGGTACGTCTCGCCGTGCCCGACATAGGCGCCATAGACCGTGCCCAGCCAGAAGCGCCGCGTCATTTCCTGCGCCGGGATGTCACCCCATCGCTGCGGGATGTTGCCCTCGTACTTGCACTCGTCGAAGACCACCGGCTTGCGCCACGTATCGCGCCACTCGGGCGTTTTTTGAAATTCGTCGCCCTGAATGCTGGCGTGCGTCACCCAGGCCTTGCCGTGGTCGTACATCACGCGGCTGTGATGAATCGAGCGCAGGCGGCTGTACGGATCGGCCTCCTGCAGGATGCGGAAGTAGCCGTCCCAATCGGCGGGCTTTTTGCCCTTCACCAGGTCCCACTCGTTGGCCACGCTCCACCAGACGTTGCGATATGCCGCCAGCCGGGCCACAACGTAGCGTAGATACCTCTCGTCCACCTCCGGCGGCATCAGGGCGTAGCCCCAGTGATCGTAGGGATGGAAGAGAATCAGGTCGGCCTCGATGCCCAGCTCCTGCAAAAGCGCGACGCGGTTCTCCAGGTTGCGCCAGAACTCGGGATCGAACCGGGTGTAATCGTTGGCGCCGCCGCTCCGGGGGAATGGAAACAGCCGGGGCTCGCCGCGATTGTACTCGTACCATTTGGGAAAGATGCACATGCGCATCTTGTTGAACGGCGCCGCGCGCAGCGTGTTCACGGTCTGCTGCTGCAATTCGTCCGGTTGATGCGTCCAGGCGTAGCAGGTGGTGCCGAACGGAAAATAAGGCCTGCCGTCGGCATACCCGAAGTGAAAGGTATTGCGCACCGACACGGGCCCGTGATTTTTTGCCGATGGCGCCGTGCAAACCAAGGACCCCGTCCTGCCATCCAGCTCGCGTCGGTTGCTGCGGGTGGTGTAGCTCCACTCGCCCTCGACGTCCGGCGAGAAGCGGACCTTGTAGCTTCCGTTGCCGTCGTAGAAGCCATCCACCTCGACCGCGCGGTGCTCATGTCGGAACTCCGCCGATAGCCGCACCTCGACAAACGGATTCCCGTCGTGAGGTCCGCCCAGGTTGACGTCATACAGCCCCCACCGCTCCACGCGCTGTGGGCCTCCCTGTCCTCGCAAGCGCACGCCCTGCGCCAACGCCGCTGCCAATACGGCACGACGGCTGATTGGCGCTCCTAAGGTCATTTTCACGCTCATTTCGGCTAATTACCCATTCTTGCACCGTCCCTGCAGTCCGATAAGCATGAACTGAAATGGGTCCGTACCGCAATCCGGCCCACGAACGCGGAAGCGTTCTCGTGGAAAGCAGTTTCGCCCTGCTTCCCCTGCTGGCGCTCCTTTTCGGTGTCATCGACATTGGCTTCGCGGTCTTCGTCCGCAACACGATGCAGTTTGCCGTCCGCCAGGGTGTTCGCTATGCGGTCACGAGCCAGACCATGCCGGGGATGGGCCAGGACCTTTCGATCAAAACCGTCGTGAACACCTACGCCATGGGTCTGCTCGACGGCCTCAGTCCCACTCACGACGGCCTGTCGCAGATCTCCATCACATATTACGACCCCGTCAGTCTCGCCCCGCTCACCGGACCCGGCAGCAACATCGGCGGCAACATCGTTGTCGTATCCTGCACCGGGCTGTCCTGGGCCTGGATGGCGCCGCTGTTGCGCAGCACGGCGCCGATGCAGTTTTCCGTTTCCTCAGCCGACATTATGGAGGCGACACCCCTTGCCGGACCCCCTTCGCGATAAACCGTCTCGCTCCTGGACGCGCGGCAGCGCGTTGATCGAGCTGGCCATGTTTCTGAGCGTGGGAGTGCCCCTGCTGCTCGGCCTTACCAGCGTCGGCATACGGCTCGGGCGCGGCATCCAGGCGACCCAGGTCACCCGCGACGTGGGGCACATGTATGCCCTGGGCGCCGATTTCACCCTTTCCGGAACGCAATCGATCGCCCGTACGCTGGCAACGGGCTTCGATCTCACCGCTACCGGCAACAGCGTGCTCACCCTTTCCCGAATCACCAAGGTTTCCCAGACCGATTGCACCGCGGCGGGTTTGAACAACTGCCCCAATCTCGATCAGCCTGTCTTCACCCAGCGCATCGTGATCGGCGATGCGAATCTGCGCGCCGGCAACTACGGGACGCCGCCGCCGCAGTACATCGGCACGCAGGGTAACATCGCGGCCTCCGACTATTGCAAGCAATCCGCGCTGATCGCCACCGGTTTCGCGAACGTGATAACGCTCGCCGAAGACCAGGTCACCTGGCTGGTGGAGGGCTATTTCTCGATGCCCGATCTCAACCCGCTCGGCGGAAACAATGGAGGTGTTTATGTCCGCCTGGTGTTCTGACCGGCGGAAAACGCGCAGGGGCTACATCCTGCTGTTCTCCGCGCTGACCACCATCATGATCCTGGTTCCTGCGGCCGGCCTGGCCATCGACCTGGGATTGATGTACCTGGTTCAGACCCTGCTTTCCGCCTCCACCGATGCCGCTGTTCTGGCCGGCGCGCGCGCTCTCAGCCGCGGCTCCGATGACGCCACGCAGCACGCCAACGCCCAGGCCACGGCCAACGCTTTCTTCCAGGCCAATTTTCCGAATGGCTATTTGAACAGCAGCAATCTGCAGGTCTCCAGCCTGGCTACCACCGACAGCACCTACATGCGCTCGGTGGCCACCAACGCCAGCGTGGTTGCGCCGCTTGTCTTCATGCGCGTCTTCGGAGTCAACAGCGTTACGCTACATGCCAGTTCCACCGCCACCCGGCGCGACGTCAACGTCATGATCATCATGGACCGCTCGGGTTCGCTCGCCAACAGCGGATCGTGCACGCCGCTGAAAGCGGCCGCGGTCAACTTCGTCGAGAAGTTCTCCGAAGGCCGCGACAACCTGGGTCTGATTACGTTCGCCACCAGCAGCCGGGTCGATAACGCCGTGTCCGGCACCTTCAAAACCCAGGTCGAGTCCACGTTGAACAGCGTGGTGTGCACCGGCGCCACCAGCTCGGCACAGGCCCTGTGGCAGGGATATCAGCAACTGGTCGGCCTCGCCCAGCAGGGCGCGCTGAACGCCATCGTGTTCTTCACCGACGGCCGCCCGACGGCAGTCACCGAATCCTTTCCCATCAAGAACAACAGCAACTGCAGCAGCAGAACGGCCAAACTCGGCGTGCTGACGCTCGGCTACAACGGAACCACCCCACAGAACTCGATGGGCCTCTACAACCAGAACGCCCCCGCGCAGCCCTTTTCGTCCGACCTGACGTTGATTTCCAGCAAGACGAGCTGCGCTTTCGCTTCCGACCAGACCCGAGTCAGCTCGGACGTGCAATACGCCCCGGCCACCGACTACTGGGGAAATTCGCTCACCGCCACGGCCTATCGTTCGACCACCACAAGCGGCGCGGGGCTGGACGTGGTCTCCGCGCAGAACGTCGAGAACTTTTCGACCAACGCCGCCGACCACGCCGCGCTGCGCATCCGGCGCGGCGACCCCGATCCTTCCCAGGGCAACAAGTCGCTCTCCGGGGTGACTATCTACACGATCGGCCTCGGCGACGTAGACGACGTGCTGCTCAAACGCATCGCCAATGATCCATCGCTGTCTCCCAATCCGGTCGCCGCCGGCAACCAGGGCCGCTACATCTACGCGGCAGACGCCACGGCGCTCGACCTGGCCTTCACGAGAGTCGCCTCGCAGATCCTCCGGCTGGCACAGTAGGCTTAGATCCGTTCCAGCCGCGTCTCCGCGTCGCCGAACTGATCCAGCTTGATCCCCATCCGGTCCATGATCGAGAGGAACAGGCTGCACAGCTTGCGGTTGTCGTCGCCGGCTTCCACGTAATTCATCGTCCGGCCGGTCTCCAGAGTTCCGCTCAACCCGCCCGCAAGCACCAGCGGCAGCCTCGTATTGTCGTGCTTCCGGCCGATCCACATATTGGAAAGCCACATCAGGCATGAATGATCCAGCACCGTTCCGTCGCCTTCCGCCATGCTGTCCAGCTTCGCCGCCAGGTAGGCGAGCTGGCTCAGGTGAAAGCGTGCGATCCTCTCGTACCCGTCGGACTGGTTGTTGTGCGATGCCGCGTGATGCCCCTCGCGCACCTCCAGGAACGGGTAGTACATGGCCGAAAGATCGCGCGCCAATAGAAGCGTGGCCACTCGCGTCTTGTCGGTCTGGAACGCGATCGCGATGATGTCGCACATCAGGCGCGCGTGCTCCCGCAGGTCTTCGGGCAGGCCGTTGGCCGGCCGGTCCATGGAAAAGACTGGGCGGTTCTTCTGCTTTGCCAAGTCCTCCGCCTGGTCCTTGCTCTTGCGCGTGCCTTCGATGCGCTTTTCGACCTCGCGCACGCTGGTTAGGTACTCGTCCAGCTTGGCCTTGTCGTCCGCGCTGATCTGGCGGCACAGCGCCGCGGCGTCTTCTTTCACGCGGTCCAGAATGCTCATATTCCGCAGGCTGCCTCGGTTTTCGAACAGGCTGTCCCACGCCAGCGACGGGTAGACTTCGTTCGGCACCGGCGAATCCGGCGTCTGCCACGAAACGTGCGAGCTATAGGCCATCGAGTAGTTCGTCTCGTGATACCCGGTCATCGGCTGCTCGCAGGCCAACACGATGCTCGGCTGCGCGGTCTCCTGACCCACGTGATTGGCGATCGCCTGGTCCACCGTGATGCCGGCCCGGATGATCGCCCCCTTTTGAATGGTCGAACCCGAAAGCAGGCTGCCGGTCTGCGCCGGGTGGATGCCCAGGCCTACCGCGCGCTTCTGGAACAACCCGTGAATGACGTTGATCTTGCCTTTCAGAGGCTCGAGCGGCTCCAGCGTCTTGCTGAGCGTCATGCCGGCCCCCGATCCCTCCGAGTCCCAATGGTCCTCGTTCACGCCGTTGCCCATGAACAGCACCGCGAACCGCTTCGGGAACGAACCGGGTCTGGTGGCGTCAGCGAACGCCGGCAGCGACCCAAGCCAAGGCAGCGCCATGGTGACACCGGCGCCGCGCAGCACCGCGCGCCGCGAAATCCGATTCCCTGAGCTTTTCCTTCGATTCGGCATTTCAATTCCCCCTCTGTTGCGGCGGACTCTCTTCCACGGGCGCCCAGCTTCGCTTGTTCCGGAACTGCGGGCTGGCAACAATCGCCTCCACCAGCGGCGTGAACCGGTAGTCATCCGCCGCCAGCATGCTTTTTATGGTTTCGATCAGCGGCTCATCGGAAAGCATCAGGGACCGGCCTAGCGCGTACGCCAGCAGCTTCCGGCTCAGATTATCGACGAAATCTTTCTCGCGGTGCTCGCGGATATAGGCCCGCACCCCCTCGAACCCGTCGCCCTTGCTGCCTCCCGGAAAGACCGCCTGGGTCTCCACCGGGTGTCCCGCAAGATCGACGTTCCGCCGCTCGCCGATCGGCCCGTAGCCCTCGAACGCCAGCCCCAGCCCGTCGAACCGCGCGTGGCACGCCGCGCAGGTCGTGTTCTCGCGATGCTTGGCCAGCATCTCGCGAAGGGGCAGATTCATCTGCGCCTCGTCGGCCGGCAGTTCCGGTACCGTGGGCGGAGGCGGCGGGATCGTCTCGCCCAGCACGCGCCGCACCACCCAATATCCGCGCTTCACCGGGCTGGTCCGCAGTCCCGGCGCGTTCTCGGTGAGAAATGCGGCCATGGGCAGTACGCCGCCTCGCCCGTACTTGCCCGCCTCGTCCACCCGAACCCAGACGCCGCTCGCAGGCTGGGGCATCCCGTAGTGCCGCGCGAGCACCGGATTCACAAAGGTGTAATCGGCGTAGAGAAGATCGAGCACCGGAAGGTCGTTGTGAATCATGTTCTCGATGAACCGCGCCGGCTCCTCGAACATCGCCTCGCGTAGCTCATTGGTGAAGCTCGGGAACCGGTCGCGATCGACCGTGTTGAGCTCTTCGAACCTGCGGAAGTCCAGCCAGTTGCCTCCGAATTCCACCGCCAGCCCCCGCGCGCGCTCGTCCTTCAACATGCGCCGCGCCTGCGCGGCCAGCACCTCAGGCCTCCGCAGGTCGCCTGCCGCCGCGCGTGCCAGGAGATCGTCATCCGGCATGCTCGACCAGAGGAAGTAACTCAGCCGGCTTGCCAGTGCGTATTCCGAGAGGGGCGCCGTGGAACCCTGCCGGTTGCCCGCGGACGCTTCCACCAGGTCGACCCGGTAGCAGAACTGGGGCGACATCAGCACCCGCACGATGGAATCCCGGATGGCTTCCTCGTGCGTCAGCCCTTCCTTTTCGCGCAGCGAGTGATAATAGCCGATCACTTCGCCGCGCTCCTCAGCCGATAACGGCCGCCGCCAGGCCTTTGCCGCGAATTTCACCAGCGACTCGACGTGCTTCGGCTCCGCCTCTTCCCGCATGCGCTCCACCGACCGCAGCGTGTCGTTGACCCACTGGAAGTGATACCGGATCGCCTCCATCGCCACCGGATTGTTGGACGGCGCCGCCTTGGCCAGATACGCGTCCCGCAGCTCGAAGATGACCGGCGACGCACTCACCGCTTTGTCGGATGGCCGAAATGTGCCGGATTCGGCGCCTTTCCCCTGAACTTCGCCGCTCTGGTTGAAGTAGAACTGCACCCACGTGTGCGCCGTGTAGTCGGAGATGAAATCGAACTCGTCCCACAACCGGTTCAGTCTGCGTTGTCCGGCGTCATCCAGGATCAGCTCCATTAGCGGGGTGTCGTCGCGCCAATAGCCCATCACGTTGTGGTAGCCCGCGCTCAGCAGCCGTCCCTTGTCCTCGGAATCGTCCGGGAAATAGCGCCCGCGCTCCTTCACGTAGAACACGTCGGGGAACACCGATGCGAATCGGGCGAACGCAGCCTCATAACGGGCGCGCTCCGCGGCGGGGACCACTAAGTCCGGGTCGCCGGCGCGAGCCTTGTCCATGAGCGCCGCCCAGCGGAATGCCGATTCCTGGTGCAGCCCCGGATACTTCGGGATCTGCGGCGCCTCCATGGGCGGGTCGGTGTCGTTGCGCAGGGCCTTGGGATCGGATTCCCGCCGGTGCGAATTGAATTGGCGCAGCTTCCAATTCATCAAGGGCTGCGAGGTGGCGGGCAATCCGGCCACGCGCGGGGCAGCGAACTGCATCGCCGTGTGGCTCCTGATCTTCACCACAAAATCCCGCATCTCGACACATCGGGTGCGCAGCTCGGTCGCGTCGGCTCCGGGCGCGGGCAATGCGCGCCACATCGCCTGAAGCTTCGCGACCGGTCCCACCTCGTCCTGCGGCTGCTCGAGAATCTGCCACACCATCGGCAGATATTTTGCGCTTACCTTTGCTTCCGCCGCGACGCTTGCCAGCTGCGCGTCCGGCTTGCCCAGCTCGGTCCGATGCTTGAACCGCCACGCCGCTTCGAAGTAGTCGGCATAATCGGTAGGTTGCCGCTGGTAGAAATCGACGATCCGCTGAATCGCGTACTTCTCGCGGTCGGTCTCCACCAGCATCGGATACGGCGCGAAGGCGAAGCCATCGGGAGTCAGCACCATGTGATCGCCCACCGCGCGCGCCGCCTGCAAATACTTGTTGAGTAGCGCGGGCGACATCGCCAGAGACTCACCGGAATTGTCGAACCCGGCGGTGTTGGCAGGATCCACCGGGAACTCCCGCGCCGGCCGCATATCGACGCCCGTCAGGTCGCGAATGGTGTAGTTGTACTCGGAATTACTCAACCGGCGCGCGAGCACAGGACCTGGGTCGCCGGCATTCTTGCGCGCTTCCTCCATGCGCACGGCCTGCACCCAGTCGATCACGGCCTGGCGCAGCTCCGGCGATGGCTGCTTGAGTCCTTTGGGGGGCATCTGCCCGGCGGTGAGCTTTTCCAGAACCAGGTTCCAGCGCGGATATTCGCGCACCACGGCGGCCAACGTGGTGTACTGCCGAAGATCCAACTGCGCCGCGGGCGCGGCGCCACCGTGGCAGGCAACGCAATAGGTGGTCAGAAACGGCCGTACCGTTTGAGCGAACTGGCTCTCCAGGTCGGGGCTTGCAGCGCGGCACGGAACCACGGAAATCCCGGCAAGTAGCACACAACTGACAGCGAACCTGCTCCCTTGCATGTCCCTCCGGCGCGTAACCATCATAGTGGGACAGGCTTCAGCCTGTCCAGGCCCATTCGTGAACGCTAAACTGTCCTTTTGTGCCGCTGAGCAGTTCCCCTTCGCAGGTCGCCGCAGTCAACTGGTTATACACTGGACGTCATCAATGAGCATCCGCGCTCTCTTTGCCGGACTTTTCGCATTTTCCGCTCTAGGGTGGACCGCCGATACCAATTCGACCGGCATGCAGCTCGTCCGCATCGAGCCGGGAACATTCGAGATGGGCGTCGACTCCGTCCCGATTCCCGCAGCGTTGCTCAAAGGACCCAGCGGCGTCATCTACGACCGGCCGTCCGCCGAAGGCGATTACGACGAAGTGCCTGTCCACAGGGTGGCCATCACGAAGCCATTCTTCATTTCCGCCACCGAAGTCACCATCGAGCAGTTTCGCCTCTTCCGGCCGGATTATAAAGGCTACGATCACTTCGCCCCCTACGCCTCCGGGGTGAGCTGGAACGACGCCGTCGCATTTTGCCAGTGGCTGAGCAGAAAAGAAGGCAAACCATACCGTCTGCCCACCGAAGCCGAATGGGAGTACGCGGCCCGCGCCGGCACACGCACGCTGTTTTCGAGCGGTGGCGAACCACCCGCTCCCGAGACCGCCAACGCGTGGGGTGTGAAGAACATGAACACCGGCGTCGCGGAGTGGGTCTTCGACTGGTATGGGCCCTATCGCGCCGTCGCGCAGACCGACCCCATCGGCCCGGCCTGGGGAATCGGCCGCGTGGTCCGGGGTGGCGGCCTCGACTACCGCGGAGCGCCGAAGACGGACGGCGGCAAATATCTCCCCGCCGAAATGCCGTACTACGCGCGCTCGGCCAACCGTGCCAGCGTGCCGCCGGTGTTCGCCTCCGCGAAAGGCAACCTTGGATTCCGGGTCGTGCAGGCGCCAATGCCGGCGACGCCAACCACGCCTTACGAGGCGCCATTCTTCCAGTCCAGCGTGAAGCAGAAGCCGATCGAGCTGACCAGAGGTCCCGATGCTGCGAAGCCCTACTACCACACGCGCCCCATGTTTCCCAAACTCGGAGAGCGCGGGATGCGGGAAGCCGGTTGGAAAATCGGGCTCGCTCCCGGCCTCGGCGTCGCGTATCACAACTCGGCCGTCGCGGTGCTCGCCGATGGAGACCTCGTCGCAGCCTACTACAACACGCCGAAGGAGGAGAACGACCCTGACCAGACCATTCTCACCATGCGCCTGCGATACGGCGCAGAAGACTGGGACATGCCCGAACCTTGGCCCGATTTCGCCGACGCGGCCGACGCCGCGCCCGTCTTCTGGAACGACCGCGGGAAGCTCTGGTTCTTCTTCGGTTCGCCGCGCCTGTTGGGCGGTCCGCCCTTTCAGTTCATGACCTCCACCGATAACGGCGCCACCTGGAGCCCCGTCTCCATGCCGGCGCTCGAAGGCGCCGTCGGCGAATTCACGCCGCAGCCCGTCAATAGCGTCGTGCGGGCCAGGGACGGAACCCTCTACCTTCCGGTCGATGCCAAGGGCGGTACCAGCGTTCTGTTTGCCAGCAAGGACAACGGCAAGAGCTGGTTCGATACAGGAGGCCGCACCGCCGGCCGCCATACCACACTCGTTCTCGGCAAGGACGGGTCCCTGATCGGCTACGGCGGCAAGAACACGAATATCGACGGGTTCATGCCCAAATCCATCAGCACCGATGGTGGCAAGACATATGTCGATTCGAAGACGCCCTTTGGCCCGCTCAACAGCGGCCAGCGCCCAAGCATCCTCCGCCTTGCCAGCGGCCGGCTGTTCTTCGTTGCCGACACCTACGTCAGCAAACCCACGCCCCACAAGCCCGGCGCCTTCGTGGCACTCAGCGATGACGGCGACACCTGGACGAAACGCGATCTGCCTGGGATTTCCACCGTCGGCTACGTTACGGCGACTCAAGGTCCCAACGGCGTGATTCACATCGTGACCTCGAAGACCGGTCCGGAGTTGCACATCGAGATGAACGAGACCTGGGTGCGCAACGGCGGACCCGAAGTGCCCTCGGACACCGTCGTACGCGACGTGAAGAAGTACCGCGAGGAATATGCGCCCGGCAAACCCAAAGCCGAGTGGAGCGCCGGCATTTCCCCGGCCGATGGCAAGTATCGGCTGGAAGGCCCGCAAGCGTTCTACTACCTGAGCGGCGCCAAACAGTGGGAAGCGACTTTTTCCGCCGGCCGCCGCACCGGGACCGAGACCTGGTGGCGCGCGGACGGTACCAGGGCCTGGGACAAAACCTACGGCGCCGATGACACCTGGACCTGGCGCGTATTCGACCCGGCCGGCCGCCAGACCGCCGAATCCCGTTGGAAGGGAAAGAACCTCGTGGAGTCCCGCATTCTGTACTAGAACCGTCCAGTACGTGCCGGCATTGTACCTTAAGGTCCTAAACCCTCTAATAGAAGAGTGACCGCCCTCATTCCTCTACTGCTGCTCATGTTCGATGCGACGCCTCGCCCTCTTCCACTGCGATCGCCCGCCGCTGGGAGGGAGCTTACTGCATGCAAAGCGGTCACGCGGGCGGATGTGAGTGTCCCCGGCCGCCCTCAAGCTCGCCCGCACCGCTCTGCGCCAGTAGCGCCGCGGCATTCTGAATTCTGACTTCTGAATTCTCAATTCTCTGCCATCCTGCGTTATCCTGTTCCAATATGAAAACGCTCTCGCTTGCCCTTGCCCTGTCTTGCCTGCTGGTGGCGCAGGAAAAGGTGGATGAGGCAACCACTGCCCGCATCCGCAGTGAAGAGATGGAGCACTCGCAGATCATGCACACGCTCCACATGCTCACGGACCGCTACGGCCCGCGCGTCACTGGCACGCCCAATCACGAAGCGGCCGTGCAATGGGTCATTTCCGAGACCACGAAGTGGGGCTTGAAGAACGCCCATCGCGAGGCTTGGGATTTCGGCCATCCGGGCTGGAGCAACGAGCGCGCATCCGGCTTTCTGGTGTCGCCGGTGAAGCAGAACCTCAAGTTCGAAGTGCTCGCATGGACCCCTTCCACCAACGGCGCCATCACGGCATCGACAGTCCAGTTGGTGCCGCCGCAGGGACCTCCGGCGCCCGCGCCTACAACCACCGACGGTGCGGGAGGGCGGGGCGCATTCGGCGGACGCGGCGGAGTTCCCCAGCGCCTCGGCCCCACCAAGGATGAGATGGCGCAGTGGATCGCCGCGAACAAGGAAAAGGTCCGCGGCAAGATCGTCCTGATCGGCAAGGCCGCGGTGATCCCGGTCGACTTCAACCCTCCCGTCAAGCGCCGGCCCGACGATCAGGTGACCGCCATGTATGACCCCAACAATCCCAACGCGGGCCGCGGAGGCTTTGGCGGACGAGGCGGCCGGGGCGGGCGAGGTGAAGCCGACCCAAACCGGCTCACGCCGCAACAGGTCGCGGATCAGCTCGATGCCATGCTGCTCGAAGGCGGAGCCCTGATGCGCATCAACGATGCCGCCCGGGGCGAGGGTATCATCGTTGCCCAACAGCATCGCGCCTACGACCCGGCGAAGACCGTGCCGACCGTGATTCTGCGTAACGACGACTACGGACGTATCGAGCGCCTGCTCGCCGATGGCGAAGATGTCAAAGCAGAGTTCACCATCGTCAACAGGACTTACCCCGAGGGCAAGACCAGCTACAACGTGCTGGCCGAGATTCCCGGCTCCGATAAGGCCGATGAAATCGTCATGCTCGGCGGCCACCTGGATAGCTGGCACTCCGGCACCGGAGCCACCGACAACGCCATCGGTTCCTCGATCATGCTGGAAGCAGTGCGGCTCATCGAGACCCTGGGTTTGAAGCCGCGGCGGACCATCCGGGTCGCATTGTGGTCCGGCGAGGAGGAAGGGCTTCTGGGATCCCTGGCCTACGTAAAGCAGCATTTCGGCACTGCGGAAGATCCCAAGCCGGAGTTCGCCAGGCTGGATTGCTACTTCAACGTGGATACCGGCACCGGCCGCCTGCGCGGCGCGGGGATCTTCGGCCCGCCGGAGGCAGCGGCGGTTCTGCGCCCCGTGCTCTCCCGGTTTGCGGATTGGGGAATGGCTGGGGCCAACACCACCAACAGCCGCGTGACCGGCGGAACGGACAGCACCTCGTTCAACAACGCCGGGCTGCCGGGTATCGGCATGTCCCAGGACCCCATCGAGTACAACTCGATGACCCACCACACCAACCTGGACACCTACGAGCGCATCATTCCGGACGATGTGCAGAAGGCTTCGGCAATCATCGCAGCCTCGGTGTGGTACGTGGCAAACCGCGATCAGATGGTTCCGCGATTCGCGAAGAATCAGATGCCTGCGCCGGTGGCTGCCCGGTAGCCTAAAGCACTTTGTAATTATGTGTAAAGCCAGTGCCGGAAATTGACAATCGGCCCGGCAACCCGTTACACTGCACAATCCGCTTCCGTTTGGACCCCCTCGAAGGGTCAGCAACCTTTGCGAGAGGGTCCGCGTCTTACTGCTATTAAGAGATTTGTATATGATTCACAAAAACGGACCGAAAGCAAAAACCGCCAGCTACCGCGCAATCCTGGAAAGGAAAGCGGAGGAAGTCCGTCACAGCATGACCGCCCAGAAGGCAGCCCAGGTTGTGGCGCGGCTCGATGTTCCCTCGGACGAAGGCGATCTCAGCCAGCAGCACCATGAGGAATGGATCTTCCTCAATCGCAACACCATCGATATGAAGTTACTGCGAGAGATCTCCGATGCGCTGCACCGTATCGGCACCGGCCACTACGGCGTCTGCCTGGAATGCGAGGAGCCGATTTCTCCGAAGCGCCTGGAAGCCGTGCCGTGGGCGCGGTATTGCGTAAGCTGCCAGGAAAGCATCGCCGCGCGAATTGCCGAAGGGGAAATCGTCGACGAATACCAGGAAGCCGGCAGATGAAGCTGGCGGACCTCCGCAAACTGGCAATTCGCAAACAGGTCAGAATCCGCTTCCCGCTGAAAAACGGGATGGAATGTGTGGTCAATGAAAAGGGCGTGGCGCAAGTGCCCGCGCTGCACGCGCCCCCCGATTTTAGCCTGGAAGAAGAGCTTTCCGGGGCAGGAACCTTTGTCCTTGAGGCGATCGCAACCCCTGGCGCTCGTGTTGCGGCCAAATCCACGATGGTGTCGCGCGTCGAGTTGTCGGGGATGACGCACGACGGCGCCTCTCCGGGCCACGACGAGCACGAAGACGAATAGTCCCCACGCCCCAGGAAATCCCCGGGGTGCGCACCCCGTCTACCGGGTGAATAGTTGTACAATACAGGAGCCGTTCGTTACACCTGTTTTACTTGCCTGGAAGTTTGGGCTTGGGGGGATTAGAATGGACAAACCGGCACAAAACATTCAAGATAGTTTTCTAAACAACGCCCGGAAGGACAAGGTCGTCCTCACCATATACCTGATGAGCGGAGTGAAGCTCTCCGGCCGAATCAAGAGTTTCGACAAGTACTCGCTGGTACTGGAAACCAACAATCAGGAACAGCTTATTTTCAAGCACGCGATCTCCACTGTGGTCACGCAGAAGACTTCGCACTCCTACTCGGGCAACTCGCAGGCAGGTGCTCACGCGGCCCCGGGTTCCAGCACCCCCGGCACGCCGGTGCCGACGGAGGCTTAAGCAACGCCGCGGGTGAAGCCAGCGTCCGAACAGGCCATCCTGGTCGGGCTGGAATGGAAGACGCGCGGTGGAACCCATCGCGGCAGCGTCCCCGCTGCCGAAGAATCGTTGGACGAGCTGGCAGAGTTATCGGCCAGCGCGGGTGCACGCATCGTAGATCGCGTTCTCCAGTCCAGGCCCGCGCCGGAAGCCGCCACGCTGATCGGTCAGGGGAAGGTAGACGAGTTAGCCCGAGCCGTCAAGTCTCTCGCTGCGGACGTGGTCATCTTCGATCAGGATCTGAGCCCCACCCAACAGCGGAACCTGGAGAAGATGCTGGACACCAAAGTCATCGACCGGACCCAGCTTATTCTCGATATCTTCGCGTCGCGTGCCCGCACCCGCGAAGGCCGGCTCCAGGTCGAACTGGCGCAGTTGAGCTACATGTTGCCGCGTCTGGCCGGCCGCGGCGTCGAAATGTCGCGACTCGGCGGCGGAATCGGCACCCGAGGGCCCGGCGAAACCCAGTTGGAAACCGATCGCCGCCGCATCGCCAAACGCATCAAGAAACTGGAAGACGAGCTGGAAGGCGTACGCGCCGGCCGCGCGCTGCACCGCCGGAGGAGGAATGCCGTCCCTCTGGCTACGCTCGCCCTTGCCGGCTACACCAATGCCGGAAAGTCCACCCTGTTCAACCGTCTGACCGAGGCCGGTGTGCTCGCAGACGCCAAAATGTTCGCCACACTGGACCCCACCGTCCGCCCCCTGATTCTGCCTTCCCGGCGACGCGTTCTTCTGAGCGACACGGTGGGCTTCATCCGCAATCTGCCCACGACTCTGGTGAAGGCCTTCCGCGCCACGCTCGAAGAGGTGAACGAGGCCGCCCTCGTGCTGCACGTCGTGGACATCTCCTCGCCGGTGGCGGCGGAACACACCGCCCACGTCTTCCGCGTGCTGGCGGAAATCGGCGCCGCAGGCGTCCCGCAGATTCTGGTGCTCAACAAGCTCGACCGTCTGGACCCGGACTCGCGCAACGCGGAGTCCCAACAGCGGCGACTGCTCGGTGGAATCGACGATAACCATGGCCAGGTGCGCTCGGTTGCCATCTCGGCGCTCACCGGCGCCGGCATCGATCGGCTGCTCGCGATCATGGACGAGGTCCTGCCGCTCGACCCGATCGTACACGCTACCGTGGAACTGGATGCAGGCGATGGCGCCACCCTGGCACTACTCCATCAATTCGGCAAGGTCCGGGCAACCCGATATCATGGCCACCGCGTGGTGGTGGATGCCGAGATCCCGGAGTCACTCGAACGCCGATTGCCGAAACGCGCGTAGCAATCCACAGATCTGTGGAAAAGTCTGTCGAAAAGCCTGCTCTGGAATCGTCAAAGTCTTGTAAAGAACTAGACTTAGATCGAAATGAACCAGGGAGCAGCATTCTCTCGCAATCAGCTGATCTGGTGAGACTTAGCTAAATAAACCAAAACCACCCCCGCATGTTACAGCACAATGAACCGATGAATTGGTCTTCCTGGCCGATTTCCACAGATATTCGGGGGTTTTCCCGATGCGTTATCAAGGACAATTTAGTCCACAATGGGCCCGCGGCTGCCTGCCGAAATTGACTTGATTTTGCCACCGAAGCTACACTGGTCGCTGACAAAAACGGCCCACCCCCACGATGTCCATCCCTACCAGATCGCGTTTCCGCGGCGGTGCCGCGGTATGCATCGGGGCAACGTATCTGGTCCTTGCCACGAGTCTGATGCTCACCCAAAAACCGGGTGTGGACGAGGGCTGGTTCGCCAATCCCGGCTGGACCCTGTCAACCCGGGGATACATGGGCACCTCGGCGATGCAGGAGTCAATCTTCAAGGGGGGGCGCGACCTGACCGGCATCAATCATCGCACCTACTGGATTATGCCGTTGCAGCCGGTCGGCGAGGCGCTGTGGTTTCATTTGGTGGGCCTCGGCGTCATCCAGTTGCGCGCCTGGTCGGTCCTCTGGGGTATGGTGGCCCTGCTGTCCTGGTGGCGTATCGCCAGGGTGCTGCTCGAGGACGAGGCGCTCGCCACACTTGCCGCAGGTCTCATCGCCGTGGACTACACCTTCGTACGCGTCGCGGCACAGGGCCGGATGGACATGATGTGCGCTGCGCTGGGACTGGCGGGAGTATCGCTTTACCTGGATCTTCGCGAAACCCGGCTGAGCCTGGCATTTCTTGCTTCCCACGCCGCGCTGGCAGGCTCTCTCTTCACCCATCCGAACGGCATTCTGTACCTGTTTGCCGCCTGGGTGTGCGTGGCGATGCTCGACTTCAGGCGGCTGCGTCCGGGCCACGTCCTTTTGGCGGCAATTCCGTATCTGGTGGGATGCGCCGCCTGGGGTCTGTATATCCTGCAGGCGCCGGACATCTTCCGCCGCCAGTTCGCGGGTAACGCCGCGGGCCGGTTGAGCGACCTGTTCACGCCCTGGCAGGCGCTCAAAACCGACATCCGTGAGCGCTACCTGGGCCTGGGAGCGGGCAGTCTGCACCTGCTCAAGATCGTCTCGGTGCTTCCGTACCTGCTCGGCATCGGCGGCGCCCTGGCAATACGGCCAGTCCGCGGGAGCCGCGGCTGCCGGATCCTGATTTGCTGGGCGCTCGGCGTTTTCGTCTACTTCTGGCTCTTCGAAAGCACGAAATTGTTCCTGTACGTGGTGCACATCGCGCCGATTTGCCTGGTTCTGCTCGTGGCCTGCGGGGACTGGCTGGTCGACCAACGGCGCATTGTCCCGCGCTGGGCGGCAATCGCGGCCGTGGCGGCATTTCTCGCCCTCCAAATCGGCGGCTGCGCGCTGGTGGCGCGCCGCAACAACATGGCCGGCTACGCGGCTGCGGCACAGTACCTGGATCCGCACGTAAAGAAGGGTGAGTTGGTGATGGCCAGCTCGGAGTTCGGCATCCCGCTGCAATACCCGGACAACCTAATTGACGATCAGCGGCTCGGCTGCGGCTCGGGAAGGCGGCCCGACCTGATCGTCGTGACCGACCGGTACGCGGAGTGGTTCGACTGGGCCGCCAGGAACGAGCCGGAGACCAGCACCTGCATCCACCGCCTCCTGACCCGCGACTACCACGAGGTCTTCCGACAAGGCGGGATTTCCGTGAGTCAGCGCAACTGAGCCGGCCTCTTGATGCCGGTCTCGATCAAGATGGTGCGGACCTTCTTTGGCTGGCTGAAATTCGTGTCGGCGATCACCAGGGACCCGTCGTTGGAGATGGAAGCACGCGATTGCGTCCAGTAGCCGTCTTCACCGTCGGTGGTGAAGCGCAGGCTCCGCAATTGCGCCAGCCGCAGGATCTCGGCGCCGTTGTCGCGCATCACGAAGACCTCCGATTCGTGCGGAGTGCGTTGAATGGGAGATTGGTCTTCGGGGCTCTTCACGACGTTGTGGGTTGTGGAGATGACGCAGTACGGCGAGGACTTGGCGCAGCCGATGTGATCGTCCTTCGGCCATGGCCCGGGACCGCTGCACTTATCGATGGCCATTATGCGCCTGCGCCCGCCGCCCAGCTCGACGTCGGTGAGGATTTTGGTGCCGGCATTGATGCGGTACGTCGCCAGCGAGAACTCGCACGGGGATTGGGTGTCCGAATTCCACACCAGGTATTGCGTGCCTGAGGAATCTTCGAAGGTATCGCTGTGCGGCGTAGCAAGACACTTCTCGCCGGGATCGCAGACGCCGTCGTGATTGCCCTTGCTCTCCGGGTTTTCCGGGCCGCGATACTCGAGGTCAAGCCGTCCAGCGGTCTGGTTCACCGAGAACACGGCCAGCGACGGCACGCAAACCAGGATCACGTAGCGCTTGCCGGTCGGCCGGTCCACGCCCTTGGCAATCAGCGTGAAGTCGATGAAGCCGACGGGCAGGCCCGGAATCCGCGAGTAATCGGCGCAGTAGGTCTGAAGCTGGTCGATATCGAGCGCGCAGACCTGGTGCTCGTTGGGCGCCCAGAACGGCAGCCAGTTGTCTTTGGAGGTGTCGCCGGTGCCGCCGCTCTGAATCGAAGTGAAACGGCGGCTGCCGGAGGAGTAGTCGATCAGGGTCGACACTTTGTGCGAGCCCACATCGACCCTCTGGATGCGGGAGCCCTCCATGAAGTAGTAGAAGGAGTCGTTCCTCGCGTCCCAACGGGCGGAGCGGTCGTGGGCCGGCGGTTTGTACAGTTCGCGGCCGGTCCGGGCGTCGAGTACGCGCGGACCGTTGCTGCACCACACCAGGACGTAGGAATTACCCGCGCTGATAGCCGACGGCGTCGAGTAATCGTGCGCGCAGTCGGGGTCGCTGAGCACGCGAATGGTCGCGCCGAAGTTCGGGTCTCGATAGGCTTCGCCTCGCGCCGGCGGCTTCATCGGGTTGGGCCATTCTTCCGGCACAACGCAGGTATCCGCATCCGGAAAATCCCGGGTCTTCTGGCAACCCGTAGGGCCGGACAGGTATCGGAACGCCGGGTCGGGGGAGTGAGGCACCACGGTCCAGGTCACCCGAATCGCGGCCTCGGCGCCGTTGGTCGAAGCCAATGTGACCGTCTCGCTGTACGTGCCGGGAGCCCTGGTCCCGACCATCCAAGGCCGGACGCCCACCTGAAAGGACCCGGAGGCGGTTCCGGTCACCGGTCCGTTGCCCCCGTTCAACACCACCCAGGCGGGGTCGCTGGCCGGATCCGGATTCACCGAAGCGGTCCATTGAATCCCGGCGGCGGCGCCCACTGTGACCGATTGAGCATCGGGCAGTACCCCTTGCACAACCGTACGGAAGCTCGGATGCGCCGGGGATACCGTCAGCGCCTGCTGAGCGCGCAACGTGGCGAAAGCCAGGACAGCGGCTGCGAGCAAGGCCGCCTGACGCGCGCGGTCCGGCACCTAAACGGTCTCCGCCGTCCTGGCAAGCCGCGTGGCGACGATCTCTTCCAGGATGCGGTCCAGGGTGTACTCCTGGCGCCAGTTTGGAAAGTGCGAATGCAGCTTGGTGAGATCGGAGATGTAGCAGATGTGATCGCCGACGCGGTTCTCGGGCTTGTAGGAATGGCTCAATGTGTAGCCCATCGCGGCCAGGCGGTCGATGGTCTCCAGGATCGAGATGCTGTTCTGGCGGCCGCCGCCCAGGTTGTACACCTCGCCGCAGCGCGGATGGTGATAGAACTCCAGAAACAGCCGCGCCACATCGCGGGAATGGATCTGATCCCGGACCTGCTTGCCTTTGTAGCCGTAGATCGTATATTCGCGGCCGGTCATTGCGCAGATCACGATGTACACCAGGTAACCATGAAGCTCCACCGCCGAGTGCATGGGGCCGGTAAGGCACCCTCCGCGGAAGATGCCGACAGGCATCTGGAAATAACGTCCGAACTCCTGGCACATCACGTCGGCGGCCACCTTGGAGGCGCCAAAAACAGAATGCAGGCAGTTGTCAATCGAAAGGCTTTCGTCGATGCCGCCGCGGTCCGGGTAATCGTAGCGTTTCTCCAGTTCGACCAGCGGGAGGTAGTTCGGCCGGTCGCCGTATACCTTGTTGGTGCTGGTGAAACAGAGCGGCGATTCCTTGCAGAAGTCGCGCGCCGCTACCAGCATGTTCATGGTTCCGAGAGCGTTGACATCGAAGTCCTCATACGGAATGGAGGCCGCCTTGTCGTGCGACGGTTGAGCCGCGGTGTGAATGATGAAGTCGGGACGCTCTGCTTCGAAGAGATCCCGAACCGCTTGCCGGTCCCGGATATCGAGATCTACGTGACGGTACCACCGAAGATTCCGCACCAGCTCGTCGACCACGGGCCGCGTCGTACCCGCGGGGCCAAAGAAACGCTGGCGCATGTCGTTATCGACCCCGACCACGCTCCAGCCCTCCGAAGCCAGCAAGCGCACGCATTCGGAACCGATAAGCCCGCCCGATCCGGTAACCAGTGCCTTCATTTCTACTCCAAATCGGAGCGTAACATACGTCCGTGTCTTGACCTGTGCGATTAGAATTCCCGCGCGGCCGCTACCGAGCGCTTACGAACATAAATTGCGGCTTGGCGTGGAACTCACAGGACACTGCGGAGGGTTGATTCCTCGGCTCGGACCCACTCATAGATGTCGGCGAAGGTCCGTTCGGCGCCGCGCTTCGGCGCCCAGCCGTTCACCGACGACACCCGCCGGTGATCCGTGATGTAAATGCGGATGTCGGCGGGCCGCTCTTCGGCGCTCGACGCGACTTCCTGGGGCCGGCCGGTGATGCGCCCGCACCAATCCGTGGCTTCGCGCAGGGAGAGGCTGTGGGCGAGTCCGCCGCCCACGTTCCAGCGCTGGCCGCTGTAGAGATCGAAATGCGTGAGCTGATCGGCTACCAGCTCGCAGAAATCGTCGATGTGGAGAAAATCGCGCACCTGCTTGCCGGAGCCCCCGAAGCCGATATAGCGGAGAGGACGTCCAAAATGGTGCCACGCCACCCATTGCGCGATCACTCCCTGGTCGCTTCGCGCCATTTGCCACGGTCCGGTGAGCAGACCACAGCGGTCGATGATGCTGCGGAAGCCGTACGCTTCGCTGTACTCCGCGATCATCATTTCGGCGGCCAGCTTGGTCATGCCGTAGAGCGAGCGCGTGCCTTCGAGCGGAAACTCCTCGGCAATGCCGTGCCCCGAAGCTCCGGCCAGTTGCTGGACGGCTGTCAGCTCGAATCGCGTCGCTCCTTCGGTGTAGCAAAGCTGGTTGAGCAGGCCGATGGGGTAGACGCGGCTGGTGGAGACAAACAGGAAATCCGCGCCCGAGCGGCGGGCGATTTCCAGGCAGTGGAAACACCCGGTCAGATTGGTTTGGATCAGATACTCCGGCGAACCGCCGTATCCCGCCAGCACGCTCGGTTCGGCGGAGCACTCGACGATCAGGTCCGGCTGCGGGGAGACGCTGGTGAGGTCTTCCATGCACCGAATGTCGGCGCGAACGAACTCGATGCCGGCCGCTTGGAGCCGAGCCGGGTTGAGTTCCGACCCCCGGCGCCGAAGATTGTCCAGAACCACCACGTCCGTACCGGGCCACAATCCCTTGAGAAAAATCGCCAGGCTGGAGCCGACAAATCCGGCCCCGCCGGTGATCCAGATGCAGCTATGCATGAGTCGGACGTGCTCCTTGTTGTGCGGTGGCTTCCTGCGCCCGGCGGTAATCGCCGCGAGAGAGATGCTTCTCCAGCCAGAGATAGAGCACGATGAACAAATAGCGGCTGCCCATTTCCTTCAGCTTCAGTTTCGAGACGCCGGTCTGGCGATTCGTCCAGGTGATCGGGATGATGGCGAACGAGTAGCCGCGGATGATGGCTTTGAGCGGCATCTCCACGGTCAGGTTGAAATGCGGTGAGATCAAGGGCGCCATCCCCTCCACCACTTCCCGGCGATAACACTTGAAGGCATTGGTTACATCGTTGTAGGGCAGGCGAAACAGGACTTTGATGAACCAGTTGGCCAAGCGGTTGATGAGGAGTTTGTGCGGCGGGTAGTCGACAGTTCCGCCTCCGGCCACAAAGCGCGATCCGAACACGCAGTCGAAGCCTTCGAGCAGCTTGCGATAGTACCGAACCAGGTCGCGCGGGCTGTCGCTGGCATCGGCCATGACGATGGATACGGCGTCTCCGGTGATATTTTCCAGGCCTTTGCGGACCGCCAAGCCGAAGCCGTGACGGCCGGTATTCGCGACCAGCCGGACTTCGGAGTGTAGCCTGCCCAGGCTGCGCACGATCTCCGCCGTGCCGTCCGTACTGCCGTCGTCGACTACCACGATCTCGAAAGGAATCACCGCCTGCTTGAGTGCGGCGACGAACTGCGCGACCGTATCGGCGATACAGCCCTCCTCGTTTCGCGCCGGCATGACGATGGATAACTTCACCAACGAACCTCGATCCCGGTCAATCTCCGATTATAGAGGGTGCCGCACTAAGAGTCACGAATTGCGCATACTCAGGGCGTGCGCACGTAAACCTGCCAACCGTTGCGATCGTAGCGCCTCGTAAAACGGCTGCGCAGGAGTTCTTCCACGTACGCGGCAACCTCCGGTTTGTAGACCTTCATACGCGCGAACAGCTCGCGATACCGGTCGTTCACCACCACCACATCGGGCTGTTTGTGGCTGAAATATCCCAGGCGGTGATCGTCAACCAGATTGGCGTCGAAGCCGAGGCCGAAAGCCAGTTCGCAGGAGCCGACAATTCGCTGCGACGGCGCCGTATTTCCCTTGAGGTACGCGATGGCCTCGCCGTACTCGTTGTGCAGCCGGTCCTTGTGCCAGATGCCGCCGATGCGCAGCAGGTTCATCCCGACGAAAACCAGGGCGACCCCGGCCAGCACGGGCCGGAGCCGGCGGCGTGCGGTCCAGGTTTCGGCAATCCACAGCGCCAGCAGGCCTTCCATGAGCGGAAGCACGTGTACCAGGTAGTATCCCTGCTTGGTGCCCTCGGTAATGGCGAAGATCAGGAAGTCGGCTGCCGCGATCCAGAGAAGCGCCCGGACGGGCCGCCGCTGGCGAAGGGCCGGGGTCAGCACGACCAGCAGCGGACCGGCGAAGTAGAGGACCAGCAGGATCAGCTTGAGCCGGGCAGCCCCGCCGTCCCCGTCCCTCAAGCCGAATTCGGCGAGATACCGCATGCGGATCTCCAGCCAGAACGCCTGGAAAGGCGCGGAGAACCCTCCGAAGCGATTTGCGGCATTGGTGCGCAGTTGTTCGGCAAAGATATCGGGCGCCTGAAGAATGTAGAGGCCCCAGGCGGTGGCCGCCACAATGTATGGCACGGGCGCCACGAGCAGGGCCTTGATTCCGATGCGCCCGCGGTCCAGCGAGAGGGCCACAATCACTATGGCGCTCAGTCCCAGCAAGCCGGCAGGATGAGTGAAGATGCTCGCGGCCACGAAGCATTGGCTCATGAAGACGGCGCGCAGGAACCGCTTCTCCCGCCAGTACACATAGCTCCCGATTCCGGCCGCCGCGAGCGAAGCCGCGATCATGTCGTTGCGGCCGAAGGCCCCGGCCAGCACGAACACGAAGTCCGTGGAAATGAAGACTAGCGCCAGAAGCGCCGCGGCGCTGTTCTGGCCTAGCCTCGAGAAAATCGTGTACCAGGCCAACAGCCCCAAAATCCCGAACAGTGCGGACAGCATGCGGAGCTGAAACAGTCCCATGCCGGCTGCGCGATACCATGCCGCCTGCGCCAGGAAGCTGAATGGCATGATCTGGAAGGTATAGCGGTCGATGCCGCGCAGCGACATACCCTCGCGCAGCTCCGATGTGACGTCGATGATCGACGAACCCATGTGTCCGTGCACGATCAGGTTGCGCGCGGGGCTGAAAAGCATGGCCTCGTCCACATATGGAGCGACGCGTTGCGCCATGGCGAGCGCGCACGCAAGGAACGCAAGCAGGCACAAACCGATCCGGATACGCCTATCCAAAGACAACCTTCAGCATACCGTGGAAGCCGCAGACCTCCGTGCTATCGTAAGACCTTGCAGGCGTAATGAGTGCGATCGTCGTCGTACCCACTTATAACGAGCGCGAAAATATCGGCCAGCTTGTCGAAGCGATTCGCAAAGCTTCGGGCGCGGTCCACGTCCTGATCGTCGACGACAACTCCCCGGACGGCACAGGGCAGATCGCCGATGAGTTGAGCCAACGCTACGCGGGCGAAGTGTTTGTGCACCACCGCGCGCGCAAAGAAGGGCTCGGACGGGCCTACGTAGCCGCCTTTCAGCACGTCTTGAAGAATTTCAATTACGACTTCATCCTCCAGATGGACTGCGACTTTTCGCACGACCCGGGATACATTCCCGAATTCCTCAAAGCTGCCGCGAATGCCGACCTCGTCATCGGCTCACGCTACGTAACCGGGGTCAACGTAGTCAACTGGGATTTCAAGCGGCTCTTGCTGAGTAAGTTCGCCAGCATCTATGTGCGGCTGATTACGGGGATGCCGTTCTCCGACCTCACCGGCGGGTTCAAGTGCTGGCGACGCGCGGCACTGGAGGCGCTGCCTTTTGAGCGCATCTTCTCCATGGGCTATCTCTTTCAGGTGGAGACCACTTACCGAACCTGGAAGCTCGGCCGGTTTCGCATCGCCGAAATTCCCATAATTTTCTACGAGCGCAACCTGGGCCGCTCCAAGATCCATCCTGGGATCATTTTCGAAGCATTCCTGGGCGTGATCCGGCTGCGCTTTACGCGAATCGGGCCTTGAGTTGCCATGCCCGCCCAACCGTGTCTATCGGACCCCGCGTCGCGCCGGAGCCTGATTCAGTTTCTGCTCGCCGCCTTTCAGCTTCCAACGGAAGCTCCCTTCGTCAGCCCCGGTCTTCTGCGATGGAAATACGACGGCGCGCGCCCCGATTTTTCGGGTCCGCGCAGCTACGTATGGAAGGACGCGGCGGGAGGGATCACGGCGCATGCGGGGCTTTGCCCGGTAACGTACAGCCTGCCCGCCGGCGATGTTCACGCCAGCTACCTGATCGACTGGGCGGCAGCCCGCTCCTCTGCCGGCGCCGGCGTGTCGCTTTTGCGTGTTCTGGCCAGGAGCTTCGATGTCCTGCTGGCCGTGGGCGGCTCTCCGGATACTATGGATATTCTGCCGAAGCTCGGGTATCGACGCGCGGGAGAATTGCACTTCCTCGCGCGCGTGGCGCAGCCTTGGCGTCAATTCCGGACCGATCCCTTCCCGCGGGGCTGGAAGGCTCCCGCGCGCCTGATGCGCAACACGCTCTGGAGCCGCGCCAGCCTCCCGTTGTTCCCGCCGGACTGGTCGGCGCATCCCACGGCCTCCTTCGACATGTCCTGCCAGCCGCTGTTCGAAGCGCGGGTCAACTCGCCCTTTCCGAGCACCCGCCGCACTCCCGGGCTGATGAACTACCTGATCGCCTGTCCCGGTGCAAAATATTCCGCGGCACTGGTGCGGCACAAGGGCGATCTCCGCGGATGGTTCGTCGTCAGCCGCGCAGGAGGCCAGGCGAGAATTGCCGATTTGTGGCTTGATTC
>Ga0335079_10001385_pt1 | contig 27483 bp, 21 predicted proteins | sample Lox_Sample_33_FD_206719 | JGI IMG/M metagenome (GOLD analysis project Ga0335079, IMG submission 206719) | Soil microbial communities from Loxahatchee National Wildlife Refuge, Florida, United States - Lox_Sample_3.3 | ecosystem: Environmental > Terrestrial > Soil > Wetlands | place: USA...
CGGACGATTCTCTCTTGACTCCGAACAGTGTCGACACCTCTCGCTGCACGCTCCCCACCAAAAGGTCGACCTGGCGGCCGAAGGTATCCGCAAGCTCGCTGAAACTCGATGTTATCTTCTCCTCTTCCTTGGTGGCGAAGTCCGAGAAGACTGTCTTCAGCTCTTCACCAAGCCTATCCTCTAGCATGCTTGCCGTCTCCCTAGTATTCCTCTTCGACCCCAGGGCTTCTCTTGCATAGGTTTCAAGGTCCGTGAGGAACTCGGTTGCGTGCTCTCTCTTGAATGTCTCCAGATCCTCGTCGAGCATCTGGACTATCTCCTTGGACTTCCCGTCAAGGAGGTAGAAAATCTCACGTTTCTTCGTCTCGACGACCTTCAGGAATTCGTCCACCCGTTTCAGCGCCTCTTCCAGACGGTTCAGGGGCATCTGGACCGATTTGAGCGCTATCTCCTGGGATACGCGGAGGTCTTCCGCAGCCTTCAGCGCCTTCGTCGCCGTTGAGGCAATCAAGATCTCCTGCTTTTCGCTGCGGACGAGGCTGTCCAAGACTTCCATTAGCTCAGGTAGCCCGCTCTCCGCAACCTTGTGCGAATCGGCTTCTTCGTATCCTTCAATGGCCCACTTCGCAGATATCGGGTAGACTGGGACGTCACTGATGCCCAGCGACGGCTGAATCACTTCTCTGCAGAAGCTGACAGCCTCCCCCACGCTTGGCTCGTCGGCGTAGTCCTTCTTGTTGAGCACGAAGATGAGCTTCTTGGCATGGGGCATTATCGCCTTCAGCAGGTCGACCTCAGACTGCCCTATGGGAGGATCCACGGCAAGAGTGAAGATGCAGGCGTCGGCCTTCTCAAGGAACTGGTACGTGGTCCGGGTGCCGCCCATAAATGTCGAACCTACGCCGGGTGTGTCGATTATGGTTACACCGCTCTTCAGGGTTGCCGACGGGACCCTCACCTCCACCTCCCTTACCCCCTTTGCATTCCCTGGATTGCCCTTCTCTGTTACGTACTCGGGAAGCTCGGAGATTTCGATTTTCCTTTTCACGCCCCCCGCAAAGGAGACGTTTGCCATCGGCTCTCTGCCGTACCTCATGAGAGTAATCACCGAAGTCACCGGAACTACTCCGACAGGCAGGACTTCTGACTGCAGCAGAGCGTTGATGAGCGTTGATTTTCCTCTCTTGAAGAGGCCCAGGACGACCAGATAGAAGTCCTCGCTAACGAGCTTCTGCCGCAGTTCTTCCAGATACTCAGAAGTAGCTGCACTGCTGCTTCCTGCCCTGCTCGACGCTATTTTGTGTAACACGCTCAGACCCTCCGCTATTCTGGCAATCTGATCTGCCTTAGTTTGGGTGAGCATCGACGGTTACAGCCTGGTTGAATGAGCCGGCCGAGACAATTGGGCATATTAATGTAACTATAGTTACATTCTCTGGAGCACCTGCCGCCGGATTCAGTAGCCCTTCGGTTGTCGGTCCGTTTGCGATTCTGAGCTGAGGAGAGTGGTCAGGACCAGGATCACTGAGGCCGGAATGCCCACCAAAAGAACAGGATTGTGCGTGGACACCACCGGGGTGTACACCGTTATCCCGGCCAGAGCCAGCACCCCTGCCGCGGCTACATACATCGTCGCTACAGCTGTATGCTTCTCTGTCGGTCCATCAAACCCGGCCGCTCAGGGAGCGTTATAAAAGTAACCGCCGTTACACTGGGCGGGAGACTTACCTCTTCACGTGTTGGGGGGGATCAGATCAAGATGAAGCGGGAACTACCATCAACTCTCTCATTAAGGTAATGAACAACTGGGCAGTTGGTCTTGTTCTTTCTTACCTTGGCAGGTGCGTCACCGAATGGTCTGCGGAAAGCCGGGATAGTATCCTTTGTCGCCAAGCTCCTCCTCGATCCGGAGCAACTCGTTGTATTTGGCTACCCTTTCCCCTCTCGCAGGAGCTCCGGTCTTGATGAAATCGCTTTCGACCGCCGTCGCCAGGTGGGAGATGAAGGTGTCTTCCGTCTCCCCTGACCTGTGAGAGACTATTGTGGACATCCCTGCTGCCCTGGACATCCTCACTGCCTCTAATGTCTCCGTTACGGTTCCTATTTGGTTCAGCTTGATCAGGACGGCGTTCGTAGCCTTCAGCGATATTCCTTTTCTGATGCGCTCTCGGTTCGTGACGTAAAGGTCGTCTCCTATTATCAACATCCCGCTCCCGAGCTTCCTTGTAATCGCCTGGAAGCTGGCGTAGGCATCTTCCTCGAATGGGTCCTCGATGGTGAGGAGCCTGTACCTCTTCGCGAGCTGGACATAATAGTCAAGCAACTCGTCAGGCTCATACTCGTCACCATCGATGCGATACGTCGAGGTCTTTTCGTTGAAGAAGTTCGACGCAGCCGGGTCGATACCCAGCCTGACTCGCTGCTCTAGGCCAGCTGCGGATATCGCGTCCGCAATGGCATCGAGTGCCTGTTCCGAGGTCTGGAAGGAGGGCGCGAAGCCCCCCTCGTCGCCTACGTTCACGGAAGAATCGCCGTGCTTCTTCTTGAGAATCGACCGCAGCGAGTGGTAGACGTCGTCGCCGAACCTTATGGCCTCACCCATGCTCTTCGCGCCCACGGGTTCTATCAGGAACTCTTGGACGGCAAGTTTGCTGCCCGCGTGCTTCCCGCCGTTGATCACGTTCATCATCGGTATGGGCAGTCTGTACTTCTTCATCGGATGTAGGTGCGCATAGAGCGGCTCGCCTTCCGATGCTGCGGCGGCCCGCGCTACGGCCATCGACACCGATAGAATGGAATTGGCCCCAAGTTTGCTCTTGTCCTTCGTCCCGTCCAGCTCTATCATCAATCCGTCTATTTCCTCCTGGTTGCGGCAGTCAAAACTAACGATTTTTGGACCAATTCTGCCCTCCACATTCGCGACTGCCCTCAGCACACCGAGCCCCCGGTAGATTCTCCTTTCTCCATCCCTCAACTCGAGTGCCTCGTGCCTTCCGGTCGAGGCTCCGGAAGGCACAATAGCTCGGGCCACCGCCCCCGAGCGAGTCTCCACCTCGGCTTCGATCGTTGGATTACCACGTGAATCGAGGACCTGTCTCGCACTCACTCGTGCTATTCTTGTCTGCTCATTTGTCCCCGTGGCCCGAGTCACACTCCCCCCGGCCGTCCATCCGCGACAATTGAATTGTGAATTGCGAGTCCAAGGATGCTGAAGGCGGTCACTGCGATGCACTCACCGGCGGCACCTCCACGGCCCTTTTAGCGCCCTCGAAGATCTGCTTGTAAAGGTCCTGGCCGTAGCTCGTGGAAAGGGGTTCTCCCTCGATGATTCTGAAGGTGCGCTGACCGTCTGCCTTTCGCTCGGCGCGTAGGAAGAGGGCGTCAGCACCTTCCCGGGAGTGGAGGTCCTTCGCCAGTTCGAAGAGGTGAGTGACGAGAAAGATTCTGACGCCCGCCTCCAACAAAGACATAATCACCTCCTCTCCGATTTCAGAGCCTTCCCGCTCGTTGGTTGACGCAAAGGATTCGTTGAGCAGAAGGACGCACCGGGGACGTATACCGTCCAGAATGTGGCTCATCCTGGCAAGCTCTTCGTCGAGCTTTCCGCTCTTCATCCCAACGTCTTCTTCCCGCTTATAGTGGGTGAATACCCCTTCTGAGATTCCCAGAGAGAACTCTTCTGCGGGAGCAAACATGCCGGCCTGGGTCATGACGTAGGCCAAGCCAAGACTACGCAAGAACGTTGACTTCCCTCCTTGGTTGGCTCCGGTGATGACGAGCAGCCTTCTGCCGTCAGCTGCCAGGTCGTTGCCGACTACCCTCTGCTCGAGCTTCAGGCTGAGAGTCACATCATACAGCCCTCGGCCCGAAAGAGTCAGACTTTCAGGACCAGAAGGGACCGGGATGCAGATCGGCTCCCCCTTTTTGAGGAGCACGTTCCTCAGGTTCAAGCATCCGATGTAGAACGCGAGCTCAGTCCGCAAGGCTGTGAAGAAGCTCAGTATATGGTCTGTTGACTCTCTGAGTGCCTTCGCCACCGTCCTTATTCCGTTGTCGCGTATGTTTTCAAGGGCCCTGTGCCCGCTCTCGTCCTGCGGCGCTATTTCGAAGGTGAACTTGGGCTTCCTACGGAGGAGTCTCTGGGTCCAGGTCTGCTTCCCGATTGGAAACCGCCGGAGCAAATAATTGTCTCCTCTGAATCCCTTTCCGAGCAAAGCGCTCATCCGCTCCCCTTCAGGGAACTTGAGCTCCTGCAGGTGCTCCTGGATCTTCAGGAGGTAGGCGTCGTCGAGCTCATTCTCAATCATGCCGAAGAAGCGGACGAATGCCTCTGACCTGAACTGCCCGCGGTGGGCGTCCGCGATTCTTCTCAGCCTCTTCAGGATGTCGAAGAAGAGCTCGAGTGTCTCCACGGAGTTGCGAAGGACAGAGTCGACGTAGTCGAGTCCCCAGCCCCATATCTTCTTCCTTCCTTCGATGGCCTCCACGGCGAGGCCATAGGTCCTCCTGACCACAGCAGCCTGCTCTATGGAATCCTTCAGGGCGTGCTGCCTGTAGGTTATCGCTTCCGGACTGGCAAGGCCGAGAAGGATAGCTTTCTTGGCTATGTCGAGGAGGAACGGGTCCCCCTGAGCCATGACCTTGCAGAGGGTGTCTAGCTCGAGGTCCTGGACCAGTGTGTCCGCGTTCGGCGGAGGGGCTGCCTTTGGGTCGAAGTCCTTGTCACGGTACATGAGCAAGACTTTCATCCGGCAAGACGCCTCCTGATGGACTGCCCGGTCAGCCCGTACTTCTCAGCAATGGCCATGGCATAGGCTCGCCCGTCGGCGGGCCTCCTCACTATCTTGAACGTCCGCTCGGTTGGATTCTCAGGCACGACGGTACTCGTCATGCTGACGGTTGCGTCTCCAAGCCTCGAAAGCTCATCAATGAAGGTCACATACACGACGAGACAGCCGCGGTCGACAACTTGCTGCAGAATCTGTTTTCCTAGGAAGATAGCGTCGCTGACTGTTGTCGATGCAAACCCCTCGTTCACTATTACAATGCTGTCGCCAGTGGCTCGAAGCAGAATGTCGTGCATCCTGACCAGCTCGTCCTGAAGTTTGCCCCGGAGAGTCTCTATGTGCTCTTCACGCTCGAAGTGCGTGAAGATATCGTCCGGCAGGAAGAGGTGTGCCTCCTTCCCGGGGACCGGGTACCCCAGGCGAGCCAGGTAGTGGAGCTGCCCGAACATGCGGGCGAAGGTCGTCTTGCCTCCCTGGTTCGGGCCGGAAACGACGAATATTCGCTCGTTCCCCTGGAGATAGAAGTCGTTGCAGACGACCTTCTTGTGTTCTCGAGCCAGCATCATCGCCAGCGCGAGGTCGAACGTCTCTCTCGCGCTGACCGCCTTTGATTGGGCGCTAACCTGGGGATAGCAGAATTCGAGATTCTCAGCCTCCAGGGACTGCATCAGCTGCAAATACGCCAGATAGAACTGGACCTCTCTGTCGAATCTGCGAACGGTCGGATCCATGTAGCCGGAGTGGCGGGCGCAGAACGCAGAAAGCTCGCTGAAGATGTCAGGGTACAGCTTGACCAAGAGTTCCATGATTCGTTCTTCGACGCTGTCCATGAACGGAGTGTCGTGGAGCGCCCGGCCTTTCATCGAGAACCCGGCGGCTTCCTTTTCCCGGAACTTTCGGAAAGTGTCCTCCACGTCCGCGCTATAGTCAGGCTCCCCTCCATACTTGCCAACGCTTACGCGGAGACCCTGAATGTGAATCCGGTAAGTGATTTCCGACAGTTTCCCTTTCAGTCTCTTTGCCTCGGCAGACAGTGCAAGAAAACTGTCGGAGCTGACGTACCCCTCAAGAAATTTGCCGAGGCCCTGCAAGCCACGAGAGCGGGGGTTTGCTCGAGACAGCCCGGCACTGAGGTTCCTCACGGCGTCTGAATAAATCTCGACGGCGTCCAGGAACCAGCTCATCTTCTGGTACTCAAAACTGAGCTCGTCTGCCTGAGCCAGATGTCGGCGCATCCCACGCATGCTATCTGCGAACGACTCTACGTGTTCACGCAGTGACTGCTCTTCGAGATCCCTCATCACCTCATGGCGGTAGGAAATCGATTCGATATCTTTCAACTGGTAACAGAAGAACGGGCCCAGGTCGTACTCTTCACGGCCATCCGTCAACGCCTTGAGAACCTGATTCAGATTCAAATCTCTAAAGTGAGGTAGCGGTCCACGCCCGTCAACCTCTGCCCCGTCTACCGGGCTCAGAAAGAGGATGCTCTCGAAAGTGTGCTGGTCCGTGCTCGCTTACCTCATTATCATGGAGACGACTGACCACCAGTCGCTCGCCAATTCATTGTTGGCGATGTCGTCGGGGACGACTGTGTAGCCCCGTGAAGAGAGTCTATCCTCGAGCGCCTTGAAGCCGACCTCGGGCATCTCCGCATCCCCGATTCTGCTTTCGCTCGACGGACTCCAGCCGCACCCGGAACCCTCGGGGTGCAGGTGATACTTGGCCCTGTTCCTGCCATCCCTGAAGACGGTCACTTTCATCACGCATTCGCTTTGTCCTAAGCTCTCGTATGTAACGACGGTTACATATATAACCCTGCCTGAGGCGAATAGCCGGTTGGCAGCAGCCTTTGTTCTGCTGGATGTGAACGCCGGTGGAAGGAGATGTCTTCAACGATAACATATCGGAAGTGAGCGTCATCCAACCCCACCAGAATCGCTGGTTCAAATGCGGCTGACCCGCATGCGTAACTGTACTCAGCTGAGAGCAGCTCCGCGCAACTGCTACGCTTGCTTGCTCGTCCCGCACGCTCCGCCGAATTGCAAGACACACTAAACTGGTTGGGCCCCCCTCGGCCGAAACTTCTCGGGGCTCCTGAGGCGGATTTACACAGTAAACCCATCGAATCCGGGCGACCCGAGCTCAATACAGGTTGAACTGAACTCTGTTTGGCTAACGGGGCTTGATTCTAGCCTATTCTGTCAGCTAGCATCCGCCCGGGCCACTTTTTCCAGGTAGGTCTTTGCCCCCATCCGGGTGTAAATCTCCGCAGCCTCGGCGAACGCCTTCTTCGACCCGACTTTGTTCCCGTTCTTGAGGCTGACCTCCCCCAACTCCCTCAATGTTCCGGCCAGGTTGAATAGGAAAACCCCCCTCCTCAGCAGCCCAGTAGCCTTCTCGTATGAGGTCTCCGCCTCGCTGTAATTCTTCCTCGATGCCAACAGCTTCCCCTTTATCGCAGCGGAAAAACCCTGCACAGCATCCCCCTTCTCCCTCTCTGCTATCTCCCCCTGCAGTCTAGCGTAAGACTCCGCTCCCGCCATGTCCTCCAGCTTGAGCAGGGCATCCACGAGACCAGAGAGACCCCAAGAAAGGTAGGGAGTGTAGGTGACGGTCTGGTCGAGTTCTTTCTCCTTCGCCAGGGCGATCATCTTTTCAAGCCACTCCTTCCCCTTGGCCAGTTCGCCGCGTTCAGTATACAGAAGCCCAAGGTCAAGATAGAGACGCAGGAACTCTTGAAAGTCTTGACTTCCCTCCAGCAAGCTCTGATACTCTCTTAGGTAGTGCTCTGCTTCGTCGAACCGTCCCTGCCACAACGCCACTTCCCCCAAGTCCGCGGTGGACTCTCTTCTGGCCGATGAATTGAGGGTCGACCTGGAAAGGAACTCCTTGGCAATGGAAGCTGTCTGTTCAAGTTCCCCGGTGGAAAAGCTCGCCGAGGCAAGAATGAGGTTGGCCCAGTCGACATAAGGGGTGTACCCCACCTTCTTGAAATATGAAACGGCGTCGCGAGCGATCTTTATCCCAGCCGCGGGGTCCTCAACGTCAACCTGCAGGTTGTTGGATGCCCTAATGATGACATCGTAGTAGTTGTGCTCATAGCCTATCTTGAGCGCCTTCTGCATGTTCGCGAGCTTCGCCTCCTTCTCTGAGGAAGGGGCGAGAATAGCCAGCGTCAGAAGGGAATGGGCCTGAACCTCAGGGAGTCCAAGCCTCTCCGCCAGCACCAGCGCCTTGCTCGCCAGCTCATTGGATTCTCTAAGCCGACCCATCAGGAAGTAGAACCGGGCGACATTGTTGTACAGCTTGGCGGCGTCCTCGGTATCCTCCTTTCCAGCCAGTAGTCGCTGGGCGTTCTCGAAATACTCGTTCGGGACGGTGTGGTTTTCCCTATTGTCATCAAAGACCCAGAAGCCGAGGTTGCTGTAGATGCGTGCCGCCCCCTGGGTGTCCCCCACCTGCACTGCAAGCTTCGCGGCTTCGGAAAGGTGCTTCTGGTACTCCGAGCGTCCCGCGTACCGCTCCGACTCGCCGAGTTTCTGGAGGATTGCGCTCTTGGCTGCCTTGTCTGGTGAGTCTTCTTGGGCCTCAAGCGCGATGTTGAGGTAGTTTATCGCCTCTCCGTGGGCATAGACGCTGGAGGCCCGGTCGGCCGCCTTCAAGGAATATTGGGCGGCCTTCGCCTGGTCGTTTCCCCTGAGGTAGTGGAAGACAAGGACCCCGTAGACGTCGTCAAGCCTGTCCCTGTAAATCTCCTCAATCCCCTGCGCCGCCTTCAGGTGGTACCTGCTCCTTCTTATGAGGGTCATCTCCTCGTAAATGGCGTCCCTGATCCGCGAGTCGGTAAAGGTGAACCCTGGCCGCCCGCTGAGCATCCTCGTCTCGCGTATGAGCCTGGTCTTCAGAATACGCTCTATGATGTCGACGAGTTGGTTCTCATCCATCCCGGTGACCGCCTTCAGCAACGCGAAAGAGAACTCCTTGGACTCTGCGCTGGTCACGGATGCTACCGAGAGTACGGAAAGGCTCTGTTCGTCGAGATTACTGAGCCGTTGCTTGATGACCGTCCTAACTCCGCTCGGTACCTCAATTTCGGAGATTGGTTTCCTGTCCCATCCCCTCGCCGTCCTGAAAAGGACTCCCTGCTCGACGAGGGACCTGACGAGCTCCTCGATGAAGAACGGGTTCCCTGCGGTCTTGCGGAAGATTAGTTCCCTGAACTCGACATCGACCTCCTTCTGGTTCAGGATTTCACCGATCAGCAGTCCCGAGTCCTCTGGGCCGAATCCCCTCAGCTGGAGCGTCTCCCCGAGCTTCTCCCTCCTGACGTCATAGAGGAACTCGAATAGGTCAGAGTCCTCCTCGACTTCGACGTCACGGTATATCCCCACCAGCAGTATCCGCCGTTTGGCCACTTGCCGGGCCGCGGAGAGGAGGAGGTCGAGGGAGCCCGAATCAGCCCAGTTCGCGTCGTCCATGATCATTACCAGAGGCGTTTCCTTCGAAGCGTTCACAGCCAACTGTGTGATTGCATCGATAAACCTCAGCCTGTCTTGGTCGACAGAGCCACTGCTTGCGGCGACGACCGGACCGATGGCTGCCGTCACATCAGGGACCAACTTGGCCACCTCCCCTCCGAAGTTCCCCACGACCTTGAAGAGCAATTGGGGAGGGTTGGTGCGGACATACTCGCGTATCTGCTCTATCCAGGGGGCGTAGGGGATCTTCCCTTCTCGCCGGGAGCACCTTCCGTAGAGGACGGTCGCGTGCTTCTCCCTCGCCAGGGCTGAAAGTTCGTCGGCGATGCGGGTCTTCCCCACCCCGGCCTCCCCCGCGATGAAGATCAGGTTCCCCTCTCCCTGGATGGTCTTTTCGAGGGCAGCCCGGAGCTTTCCGAGTTCCTCGATCCTGTCCACGAGCGGTAGGACCTTCCTGGCTTCACCGCTTATCGCTTCGTTCTCCCAAGGGAGAACCACTCTGAAGACTTGCATGGGGAGTTGGACGTTCTTCAGCTCGTGCTTGCCGAAGCCCACCAGTGGATGCTGGAGTTTGTTCCAGACCTGATCGTACACCTGCTGGGAGATGCAGATGGAGCCGGGGCCCGCAAGTGTCTCGATGCGGGACGCAATGTTCACGGCATCTCCGAACACGTCGGTCCCCTTCGACACGACATCCCCCACATGAATCCCGATCCTGAGCTCGATTTTCGAGTTCGGGTTCGCTACCTTGTGCTCGTAGAGCGCCCGTTGGACCTCGATGGCGCATAGGACGGCATTAAGCGCGCTAGAGAACTCGACAAGGAACGAGTCGCCGATCATCTTCACTTCTCTCCCGTTGTGCTTGGCAAAGATCGGACGGAGCATCTTGGCGTGTTCTTGGAGCAACGTCAGCGCGGCGGCTTCATTGGCTTGGGTGATGGCGGTGTACCCGACCAGGTCGGTGAACATTATTGCAGCAAGCCTCCGCTCCTCTTGAGCCAAGCGCTTAGGGAGCTGGATGGCCTTGAGATAATAAAACGGTTTGGTATCCAGTATCAGGCAAAGGACGCTCAACTCTGAATGGGGCGTTCAAAGCGCATTCCGCCAGGCTCGAATTGGAACCTAACCTCGAGAATGGTTCGAACAGTAAACTGGTTGAGCCCCTCCGGGTCCCAACAACGTTTTGGACTGTCGGATGGATTTGCACGGTAAACCGTGTTTTGCAATTCGGCCCAGCGTGCGGGACGAGCAAGCAAGCAGAGCAGTTGCGCGGAGCTGCGCTTAGCTGAGCATCGTTGCGCATGCGGGGTAAGCCGGATTTGAACCAGCGATTTTGGCAGGGTAGGGCGGACTATTGGGAGTGCTCTACCTGCGGTACATCCGCCCCCATTTTTTTCGACTCCCTCACGTCTCGCCAAGGTCGAACGCGAAAACATAAACGAAATGGGCACTGGGTGAATCTGGAATCTCAGTCATTCATTGTGATCGGAAAGTTTCCACTCTCGCTCGTGAGGATCCCAGGCCGCACCACGAAGATTAGGATGACGAGACATGCATGTCTCTCTGATAGTGCACTGTCAGAATTGAGAATCGTATCAGCAATTAATTAGTCAGTATACGTCGCGCCAGCTTGACGTGAAGGGAAAGGCTTCGAGGATTCTGTGCCTATTGTTGATCGTGCTTCTCTTCCTCTCTCCGGCAAAATTAGTGAATGCAACTTCAACCCTTGCGCCCACCTCTACGATATCTTCGGTCATGGTCCCAGCCACGATGGCGTATGATTCGGGGAAAGGCGAGATATTTACACAGTACAGCTCTATTACTGGCAATGGGGTCGTCCAGGTCGTATCAGATAGCACCGGCAAGGTAGTCGCAAACATAACAGAAGGGACCGCTGCGGGCTACATTGGAGACGTTGTTTACGATTCTGGGAAGGGCTTGGTATTTGCCGCCTATGGCAATGAACATGCCGCTCTACAGGGTTATGGTTCTACTCCACTAATCTCTGTCATATTGGACAGCAACAACACCGGCAAGACGATAAGCTGGAACACACCAGGAAACTCCCAATACAACTGGCCGAATCAACCCACCGGGATGGTTTATGACTCTGGCAAGGGCGAGATATTCGTGTCGGACTCTTCATCAGGTACTGTCTACGTCATGTCTGATAGCAGCTATGCTTTCGTTGCAACAATAGGCGTTGAAGCTTCCGCCGGAGAAATGGCTTACGATTCAGCAAAGAGCGAAGTCTTCGTCGCGAACTTCAACCAGGTCTCTGTCATATCGGACAGCACGAACAAAGTCGTTGCCAACATAAGCGTATCTGCGACTAGTTTGGCCGACGACCCAACCAAAGGGGAAGTGTTCGCCTACAACGGCAACGCCATTTCGGTCATATCCGATAGTACTAATCAAGTAGTCGCCACGATAAACGGAATAACGGGGGGTTCCACCAGCATAGCGTACGATTCGGGCAAGGGCGAGATATTCGCCGGGGCAGTAGTCTCAGACAACACGAACATGGTAGTTGCGCAACTTCCAGCCGGAATCGGAAACATAATCTACGACTCTGGCAGGGGGGAGATTCTCGGGACCACTTCAACGGGTATTGACGTGTTCTTTGATTCCTCGAGCACATCTACGTCTACGACCACGTCCACATCGGCAACTTCCACCACGGTTCCACACACAACCTCGACCTCTTCATCCTCATCGTCATCCAGCGGAGGTGGCGGCGGCATACCTGAGTTCCCCTACCAGTTCTTGGCGGCCGTGGCCTTTACTGCCCTTCTGACCATCTCCTACCTGGTCATGAGGACCCGGATGCCTCCCAAGGTTCGCCTTATGATTGCCACTGGGGGGCGCAAGGGTGATGGGGGCGCGTGCCTGCGCCGGTCGAGCCAATGAAAAGGGAGTGGAACGCCACGTCCTCGACGTCGGTGGGGACTTGCATGTTGCGAAGGGAATTTGCCGCTTATAATGTGAAGGTAAGGTTCAGAGTGCAGCTAGAATGATTGGGCCTTGCTTCGCCCGGGATGCCTCTCGCTCCATCGCGGACAGACGAGCAGGGTCTTATCCCCTGCAAGTATGCTGAAGGCTTCTGAGCCGCACTGCGGGCAGATCTGTGGCGCTCCCCTCCATTCCTTCCCCAACCCCCCTCCCCTCAGCCAGTCGACCGTCGAGAGTATGGTCGGGTCTCTCAAGAGATCTATTGGCATCTCCTTAGTCCTCGACCGCTAGCTTCAGCCTTTCGAACTGTGCTGCACCGATTTCTCCCTTCAGTGAATGGCGAGCGAAGACTGCAATGAGCCTCTTCTTCTCTTCACCCTCTTCGAGCTTCGAGTCAATTCCTGTGAAGAACCACAGAGAGACGAATGCCGTAGCCGTCGAGGCTAAGTGACATGAACATGTACAATTTTCTCATTTGTTATCCTTCTTCGCCCATCCCTCATGAAAGATGTGGAACCCTGTCCCCGTGAGTGGGGTTCTCCGCCCCTCCGTCGAGATGGAGCACCGCCCCCACTATAGGCTTGGATCCCCGCCGTTGACCCACCAAACCAGGGTCATCTTATCCATAGGTTTCATGACTAAATGGAGGAGGCAACCTCCGGGAGAGTCCGAACGGGGAATCCGACGGGCAAGGTTTCATAAGAGGTACACCGCCACGCTCTCCGACATCCTTGGGCAGAATCCGCGAGAAGGCCGGGACAGGAGTGTGCAACTGCCGTCATTTGGCCGAGGCGCATGAGATACTCTTCCAGACGATCTACGCAGTAAAGAGAGGGCGGTGCACCATCGAGGGCTGCACCTGCCAGACATACGTGAGAAACCCGAGCTACCAAGTGGTTGGGCGCTGACAAAGAGCTAGGAGAGCACGGTCTTCCTCACTGAACCAACGGGTCAGCATTTGAATCCCAGGTGAAAATCCAGATTAGGCGTTTTCCCCTCCCGGCTTGCGCCGCGCCGAAGCGAACTTGTTTTGACTAAAACTCTGTATACATTGATATAGTTTTGGCGGCGAGGTGTGCGCCGCATTGCAGGCAGCTCCTCGACGGGTAAAAACAATCTACAGTGTCATCGCCTCCCCTCAACGTCTTGAGATCCTCAGGATTCTGAACATCAAAGGACCTCTGACCTACAGCGCGCTGAAGACGCTTGCAGGTTTCAAGTCGAAGAAGGAGTCGGGAAAGTTCGCCTACCATCTCCGAAAGCTCGTCAAACAACTTCTCATTCAGCTGAACAGGCAGGAGAGAAAATACACCGTTACCAACCTTGGCCGCCTTGTCCTGAACCTCACCCGACAAATCGAAGAGCAGTCTTTGGTTGAGAGCGGGAAGCTGTATGTGAGGACTTCACACCAGACGATGGAGGAGTTCAACGCCAACAAAATCCTACAGTCTCTCGTCAAGGAGGCTGGGATGCCTGTGGAGCTCGCCCAGAAGATAACGAGCGAGACGGAGTCGAGGCTCTACAAGTTCCAGACACAGTACCTTACGGCCCCCCTCATACGAGAGATAGTCAACGCCCTCCTGGTCGAGCATAGCATGGAGGAATACAGGCACAAGCTGACCAGGCTCGGCATGCCCATCTATGACGTTACACAGCTGCTCGGAAAGGCAGGGGACGACGGGGGGAACGTCGAGTCTCTCATACATCAGACAGGGAAGCAGGTGTTCTCTGAATACCTCCTGCTGGAGCAGCTCCCAAGGGATGTGGCCGACGCACATCTTTCGGGGGACATTCATATCACGAACGCGGGCTCCTGGGGGCTCACTCCTGACACCATTTTCGTCGACCTCCTTTCGATCAGGAACTCCGGAATCAACCCCAAGGGGAAGATCCTAAACACGTCGATGATACCCAGTCCAGAGAACGCCGAGCGGGCGCTGAACATCGTTCTCAACATGGCGTCGATGCTCACCCGTGAAACATCGGACGAAGTGACCTTCAGGAATTTCTTACAATACCTCGGACCATACTGCAAGTCAAGGGGGAAGAAAGAGCTGGAAGCCCTCCTCCTCCGGTTCCTCGAGACCATCGGCTCCCCTGTGGCAGGCGCTGCCGGGCCGGCAATAAGCCTCGACTTGAATCCGTACAGGCATGACGAAGTTGGAAGAGATGTAATGGACAAGACTCTGGACGCTGCGCTCGGGGCCTATCGAAGCTACGTCGGGGAGACGCCGAGGCCAGATGTCAGGCTCTTGCTTGCAAAGCCCGCTAGGGTGGATGATACGAAAGTCCTCAAGGACGCGGCGTCCATCATCTTCAACGGAGGGAGAATCGCTTTCTTCTCCGCCGACCAGAGGAGGAGTTTCTTGGGGCTGAACGCCAACGTCCTTTCCCAGGAGTCACAGGCAGACAACATCAGCATGCTGCACGGGTTGAGCCTGAACCTTCCCAGGCTCGCCTACGACTCGAACCAGGACGAGACTTACTTCAGGGCGAAGCTGGCACTGCTCATAAGCGTCGCTGCCGACGCTCTCTCGACGAGGCGGAGACTGATTGAGAGGACACTGAAGAGGGGGCTGCTCCCGTCCCTGGCTTCCGGTTCCGACGCGGTCACGTCGGACACCATGCCTCTCATCATGAACATGGTAGGACTTGATGAGACCCTGGCCAGTTTGATCAGAGACCCGACCACTGCGTCGCGCTATGCCCTGGCAGACAAGATCGTGGGGACCGCGACTCAGGTCGCTGACGACAAGTCGACGAAGATCGATAAGCTCGGCGTGGCTATGCTGGACCTGGACGGGGCTTTGAGGCTGGCGACCCTGGACTCCGAGAAGTATGGGAAGGCCAACCTGCAGCCACTCCTCAAGGGAGCATACACCCAAGCGCCACGACTGGTGCTCGCTGACCTGGAGAACCACGAGAAGATGGACTACATCTCGAAGCTCTCGATCGGCCTACACGGAGGCCTCTCGATTACACTCGACGGCTCTGCGGAGGAGGTCAGGGGAATATACAACCTGATACTCAACGCCACTCCCAAGTTACCCTACTTCAAAGTCGACAGGACCATATCGGTTTGCAAGAACTGCGGATCAAAACTGCCGCAGGGGGCGGCGAGATGCCCCAGGTGCAAATCTGTGGCGATGACGCAGTATTCGACGGCGGCCTAGCGTTCACGACGCAGCTTAACATTTTGTCAAGAAGAGTTCACAGACAAACGCCTCATTGTGTCGCGGTGCTCCGAAAGCTCCCTGCTCAATGGTCAACTTGGAGTTAGCCTAGGGTGAAATATATACCGGAGGCGATGGGGTTGAGGCTAACGTTATGACGTCAATAGTTGAACAACCACGTGACTCTCCGGACGCCGGAGAGCAGACCAAGGGCGAGGTGAAACTCCCGCCTGAAACCCTCACAGCGTTCGGAGGAGATGAACTGCGAGCCAGGGTTTTCTACGAGAAGTACGCGCTGAGAGACGCCGATGGAAGTCAGATGGAGAAGGTGCCGCAGGATATGTGGCACAGGGTGGCCAGGGAGCTGGCCTCGCCTGAGGCGGACGAGGAGAGGAGGAAGGAGTGGACATCGAAGTTCTATTGGTTGCTTGAAGACTATCGGTTCGTGCCGGGAGGAAGGGTCCTCTTTGGCGCCGGGCAGACGAGGAAGTCTACCCTGCTGAATTGTTACTTCTTCAAGATTAGGGAAGACTCGATCGAGGCGATCTTCGATTGGTGCAAGGAGGCGGCGCGGACCTACAGCTTTGGGGGTGGGGTAGGGACCGACATCTCTGTCCTCAGGCCGCGAGGAGCCCCAGTGAACAACTCTGCCATCTATAGCTCGGGGTCAGTCTCTTTCATGGAGCTCCTCTCCACGACGACGGGGACCATCGGCCAGGCAGGAAGGAGGGGGGCGCTGATGATCACGATTAGGGTAGACCACCCGGACGTGATGGACTTCATCGGCGTCAAGAGGGACCTGAAGAAGGTGAACTACGCCAACATCTCTGTTAAGATCTCCGACGACTTCATGAAGGCGGTGGAGGCCGATGGGGACTTCCTCCTACGCTTCAAGAATGAGAAGGTCGAAGTAAACAGGACAGTGAGGGCGAGGGACGTCTGGAAGTCCCTGATCAAGGGAGCCTGGCAGACCGCGGAGCCCGGCGTGCTGTTCTGGGACACAATCAAGCGCGAATCGACCACCGAATACAACGGCATGGAGGTGCAGGGGGTGAACCCCTGCAGCGAGCAGACTCTCGAGAGCTACGGCTGCTGTTGCCTAGGCTCCGTCAACCTGAGCGCCTTCGTCAAGGACCCGTTCACCGAAACTGCGAGCATCGATTGGGACTCGCTGACGAGGGCCACCCAGTACGGCGTCCGCTTCCTCGACAACGTCCTCGACTACAACGCCGAGAGGCACCCCCTGACGCAGCAGAAGGACGCGTCCCTCTGGAGCAGGAGGATAGGGGTGGGGATAACGGGCCTGGGCGACATGCTGATCAAGCTGGGCCTGAAGTACGACGAAGACTCCACCATCGGGTTCGTCGACCACCTGTTCGAGAGAATCAAGAATGTGATCTACGACTACTCCTCTGACCTGGGGAAGGAGAAGGGCAGCTTCCCCGCCTTCGATGCGGAGAAGCACCTGGCGCAGCCCTTCATCTCGAGGCTTGACGAGAAGGTGAAGGAGAAGATTAGGACCCAGGGAATCAGGAACGCGGCAGTCACCACGATCCCGCCTGTGGGTTCCGGGTCGATCCTCGCAGGGACGAGCAGCGGCGTCGAGCCTGTGTTCGCCCTCTTCTACACGAGGCGGAGCAAGTCGCTGAGCGAGGGGGAGTTCAAGGTGTTCCATCCCCTCGTCAAGGAGTACATGGGGGCCACTGGCGCCACGGACGCAGACCAACTCCCCAACTACTTCGTCACGTCCCACCAGATCAAACCCGAGATGAGGGTGAAGATGCAGGCCACCATCCAGAAGCACATCGACACAGCGATCTCCAGCACGGTCAACCTCCCCCAGGAAATCACCCCCGAGGAGGTGGAGAAGATCTACCTGCTTGCCTGGAGGATGGGTTGCAAGGGCATCACCGTCTACAGGGAAGGGAGCAGGGAGGGCATACTTGAGACGGAGAAAGTCGTGAAGAAGACGGAGGCGGCAATCCCAGCTTCCTTCGAAAGACCGAGGATGATGGAGGGGAGGACTCTGAAGCTCAGGCTCCCCCAGGGCGGGCTGTACCTCACTGCCAACCTGGTCAACGGGGAGCTGAAGGAGGTCTTCGTCACCCTGGGCAAGTCAGGGGGGGACGAGAAGGCAGACGCAGAGGCCCTTGGCAGGCTGATCAGCCTTTACCTGCAGCACGGCGGTGACATGGGCAGCGTCATCTCCACCCTCAAGGGAATCAAGGGAAAATATGTCTCCTGGGACGAGGGGGTCCAGCTGACTTCCATCCCCGACGCCATAGCAAAGGCGCTGGAGCTCATCACCCTGAACCACGTAGTGAAGGAGTCAGGGTTCCCGACGGAAGGGAACCCGAAGTCCCTCGGAGGAACCTGCCCAGACTGCCACGAGAACACCCTGGTGTTCGAGAACGGCTGCTATCACTGCGGCTCCTGTGGCTACAGCAAGTGCGAGTAGAGGAATAAGGGTCGGGTCTCCCCGACCCCCGCAACGATTTTACCTAGAGGGATAGTGCCGAGCTGCCATTGAAGAAAGGGACGAAGGCACTCTTCATCGTCGTAGTAGCCACTGCCTTTGTGATGACCCCCCTGGTCCTCGGAGGGATAGTCCTCGGGTTGTACATGGGCGGAGAAGTCGGATACTCGGGGAGCATACTGGCCATAGCATTCTCGACCGTGGGGTTCGTCGTTGGGATGTTCGTGATATTCAGGGTGATACGTTCGGTGGTGGCCTGGGCGGCCGAGCCTAGCCGCTGACCCTTTTCAGCGCGTCTGCCTTCGACTTCGCGACCTTGGACTTCAAGTCCTCCACCGCCTGGTCGTAGGCTCGGTCGACGCGCTCCGAGGCCGACTTGAAAGGTTCGGAGACGAGGTCTTCGCTCATGCTGCCGCCTTCCTCTCCAGCACCTTCTTCACATGCTTCAAGCGCGAGAACTCCTCCCTTTCCCTCTCCTCCAGGGTTGCCTGGATGTACCTGATGGAGTTTTCGTACCTTGGGATTATCATATACTCGAGGGCGTTGAGCAGCCTCTGAGTCTTTTCCAGCTCCTTGGCGAGCCGGAAGATGGCGTTCTCGTATTCCGCCGCCCGGAAGATCGAGGGGAGGACCTTGCGCATCTGTCTCGAAGCCCTGTCCACGGCGACGTTGGTGTCGGCGAAGCCGTAGGTCATCCCCACATCCGTCTCCGACAGAGTGATGGAGGGGATGTCGACGTCGACGACTCGGCGGACGTTCACGTCGGCCGCCACCATGGGCGGAGTGTTGGCAGCGATCCCCTCGAGACGGAGGGGACCTAGCTTCAGGTATGCGTCGTAGAGGGCGAGGTAGGCGTCAGCCAGGGGCTGAGAGATCTCGTCCCTGGCGAGGGTCGCTCTCTCTATCATCTCGTCGAGGCGTTTTAGGAGGACGTCGCGCTTGTCGTCGAGGACTTTCTTGACCCTGACAGCAGTCTGGAGGCGCTTGCGCGTGCCGATGAGCTCAATCTTGGTTGGGAGTACGTTGCCGCCCGACGCTACGGACAATTTACCCTGTCGACTTCCCTTGGATGTAGTGTTGTTTGATGAACTCTTCCTTGATGTTCGTCAGCTCGCTCTCTGGGAGGACTGACAGCGTCTCCCAGGCGATCCGATGGGTGTCTTCGAAGGTCCTGTTCTCATCGTAGCCCTGGTTGAGGAACTTCTGCTCGAAATCGTCCCCGAACTGGAGGTATCGCAGGTCGGAGGGAGTGAGTCCTGACTTGCCGACGATTTCGGCGAGCGCCCTCAGCTCCACCGCCCTGGCATAGGCGTTGTAGAGTTGGTTGCCGACCTGGTGCTGGTCGGGCCTTGCCTTGCCCTGCTTGATGACGTACCCAAGGGCCGGGCCCATGAGCCTGCTCAGGCTCGAGAGGACGTAGACCGGAGGGTAGATCCCCTTCCTGAACAGCTCCCTTCCGAGGAATATCTGGCCCTCGGTGATGTAGCCAGTGAGGTCAGGGATAGGGTGGGTGACGTCGTCGCTGGGCATAGAGAGAATCGGCATCTGGGTGATGCTCCCCTTCTTCCCCTTGATCCGTCCTGCCCTTTCGTAGTTGGTCGCGAGGTCGGTGTAGAGGTAGCCTGGGAAGCCCTTCCTGCCCGGGACCTCCTCCCTCGCCGCCGAGATCTCCCTGAGCGCCTCGGCGTAGTTCGTGATGTCGGTGATAATTACGAGGACGTGCATTCCGAGCTCGAAGGCGAGGTACTCTGCCGCGGTGAGGGCGACCCTGGGTGTGATTATCCTCTCGATGGCGGGGTCGTCTGCCAGGTTGAGATAGAGGATGCTCCTCCGGATGGCACCAGACTCTGCGAGGGTGCGCTGGAAGAACGACGCTTCGCTGTGGGACACACCCACGGCTGCGAAGACGACCGCGAACTCCTCCCCCTCCCCGACCACAGTCGCCTGCCTCGCGATCTGAGCCGCAAGCATGTTATGAGGCATCCCTGCACCGGAGAAGATTGGGAGCTTCTGGCCCCTCACCAGTGTGAGCATGCCGTCGATAACCGAGACGCCGGTCTGGATGAGGTCGGTGGGGTACTCGCGCCGCTCGGGGTTGATGGGCGCGCCGTTGACATCGAGGAAGGCCTTGGCCACGGGCTCGGGCAGGCCGTCCTGCGGCCTACCTAGGCCGTCGAAGACCCTGCCGAGGAGCTGGTCGGAGACTGGGAGCTCCATTGTCTTGCCCAAGAAACGCGCCCTGGTTCCGCTAACCGACAGACCTGAGGTGCCTTCGAAGACCTGTACGACAGCCTTCCCGAAGCCGGTCTCGAGCACCCTGGCCAGCCTCCTGTTTCCTGTCTCGTCCTCTATCTCGACGAGCTCGTCGAAGGCGGCCCGGTCCACGCCGTCGACCACAAGGAGCGGGCCTCTGATCTCGGCGACCTTGCTGTACTCCACCCCTGATGAAGACCTGCTCACTACGCCCTGACCTCCTGGACCCCTGAGATGGACGAGAATTCGTCGAACATCTGCTTCGACAGGGCTTCGAGCTTGTCTAGTTCTTCACTTTTTATCGCGAACTTCGCCCTCAGCATCGGGGCGATGACCTGCATCCCCCTTATCTTTGCCAGAGGGACACCGTTTCTTATGGCCTTCAGAGCTTCCTGGTGGAATTGGACGAACATCCTCATTGTGATGAACTGCTTCTGAGGGCTGCAGTAGGCGTCGACGTCGTCGTAGGCATTCTGCTGCAGGAAGCCAATCTGAATCATCCTGGCGACGTCGAGAATCAACTTCTCCTCGTCGGGGAGCGCCTCGGGCCCAAGGAGCCGGACGATCTCCTTCAGGGCGTCTTCGCGCTGGAGTATACCATAGGCTTCGGCCCTGATGCTGAGCCAATCCTTGTCGACCCTCTCGGACCACCACTTGCTGACGGACTCGATGTACCCTGAGTAGGAGCTCATCCAGTTGATTGAAGGGTAGTGCCTCGAGTAGGCGAGCCTGGCGTCGAGGGCCCAGAAGTTCTTCACGAAGCGGATGGTCTGGGAGGTGACCGGCTCTGTGAAGTCGCCGCCGGCTGGCGAGACCGCTCCGATGAGGGTAATGGACCCTGTCCGGGCTGGAGTGCCAAGGAGGTCGGCCCTCCCCGCCCTTTCGTAGAATTCGGCGAGCCTTGATGCGAGATAGGACGGGTATCCCTCCTCGGCTGGCATCTCCTCCAGCCTGCCGCTGATTTCTCGGAGGGCCTCGGCCCACCTGCTGGTGGAGTCTGCCACGAGCACGGTGTCGTACCCCATGTCCCTGTAGTATTCTGCCATGGTCACCCCGGTGTAGATGCTCGCTTCCCTGGCGGCCACCGGCATGTTGGAGACATTTGCGATGAGTATTGTCCTCTCCATTAGAGGTCTCCCGCTCTGCGGGTCGATGAGTTCGGGGAACTCGACGAGGACCTCAGTCATTTCGTTGCCCCGTTCGCCGCACCCGATGTGGAAGACGACTTTGGCATCTGCCCACTTGGCCACGCTGTGCAGGGTGACCGTCTTCCCTGTGCCGAAGGCGCCGGGGATTGCCCCCGTCCCCCCCTTGGACATCGGGAAGAAGGAGTCGAGCACCCTCTGCCCCGTGAGCAGGGGTATCTCTGGGTCGAGCCTCTCTCTTATGGGGCGGGGGGTGCGGACCGGCCACCTGTGGTATAGCATCAGTTCGTGCTTCTTCCCCGACTTGTCATCGGCGGTGACGACTACCTCTTCTACCTTGTATTTGCCACCCTTGACTGCGTCCTTCACCGTTGCCCTTGGGGTGGTCGGGGGAGCGAGGACCCTGTGTTCGATGAGGGGCGTCTCTTGGACGGTCCCCAGGACTGTCCCACCCTCGATGTCGTCCCCTTTCTTGACGGCCGGGGTGAAATCCCACTGCTTGTCGAGCGGAATCGAACTTGCCGTGACCCCTCTCGTGATGAACGGACCTGCCTTTGTTGCGATTACGTCCAGGGGCCTCTGGAGCCCGTCGTAGATGGTCCCAATCATCCCGGGCCCGAGCGAAGTGGAGAGCGGCTGCCCGGTGCCCAAGACAGGCTCGCCCGGCCGGAGCCCGCTGGTCGATTCGTAGACTTGGACGAAAGCTATGTCCCCTGTGAGCTTAATGACTTCGCCGACGAGCTTCTCTTCGCCGACCTGGGTGACCTCGTACATCTTGGCGGCGGCCATGCCAGATGCCTTCACAGCAGGCCCTGAGATCCATTCGATCTTTCCCTTTACTGCCAAAACGGAACCTGCGGAGCGGCAAAATTGTCGGGCTTATAATGTTTAGAGCATGAATCGGTGATGTTTCGTCTTTCTACTTGGAGCCCGTCAGCAGGTCGGCGACCTCTTTCCTCAGTACGGGCCTCATCCTTTCGAGCCTCGCCTCGATGGTGTTGTCGAACCTTATTGAGCCGTCGGGGGTAGAGAGGACAACTCCCCCTATCGATTCGATGGGCTTCTCTTCGATGGTCAGCTTAGATTCGAGACCGAGCTTCTTGATTGCGGCGGAGACCGTCTTCCTGTCCTTGGAGGGGCATTCTACCTTCGCCATCGGGCCGATGACGTCGACTCCCTCCTGTATGAGGCGGGCGATGGCCCCCTCGTAGGACGCACCAGAGGTACCTTCGATCTCCTTGAGTGCAAGGTCGAAGGAGTCGTTGACCGCTTTCTCCAGCGCCCTCAGCTGGGCGTTCCTTGATTCGAGTTCAGCTGTGCCCACTACTTGCCTCCTGACCGACTCGGCCTGCTTTGAGCCTCCCTCGAGTATCTTTGCAACCGCCTCCTCGGTCTCCTTTCGCATGGATTCGACTCTCGCCTGGGCCTCGGCCCTGCCGGCCTCGAGGTCCGCGATGACTTCGGTTTCGAACTCCCCCGAGACCTTCTCAAGTGTGTCGGCAGTTGCTTTGCTCATGTCATCAGACTCCGAGGATGGCCCTCAACATGGCTCGATACTCCACCTTCTCCTTCTTGCTCCCCGGCCCCGGGACTTCATAGATCAGAGGGATTGCTTGTTTGGACCTCAGGGTGGTCAGCCGGTCAGTGATTGGCTTGGCCACCTCGTCGCTCACCATGATGAGGCCGACCGTGGGGTCCTTGGAGAGGGCCTCGATCTTCTCCAGCGCAGCCGTCGGAGTGGAGACGTATTCGCCGTTGGCCCCCGAGAGAACGAAGCCTGTGACGAATGCCTTGCCCCCTACCGCGACTACTTTCATCTGCGCTCGCCCAGAAGCCTGGATACTACGAGGTCTGCCGCCTTGGATTTTCGTCCTGAGATTGAGCCTTCAAACGACTTGAGGTCGGAGTCCCCCTTTGCCCTGATTCCTGCCGCCTCTGCTTCGGCATCCTCCTTTGCCTTGGCCACTCGGTCGGCGGCGATCGTCTGAGCCCTCGAAATCGCCGAGGCGCGCGCCGCTTCCACCCAGTCTCCCGCATCCTTCATCGCCCTTCTCTTGGATTCCGCCGCCTCCTGCTTTGCCTTTTCGAGCTCTGACTCGAAGTCTACGAGGGCCTTCACGGTCTCTTCGATAGAAGTCATGGGGGCCGTTTTTCGTCTGCCTCGGATTTGCGTAATTAAACGTTAGGCGAGAGAGGACACCTCAGTCCCCCAGCCTCCAAGGTGAGCGAGGGTGGGAGTTCTCTAGGATGTTAGCTTCAGGATCGCACGCGCGACTTCGCCGTCGGATTCCTCCAGGGCGGCGGCAGCTCTCTCCTTGGATACCCCGGTCTGCTGCTGGACCAGGAGGATATCCTCGTCGCTGAAGGTCTTCTTCTCCAGTTCGACCTCCTCCACCTCCCCCATGACCTGGAACATCCTGTTCCCCTGGGCGTTGACCTCCGAAACCGAGGCGTTGGTGATGTGCATCTCTCTGTCGGGGGTCCGGATGATGACTTCCTTGACGTTGGGTATCTCCTTCATGTTTATCCCCATGCGGTCCATCATCCTCCTGGCGTTCCTGTTGTCCATCTTCATTTGCCTGTCCCTGCTCTGACCTTCACGGCCACCCCGGTCTTAAACTGTGACATGTGTGCCCCGTTGAGCACGGCCATGCCGACCCCGACCACCTTCCACCTCTCGTCCACGACCGCCACTTCGCTTCTCGGGTAGATGTTCTTGCCGGCGTGCTTCACAAACTTGCAGAAGACAGAGCGCCCCCCTCTTACGAAGGGGACGACGTCATCGATGACCTGGACGCAGTTCGCCCGGAACCTGACGCCCTTGGCGAGGGTCGAGGCACCGTAGAGCGAGAGAGCCATTGCGCCGTTGGGCTTGACTGTAGCGAAGATCTTCCCCTCGTGCTTGATGAGTTTCACCCTCCCCGACCTTCGAGAGTAGTACAGGCGGACCCCTTCCTTGGGGAGCGCTGCGCTGACCCCCTTGCCGAAGAGGTAGTCCACCATCAGCGCGAGGCGTCTGTTCTCAGGGGAAACAGCCAAGCGACTTGGCGGCCCGGCCGGCCGATAAAAGTGATGATGTTTCGGCCCCCTAGCGTCAGAACTGGCCGAGGACGTCGGGGGCCGGCGGTCCTGGAACTGGCCGGAATTGTCATCTAGGGGTCGGGGGCGCCCACGCAGGGGTCGGAGCGTCCTTGGACCGGAGCATAAGGGTGCTGAGGGTTGGCCAGAGGTACGTGAGAGACGACAGGACCCTGACCCATCTGTGCCTCGTCTCCAGGGCGCTTGGAGCCGAGTCGATCTACCTCGAAGACGCTGAGAAGGATGTCACGGGGACGGTTCAGGAGGTGAACAGGACCTGGGGAGGGGAGTTCGGCGTAGTGCTGGGGGTTTCGTGGAAGAGGGTGATTCAGGAGGCAAAGAAGGAGGGGAGGAAGGTGGTGCACCTTACCATGTATGGGCTGCCTCTGCAGGAAGTCGCCCCGCGGCTGAGAGAGTTGGAGAAAGTGCTCGTGGTGGTCGGGGGCCCCAAGGTGCCGGGGAAGGTCTACCATGAAGCGGACTTCAACGTGGCGGTCACATCTCAGCCTCACTCCGAGATCGCCGCCCTCGCCCTCGTGCTGCACGAGATGCAGGGTGGAGAAGAGCTTAAGAGGGCGTTTCAAAAAAGCAGGCTGCACATCTTGCCTTCGGCCCGGGGCAAGAGGGTTGTAGAAAATTGAAGATTGAATACGAAGATACCTTTGTCAAGGTAGCAGGACTGATTGGTGGTCCTGACTACGTGAGAGTAGCCAGGGCCCTGCTGAACAACGAGAACGCCACCGACGAGGAGATAGCTTCGGCCACTGGTCTGAAGATCAAGACGGTCAGGAAGGCCCTGTACGACCTCTTCGGGAGGAGCCTGATCACGGGGGTGAGGGTGAGGGACCCCAAGAGAGGATGGTTCGTGTACAGATGGAAGGCGCAGAGGGACCAGACGGACGGCTTCATACAGACTCAGAGGAGGAAGGTTCTGAACAGGCTCAGGCAGAGGCTCGAATACGAGGACATGCACGAGTTCTACCATTGCGGCACCCCGACGTGTCTGACGAGAACATTCGAGGACGCCATGGAGAACTTCTTCAAGTGCCCGACCTGCGGCAAGGCCCTCAACCGCCTCGACAACGCAGAGTTGAAGGACGCCCTGCGCTGGAAAATCAAGCAGTTGGAAGAGGAACTGGCCAAGTGATCCCCTCCGAGGGGGAGGCCGAGGCAATCCACCGCAGGTACGGGTCCAATCCCATCATCATCGCGCACTGCAGGACAGTCGAGAAAGTCGCCGTGGCCCTGGCTGAGGAGTTCGAGAGGAGGGGGCACCGGGTAGACATCAGAGCAGTCGCCGCCGGGGCCCTCTTGCATGACCTCGGAAGGTCGAGGGAGCAGACCGTCAGGCACGGGCTGGAAGGTGCGGAGATGATAGCCAAGGAAGGGGTAGACGTGAAGGTCGTCGAGATCGTGAGGCGGCACGTCGGCGCGGGGCTGGCACCCGAGGAGGCGAAGAGACTCGGGCTCCCTGATTTCGACTACATTCCGAAGACCCTTGAGGAGAGGATAGTCTGCTTCGCGGACAAGATGGTGGACAGGGACAAGGTGAGGCCTTTCGAAGAGGAGGTCCGCAGGTTCAAGATCAAGGCGCACGACGTTGGGAGACTCCTCGCCCTGAAGAATGGGTTGGCGGAGGAGCTCGGGGAAGACCCCGAGAAGGTCGTCTTCGAGAAGCTTAAAGCGTCTGGTTAGGCGGCGCGCTTCGTGGCTTCCTGCATCTGCAAAGTGTGCAAGCACAAGGACTACGAAAGCTGCTCGAAGTGCACATGCTGCAGGTACCAGAGGGCAGCGTGCATGCCCATTCACGTTTCTCAGTAGATTCCGAGGAAACCTTAAGGGCCCAGCGTTGCAGGGCACATTTCAGCGAGGTGGGGAAGCCAGACCTCCCCGTGGGGGGTAAGGATCATCCCGGCGGGCTCATAAGCGAAAGCCGAGAGACCCGCAGAGCGAAGGTTCAAAGGGAGAGAAATCTCCTGAAAGTCCTTCCCTCGCTACTTTTGATTTCGAAATTCTCAGGTTATGTGCGGGCCGTCGCTTACTTCAGCCTCGTCGGTCCACCCATTCAACGGTGGTCGAGTCTACGAACGGTGAAGCGCCTCCACCGGGGTCAGTCTGGATGCCCTCCAGGCGGGAAGGATTCCCCCCGCAGTGCCGACAGCCAAGGCCAGCAGCACGGCGATGGCGATGATTCCGGGCGTTATGGCAGGGGTGATTGAGAGGGTGGTGGCTGAGGTGGACGCGACCGCCCCCCCTCTCGCAAAGGCACCTCCGCCGAGGCCCGCGCCCCCCAGCCCCAGCGAGCCGCTCAGATACGAGATGACTAGGAATGAGAGGGCGGCTCCGGCCCCGGCCCCTATCGCTCCTCCAATCAGACCCGTCACAGCGGCTTCGGCGATGAATGCGAACATTATGTTCCGACTGCTTGCCCCCAGGGCCTTCAGGACGCCGATTTCGGTGGTCCTCTCCAAGACAGACGTTAGCATGGTGGTCATTATTCCGACGAATGCGACTAACACCGAGGTCCCCGCCACGGCCTCGAGGAGGGTGGAGGCCCCCTGGCTCACCGATTGTATCGTCGTCAGAAGGGAGGTGACGGCGGTCGACCTGATGCTCTGACCGAATTGAGAGGTGAGTTCGCTGCTGACCTGGCTCACGGTGCTAGCGCTTGTGGCCACCACTACTACTCCGCTGTAAGCTGACGTGTGCAGGAGCTCGTTGCCCGCTGACTGGCTGATGAATACCGAGTCGTCGGGATTGATGAGGAAACTCTGCCCGAAGGTGTTGAAGATTCCACGGATCACGAATGACCGCTCGGCCCCGCTGCTGGCGCCTCCCGAACCAAAGGCGGATCCGCCTCCTGCAAAGGAAATCAAGGAGGCAGTCCTGATTCCTGACACTGTCAGTATTTCGCTGACCGTGCTGTTTTCGGTCCCCGCGATATCTGGGTAGGCTATCGAGTGCCCCACTGCGACACCGACGGGGTCGCTGCTCGACGGGAGGGACCCATCCTCAAGGCTGAGAGAGGGGAGCACGTGGTTCAACTGCGTGAGGTCGAGAGCATAGACTACCACGCTGATAGTCCCTCCTCCTTCGCTGATCTGGCCGCTCGCCTGCTGATAGGGTACGGCGTAGGAC
>Ga0335079_10001386_pt1 | contig 27458 bp, 23 predicted proteins | sample Lox_Sample_33_FD_206719 | JGI IMG/M metagenome (GOLD analysis project Ga0335079, IMG submission 206719) | Soil microbial communities from Loxahatchee National Wildlife Refuge, Florida, United States - Lox_Sample_3.3 | ecosystem: Environmental > Terrestrial > Soil > Wetlands | place: USA...
GCCCGGCTCCTCGATTCTTGTAATCGAAGGGGGCTCAGGAAAGGCAAATCTTGGACGCAAGGACTTTGATATCAGCCAGTTCAGCGTTCAAGGAGAGAAAGCGCAATAAATCAAATCGCTTAATTAGGCTATTGCAAGGCCAATGATATTACTGGAGCATCCACGGTGTGCGCCGTCGTGGCACGAGCTCATTTTCAGGCGTTGCTGAGGCCCCATATAGGCCAAAAGGCCACCAATTCCAGTCGCCGGCAAGCTGCAATAGTGCGGGCCCAACAACCATCCGCACCACTGTAGAATCAATGAAAACCGCCACGGCGAGCGCAAAACCAAGCATTTGGACGACCAGAAAGCCTCCCACGGTGAATGCGGTGAAGACGGCAATCATAATTGCCGCGGCGCTCGTGATGAGCCCGGCCGTCCGCGCCAGGCCCTCGACGACCGCCGATCTCTCGGATAGACCGCGCCGCCGTTCTTCGAGGACTCGGGCCACCAGGAAGACCTCATAGTCCATGCTCAATCCGAAGACGATGGCAAACGAGAGAATCGGCACGATCGGGTACACGCTGCCGGTCCCTCCGTTGAGCCCAAAGAGTCTGCTACCGTGGCCTTCCTGAAAAACAACAACTAACGCACCGAATGAAGCGCCAACGGAGAGCAGATTGAGCAGGATTGCTTTGACAGCCGCAAACAAGGAACGTAACCCGATCAGGAGCGCCAGCAAGCTCCCCAACACGACGCCAAGGGCCACCTTCGGCAACCGCTCGTTTACTACCGAGTCATAATCCGCATCGAGCGCGGAAATGCCGCCGACGCGCAGAACTGCGCCGGGCACGCCGGTTATCGCCGCGACATCGGAGGAACGTATCTCTCGTACCCATTGTATCTGTCCGTTGGGCGGAAGAGTGGCGGTGGGCAGCAACTCAATCAACGTGGCTTGGCCATCGCTGCGGAGAAAACTCTCGCGGATTGCCTCGGGCACATCGTCGACAGCATCCGCAGTGTCAGACATTCCCGTGAGGGTCGGAAGAGATAAGACCTCTTCCGCTCTAGGATCGCTCTGGAAGCGTTTCGTCAAGCGACTGACAGCCAGCCAGCCAGCCGGCGAGAGCGGCCGAGATTGCGGCGGCAACTCCAGGACTACTCGGAGGGACTGCACAATACCCGACCGCCCCATGCCTTGCAGCGTGTGCAGTGCTCGCACCGACTCGGCTGCGGCCGGGAACGAGTCATGGTCAGGAATCCCGGGAGAGATTCTCCGTGCCTGGAATGCAAGGACCAGTAGCGGAACCCCGGCGACAAGCAACGCTGTCCACGGCCGGCGGGTTATGATGCTGCCCCACCTTACCCACCGCTCATTGGCCGCGCTTGGGCTGTGCCGCGTTTTGAATCGCATGCCTGGAAGGCGCACTCTGGCGGCATTGATGCGATGCCCTAGCAGACCAAGCACCCAAGGCAGAATGAACGTGCACAGGACGACACTCAAAACGGTTACCATCAGGCCGGCTATTCCGATGGAGCGCAGTTCGCTGATGGGCACAATCAGCAGCGCTGAGAATCCGATTGCAACCGTCGTGGCCGAGATTATCAGCGTCCGCCCCGCTTGTCCGGCAGCAATATCGGCGGCCTGGCCGGGATCATATCCCTCTGCCAGTGCTTCGCGAAACCTGCTCACCATCAGCAATGCATAGTCGATGCCCAAGCCAAGACCGAGCATCGTCGCTAGATTCTGCACCAGAATCGACAGGTGCAAATAATGCGCGAGCAGCGCAGCCGCGCCCATCGCCATCGAGATGGAGAGTACTCCAATTCCCAGCGGCAATAGCGCGGCCACAAGACTGCCGAAAGCCAGCAACAGCAGTAAAAGAGTTACCGGCATCGCTCGTTCCTCGGCATGTTTGACGTCATCTGCGCTGACCTTGCGAAGATCGAAGGTCAGTGGCGTTTCACCCGTAATCTCCAGATTGATATTGGGGTATTGCGACCTGAGCTGACTTTCCATCCAATCTGCTCTCGCCCTCAGTTTGGGGACTAACGCCTCGGCAGTTTCATCGCGCGGGTCCAACCCGACGATGAGCAAGGCCCCGCCATTGTTCCCAGTGAACAGAGGATCTGGCCAATCGAGACTCGAGACGGCACCCGACACTCCAGGCACACTGCGTATTGAACTGGTCAAGAAACCCAATGCATCTGCGCTTCTTGCGGAATCGGGATCGGGAATGCCGCTGATCACCAGAACCAGGCGATCGGCGTACGGAGAGTGGAAACGCTGCGCCAGTTCCACGTCCACTCTTTCGGATTCTCCGCCCTTGATGTGAACAGCTGTCTCCAGCCGACGTTCGACTTTGTAGGAAAAGGGCAGCAGCGCAAGCGCCATGACAAACCCGGACATCGCCAACCAGAATCGGCGGCGACCGGCATCACGGCCAGTCTTCAAGCCTGGCATTACCATCGAAGATCCACTTCGTTTCCTGGTCCGTTTGAGAGCAATGAAACGACCTCGGTAATCGGGTACATCCATAATATAGGATCAAACTGGATATTCACTGGGGTTTCCAGTTTGCCCGTGACTCAGAAAGAATTCCTGACCGCGGATACGGGAGTCTGACCGTACTTGGGTCCAGGACGCCGCCCTCCCACGGCGGAAGCCCGGGTTCGCATCCCGGTATCCCTACCAACCATTCCGACGCAGTTCTCACACGACTATTGAGACTCTAAACTCCATCCGCATCGCGGCAGGGCTTGCCGTTCATGGCTTCCCATCCCTCGTGCAGGATGAATGGTATCAGCGCCAACGCGGCAACGGGGTCCGCCCACTTCACGCCCCAAACCGCATTGGCGGTCAGACCGGCGAGAGCGATCAAGGCCAGATAGCCGCAAACCGCAGACTCAGCGGCGTCAGCTCTTAGCGCTGCGCTTCCGGTGGCCGCCGACAATTCCCTCTTCTGCCCGGCGAGCCATGGCATGACCACCGCCGCAAGGATGAGCAGCGCCATTCCCACGAGGCTCGGCCTTGGCTCGACGAGGCCAGCCAAGGCTAGGGCAGAGGACACAGCGACAACTGCCGCGAGGACAAAAAGCAGCACTCCTGCGCTCCTCGCTGCGCGCTCGTCGGCATGGGCTTCATGGGGAATGAGTTCAACCGCGCTATCGCCACCGAAGCTGAGTAAAGCTGGACTGCTGGCTGCCCAAGCCGCACCCAGTGACACCACTGCCTCCGCGCTCATCCAGATCAGGGTGAGAGCCTGAATCCGGATCACGCGGTGCAGAATCTCTGGGGCAATCGTGTTCGGCAGAGCGTCCACTGGTGGATTATGCGTCCTTGTTGGCACGAATTGCCAGAGTCCCGGCACTTCCGCCAAGCGGGTCTTTAGGAACAGCACCTGGCGAACGCCCCAATACACTTTTCCCGGTGCCCTGCTTCCATGGCGGTCAATGGCCGGACACTTTTAGCAATGCCTGGCCCCGGCGATCTCCCGACAAGAGAGTGAAACCCTGGCCGTCACAGCATGCGGGTAATCCAGCCACGTCCTTTGCAGGCACGTAATCCCGAAGAACGTGACCGTCCTCTGCGTCGATAACTCTAATGACCAAATCGCCCGGGAAATCTCTGCCCCTCGTCACAGACTTGGGAAGCAGACCTCATTAGATTGGAACTCGCCCCTTACAACGCGAGCACGCGTCTCCCTTGCCGTTGAGGGTGAAGGGGACAAATTCACGATGAGGTATCTCCCATGAAACGCAAAGCGCCGCTCCTTCTTGGCCTTTTGCTTGCCTTGATCGGTCTGCCTCTCAGCCTGGCCGCGCAAGGATTGAAGCCGGTGAAGCTTCCACCGCCGCAAACCGCCGGCGGCCGCCCGCTGATGCAAGTTCTCAACGAGCGGAAATCGGCGCGCGAGTTCGGCCCGGGCACGCTTTCACCGCAGGCGCTCTCCAATCTCCTTTGGGCGGCCTTCGGAATCAACCGGCCGGACGGGCGCCGCACCGCTCCTTCCGCCATGAACTGGCAGGAAGTGGACATCTATGTGGCGACTGCCGAGGGTGTGTACGTGTATGACGCCAAGGCCAACGCGCTGAACCCGGTCGTCTCTGGCGATTTTCGCGCCGCCACCGGCACGCAATCCTTCGTGAAAGACGCCGCCATAAACCTGGTCTATGTCGCGGATTTCTCAAGGGCCGGTGCCCAGGCTAACCCCGACGCCGAAATGTATGCAGCTGCCGACGTCGGCTTCATCGCGGAAAATGTCTATCTCTATTGCGCTTCTGAAGGACTCGCCACCGTGGTTCGCGCCAGCATCGACAAGCCGGCTCTGGCCAAAACTCTGAACCTGCAACGCAACCAGAAGGTTATTCTGGCGCAGTCGGTAGGTTATCCGAAGAAATAAGCAACCCCGCACACTACCAACGTTTTGATGTTGAGCGGGCAAACGTGTGGCCGCCGGACGGCCGGTGACGGCTATGCGCCAAGCTTCTTCAAGCACTTGTCGCAATCGGCCTGCATCTTCTTGACGCGGGCTTCCAGGTCCTTGTCAGGCTTGGCGGCGAGCAACTTGGTGGCCACGTCCAGATTGCCGCGTACGACCTGGTTCACGATGCGGAACTTATCAGCGTCATTGTTCCAGCGCGTATCAAACATGGCGCCAATGTGCAGAAACTCGTCGCTGAGCACGACGATGTAAACGCGGGGGTCAACATCCACCTTGCCGGCGGCAAAGATTTCGCGCCCTTTGTTGAGATCCTGTCCGGCCCCGGCAAAGCCAGCAAGGACGTGCGCGAGGCAGTTGCGGTCCAACTGGAGTTCCGCGTTCACGCGCTCGTTATCGGAGACGAAGTCCCCGTTCTTGATTTTTGCCAGTGCCGGATCGTCGCCCCCCGTGAAGCCGGGAAACGCGACCTCGATGGGCGTAGCGGTCGAACCTAGCTTGGCGCGCTGATCCAGCACGGATTGCATCGCATCCATCAAGAACGCGCGGGCGGTATTGCTGTAGTCGGAACGCATTTTGTAGAAGCCTGTGGTGTTTGCATGGGCCAGCGGCTGCTTTGCACCGTTGTAATACGCTTCCGCCATCTGCTCGTTTGCGTTTGCCAGAGCAGTGACCAGGGCCACGCGCAGCACCAAAGCCTGCTGGCGCAGAGCCTCGTCATTCGTCGACTTGATGGCGCTGTTGAGGTTGTCCAGGGCAGCCTTGAAATCCGAGGATTTCAGGTTGTTTTTTGCGTCGCCGAACTGCCTTTCACCGAGCGTCGTCGGCGGCGTACTGGAACATGCGGCGAGAAATACACAAAGAACGAGTAGGACGAACATCCTGGGAGGGCGCTGCGTCATGTTGGTTACTCCTGTCTGAGGGAAGAAGAGGACCGCAGGTTGGAGCGCACCTGAGCGCGATACTATGTCCGCGGCGGGGAGGGCGTCAATGAGGGGAGTCACAGCCCGTTCGGCTGCCCCGTCGCATCAATCAATCCCATCCGCCTGGATTGTGGCCGCGGTCGCCTCCTGCCACGGTGGCAATACCTTGATCAGCACATACAGGATGACAAGGGGAAGAATCATTAGCACGATCGCCGGCACCAACCCTTCGCGTGTGATGAAGTTCAACTTATAAGTCGTGTATCCCAGGAAGCTCTTCGAGAACAGCTGGCCCCCGATCACGACATTCCAGCGCATCGCAAAGATACCGATCATCGTCAAGATTGCAGAAAGAGCATAGATCCGCTTGCGAGCCGCCACGGAGAGCTTTATCAGCTGGGTGATCGCCAGCAACGCCAGCGGAGTCACCGTCCCCAGAAGAATCTGCATAACGATCTGGGAAAGGAACAACCGCGTGTGCACCATGAAGTCCAGGCTCCGGAACGATTCGTCAGCCTCGTAGATGCGGTGAATCAGGTCCAACATCTCCAGCGTGAAATCGATAACAAACGTATAGAACAGGTATTTCGCGATCGTGTCCAGGCAGCGCATATCGATCGCGACTCTCCGGATCACCGAGGTCAGCATGTACATCAGCAGGACCAGTGCGATTCCACTGACCATCGCCGAAAACAGGAATACCACTGGCATCAGCGGCGTGGACCACCACGGATTCGCTTTCACCGATCCGAAGATGAATCCGACGTATCCGTGCAGCAGGAACGCCGAAGGTATGCCGATCAAAGTGACGATCCAGCCTACACGATCGTCCACACGCAGCGCTCCCTCGCTGATGTCGTCGGAGCCCAGCGTCAAGAGGCGATAAAACAGCCGCTTAAGCCCGGTGGAGCTCTCAGCCATCACGACGATGTCCCGCCGGTAGTCCAGCCAGATTTCCAACAAGAGCACGGCCATCAGGTACCAGAGGTATACGAAGCCAAACATGGCCATTGCCGACGCCCGATGCGGCGTCAGGTACATCTCGAGGGACCGCTCCGGATGGCCCAGGTGCAGCTGCAGAGGCAGCGGTGCCACGATCAGAAAAGCCAGGGCGGTCAGCAGGGCCAGACGATAGGTGGGCCTTACCTCTTCCACGCGAAACACGCGCTCCAGAGACGCCAGGATGAACGCCCCCGCAACTAAGCCCGTGAGGAACGGGTACAGCACGATCAGGACGCTCCACTGGAGCTCGATCTCGTTCGGGTACATGAATCCTTCCATCTGTCTCGTCTCCTTAGCGGACCGACCCGTCCAGGCCGTTGTAGAACATTTTCGAACCCGTCGCCAGGTGTGGCTTCAGTACCTGGACCGTATGGTTCTTCAGAAACGCATGGATCGGGTCGTTGGGGTCTTTCAGGTCGGCCAATTGCCGTGCGCCAGTTGGACACGATTCGCAACATGCGGTGGTCAGGCCCTTGGTAATGCGGTGATAACAGAGCGTACACTTTTCCGCCGTGTGCTTCTCGGGATGGAAGAACCGGCAGCCGTACGGGCACGCCTGGATGCAGTACCGGCAGCCCAGGCAATAATTCTGGTCGATCAGCACGACTCCATCGGGCGTATGAAACGTGGCGCCGACCGGGCACACCTGTGTGCAAGGCGAATCCGCGCAGTGATTACAGAGCTTCGGCACAAAGAAATTCTTCCCGCCTTTCACGCCGCCCGGCGGGTACCCGTCCTTTCCCCCATTCGGCGAGTCCACTGCCGGGCTCTCGATGTGCCAGTCTTCGACGTGATAGCGCTCCACCCAGGTCCGGAAGTAGCCGTCGGGAACGTCGTTTTCCATCGCGCAGGCGCGCACGCAACTCCCGCACCCGATGCACTTGGTGATGTCCAGCAACATTCCCCACCAGTGCCCGGTCATCTTGTAATTCGGCGCGTCCTCGGGCGTGCCGGCCACCAGGTAATCCCACGCGACCGCCGCGGCGGGCAGGAGCATAAGCACTTGACGCCGATTCAGATTCACTTTTTGCCTCCTGCATCGAAGCCCGGGCTGTGCGGTTTATGGCAGATATTGCACTCCTGGCCGTCCGCGTGCGTTTTCGCATCGACCTGAGGGAAACCGCTAGGCTTGGCGATGTTCTCGGAGTGGCAGCGCACGCACAGCTTCGCCACTTCCGGTTTGGCCGGCTTGAAGGACGCTGGGTCGTCCGCATGTTTGGCCAAAGGCCCGTGGCAGGATTCGCAATTCACGTGCGCATGCACGCCTTTGGACTTGACCTCCAGCACATCGGGATGGCAACCCTCGCACGTCTCGTGCCCTGCAAATGCGATGGGCCTCGACGTGATTTCTCTCAGGGCATCCCCTCGAAAAGGGCCGTATTGCCCAAAACTCTTGGGGATCACAGCCGCCCGAAGCGCCACAAACGCCACGGCGCCGAGCACAAAGACACCTGCAAGCCGAATCAGGTGCACAGAATCCTTAAACTGACTCATTGAGACCCTCGACTATTTGGTAGCACCACGAAGTGAGACCCTTCCAAGAGCGACAAGGAATGTATCGGACGTACGCCATTGAACCGCATAGCTCACGCTGCGCGTATGACGAACGACACACCAAAAAGTGACGTTAGTCACAATGACGGTTTCCCTTAGGACACCGTCCTTTCGCAGAGAACCCAGGTGGGAGAATGCATCTGCCGTGACTACCGGCACTGCCTGCGGAGCGCCCTCCATGGTTCATGGTCGTAGCGGCCCTGGCCGATCCACAAGCCGCAGAGCCACGGAGGAAAACGTGAGAGTTCTATTAGTGGGACCGGATTTTGAAGAGAACTTGTCCATCCGATACCTCTCTGCGTCTCTTCTGCGTGCTGGACACGACGCGGAGCTGGCGACGTTCAATTCGATGGTCGATACGGACGCTGTCGCAAATGCCGCCAAAGAGACGGGGATTGTCGGACTGTCGATGTGTTTTCAGGCCAGGGCCAAGGAGTTTCTTCACCTCGCGCGGCAGATTAAGTCGCACGATCCCCGAAAGCTCATTGTGGCGGGCGGCCACTATGCATCCTGCGCTGCCGGACCGCTCTTGACGAACCATCCGGAAATCGACCTCATTGCGATTCACGAGGGAGAAAGGACCATGGTGGAGATCGCCAACGCCATACCGCATCTGGAAGAACTGCTTCCGGAGATCCCCGGTCTCGCGTACAGAAACCGCGCGGGACAATTTCTATTCACGCGGCCGCGGCCGATGTTGGACGATCTGGATGCCCTGCCATTTCCGGACCGGCGCGGAGCGATTCATTTGATTGCCGGTATCCCCACGAGCTTCCTGATGGGGAGCCGCGGTTGCTACGGCAATTGCGCGTATTGCTGTATCACTACTCTGCATGAGCTGGCGCCTGGGAAGAGGTTCCGCCAGCGGGATGTCGGGAATATCGCGGATGAAATGGCGGTGCTCTATCACGAACAGGGAACGCGCCAGTTCGTATTTCATGACGATAACTTCTTCGTGCCGTCGGCGGCGATGAATCATGCGCGATTGACCGCGTTCGAGAAGGCACTCAAAAGCCGGGGCATCGAACGCATCGCTCTGGTGATCAAGTGCCGCCCGGCCGACGCTAATCTTGAACTGCTCCGTCGTCTGAAAGGATTGGGTCTTGTACGTGTCTTTCTCGGTGTCGAGTCCGCCACGGAGCGCGGGCTCTCCGCACTGCGGCGGCCTCAGAGCGTGAAAGAATCCGTGCACGCGCTCGAGACGTGCGCCGAACTGAACATCTCCGCGCAATTCACGCTGATGACATTCCACCCGGATGCCACGCTTGACACTTTGCGTTCCGACGCGCGGTTCATGCGCCGTTTCTCTGGCAACCCGCTGAACTTCTGCCGCGCCGAAATTTATGCCGGCACTCCACTGGAAAGAACAATGATCCGGCTCGGCCGCGCGCGGGGAGATTATCTTGCCAGAGTCTACAGCTTGTCCGATCCCATAGCCGATCTCACCTGCAATCGTTCGCTGGATCTGTTCGAGGCTCGATGCTGGAGTGGCGGCAGTTTGATGCAAAACGCCATCGGACTTGATCACACGGCCGCCGTGGCGAAACGCTTCTTCCCTGGGCCACGGCAAGAGGCGGTCTGCGAGCGCGCCGCTGCGTGGTTGCGGGCCGTGAACCTGGACACGATCGACTTGCTCGAGGAGGTCATCGAGCTTAGCGCCTCCCCTGCAGGTGCCAAGAACGCGGGGCTTCTGCGCGCCCTGCTCTCCATTAGAGAGCGTGAAGCCGCTGCTCGCCAGCGATTCCTGTTGGACGGATCGAACTTGCGGGCGGATCTGGAGGCATTGCGCTTCCCAAATCCGACGAAGCAGTTCATCGCGCTACCGGGAACACGCCTCCGCTTGGCCAGGCAAGTCGCCGCGGCCGTGCTCGCTATCGGAATACCAGCCACGGCAGGGTGCCACCAGGCGGCAGGTCCGGAGGTCCCAACTCCACCCCAGGTTACCCCAGGCGGCCAAGAGAATCTCTTGTGCTCGTTGGCGGGCACGGTCACCGACTCCTCGGGAGCGGCGGTTGCGAAGGCGACCATTACCGTCACGAACGTCGACACTGCGATCGCCCGCACGTTGGCCACCGACGAAGCAGGCAAATACGCGGCCAGCGATCTCCCGGCCGGCCGGTACACTGTCAAGGTCCAAGTTCCCGGTTTCAAGGCCATGGAGAAAACGGGAATCGTGCTGCACGCGGGCGATCACGAAAGCGCCGATCTCGTTTTGACGGTAAACAGCTGGCCGGGCTGCTGCGAGTACGCTGCGGTGCCCCTGAAAGTGGTAGGAGAAGACCTGGCCACAAAGAAAAAGCCTTTTGACTACTACGTGGGCCAGGCCAAGGACCACAACACCTTTCAGGGAATTGCCACGTTGGTCTATGGCAATTCCAAAATGTGGGTGCAAATCTTCGAAGCCAACCGGAATGTCATCCCCCAACCCGGTTTTATCCCCGATGGCACGATGATCGTGATCCCCAAGCGTAAGCGCGGCATCCCCAAGCTGCAGTCCAGGGTCTTGCCGGCCTATCCGCCTTCAGCCAGGCACGAGCACGTCTGGGGCGACGTCGTGCTTGATGTCACGCTCAAGGATGATGGCACGGTGGAGAAGGTCGACGTCATCGACGGCCCGGCGCCCTTAGTGGAAGTGACGGTAAGTGCGGTCAAGCAGTGGCGCTACGCGTCCCCCAGCGCAAAGAACAACCGAACGGAATTCGTCCTGGCGGTGTCTTTTAGCAAAGGTGGCAAGGTTTACTAGGCGCGCTCTTCGGCGCTTTCTCTCAGGTAGTCGACCAGCCTTGTGACTCCTCCCTGGAAATCCTCGGAATCGACGATCAGGCTCACGACGAAGTTTCCGTCCGAAGAGAAATCGTAGAAATGGCCGGGATGTACGAGCGCGTGCGCCTTCCTCAAAATCTCAATTGCCATGTCCTCGTCAGGCTGGTCGCCGCGCACTCCCAGTACTGCATACCATCCACCCTCTGCGTCGAGAACCTCACTGTCACTCCTCCCGCAGGCTGGCGACCTCAAGAATGCCCAGTTCTTCTTCACCCTCTCCAACACCTGCGGCTGAATCGTTTTTCTTTGCTCAAGTAGCACAGGGAATGCCCACTGGGTGGCGGCGTTCAAGCTCAAATACGTGTCCGCAATGACTTCGAGCCGGTCCAACGCGGCTCTCTTCTCCGGATCCGGCCCTGTCGTTGCCACCCAAGCTACCTTCATCTGCGGAAGCGCCGCGATCTTCGAGAGCCCGCTCAACGTGAACGTCAGGACTTCCTTGTTGGCAACGAAACTCCTCCGCGCTCGACCGGAAAACGCGTAATCCAGAAAGACCTCGTCGACAATCAATGCGAGATGGCGTTCGCGGCACAAATCATTCAGCCGCCATAGCTCTTCCGGTTGAACGTAGGAGCCGGTCGGATTGTTCGGATGGACCAGCAGGATCGCCCTCGTGCGCGGCGTCAGCGCGCGGATTAACGAATGGAAATCCACGAACCATCCGTGCGCGTATTCCAAAGAGTAGGGAATTAGAGTCACATCCTGAAGATCCCCCAGAAAATCAAACAGCGGGTAGCTTGGCTTGGGCACGAGAATCTCGTCGTGCGGATTGCAGAGCAGCCGGAACACATAGGAATACGCCTCGCTTGTGCTCGTCGTCAGGAGCACCGCGTCCGGATCGACGGTGACACTATGATCCTCCCAGTAGTACCGCACCACTTCTTCCCTCGCCGCGAGGAGCCCCTTTGCCTCGGGTTCGTAGGTCAGGGATTTGGGATTTTGGAAGGCCCCGAGAATCGCATCCAGGTCGTAGCGAAATCCGCACTGCGTCGGGTTCGAGACGGTTAGATCAATGAACCGATCGCCGGCGGCGCGCATCTCCTCGACCACCTGGGTGTATTTGTTCGTGGAGAGTTTCCAGTTGGTACGCTGAGAGAACATGCCGGAAAGGGGACGATAACACACACCGCGCCGTTCCCCAATTCCGGGCACCGCGCCATTCCCGTCCTCGAACTCTCCCCGCCACGGGGGTGCATGGCCGACACTGTCCTTCCCATCTCCCAATTGACGACCCTGGGAGGATGGGTGCCCAAAGCAAGGTGCCTGCGGAGAATCACCCAGGAGGGTCAAAAATCACAGCGCAGAGTGCGTCCAATCACACAACCGCCGCCCGGCCAACCCTCTGAGCGCCAATAACTATTTATTTATAAATAGCATAGAGTCAAACCACCGCACCCTGAATTGGCATTCCAAGTGCCGATGCACACTAGGGGGAGCACTAACCAGATTCCCTTTGACCCTCAGGCTGCCTGTTCGACAGGAGATTTCTCTGTGACTGAGACCTTGCACGCAACTCCCGTGAAGACCGGCGAAAAGACGATTGATGCCGAACATGATTTGCAGATGCAGTTGCTCGAATCGCTGTCAGAAGCCGTCAAGAAGGGCGGCGATTTCTCGCCCACGAAGTACATTCTCGAACAATTCATCGAGTTTTCCGATATGCATTTCCTCTCCGAACAACTCGTCATGCGTTTGCACAACTATCCCCAGTACGAGCATCACCTGGAGGAACACACCCGTTTGATGCGAAGAGTCCGTGAAATCCGCGAAAAGATTTTTCGTGGCGACCGGGAACCCAGCCTGCAGCTCATCCAGGAATTGCGCAATTGGTTGCTCGACCACATCGCCACAGACGATGTGGCTTTCGGAGAGTTCCTTCGGGAAAAGGAAGGCCACAAGGCATGACTGGATCGCGGCGGATCGCCATTCTCGGCGTCGGCGATGTATTCATGCGCGACGAAGGTGTCGGTCCGCACGTGCTAAGAGTTTTGCAATCCCATTGTGATTTTCCCAGCCATGTTGTACTCCACAACGTGGGAAAGCCCGGACCCGAACTCGCCCTGTTCCTTGCCCACTACGATGCCGTCATTCTGGTGCATGCCGTAAGCGAGGCGGGACAGCCTGGCGACGTCCGTGTTTATCGCAAGCGCCAATTGCTCGGTGTTGAGAGTCCGTTTCGCGCCACTCCCTACGACCCCGCCGTGCTGAACGCTCTTCGCTCTGCCGAAACCGCCGGCCAGTGCCCTCGCGAAGTGCTTCTTGTGAGCGTAGTTCCAGAATCCGCGCAGGGGGGCTATGGCCTGACGGCTTGCGTGAGATCCGCCATCGCCGCAGCAGTCTCTGCCGTGCTGGCCGAACTCTATCGCTTGGGAGCGCGCGTTGGCGCGCGCCCGGAAGTCTCCGAGCCTTCCTTGTGGGAAGAGCAAAAAGTACCCACAGAGTCTGCCTTTTGAAGGAGAGCTGACATGTGTCTGGCGATCCCGGGCAAAGTGACGCAGATTGAATCAAGGGACGGCGTGCGCATTGGCCGGATTCGGTTTGGCGGTATCATGCGACAGGCCTGCCTCGATTTCGTCCCCGAAGCGAAGGAAGGGGACTACGTCATGGTTCACGTCGGCTTTGCCATCAGCGTGGTCGATCAGGAAGAAGCCGAGCGCACCTACGCCCTTCTTGAAACTATGGGTGTCCTCGGGAATGAACTTGGCCCGGACGCGGCGCCTCCGGCGGAATCATGAAGTATCTGGATGAGTACCGCGACGCTCGCATCGCGCGCGCTTTGGCCGCGGAAATCCGGCGGCGCTCTTCGCGCCCCTGGGTGCTCATGGAAATCTGCGGAGGGCAGACTCACACGCTGATGCGCTATGGCATTGACGACCTGCTCGGCGACAGCGTTCAACTTGTTCATGGTCCCGGTTGCCCGGTCTGCGTCACTCCTCTCGAAACCATCGACCGCGCGATTGCGCTCGCCCGGCATCCCGAAGTGACTCTCGTCTCCTACGGCGACATGCTCCGCGTCCCCGGTTCGGAAACAGACCTCTTTCACGTCAAGGCAGAAGGCGGCGACGTCCGTATCGTCTATTCCCCAACGGACGCGGTTCAACTCGCGCGTTCCCAGCCGGAGCGCAAGGTCGTGTTCTTCGCTATCGGCTTCGAAACCACCGCGCCTGCGCACGCAATGGCGGTCCTGCAAGCGGCGCGCCTCGGCTTGAAGAACTTCAGCCTCCTGGTCTCTCATGTTCTCGTGCCGCCTGCCATCCGCACACTCCTGAGTTCTCCCAGGAATCGCGTGCAGGGCTTCATTGCTCCCGGGCACGTCTGCACCGTTGTCGGCTGCCGCGATTACGAAGACCTCGTCCGCGAATTCCGCGTGCCCATCGTTGTCGGCGGCTTCGAGCCGGTCGATCTCCTGGAGGCAATCCGCATGCTCGTCGTCCAGCTCGAAGAGAGCCGCGCCGAGGTTGAAAATCAGTACGTGCGCTCCGTGCAGTACGAAGGAAATCGCCCCGCTCAGGAAGCAATTGCGCGGGTCTTTGAAGTTTCAGACCGCAAGTGGCGTGGCATCGGTTCCATTCCCGTGAGCGGCCTGCAGCTCAAGGAGGAATTCCTCGCCTTCGACGCCGAACGAATCTTTGAGCTGGCCGATATCCGCGCCGACGAGCCGCCAGAGTGCGTCAGCGCGGAAGTCCTCCTCGGCCACAAAAAGCCCACCGATTGCACGGCCTTCGGAACGCGTTGCACTCCGGAAAAGCCGCTCGGGGCGCCCATGGTTTCCTCGGAAGGTGCGTGTGCCGCCTACTACCAATACCGCCGCCACCTCGTTACACTCTGACATCGTGAGCAAAGACGAGCCCAAAGATGTGACCGCGTTTTCCTGCCCGGTCCCTTTGCCTGCCCACGAGCGGATACTCCTGGGTCACGGTAGCGGTGGTAAATTAAGTGCGGATCTTCTGAAAGATGTGTTTCTCCCCGCGCTTGGAAACTCCGTTTTGAATCGCCTGGATGATCAGGCCATCGTCTCGCTGGACGGCGCCCGTCTTGCCATCACGACGGACTCCTTCGTCGTCAAGCCGCTCTTTTTCCGCGGCGGCGACATCGGCTCGCTTGCGGTCCACGGAACTATCAACGATCTCGCCATGGGCGGCGCCGAACCGCTCTGGCTCAGCGCCGCGTTCATCCTCGAGGAAGGCCTGCCCTTCGACACTCTGCGCCGCGTGGTTGCTTCCATGCACCAGGCCTCTGTCAGCGCCGGCGTCCCCATCGTCACCGGCGACACCAAGGTCGTCGAGAAGGGGAGCGCCGACGGCCTTTTCATTAACACCACCGGCGTCGGCCGCGTGCGCGACAATCTTTCGCTTTCGGCGAATCAGGCTCGTCCGGGAGACGCGATTCTCGTCAGCGGCTACCTCGGCGACCACGGCATCGCCATTCTCGCTGAGCGCGAGGGCCTGCAATTCGAAACCGGGGTGCAGAGCGATTCCGCCGCGCTACACTCACTCGTCGCATGCCTCCTCGATGCCACCCAGGAAGTACGCTGCCTGCGCGACCCCACCCGCGGCGGTCTGTCCAGCACCCTGAACGAGATCGCCGCCTGCTCCCAAACTGGGATGGAACTCGACGAAACCTCCATTCCTGTGCGCGAAGAAGTGCGCGGCGCGTGCGAAATGCTGGGCCTGGATCCGTTGTACGTCGCCAACGAAGGCAAGCTGGTAGCTATCGTCGCGCTGTCGGCTGCGCAAACCGCGTTGCGCGCCCTGCAGCGCCATCCACTCGGAAAAGATGCCGCTGTCATCGGTCGCGTTACCCAGGAGCACCCACGTCTGGTGGTCATGCGCACGCCTCTCGGCACCACGCGCATCGTGGACATGCTCGCCGGCGATCAGTTGCCACGGATTTGCTGAGGAACCACTTTGCACGAAATAGGGATTGCCTCTTCGATTCTCGAATGTGTGGAAGCGGAAGCGCGCCGTCATCCGGGCGCACAGATTACGGCCGTGGGCGTGCGCATCGGGGAACTCTCGAACGTAGACAAGGACGCGCTCGACTTTGCCTTCGACGCCCTGACCCGAGACACGCCGCGCCAGAATCTCAAGCTCGTCGTCGATTGGTGTCCGCGCCGCCAGAAGTGCCTCGACTGCACCGAAGAGTTCAATGTGGAAGAACTGGAGCTGTCCTGCCCCAAATGCGGTTCGGAGCGCTCCGCTTGCATCGGGGGCACCGAACTTGACATTGCCTATCTGGAATTGGAGGAGTCATGCGCGAAGCCGTAGAGAAAAAGGTCCTCAGCGAAAATGATCGCCTTGCCGCGGAACTCCGCCTGCGCCATCGCGAGCAGGACATTCTCTGCGTGAATCTCATCAGTTCCCCTGGCTCCGGGAAAACCGCGCTGCTTGAAAGGACCCTCGCCTCTTTTGCGCCTAGCCGGCCCGTTGCCGTGCTCACCGGTGACATTCAGACCGATAACGACGCCCGGCGCCTCGCGCGCTTCGGCTTTCCCGTGCGCCAGATCGTCACGGGCGGCACCTGCCACCTCGATGCCCGCATGATCGATCGCCATCTCAACGAGCTTGGTTTCCGCGGTCCAGGCCTTCTGCTCATCGAAAATGTCGGCAATCTCGTTTGCCCGTCCAGCTACGATCTCGGCGAAGCCGCTAAAATCGTTCTCCTCAGCGTTACGGAAGGGGAAGACAAGCCCCTCAAGTATCCCGGCATTTTTCATCGCGCCTCGCTGATGATTCTCACGAAGACGGACCTGCTGGCTCACGTCGAGTTCAATCCCGACCTGGCTTTCGAGAATGCCCGCAAGGTCCATCCGGAGATCGAATCAATAGCCCTTTCCTCTCGCACCGGCGACGGTTTCGATCACTGGCTGCACTGGCTGAATGCCCTTCAGCAAAAAGTCCAGGAAACCGCCCCGGCTATCAATTCCTGAAGACTCTGCGATAATTCTTTCATGGCAGAATCGCCCGGCTCCGTCGTGGTGCGCAAAGCCATTGACGTCACCGGCATCGTGCAGGGCGTCGGCTTTCGCCCGTTCGTCTATCGCCTCGCCCAGGAGTGCCATCTCACTGGATTCATCGCCAATACCCCCGCCGGAGTGACCATCGAAGTGCAAGGCGAAGGCGATCGCGTCGACCGTTTTCTCGACCGCCTTCAAAATGAAGCCCCGCCGCTCGCGAAGATCACGTCCCTGGCCGCCCGCGATACCGAGCTCCAGAGCGATTCCGCCTTCCAGATTCTCTCCAGCCGTTTCGATTCGTTTCCGAAAGCGCTCATCTCCCCCGATGTCGCCGTGTGTGGCGACTGCCTCCGCGAAATGATGAATCCGCGCGACCGTCGGTTCCGCTACCCGTTCATCAACTGCACCAACTGCGGCCCCCGTTTCACCATCATCCGCGACATTCCCTATGATCGCGCCCGCACCTCGATGGTTTCTTTCACCATGTGCAACGCGTGCCAGCAAGAATACGACGACCCCACGAATCGCCGTTTCCATGCGCAGGCCAACGCCTGCTGGGATTGTGGCCCGCAATTGCAGCTGTGGTCCGCCGGCGGTTCCCGCGTCGATCTCGCCGAACCCATCCGCGAAGCCGCCAAGCTTCTCGAGAGGGATGCCATCGTAGCCGTCAAGGGCCTTGGCGGGTTTCACCTTGCCTGCAACGCGCGGTCGGAGGCCGCCGTCAATCTACTTCGTGACCGAAAGCGCCGCGTCGAAAAGCCCTTCGCGGTGATGATGCGCCGGGTCGAAGATATCGAGCATTTCTGCGTTGCCGACGAGGCTGCCCGCAATCTCCTGATCTCCTTTGAGCGCCCCATCGTGCTGCTCCCCCGTCAGCCAAACTCTCCCCTCGCCTCCGGCGTCGCCCCGCACAATCGCTTTCTCGGCGTTTTCCTGCCGTACACGCCGCTGCATCATCTCCTCTTCGCCAGCGGTAAGTTCGAAGCGCTGGTGATGACCAGCGCCAACCTGAGCGAGGAGCCGATCGCGATTGACAATGACGAGGCCGCGCGGCGCCTCCGCGGGGTTGCCGACGCCTTTCTCGTGCACGACCGCGAAATTCTGCGCCGCTGCGACGATTCTGTCGTCCGCATCGCCGCTGGCCGCACGCAGCAACTCCGCCGCTCTCGCGGCTTTGTTCCCGTACCGGTCCCGATCGAGCGCGAAGGGGAACCCATCCTCGCCGTCGGCGGCGAACTGAAGAACACCGTCTGCGTCATACGCGGCCGGGAGGCCTTCCTCAGTCAGCACGTCGGCGATCTCGAGAATCTCGAAAGCTACAAATTCTTCGAAGAGGCCGTTAGCCACTTCCAGCGCATCCTGGAAGTCCATCCCCAAATTCTGGCTTATGATTTGCATCCGGATTATTTCTCGACGAAATGGGCTCTCGCCCAAACAGGAATGCAGCGGGTCGGTGTGCAGCACCACCATGCGCATGTGGCCGCTTGTATGGCGGAAAACCATCTCGACGGAAGAGTCATTGGCATTGCCCTGGACGGCACCGGTTATGGCACGGACGGCGCCATCTGGGGCGGGGAAGTATTGATCGCCGATTACGCCGGCTTCCACCGCGCAGCGCATTTCGAGTATGTTCCGCTCCCGGGGGGCGCCGCGGCCATCCATGAGCCCTGGCGCATGGGTGTCAGCTACCTCAGCAAGCACTACGGTCAGAAACTCGCGGAACTCGAGTTGCCTTTTCTCCAAGCCATCGATCCGCGCAGGCTCCAGGTCGTCCAGCAGATGATCGACCGCGAGATTCACTCGCCGCGCACTTCAAGCTGCGGCCGGCTGTTCGATGCGGTCGCCGCCATTGCGGGAGTCCGATCTATCGTGAACTACGAAGCGCAGGCCGCGATTGAATTCGAAATGGCCGCCCACGATTCCACCGACGAAGGCGCCTACCCATTCGATCTCATTCTCGAAGGCTCGAATTGGCTTGTTGGTACGCGCTCCCTCTTCCAGTGGCTTCTCCGTGATATCCAGCGCAACGAAAGAGTCGGAGACATCAGTCGCCGCTTCCACACCGGCCTGGCAAACGTCTTCGTGGAGCTCGCCGTGACTATCCGCGAGCAGAGCAAACTGAGTCGGGTTTGCCTTAGCGGTGGCTGCTTCCAAAACTTGCTTTTGTTTCAGTTATTCCTCGACGGTCTGCGCGCAAAGTCGTTCGAGGTCTATTTTCACTCCGAAGTTCCCGCTGGCGATGGCGGCATTAGTCTGGGCCAGGCCCTCGTCGCCGCCCACACGCTTTCGTGCCCGGCTAGCAGATAGTAAGAGCCCTCCCTGCCTTTCGTCTAAGGGGTCGGAGCTTCGGTTCCGACGTCAAGACGTTGGCGGGATAGGGCTTCAGCCCCTCCAGAAATCTCTTCGCCTTGTACCAAAACCGAGTGTTATCTGGTGCCGTATTTGCGATTCGCTGTCATCCCCTTGCCCTCGGTCACCGTAATCGTCTGGCCCGTCGCCACATTGGCAAGCTTCTCCACCTGCCCACTTGGCCAATTGATCTCAATCGCATCCGCCCTGTCGTGCCTGGCTAATCCAAACGTCAGCACCAGCTCACTGGCTGACAAATAACTCGAACCGCTCCGCAGCATCTGCGTCTGTACATCCGCGCCCGCGCCGACTTTTACCACTGCTCCAATCCCATCGCGATTCGATTTCACACCCACGAGCTTGAGCCGCAAACTCTTCTGCAAAGCCGCTTCGCCCGCCGCTACATTCAAAAACAAATACGCTGATCCCCCATTCGTCGAAAGCAACAGATCCAACCGCCCATCGTTATTGACATCCCCATACGCCGCGCCGCGCCCAACCCGGGGTGTCCCGAATGCCGTCCCCAGGTTCTTGGTCACTTCCTGGAAATTCCCCTTGCCTAGGTTCCGGAAGAGATGCGGCGGCATCGCATACTTCACGTTCGGCTGCACCCGCTGTATATCACCGTCGATGTGCCCGTTCGCAATCAGAATATCCGGCCAGCCATCCAGGTCGTAATCGAAGAAGAAGCATCCGAATCCCAGCGTGAGGAGGGTATCCCGCCCGATCTCCGAGCGCGGCGCCTCGTCCACAAACAAGCCCTTCCCCTCGTTGTGATACAGCGAAATCATCTGGTTGGAAAAATTGGTGATCAGCAGGCTCGCGAAACCCGAACGGTCGTAATCTGCGGCATCCACGCCCATCCCGGCTCGGGCCACGCCGTCTTCACTGAATGCCACACCGGCCGGCACCGCCTTCTCCGTGAACGTCCCGTTCCTATTGTTACGATAGAGTTTGTTCGGCTGGGTGTCGTTCGAAAACAGCAAATCCGGCCAGCCGTCATTGTCGTAGTCCAACACGGCAACGCCCAATGTCTTGGACGTCGGATCTCCCAGCCCAGCCCCCTTCGTTGCATCCTCGAAAGTGCCGTCACCACGGTTGTGCCACAGACGCACCGCGATTCCTTTGTACGATTCAGGCGTGCAATAGGATTTGCTCTTGCCGTCCAGCGTGCAGTACAGATCTCCCTCGATCGACCACTGCACGTAATTCCCGACCACCAGGTCCAGCTTCCCATCCTTGTCGTAATCCACCCACGCCGCACTGGTGCTGAACTCCTTCGGTCCCAGCAAGCCCGCCTTTTGCGTCACATTTGTGAACGTCCCATTCCCGTTGTTGTGAAACAGCCGGCTCTGTCCCATCGCGGTCACGAACAGGTCGTCATAGCCGTCGTTGTCGTAATCGCCCACGGCCACGCCCATGCCGAACATCTCGACATCGAGTCCGGCCTGGTGCGTCACATCGGTGAATGTGCCGTCGTGATTGTTGTGATAGAGCTTTGGCGTGCTGTGCTTCGAAGCGCGGCCCGGCCAGTCCGTTCCATTCACCACAAAGATGTCCGGCCAGCCGTCCTTGTCGTAGTCGATCAACGCCACACCCGGCCCCATGGTCTCCGGCAGATATTTCTTTCCGAAGGCTCCATTGTTATGGACAAAATGAATCCCCGCCCTTGCGGTGATGTCTCGGAACGTGATGGAGGCATCCCCAGCCGTGCTCTTCGGCGCCTGCGGCAGAGCCGGAGCGGCGCAGGCCAATCCCAGCACCATCCAGATTGCTCTCTTCACGTTCGCTCCACCTGGATGTCTCGTCCGACGCCCAACGCGTCGGCCACCTTGTTGATGTAGTTGAACCACGCCGCAATCAAGGTGATCTGTAGAATGCCGCGGTCGTCGAAGCCCGCGGCCCTCAGCTTTCCGTGGTCCTCGGGGCTGCATTGCGTGGCGTCACGCGTCAGCTTTGCCACGTATTCCAGCATCACCTTATCCTGCCCGCTGATCGGCGCGGTGCGGAAATCCTTCCGCAGGGCGGCCACCATCTCGTCGTTCAAACTCACGCGGCGCAGAAACTCTGCGTGCGATTCGATTCAATAAAAGCACCGGTTCGTCACGGAGACCATCGTCGCGATCATTTCGTGCTGCTCGCGCCGCAGCGGCAAGTCCGGCGACATCATCGCGCCGAACGCGCTGAACGCGTGGTACATCACGTCTGGAAACAGACTGTGCGAGCCGACGATGCTGTTCTCAAACCCGCGGTCCACGATCGGCGCGGGCGTGGCGTACTCCGCCGGATACAGCTTGCGCTCCTCCATTACCATCTTGCGCAGGTACTCGTCGTCTTCTATCCGAACCGTCTTGATCCAGGTCATCTGTGCTTCCCTTTGTGTGAGTTCCGGAAAATTTGGGGAGTACCTACCGCCCCGCCCCCGTCACGTTCTGCTTGGGTGTTCGTGCCGCGGCCGTGCTGTTGGTACCGCCCTTTACCTTGCTTGCCGGGCCAAGAGGCACGCTCACGTGCTCGTGGATGGCTTGCCGCTCATTATTGTCTTCGGGATGGGCCAGCCGGTACGCGCCCGTCAACGCTTGCGCCGATTCGTCCGCCTTGAACCGTAGGTAGCGAATCTTGTGTTCGTTCGCCAGTTTCTCGTCACCCAATCCCGTATAGCACAGCATCAGGTTGTAGTTGGCCTGCAGGTCCTCCGGATCGATCTTCAACGTCTCCTGCAGTTCCTTCACTGCGTCCCCGTAACGCTTCTGCAGGAAGAGCACGCGCCCCAGTTCGTTGTGCACCACACGATCACGCGGATACTGTGCCAGCACCTGTCGCAGAACCTGCCCGGCCTCGTCATATTTCCCCTCTTCCTTCAGCACCCGCGCATAGAAGAAGTTCGCCCGCGCCAGGCCTGGCTCCAGGGCAAGAGCCTTTTCGAGCACTTCCCGCGCGCCCGTAGTGTCGCCTTCCTGGACCCGCACGCGCCCGACGTTCGTCCACCCGTCGAAATTCTGCGGGTCCATTCTGGTAATTTCACGGAACGCCTGCTCTGCTCCCTTCAAATCACCTTGCAAGAATAGCCCGATGCCGTAGTCGTTCCATCGCGTCCAGTCGTCCTTCGTCCATTCCGTCGTAGGCCCAGGGGCCGAAGCGGAACGCGGCAATACGCGCAGCGTTTTCGTATCCTCCGCCACGGTGATGATCGGCAAGTCCGGAATCGCTTTGTGTGTGCTCGAAACGTCGCTGAGGTCCCCGTTGAATGCCCACCTGCGATCGTCGTAGTGAGGATTGTGCTCGCCTTGGGCTTGCGACGTGTCCGGTACGCCGCCAAACGCAAACTGCGTATTCCACCACTGGAACTTCCTGTAGTTCAGCTTCGAGTGCAGCGTGATGCGCTCGCCGGCGTTTTCCGGTATGTGCATCCGGAAATGCACCGTATCCGCCGCCCCTGGAGGAATCAGGTGGACGTAGACCACTGCGCGGCTTGCCCACGCATTTCGCTTGTTGATGGAATTGCCGTGCGCATCGATTTGCAGTGACTTGTAAAAGTGCGCGCCCGGCTCGACTGGCCCTTTTCCATCGTCTTCGACCTTGCCGCTCCAGAAGAACGTCTGCCCCTTATCGTCCGTGGCCTTCAGTTCCAGCCACACGTCGAACGCATCCACTGTCCCGCCCGGGAAGAAGTGCCCGACTCTCTTCGTGCGCACCACTACGTCCACCAACACATCATCATTTCGCCGGACCGCCGCGTTTACGCGGTCGAGTGGCGCCGTGATGGCCCGGACTTCTCCCGCAGGTCCGGTCGGCAGCGAAGCCTCCGCTTCCTCTCCAACCGCAAACGTTGTGGACAGCTCCTGCCTCGCATAACCCGTGCCCTTCGCCTTGCCCTCATTTTTTCCCGCCGGCGAGATCGCAAAAATGTCCACGGAGAGTTGCTTGTCCTGAAGGAATTTCGTGCTGGCCTCCAGCTGCGCGGTGTCCTCGTTGGCCACGGGCAAGGCCGTATTCGCTCCGGGAAACCGGTGCGAATGCACGTACCCATCGATGTTCCCGTCGTCCTTTGACGGTACCAACGGCATGTGGCAATCGGAGCAGATCATCGGCGTGGCCGGGTAATAAAACGAGCGCGCCCCCTGCCCGGAAACGCCGCTCCCCTGCCAGTTGTCGTATTCATTGAATCCGCGAATCCAGCGGTAATTGTTGAACGCCGCATCCAGGTGCACTTTGTGGCATCCCGAGCAGAACTCCGGCACCTCTTCTTTCATGAACGGCTTTAGAAACACCCGCCGGTGCGGCTCCGGATTCAACCGCACAAGGAAATCGTGCAAACTCCGCGTCAGCGGATTCTTGCTTGCGGCCATGGCGTGCAGCCGCGGATACTCCAGCACGAAATCGCCTTGCCCCATCGTGCTTTTCACCTTCACGATGCTGTGGCACATCAGGCAGCTCAGGCCCGCGCGCGCCTCCGGCCTGTCCACGATCTGCTTGATTGGCGTGTCCATCATGCCGCTGAACAGCAGCGCCGGATCGTGGCAGCCCGCACACCACTTCGACTGCTTCACGCCATCGACTTCCTGCATATATTCAATGCTCTTGCGGTACCACTGGTTGTTGAACGACGAGAAATGATGCGCCGAGCTGTTCCACTGCTTGTAGATATCCGCGTGGCAGCGTTCGCAAGCCTGCGACTGCATGAAATAATCGGCGGGGATGTTCTTGCCGTCGGTAGTCTGTACGGAACTGGGGAAGTACTTCCCCCCCGGCCCATCTCCTTCTTCGTCCATCGTCGCCGGAGCAATCGACGGATTATTGATCCGATACGCGCTATTCCACACGACGCTCCGTGCCCACCACGCTCCCCCCGCAACTCCCGCCGCGGCGATCAGCAACGTGGCAAACCCCATCGCCCGTTGCCCAGCGCCTTGGCCCAGCCATCCTCGCTCGGCCATCCATGACGCCAGCAGCAGTACGGCTCCCACGCTGCACAAGGCGATGTGTGCGTACAGCCACGCCTTCAAGCGGTGGGGCGTTCCCAGGTAGATCAACGCAACGCCAAGCACGGCTCCCGCCGCGATCAGCAACCAGCCAAATCGCGCCAGCAGCTTCTCGGTCCCCAGTGCGCGCAACAAATAAACGGCAAGCCCCAGTGTCAGAACCACACCCAGGCCCGTGTGCAATAGCACCGTCCCGGCGTAGACAATCGTTGCTGTGGGATACGCGTAGAGATAAACAGCTGTGGCCACAAGGATCCAAACGCTCAGGGAGCGCCAGCGTTTCATTCCCGATTCCCCCGTTCCCCGTTGCACCGCTAGAATTCTCTGCCATTAAAAAATGCGGCCGGGGGTCGTGACCCGGCCGCAGAGTTTGTTGGGGTGCTCCCAGCGTCGGCGAAGGCTTGCCAAGCGGGAAGCGATCTAAGTTGACCCCTTTATGCAGCCCGTGAGGTACTTTGACAATACTGTGAAACTATTACCGCCGCAAATCTTCTGTAAGGCCTTTATCTTCAATGACTTGAAATGTCTTTCCGGCCTGCAGCTGCTTGAACTCTTCACTCCTTCCGCTAGGCCATTCAATCAATACTCGCTCGATTTGATCCCGCGTTCCTACGCCAAAAGTCACCGGCAGTTCCGATTGCGAAAGGTAGCTCGATCCGCTTCTTACCATCCGCATCTGTTGTTGTCCATTCGCGAAGATCTTCACTGTCGCGCCAATGGCGTCGCGGTTTGACTTTGTACCCACCAGCCGGAAACGAATGCTCCGGTTTCCGTTCAAAACGTCGTTGCGGTAGAGATACGCCCCTCCGTTGTTTGTGGTCATCAGCAGGTCCAAGTCGCCGTCGCGGTCGAAATCGCCCGTCGCCAGACCCCGGCCCACTTTGGGCTTCTCGAAGCCGCCTCCCACGTCCGCGGCAACATCCAGGAACTTGCCTCCGCCGCGATTCTGAAACAGTTGCGCGGCCTGCGCGTAACCGACATTCCCGCGGATGTTCCGCACCGTCTCGTCGATATGCCCATTCGCCACAGCGATATCCAGTAAACCGTCCAAATCCGCATCGAAGAACACGCATCCAAACCCCAGCGTCGTTCTCGATGCCGCCCCAAGTCCCTCCTGGATGGCGACGTCGTCGTACCCCCTTCCTGCATTGCGGTAGAGGCCGATCATCTCATTGTCGAAATTCGTGATCACGATCCCCGTCCTGCCGGAGTTTTCATAATCCGCCGCGTCCACGCCCATGCCCGCGCGCGCTTTTCCGTCTGTGCTGAACGCCAGGCCCGCTTCCACCGCGACATCCTTGAACTTCCCGTTGCGTAAATTCCGGTAAAGCTTGTTCGGCTGCGTGTCGTTGGCCACCAACAAGTCGGGCCAACCGTCCTGGTCATAATCCAGCATCGCCACGCCCAGCGACTTGGAACTGCTGTCGAAGACGCCGCTCGTGGCCGTCACATCCTCAAACGTTCCATCGCCGCGGTTGTGATAGAGCCAGCAGGTGTCTCCCCGGTACGCTTCCGGCGTGCAATAGGACTTGTTCTTTCCGTCCAGGCTGCAGAAGACGTCCCGCTCCGCCGACCAGCGCACGTAATTGCAGACAAACAGGTCCAGATACCCGTCGCGGTCGTAATCGAACCACACCGCCGAAGTGCTCAACCCCTGCTTGCCGGCGAGTCCGGCCGCCTTCGTTACGTCCGCAAACGTCCCTTTGCCGGTGTTGCGAAACAGCCGGCTCTCCCCCACGCAACTGATGAAAATGTCCGGGAACCCGTCGTTGTTGTAATCTCCGACAGCCACCCCCATGCCATACATCTCCACATCAAGACCCGCGGCCTTGGTTACATCGCTGAACGTCCCGTTCCGGTTGTTGTGGTAAAGCCGCAGCGTGGTTCGCTGCCGTTTGTGCCCCGGCCAGTCCATCGAATTCACCAGCAGAATGTCCTGCCAGCCGTCCGCGTCATAGTCCAGAAACGCGCATCCGGAGCCCAACGTTTCCGGGAGCAATTTCCCGCCGTACGCGCCCGTGTTGTGTTCGAAGCGGATGCCCGCCGCCCCCGTCACATCCACAAACCGGAACCCCAGCCCGGCGGCAAATGAGAGACCCGGCAATCCTCCGGCCAGCAAACCTGCCCCAATCCCTTGCCAGATGAACTCGCGCCTCTTCACGAAAGCCCCTTCACGGGAGGTTTACCAGCCCGTTCCGGATGGCGTACACCACCAACTCTGCCGTCTTGTGAATTCCCAGCGCGTCCATGATATTTGCCCGGTGCACGGAGACGGTATTCGCACTAAGATTCAACTCCACCGCGATCTCCTTGTTCGATTTGCCCGCCACGATGTGCTGCAGGATTTCGAGTTCCCGCGGCGTCAGGCCTGTGTCCCGCTCGCCCTTCAGCGTGCCTCCCCGCGTGATCTGGGGATCGAGCACGGTCTTGCCTTCCGCAACCTTCTTGATCGCGCTCACCAGGTCCAGGTCCATCGCGTTCTTCAGCACATATCCTTTCGCGCCCGCCTCCAGTGCCTGCCGGATCAGCGTGTCTTCAGAGTGCATGCTCAGCATCAGGATCGCGGTCTTCGGCTGCTTTGCCAGAATGCGCCGCGACGCCTCAATTCCATTGATCTGCGGCAGAGCGCAATCCATCACGATCACGTCCGGCAGTAGGCGTTCGGCGCGCTCCACCGCTTCCAACCCGTCGCTGGCCTCCCCGACCACCTCGAAGGAAGGCTCGTCTTCCAGCATGCGGCGGAATCCTCGCCGCACCAGCGCGTGGTCGTCCACCAGCAGCACTTTCAGTTTATTCGCCATGTGCCTCCACCTCGGCCCGCGGAACCAGCAGTTTCACCAGTGTGCCCGTGCTGTTCGCGGCTGGCCCGTTCAAGACCGCTACCGTGAGCGTCCCGCCCAGAATCTCCGCCCGTTCCCGCATCGCCACCAGCCCGATGCCCGTCTGCCCTTCCGCCGGCGCCAAGCCCTTCCCGTGATCTTCCACTTCCAGCTCTACGTTTGACGGTCCGAACCGCAAGCGGATCCATGCCTCCTTGGCGCCTGAATGCCGGCTGACGTTGTTCAGCGCTTCCTGCACCACGCGGTATATCTGCACACCGGCACCCGTCTCAATGGCGTAGCGTTCCCCGGATTTCTCGTAGTGGATCACGATCCCCGTCTGCCGTTCCACGGTCGGAAAGTACCAGTCCAACGCGCTCTCAAGGCCCTCTTCCTCCAGCAGCACCGGATGCAACGCCTGCGAAAGGCTCCGGATATTGTTCAGCGTCGTCTGCGCAATCTCGCGGACTTCTTGCAGGTCGGCATGCAGCGGCGAATCCTCCGGCAAGTGTTTCGCTGTTCGCCGCAGCAGCGAGCCGATCGCCGTCAACACCTGCCCGAACTCGTCGTGCAGTTCTCTCGAGATGTGCCGCAGCGTCGATTCCTGTGTGGAAATCAATTTCTGCGCT
>Ga0335079_10001387_pt1 | contig 27445 bp, 28 predicted proteins | sample Lox_Sample_33_FD_206719 | JGI IMG/M metagenome (GOLD analysis project Ga0335079, IMG submission 206719) | Soil microbial communities from Loxahatchee National Wildlife Refuge, Florida, United States - Lox_Sample_3.3 | ecosystem: Environmental > Terrestrial > Soil > Wetlands | place: USA...
CGTGCTGGAGGTCGCGACCGAGGTGACCACTGTAACGGTTGGACTATCGGAACCGGAGGTGGCGCAGGAACAACTGAAGCAGGAGCTGAAGCAGCGAGCATTCGGAGTCATCCCTAACTATTACGTCAGCTATGAAAGCAATCCGGCCCCATTATCAGCGAAGCAGAAATTTCACCTTGGCTTGAGAACTCTTGTGGACCCGACCACGTTCGCCGCAGCTGGGATTACCGCTGGAATTCAGCAAGCAAAGAACAGTTACCATCAGTGGGGGCAGGGTTCGGAGGCCTACGGCAAGCGGTTTGCCGCGGCATACGGCACCGCCGGGACTAACCTTCTGATCACGTCAGCGCTGGCGGAGTCGGCTTTCCACCAGGATCCGCGGTATTTCTATAACGGGCAGGGAACGAAGGCACACCGCGTCTGGTACGCGGTTGAGTCCGCCTTTCGCACGAAGGGTGACGACGGCAAGTGGCAGCCGCCGTATGCCGGCGTGAGCGGCGCGATTGCCGCGGCGGAGATCTCGGACCTCTACTATCCGGGCTCGAGGACACAATATACTTTGCTGGGCAGAAGCCTGATGTTCCACTTTGCCGGCTTGGTCGCACTGAATTTGGGCGAGGAATTTTTCTTCAAAAAGGTGACGCACCACGCGCCGGAATTTCGAGAGGCGGAGAAAGCGCCCGTATTGCCGGAAGGAAGTCGCGTGCCGCTCATCGCCGTGGATGGCCTTGGCACCCATGGACTCACGGCTGCCCAGACAGTCACCTTCGTTCTGGCCGAGGACTTGACGCTGGGTGGAAAGGTAGTGGCCCGCGCCGGAGATGTGGCGTCGGGAGAGGTGGACCCAGCCAACACTCCAAACGACCCCAGTGGAATCGCTTTGCAGCGGGTAACGCTCCGGGCTGGCGGGGTGAATGTCCCCTTACGCAGCAGTCAGGCGCGCGGCATTGCCGGTCCGGCGCAATATAGAGAGCTGCCCGGATCCGGCAAGGTCGAAGTGACGATGTTCGTGGCGCAGAGTGTGCAACTCCCCAAGAACGAATAACGCAGATCGCTAAAAGGATTCTCCAACCAGCTCTTCGCTTTTGTGCCAGAGCGCATCGGCCGCCGCGGGATTCAGGGCATATGCGCGGACCCCTTCGGTCCCGAAACCGATGGGAACTTCATCCGGCACGACCTGCCCGACATGGCAATTCTCGCAATACCGTCCTCCGATTTCGTCTGCCGGAGCAACCACACCGGCCCAGACGGACGTTGCGGCTCCCTGAGGAATGGTCTTCCACTGGAAAGCGCTCTTGCCCTCCGCGGCGAGCTGATGATTGATCTGGTCGACAAGAGCCTGCATCTGGCCCGGATTCATGTAGCGGCCCAGCTCGGTTTGTATCGCTCCGGGATGCACAGCCGCCGCGCGTATGCCGCGCGCCTGGTGCCGCCGGTCGAACGCAACCGCAAATAGAATGTTCGCGGTCTTCGAGCGGCCATACGCGAGGAAGGGTTCATACGGTGTCCGTTCGAAATTCGGATCGTCCAGATTGACGTTCGCGAACCGGTGGCCGGCAGAAGAGAGGTTGATCAGGCGGCCCCCGGAGCGGATGAGCGGAGCAATCCGGTTGACCAGAACAAAGTGCCCGAGGTGATTGGTCCCGAACTGCGTTTCAAAACCGTCGGCCGTACGGCCAAACGGCGTGGCCATCACGCCTGCGTTCGCGATGACGACGTCGAAGGCGTCACCTTTTTTCAGCAGCCCTTCGGCGCAGGCGCGAACGCTGGCGAGGCTGGCGAGATCGAGGCCCACCAGCTGAAAGCTTCCTCCGCCGGCCGCGGCGTCCTTCCGCACCGTCGCGGTCGCCGCTTCGGCCTTAGGCAAGTCCCGCGCTGCACCCACCACCTCCGCGCCATGGCCGGCCAGAGACCTCGCCGTCTCAATACCTATCCCGGCCGAAACTCCGGTCACCAGAATTCGTTTGCCCCGTAGATTGACGCCCGACAAGACGTCGTCCGTCGTGTAGGTCGCTCCGAATGCGGTTGCCATTCTTCTCCTCCCCATCCTGCCGGTTCCCAAACGCCGGCGAAGAGGTCACAACCTTACTTTAGCGGGAAAAGCCAGCCGAACCTAACGTCGGGACTAGCGCGGAACGACTGGCCGCGAGGCCGGCGACGGCTCGCGGACCGTCCGGTGAATGAGGTAGACAACGCCCTGCAGGCACCCTCTGGCTAGATAGAAGGAAAACGCGCCAGTAATCGCGAGAACCAGAGCGCAACCGAGTGTCTGGTCCATCGAACCTTCCTATTCGCCAGCCGAGGCGACTGCCCGGGCCGCGGCGGGAGGGAACTCGGTGATTGTCAGATAACCCAGCCCTGCGCTTCGTGTCTCGACGCGAAGGCGAGTAATGCGCGAGTGGGGCGAGCCGTCCTGGAGCTTCGTGTCACGAACCATCTCAATGCGGCGGATTTCGGCAGAGGAGGTCTTGACCAGGTAGCCTGCCTGCACGACCGCTATACCCGTGGCAGAATCAATCCAAAGTTCACCTCGAATGAGGCCGGCGCGCTTTTTCCTTGGCACGATTCGAAAAAGGTAGGAGGAGTCGCCTTCCGTCCCTACCTTACCCATCAAGCGAAACTTATAATTCGCCGGAGTGATGATCACCGACGAGAGAGGCAGGCCTTCGATTTCCTTCTGCAGGGAAAGATAAGGAGCAATCACCTGCTGCGTCACCATCGGATCGCCTTCGGTCTCGAGCACGCTGTACTCGGTTCGTTCCGATTCGTTGGTCTCCCGAATAGCGAGCAAACGGCTTTCCTTGCCAAGGCGGGGCAAGGACGCCTCGATTACTACGGCGAGCGGCCCTGACTCGGTGAACGGGTCTCGTCGATGAAGCCCAGCGATGTATCGGGCGAAGGCTAAACTCCCAGAAACGGGAGCGGCGATAGTCAGAGTTTCAGCCGAGGCGCTCGCTGATATCAGCAGTGCGAGGAACGCCAGGACAAAAGTTCTTGAGCGGTTCATATAAAGAGCTCAAAGACGGACGGGTGTCTCGAGAACGAAGGTCAGCCGGGTCTCCGATGGAATCTTTACCCGCTGGCCGTGAGTGAGGACTTCGACTCCCGCCCCGGTCGCGGCGCCTGCCCCAGCGCCGATAGCCGCGCCCTTACCGCCGCCGGCAATCGCGCCGATGATGGCGCCTAACGCTGCCGTGCCGCCCGCTACCTTGGCTGTACGCGCGCCCCGCGATGAGCTCTCTCGCGAGACTGTTTCTGTGTTGACGTCTACCAGCCTGCCATTGACCTTCACCGACACAAGATCCAGCGTCAACTCGGAGCGTCCAGTCAGTTTGCCGGATTCGCTGGCATCGACCAGTTTCACCACTATGTCAGCGCCGCGCGGAATCGCGGTTTCCCCTTTCAGCATGACGGGCTCATCCAGACTTGCTGCAAATGTCTGGCCGACCCGGTTGACTTCCGAATCGACGCCGTCGATCATCCGAACCACCAGACTGGTTCCCTCGGGCAGCTCCAGGTTCGACGCTCGAGACCGAGGGAGAGCTGTCTCCTCTGCTGCTGGAGCGCTAAAATCGATCCGGGCGATCTCATCCAGGTTGATGGTTTGAATCCGATCGCCAACGTCGATTTTGACCTCGCGAGCCGATCCGCCGACGTAGGTCCCTTGAATCTGACGACCGTTCCGCAACATCAACGTGTCGGCCGATAACACGCTTACTAAGGCGAGAGAAACTCCGATAGAGATAAGTCGCATAGTTTTCACTTAAGAAGAGATTGCTTCGAGCGATTCTGTTGGGCTCGAGGTGGTTGTCGATCGGGCACTTTGGCGCCCGATCCATCGAATTATCGGGTAGGACAAGGCCGCCAGTGCTAAAGCGATCGAGAGCAGCGTCCACTTATTCTGTAGCAAAAAAACCTGGGCGCCGTTTCCAAGCGTGGCGCCTAGATAAGCTTCTCCAAAATACCTGACTGTACGCGCAACAAGAACGACAGCCAGAAATTTCACGAGAGGAGTACGCAACGCGCCCGCCGAGACGACGAAGACCTTCAATGGAAGGGGAGCGATTGGCGTGGCAGCCGGGATAAAGACCGTGATCAGGCCATACCGGCGAAACCACGCGCTGAGCTTTCGAGAGTTTTCGGACTCCGACGCTCGCATGACGCGCCGACCACCATAACGAGCAGTTTGGAACAACGCCAGATTGCCGGCTAGTGATCCTAGAACGGCCAAGGCGGCCGCAAAATAGCCTTGCCCAGGCGCCTTAGCCGCGATCAGGAGAATCAGCGCATCGATGGTTGCGGGCAGAGGTACGCCGATAGAATCGACTATGCCAATCAGCAAAATGCCCCAGGGCCCATACGCTAGCAGCGCGGCTGTTATCTTGGCGAGCAGTAGTCTCATCGATTGGCTCGTGGCACTGACACAAACGGCTACTCCGTTTGCCGCTGACCAAACCTCATGCACTCTGTTTGCAATCGGAGCGCCACGATATTGACTCGGTGTAAGCCCGGCCGCAGTTATATAAGTCGTGTTTTTCTGAAAGTCTGCATGATCTTTCTGTGAGCGTCTGTCGTCCGGAAGACGCCGGGTGTCCGCTCAATGGCGCGATAAACAGCCGCCGGGGCGCTCCGTCGTAACTCGATGTGGGTATTCGAAAGGTGGGCAAGCGTGGTATTGCAAAAGCTTTCAATCTCGTGATGCGCTTCTCGACCTGAAAGCGCATATTGTGTTTAGCGGCTGAAGACATTGGAGGGCGCCACGTGACTAACGTGTTCGAAATCGCTGGCAAGGTGAGTCTGTTCGGATTCCGCGCAGCCATCGACTCGTTCCGGCGCCCATTCGAAGGCGCGCAGATCGTCAGGCAACTCGGCGAGATCGGGTCGAAATCTCTTCCTCTCGTGATTGCCTCCGGATTCGCGCTTGGGGCCGTGATGACCTTTCATACGCACAGCACGCTGGTCATGTTCGGCGCCAGTGCCATCAGTCCCGCCGTCCAGGCCCTGGCGTTCTTTCTCGAAATTGGGCCCCTCGTAACGGGACTGCTGGTGGCAGGGCGCGCAGGCTCCGGTATCGGCGCAGTCCTGGCCGATATGCGGGCTACCGAACAGATCGACGGTATGGAATCGCTCTCCATCGACTCTTTCAAATTTCTAGTTGTCCCGCGCATCATCGCCTGCACGCTAGCACTTCCGGTGCTCACTCTATTCATGGATTTCTCGGGTCTTGCCGGAGGCTTTCTTTCCGAGTTCGCTACTTCGCGGCTTTCGCTCCAGCTCTACATATTTCGAGCGTTTTCCAACTTTCAGTGGACGAACTTCTGGCCACCCACTCTGAAGACCTGCGTATTCGGGTTTACGATCGGAACCATCTCCTCGTTTTTCGGCTACACCATCAATGAGGGCGCCCAGGGCGTGGGCAAGGCTGCCACCAGCAGCGTCGTGGTCTCCTCGCTGCTGATCATCCTTCTGGACGTGATGCTGATCAAGGTAATTTTCTTCATATTTCCGGAGAGCGCGCTATGACGAATGGCCATGCTCCAGCAGTCGCGTTTGACCAGGTCTCGAAATCATTCGGCTCGAAGCACGTCTTGAGCGATGTGTCATGGAACGTGCCCGTGGGGGAAGCGGTCTGCATCCTCGGCCGCAGCGGCACCGGCAAGAGCGTCACGCTGAAGCTCATCATCGCGCTTTTGAAACCGGATCAGGGAAGCATCTGGATCGATCAGGACGATGTCACGCACCTCGAAGGGCCGAGGCTATCGGCTATGCGTCGAAAGATCGGATACCTTTTTCAAGACGCTGCGCTGTTTGATTCCTTGACGCTGTATGAGAACCTCGCGGTGCCCTTGGCGCGGCTGACGCAAAAATCTCCAGGAGAGATCGATTACGTGGTGGATCGCGCTCTCGGCCAGGTTGGTCTCGCCGGCGATAAAGCGAAAATGCCTTCGGAGCTTTCGGGCGGGATGCGGAAACGGGCCGGCCTCGCCCGCGCGCTTATGCTGGAGCCCAGAATTCTTCTAGCGGATGAGCCGAGCAGCGGGTTGGACCGGATCACCGCTTCCGAGATCGACGACCTGCTACTCCAGCGAAAAGCTGAGCACAAGACAACGCTGATCGTCGTTACCCACGATGTGCACGGCGCGAGACGTGTAGCCGATCGCCTGGTGGTTCTCGATCGCGGCAAGTTGATAGCTCAGGGCACGGTCGCGGAGGTCGAGCAAAGCGAAAATGAGGTCGCACGGAACTTGATCGGGAGTAATGCATAAATGAAGAACAGAAATGTGAGCGTGGGACTCTTTGTTGTGGGAGGCCTGTTGCTGCTTGGCGCCGGCATGTTTCTCATTGGCGACCGGCGGCAAACTTTCGGGCGGCACATCGAGTACTATTCCGAGTTTGTCAATCTTGCCGGCGTTTCGAACGGCGCCAAAGTTCGCGTGGGTGGAATGGATGCCGGCGAAGTCATATCGATCGATGTCCCGAGCTCGCCGTCGTCGCGATTCCGTGTCCGCTGGCGGATCGGTGATAAGCTGCGCGGCCTGGTTCGGACCGATTCGATGGTTATGATCGAGACGGAAGGCGTCGTTGGCGGCACTTTCCTGGCGGTTCGCCCCGGCACCAGCCACGGCGTTCCAGCGCATGCCCTAGCAACGATTCCAAGCACGGAACCGGTGGAATTGTCCGAGATCTTGACGCGCGGCACCGGTTTGCTGAACGATGCGCAGACCATGTTGAACTCGGTTGGCGGCAAACTTACCGGCACGCTGGATACTGTCAAGGCCACGGTGTCCAACGTAAACGACATTGCCGTTGGTCTGAAACAGGGGCGCGGGCCCGCCGGCATGCTGTTGACGGACGATGCACTGGCGAAGCAGATCCGCCAGACGGTGGCCAGTTCGAGTTCCAGTATCGAGGAAATCCTGGGCGGTCTGAAGGCCGGCCGGGGGCCAGCCGGAATGCTCCTTCGCGATGAAGCGGTGGAGGGTCAGATCCGTGCGGCACTCACAAACGTACAGCAGGCGACGGCTAATCTCGCTCATGCATCGCATGATGCGGACGTTCTGATTTCGGATCTGAACTCACAGCAGATGCCGCAAAAAATCGGCGCTGCAGTGGATAACCTAAGTGACACAGCCAAACAAGCCCATCAGATGGTCTCCGAGATCGTCCAACCGGACCGTCAAGGCGTCACCGCCGGGGAAAATATCAGAGAATCGTTAGCTAACGCGAATGCCGCGACTCTGAATCTTGCCGACGACTCCGAAGCGCTGAAGCACAATTTTCTTCTCCGCGGCTTCTTCCGAAGGAGGGGCTATTACAACCTGGATCGGATATCGGCCGATCAGTATCGCAGCGATGCGGCAGTCACCAGCCGGGCAAACTACCGTGCGTGGCTATCCGCATCGGAGTTGTTCGTGGAAGGCGCGAATGGAGAGGAAGAACTCTCCGCGGGCGGAAAGGCGCTCCTGGATGACGCCCTTACCCAAAACGGCGATTCCATTTTCGAGAACCCAATTGTGATCGAAGGCTATTGTGCCGGGACGCGGCCGGCGGAGCAGCTCCGGCTCTCGAGAATCCGCGCGATCCTGGTCCGCCAATATCTCCAGACCCACTTTCAGCTAGATTCGAACAATCTGGGAATCGTCGCAATGAAGAACTCCGCACCGAGCGGGATGGACCGGAAGACTTGGGACGGCATTTGCATTGTGGTGCTGAAGAAATCCAAGTGATGGAAGGGGTGCAGGAATCGGCCGGCGGCGAACAGGTCCGATTTTTCACCAGGGCCGGCGTGCCGATTTTGCGAAGATTGTGGGGCTGGCAATCCTGCCTGCCCCACATCAGGCGGCCTTACGATCGAGATCGCGGACGGGGCTCAAGTGCACTGCCAGTTTTTTCTTGGAGTTGAAGACTCTCCACTGAACGGTGCCTATGGGAATCGCCTGGACGGCAGCGATCTCGTGGTATTCCCACTCCTCGATGAAGCGCAGCTTCATTGTCTCGCGCTCCTGAGCATCGAGAAATTTCATCCAATCTTTGAATTCCGAGGCGGGCCCCAACGGATTGCGTTTCGGGGCGGGCAGGAATTCGCCAATGCCGGTCAGATCCACTGTCGGCACCTCGCGCGTGCGCTCGGCGAAGTGCCGGGACGAGGCGTTGCGAGCCACTTTGAATAGCCAAGCGCGAAATAATTTATGATCCCGGACCTGACTGGCCTTCCGGTAAACGGTGAGCATGACTTCCTGTGCCAGGTCTTCGGCGATGCCGTTTTCGTGACCGCGCCTCCGGAAGAATGCAACCAGTTGAGGGGAGAACGCGCGGAATACTGCGTCGAACGAGTCGTCGTCCGCCTGTTCCAGAAAGCGTTCCGCAATCTCGCACTCCTGCAAATTCGTCACGCTGGTTAGCGTCCTTTCTCGCTTGATACTCCAAATTTCGCAGGATCGGCGGTCGAAGACATCACGAGAATGGAGGTTTTTGGAGCGACCCTACCGTAATAAAGGCGCATAACACATTTGAGTTATTGCGTGATCACCCGCGGTCAAGGCGCGCACCAGTGCCAACACGGCCAAACAAACGACGGCCAGCACGGCTCCTCTAGTTTGAAATGTGGCGACAAAATAACTCGGCCCCACGAAGCGCGATACGGCTGCTCTCGTTATTGTTCAGCTTCACCGCAGGGGCGGTCGCCTCACAGGTAAGCTCGACAAGCATCTTCGCGCCCGCCTCCACGCCGGCAAAGACCATCTTCGGTTTGTCGATGTTTGTGCTGGCGGTGACGGGGGTCATATTCGCCGTCGTGGCTGGATTGCTGGTGTACTCGGTGGTGAAGTTTCGAGGCCGCGCTTCCGATGCCGGCCGCGAACCGGCCCAGGTCTACGGCAGCACCCAGGTCGAACTGGCCTGGACCGTCATTCCGGTCTTGATTGTTTGTGTCCTGGTTCTGGCGACGACCCGGGTGATCCACGCGATCCAGGACGCTCCGAAGCCCGCAACCGCGCTCGACGTCACGGTCATCGGCCACCAGTTCTGGTGGGAATTCCGGTATCCGAAACTAGGCATCGTCACGGCAAACGAGCTGCACATTCCGGCGAGCGACCCCGCGCATCCGACGCCCACATTTCTGAAGCTACTCTCTGCCGACACCGACCACAGCTTCTGGGTTCCGGAACTCGGCGGCAAGACCGACCTGATTCCGAATCGAGTGAACGAGATGTGGCTCGACCCGCCGCGGCCGGGAATTTATCTTGGTCAGTGCGCGCAATATTGCGGAACGCAGCACGCCAAAATGCTGTTGCGCGTCTCGGTGGACGGGCCCGCGGATTTTGCCGCCTGGGTTCAGGCGCAGCAGCAGGCCGCGGTCCAAGACCGAAAGGTAATCGCGGGCAAGCACGTTTTCGAAACCACTTCCTGTATCAATTGCCACGCCGTGAGCGGCACCCCGGCGAACGGACGCTTCGGCCCCGATCTGGCGCATCTCATGAGCCGCGCCACGATCGCTTCGGGTGCGGCGGAGAATACGCCGGCGAATCTGCGCCTCTGGATCCAGAATCCGGACGCCATCAAGCCCGGTTCGCTGATGCCTGCCATGAAATTGAGTGACGCGGATCTGGACGCCGTGACGGCGTATCTGGAGACGCTTCGCTAAGCGCCGAATTTGGAAACCGCCATGTCAACAAATGTAATCGCGATTGAAAACCTCCAAAGCGCGGAACGGCCCTGGACCGAGACGCTGCACGAGTGGGTGACCACCGTCGATCACAAAAAGCTCGGCATCCTTTATATCGGCTACGCGCTCCTGTTTCTGGTGATTGCCGGCATTGAAGCTCTCATCATTCGCATCCAGCTGATGCATGCACAGAATAATTTCGTATCCCCGCAGGTGTTCAATCGCATGTTCACCATGCACGGCACCACCATGATCTTCTTCGTGGCCATGCCGATCCTGTTCGGCTTTGCGAATTATCTCGTGCCCCTGATGATCGGCGCGCGGGACATGGCGTTCCCACGGTTGAATGCATTGAGTTTCTGGCTGACGGCTTTGGGCGGATTGTTGCTGTATTTCAGTCTGCTCGGCGGCAACGGACTCTACGGCGCCGGAAACGCTCCGGACATAGGCTGGTGGGCGTACGCGCCCCTGGCTGCCAAGGCGTTCTCACCGGGCCATAGCTCAGATTACTGGACCATCGCTCTGCTGGTCTCCGGATTCGGCAGCGTCGGCACCGGCATCAATCTCATTGCCACGATTTTGTGCATGAGATGCCCCGGAATGCACCTGGGCCGCATGCCTCTGATGGTCTGGTTGAGCCTGGTGATGTCGGGCATGATTCTGATTGTGGTGACCCCGCTAACGGCAGCGCAGCTCATGTTGTTGGTCGATCGCTACCTGGGCGGCCACTTTTTCGACACGCAAGCGGGCGGCTCGGCGACACTATGGATGCACTTCTTTTGGATCTTCGGGCATCCCGAAGTCTACATCCTGATTCTGCCATCGTTCGCGTTCGTATCGGAGATCGTACCGGTCTTTTCCCGAAAGCCGATTTTCGGCTACCCGGTTATGGTAGGCGCCACAGTCTTTATCGGGTTCGTGAGCATGAGCGTCTGGGCCCATCACATGTTCACGATTGGGATGAACTCGTACGCGAACAGCTTTTTCGCCATCACCTCGATGTGCGTCGGCATCCCGACGGGAATAAAAATCTTCAACTGGCTCGGCACGATGTGGGGCGGACGGATCCAGTTCAAAACGCCTATGCTGTTTTGCATCGGCTTTCTGTTTCAGTTTCTGATCGCCGGACTTACTGGCATCATGCTGGCCTCAGCACCGTTTGACTGGCAGCTTACTCTCTCGTATTTCGTTGTCGCTCACTTTCATTATGTGATCGTTGGCGGAATTCTGTTCGCTCTCTTCGGCGCATTTTATTACTGGTACCCGAAAATGACGGGGAGAATGATGAGCGAAACCCTCGGCAAGTGGCACTTCTGGTTATTCGTCATCGGTTTTCACATGACCTTCGACGTCATGCACATCCCAGGGATTCTGGGCATGCCGCGACGCATCTACACTTACGAGCCCCGCCCAGGCTGGGAAACACTGAACCTTATCGTCTCAATCGGTGCCGCGGTGCAGGCAATCGCCGTTCTCATTTTTGTGTGGAACCTGATTAGTTCGTATTTCAGGGGAGCGAAGGCCGGGAATGATCCGTGGGATGCCTGGACGCTCGAATGGTCGGTAAGCTCTCCGCCGCCTGCTTACAACTTCGCTACGATTCCGGCGGTCGACAGCCGGCGCCCGCTGTGGGATTTGAAGCATCCGGAAGATCCGGACAGCCGGTACGAGTAGGGGGACTTATCAAATGAGCACACTTGTAATTCCAATTACTCAGACGCCCCGGTCTTGGGTTCTTCCCGATCGCGGCAAGGTTGCGATGGCCGGGCTCATCATCGCGGAGTCCGCCATCTTTACCATCTTCGTCGTGGCGTATCTCTTCTATGTCGGGAAGAGCCTCACGGGACCTACTCCACGCGAAGTACTGGAAACGCCGGTGTTCTATACCATCTGTCTGTTGTCGAGCAGCATTACGGTGCATCTGGCAGGGAAAGCGATAGAGCTCGGTAAGTCGACCGCCTTCTTAACGCTTTGGGGTCTTACATTGGTTCTCGGCGGCCTCTTTTTGTTTGGCACGGCCCAGGAATGGCATCGGCTGATCTATGAGAAAGGCCTGACCATCTCCACCAATCTCTTCGGGACGACGTACTACTCGCTGGTAGGCTTGCACGCGTTTCACGTGACCGCGGGTCTGGTGATGCTTCTCGTCGTGCTGCTTTTTGGTTTGGCCGGCCGCGTTAGTGAGGAGCAGTCGGGCCGCATTGGGGTTCTGGCCATGTACTGGCATTTCGTGGATGCCGTCTGGGTGGTGGTTTTCACGGTGGTTTACGTTCTGGGACGTTGAGGAGACGGGATGGCGACGCTGCAATCAATTGTTGAACCCGGGGGATCTTCGCGGGATCGCCGAGAGATCGAAATGCCGGCGCCGACCGCGTGGCCGGTGGTACTGGCGTTCGGATTTACGTTGATCTTCGCCGGCCTGCTGACGAGCGTGTCGGTGAGCGTGCTGGGAGCGGTGTTGGCTGTTGCGGGCTGCGCCGGCTGGTTCCGCGAAGTGCTTCCCCGCGAGCATGAAGTGGTCGTACCCGTGGCTCCGGACAATCTCTTGGTGGTGACGGAACGCCGGTTCGTCGACCGGCTTGCTGTGGCACCCGATCAAGTCCGCGCCTGGCTTCCGCTGCGTACGCACCCGATATCGGCCGGCCTGAAGGGCGGATTGGTCGGCGGGGAAGCGATGGCGGTTCTGGCGTGCCTGTACGGAATTCTCAAAGCCGGGAGCATCTGGTATCCGATCAACCTGCTCGCCGCATCTGTCTATGCGCAGTCATTGAAACTCGGCGTGTCGCAGTTGTACTCGTTTCATGCCGATAGCTTCGCGATCGCCTTAGGGATCCACGCGCTGATTTCTACTGCGGTTGGATTGCTCTATGGAGCGATGCTTCCGATGTTCGCGCGCAGGCCCATTCTGCTCGGAGGGTTGATCGGCCCGGTATTGTGGTCAGGCCTCCTCTATTCGATGCTTTCCCTGCTGAATCCCACGCTCGAGAGCCATATCGACTGGCTCTGGTTCATCGCATCTCAAGTGGCTTTCGGTGTTTTCGCTGGGTTGGTCGTGGTGCGGCAGCCGCGAGTGGCAACAAGCGAGAACGTCGCGTTCGCCCTGCGCGCCGGAGTGGAAGCACCAGGAATGATTCCGCCGCGGACAGGCAGAGAGGAGCGGCCGTGAATACGTTACGTCCAGCTTGTCTGCTGATTGCGCTTGGCGCAGCGCTGCTTTCCTCCTGCGGAACGCCGCACGGCCAGCCGCGCGGCAACGCCGAGGCGATTGCACCGAGCGAGGTTCTGGAGTTCGCCACGTTGTACTCCGAGAATTGCGCGGCCTGTCACGGTGATAATGGGCGTGGAGGCGCGGCGATCGCTCTCGCCGACCCGGTTTACCTCGCGATTGCCGACAATCGCGCAATTCGCAACGTCATCGCCAATGGCGTGCGCGGGACCGCCATGCCGGCCTTCGCTGAGAGCGCCGGCGGACTGCTGACCAACAAACAGATTGATGTGATCACGCAACAAATCCGCGCGCGGTGGAGCAAGCCCGGAAGTCTCGACGGCGCCAATCCGCCGTCCTACGCCGCCAAATCCGCAGGCGATCCCGAGCGCGGCCAGGCGGTCTACAAGACCTATTGCGGATCGTGCCACGGCCCGGATGGCCACGGCAGTCCAAAAGGCAGCGCAATTACGAACGATTCGTTTTTGGCGCTCATCAGCGACCAGGCGCTGCGAACTATCGTCATCACCGGCCGCCCCGAGTTAGGCGCGCCCGATTGGCGCGGGAATGTCCCGGGCAAACCGATGTCCGACCAGGAAGTCACCGATGTTGTGGCGTGGCTGGCTTCACGCCGTGTTGAAGTGCCAGGTCAGCCCTATTCCACCGAGAATTACGCGCCGCACCAGGAGCCTAAAGATGTCAGAAGATAAAACACTTTCCCGTCGCGGTCTGTTCATGAAGTTGGGAATCCTTTTCAACGGTTTTGTCGGCGTTGCGCTTGCTGTGCCCATCGGCCGATTTCTGCTGTCCTCGATTACGCGCGGGCGCGCGAACGGCTATCTCGACTGGGTGTCTCTTGGCTCCATCAACCAATTTCCGGAAGGCGAGACGCGGCTGGCCACTTTTCGTAATCCGCTCGTGATGCCGACAGACGGGAAGACGGTGGATACCGCATGCTGGGTGCGGCGCGTCGAAGGCGATCAATTTCAGGTCTTCGCTATCAATTGCGCGCATCTGGGCTGCCCGGTTCGCTGGTTTCCGCAATCGGGGCTGTTCATGTGCCCGTGCCATGGCGGAGCGTATTACCGCGACGGATCGCGCGCGTCCGGTCCACCGGAGCGGGGCCTTTTCGAATATCCGTACAAAGTGGAGAACGGTCTGATCCCGATTCAGGCCGGCGAAATGCCCACGCCGGGGCCGAGCGCGTCACTCCCGCGAAAGGAATCGCCATGCAGCAACTGTTCTCCCGCATAGGTCAGTGGTTCGACCAACGCCTGCAGCTCGCCGCGCCCATTCGCGAGGCATCGGAACATCGGGTTCCGCGCAATACCGCGAGCTGGTGGTACGTATTCGGCAGCGCTGCGCTGATCGTCTTCTGTCTGCAACTCGTCACCGGCATCCTCTTGGCTTTGACTTATGTGCCCTCAGCTGGGGAGGCGTGGAGCAGTCTTCAGGCTCTCAATCACGAAATCACGCTCGGGTGGTTCATCCGCGCGCTCCACGGCTGGGGCTCCAACTTCATGGTGGCGATTGTCCTCATCCACATGATTCAGGTCTTTCTTTTCGGCGCCTACAAGTTTCCGCGAGAACTTACCTGGATTATCGGGATCTTCCTCCTGCTTATGACGCTTGGGATGGCGTTCAGCGGGCAGGTGCTGCGCTTCGACCAGGACGCGTATTGGGGATTGGGCATTGGCGCTTCGATCGCCAGCCGCGTTCCCGTTGCAGGCCCTGCGATCGTGAAGCTGATGTTAGGCGGACCCATTATCGCCGGCGCCACGCTGTCCCGCTTCTTCGCCATGCACGTCTTTGTGATTCCGGGACTGCTCATCGGTTTCGTAGCTCTTCATGTGCTGATGGTGTTTAAGCTCGGAATTAACGAATGGCCGATGCCGGGGCGCATCGTCAAGCGCGCAACCTATCTGAACGAGTATCACGAGCTGACGAAGACGGATGGCGAGAACTTCGTTCCCTACGCCATCTGGAAAGACATGTTCTTCGCCGCCTTCATCCTTCTGGCCGTCGCGGCGTGCGCGCTCTGGTTTGGTCCGTTTGGGCCATCCGGGAGGCCGGACCCGACGATCATTCAGACCGTGCCGAAGCCCGACTACTTCTTCCTATGGCTGTATGCCTTGCTCTCGTTGCTGCCGCCGTCGATGGAGACTCCTGCTCTTCTGATTGGTCCGGTCGTGGTCATTCTCGGATTGCTCCTGCTTCCGTTTCTCTCCGGCGAAGGAGAAAAAAGCTGGAAGCGGCGGCCGATCGCCGTGCTAACGGTGATGCTGATTGCCGTTACCCTCGGGACCTTTACCCATCTTGCGGAGTATGCGCCCTGGAGTCCGGAGATGAATGCGTGGAGCGGGGCGCCGGTTCCGGCCAAATTCGTGCACGGCACGACCGCTTTGGAAAGACAAGGGGCGCTCGTATTTCAGGTGAAGCAGTGCCGCAATTGCCATTCGATTGGTGACAGCGGCGGGCAAAGAGGTCCGACGCTGGACAGCGTTGCGGTGCGGCTCACTCAGGACCAGCTCATCCGCCAGGTGATCCAAGGCGGCGGCAACATGCCGGCATACGGCAAGAATCTGAGCCCCGCGGAGACCACCGCGCTGGTCGCATTTTTAGAAACGTTGCATCCGAAAGGACAGGCGCCGGCGCGCGACGCTGCACGCGACTTTGCGCTGAGGCAATAGAGCGGACCATGGCAGCCGTCACCCTGACACTCGTTATCGGCTTTGCGGGAGCTGCCTACATGCGCGGCTGGCGCCAGCGCCGCTCGATTCCGGCATGGCGCGCTGTTAGCTTCTTTCTCGGCTTGCTCGCAACCTGGATAGCGGCGGTCTCGCCCGTTGCTGCAATGGACAGCCACATGCTGACGGCGCATATGATCCAACACCTGCTGCTCATGAGCATCGCTCCGCCTCTGATCTGGCTGGGCGAACCGCTGATCGCGATAGGGCCAGTGCGATGGTCATTCCCGAGGGGTCTCGGCGGATTGCTCGGAAACCCCGCGTTTTGCTGGCTCGCTGCCGCCGCGGCACTGATCGTATGGCACGTGCCGGCGATGTTAGAGGTGGGCATGCACTCGCCGGCCTGGCATTTCATCGAACACGCGTCCTTTTTCACAACCGGCCTCCTCTTCTGGTGGCCCGTCATTCAGCCGCGGCCGTCTGTCGCACGATGGCCCCGGTGGTCGATGCTCCTGTATCTGTTCCTTGCCACGCTGCCCTGTGACGTGCTTTCCGGCTTGCTCGTTTTCTCGGATCGAGTCGTGTACCCCATGTATCTCGGGATGCCGCGAATGGGCGGATTGGCTCCTCTCGAAGACCAGCAATGCGCTGCCGCGCTGATGTGGACTTGCGTAACCATTATTTTCCTGGTGGCCGGAACCATTCTTTCGACACAACTGCTCTCGCCGCGGAAGGAGGCAATTCCAGCATGAGCCACGCTCCAGAAACTCTGACCATGGTCATTTCGTATTGGGGCTACGTCGTGCTTCTGCCCGCGATGATCATAGCCTCTGTGGTTCTCGGACTGATCCGGCCGAAGGACTAGGCATGCGAGACTACCTGGAGTTGACCAAGCCGCGAATCACGCTGCTCATTCTGATCTGTACAGCAGTTGGCTACTGGTTCGGTTGTGGTTTCTCGTTTCACTGGGCGATTCTGGTCCACGCTCTCCTCGGCACGGCATTGCTGGCGTCGGGCACTTCGGCACTCAATCAATGGTACGAGGTGGACTCCGATGCGAAAATGCGCCGCACGCGCCGGCGGCCTCTTCCAGCCGGGAGGATCAAGCGACGCTACGGACTCGCCTTCGGCCTGTTGCTCTCCGGCGCCGGCTTTGCCGACCTATGGTACGGGACGAATCTGCTGGCGGCCTCTCTTGGTTTGTTCACGCTTCTCAGTTACCTTTTGCTCTATACCCCTCTTAAACGACGCTCACCACTCTGCACCACGGTGGGCGCAATCCCGGGCGCGATGCCGCCGCTCATCGGCTACGCGGCGGCGAGCCACGGCATCGACCTCAGCGCGCTGGCCCTGTTCCTGATTCTCTTCGTGTGGCAGTTTCCGCATTTCGATGCAATCGCGTGGATGTACCGGGAAGATTACGCGCGCGGCGGAATCCGGATGCTGCCCGTTATCGAGCCGGATGGGGAGTCGACTGCCAGGCGGGTAATGGTCTGCTCGCTCCTGCTGATCCCGATCAGCCTGGTTCCACTGTTGCTCGGCATGACGGGCACGTTGTATGCCATTGCTGCGACCGCTGCCGGAGTTGGACTGCTTTACTTCGGCGCGCGATTGGGCCGCCGGAGAACATTGCGCCGCGCACGGGCGCTGCTGTTGGCGACGGTTTTCTATCTGCCCGCCTTGCTCTGTGTGATGGTGCTGGACCGGCACGTTCTTTGAACAATGGGGCGAAAATGCGGCAAGTTCACTCTGCTGGCCGTGATTGGGCGGCTGATCGCCCAGTCTCCACCCGTTTCGTCGGATCGTCCGTGGCATGCGCCCGAGGAACAGCAGATCGTCCGCGATGCGCAGCGGCTTCGTTCCGAGTCCTCGCTCATTGAGCCAGATCGAGCTTATTCGTTGGCCGAGTTGATCGACCTGGCGGAAGCAAACAATCCCGAAACACGCGCGGTGTGGGAAGGCGCGCGTGCCCAAGCCGCCGCGCTCGGGATCGCTCGCAGCGATCTATTTCCGACGCTCGCCGCGGTGGCGCTGGCAGGCCTGGATCGACAGGAAGCCGGCGTTGGTTCGCAGTTCTACCGTCAGACAATCCCGAATTCTGAGATCTCGCTCCGTTTCGATTACACAATCTTCGATTTCGGCGCGCGCCGGGGACGGATCAATGCCGAAAGCGCACAGCTACTCGAATCGAACTTCGCTTTTAACGACGTTCACAGGCAACTGATCTATGAGGTTTCGGAGGTGTATTACCGGCTGCTGAATGCGGCGGGGCAGGAAGAAGCCGCGGGGGCAAGCCTGGTGAATGCGCAGAATGTTCAACAGGCAGCGGAAGAGCGGCTCCGCAACGGTTTGGCGACTCTGCCTGACGTGTTGGAAGCGCGCAGCGCTACCGCCCAGGCGCAATACGACTTGCAGGCGGTGTTGGGAGCGAAGCAGATCGCGCAAGGTGATCTGTTGACCGCACTCGGGGCGTCGGCTTCGACGCCGATTCGAGTGCAGCCCTTGAGTGAAGTGCCAACCCCGGAGTCCGTAGCGGACACGGTGGGAACAGCAATTTCACGCGCGTTCGAACAACGTCCCGACCTTCAGGTGCAAGCCGCCGCGATTCGCCTCGCTCAAGCAGAGCAGCAGCAGGCCCGAGCGGCGTTCTATCCCAGCTTAAACGTGGCAATAAACACGGGCGCACAATCAGCCTATATCCTGCAACAGACGCTTCCCTGGGGGCACACGGCCGGCCTGACGGGCAGCGTGGCATTCAATCTGAATTGGACGGTGTTCGACGGAGGCGCCCGGCGGAACAGGCAGGCGCAGGCTGAGACGCACATCCGGCAAGCGAGAGCACAGGTAAACGCAACGCGTGATCAGATTGAAGACCAGGTTTGGACGGCGTTCGCGAACTTGAATACTGCGTTCCGCCAGCGGGAGGCTGCCAGGGAACTAGTAAACGCCGCTACGCAGTCGTACAGTGCGGCGCTGGAATCTTACAACTATGGTGTCCGGAACCTTCTGGATGTCACCAATGCGCAGAAGGTGCTGGCTCAGGCGCGCTCGACCGACGTTTTGGCGCGAACGCAGGTGCTTGCGGCGCTCGCAGATCTGGCATTCCGAACCGGCGATGCGATTCAAGGAAATGCGAGGAAGATTCAGCCATGATTTCGATCTTTCGAAAACTGAGCTTGCCGTTTTTTCTGCTTGTTTTGACGAGCTGCAGCCGAGCGCCGTCGTTTGATGTTCTCGGTTCCTTTTTTCCTGCGTGGCTTGTATGCCTCTTTCTGGGCTTATTGCTGACGATCGTCACACGTCAGTTGATCTTGCGTACGCCTGTGGTACTAGCGGTGCCCGTATTGACTTACCCGAGCCTGACTGCGCTGTTCACGCTGGCCCTATGGCTCGTCTTTTTTCAATAGCGAGGAGAATTATGCAGCCGCGGAATGGCAATAAGGCCGGCATTTGGATCGGCCGAATTTTCAGCGTTTTCATCATGACAACGGCAATCGTTTTAGGAGGTGTGGTAATGCATCATGCGGACGACTACCCTCGGACCGATGATGCCGAGATTCTCGCGAACTTTATCGGCATTGCGCCTCAAGTGGAAGGCCCTCTCATCCGGCTGAAGGTGCATGACAATCAGTTCGTAAAAAAGGGGGAGCTCCTTTTTGAGATTGACGACCGGCCGTACCGGTACATGCTGGAGAAAACAGTCTCCGAACAGGCCACACTCGAGGGGCAGATCTCGGATGAGCGAAGAAAAATCGCGGCACTCGTGAGCGCAGTCTCCGTCTCAGAGGCATACATTCACACCACGGAAGCTGACGTGAGCCGGTGGGCGGCGGCTGTCGATCAGGCGAAGGCAGACGTAGCAGCCTCCGAGCAAGCGGTGAGCCGTGCAAAGGCCGAGTGGACTTACGCGAACAACAATCTGCACCGCATTGAGCCGCTGCTCGTGAGGCAGTTCGTCACGGTGGATCAGGTTGACCGCGCGAGGACCTCAGAGGTCGCCGAGGCACAAGCCCTGAAGCAAGCGGAATCGCAATTATTACAGGCGGAGGCTGCACTCAAGGCCACATTGGCGCAGGAGCAGCGCTCCAAGGCCATGCTTACCCAGAGCACGGCCCAGCACGAGCAGACCAAGAACGCGGTGACCACACTCGAACCGTTGACCAATCAGCGTGGCGCGAAGGCATCCGCCATTGAAACTGCCCGATACAATCTCAACAACTGCCGCGTGTATGCTCCATTTGACGCCCGGGTGACGAATCTCACGATTTCCGAGGGGGCGTATGCGCATGTCGGCCAGCAAGTGTTCACGCTGATCGACGCGCGCACGTGGTGGGCGGTGGCGAACTTCCGCGAAGGGCAACTGCAGCACATCGCGCCCGGGATGCGAGCCGATGTTTACGTTTTGTCCAAGCCGAACGAGCGCTTCTCGGGCGTAGTTGACAGCGTTGGGTTTGGCGTGACTCCGGACGCGGATGTGGTTGGCCGCTTCGAACCAGGCCTACCGGATGTGCAGAGGACGCTGAACTGGGTGCATCTCGCGTCGCGGTTTCCTGTCCGGGTCCGGGTGGAACACCCTTCGCCGGATCTGTTTCGCGTGAGCGAGTCGGCAATCGTTGTGATACGAGGGCGCTGAGATGGCGTCTATTGCGCAAGCTGTTCCAAGATTAAACAGCCAACTCACCTGGTTTTGGGGGTTTCTCAAAGAGGAACTCGCGCCTTACCGTGGAAGGGCCGCGCTTGTTACGCGAATCGTTGTGGCGTCCACGCTTTTCATGATCATCACCATGATCTTTCGGCTGCCGTATGGCGCATACGGCGCGATTTTCGCGGTGACTCTATCTCGGGAAAGCCTGGAAGCAACGGCGAGCGCCGCCCGGACTATCGTCATCGGCTTCGCGCTTGCCGGCGCGTACGTCATCGTTGGGTTGACCCTTGCGCTCGACGATCCAGCGCTACGTTTTACTTGGATCGTCGCCGGTTTCCTGATTGGTTTTTGGGCGCTAAGCGCGCTTCGCAGTTATGCTGGAGCCGCGCGGTTCGGCTATCTGATCGCGATCACGGTGGCGTTGTGGGACAGGCATGTTCCAGCCGAAACGAAAGTCGAAAATACGCTCTGGGCCGTGGGAATAATTACACTCGCCAGCTACATCACTTGGGGGCTGGAGGTGGCTTTCGCGGCGTTCAGAAAAACGACTGAGCTGACCGAAGCGATCGCCGAGCGGCTGAGCTGTGTCGAAGAACTGCTTAGACATTGTGGCGCCGGCGATGGCGCGGACGCATCCATCCGGGCGAGACTGGATCGTCTGACGATGACGGGCACATCGGGAATGCGGCGAACCCTGCGACGCTCCAGCTTCGACTCACAGTACGCAACGGAGATGGGCGCAGTGGTTGCTCTAACCGGCCGTCTGGTCGATCTCGCAGCGAGCCTGCCGCATTTCAGCGGCAATGTTTCCGAGATCGATCGCGAGCGGTCGGGCCAAGTCGCGAGCCGGATACGAGAAATCCGCGAGGATGTCATTCGAGCCAAGATTTCAGGGACTCCCGAATCTATCCAGGCCGGAGTAAGGCCTCCGGACTTTCCCCTGCTTGGCGAGATCGAAAACACGGTGGCGCTCATTTCCCAGGCATTGGCAGGATCGCGACAGTTCGGCGTATTTTCGCCATCGGTCGCGGCGGATGGAGCGTCAAATAGTTTATTGGTCCGCGGCGCGGTGCTGGATCCTGAACATATAAAGTTCGCATTGCGAGGGTGTCTTGCCGCAACGGCGTCTTATGTTATTTTCAATGTTTTGTTCTGGCCCGAGATCTCGACTGCGGTAACCACTTGCTTTTTGACAGCCCTCACCACGATCGGATCGTCCCGCCAGAAACAGTTCCTGCGGTTCGCCGGCGCCATCATCGGCGGTTTTGTGATCGGAATGGGCGCGCAGATCTTCATTCTGCCCCACATCGATTCGATCGTCGGATTCACAGTGCTGTACATAGCTGTGATCACCGGCGCGGCGTGGATCGCGACTTCCAGCGCGCGTCTCTCGTATCTCGGAGTACAGCTTGCAGTGGCATTTTGCCTGATCAATTTGCAGGAGTTCAAGTTCCAGACTTCGCTTACCGTGGCCAGGGATCGTGTCGTCGGTGTGCTGCTCGGATTGCTGATGATGTGGCTGTTCTTCGATCGATTGTGGAGCACACCGGCAGGCGTGGAGATGAAGCGGCGATTCGTCGCGACGTTTCGGCTGCTGGCCCAGCTTGCCCGCGGACCGGCTTCAAACAATCTCCGCACCGAAATCGAGCGCAGCTACACAATGCGTGACACGATCAACTCTCATTTTGACCAAGTGCGGTCGCTCGCCGACAGCGTGCTTTTTGAGTTTGGCCCTTCACGGAGCAGCGATCTCGCATTGCGAGCTCTCATTCGCCGGTGGCAACCCGAACTCCGCGTTTTGTTCGTGATGCGGATTGCGTCACTCAAGTACCGTCTCCAAGCACCTGGGTTCGAGTTGCCGGATGTGGTTCGCTTGCGACAGGAGGCGTACGATGAGGTTTCCGCCCGGATGTTGGAAGAAATGGCGGATCGAGTCGAGGGCAGACCGCACCGGACTGGAGGTAGCGCCGAAGAAACGAGCGAGCTTGCCCGGCATAAGCGGCAGGATGCGGAGGCCGCAGCGAAGCAAGAGCTGCCGGCGGCGCGAGGGCATTCTTTCGTTACGTTGCTCGGCGAGATTGACTCGCTGACAAATTCCCTCGCAGGGCAGATTGCAACAGAGACCGCCGGATGGTCACAATGACGTGCGGTAACCTTAGAAGCGACTTTAATTCTGGAGAGGAGCAGTAGTCGATGGCAGACTCGAAAGCAAATATTCTGGTTGTGTTTTACTCTCGCGACGGTTCGGTCGAAGCCCTCGCCAAAGCCGTTGGGGCGGGCGCCCGCGAGGCCGGAGCCGACGTGCGGCTCCGCCGCGTGCACGATATCGTTCCTCACGGTGTGATGGCCCATGTTCCAGGCTGGGAGGAGCGCAGCCAAAGGATGATTGCCGAGTACGGAGCGCCAACGCATGGCGATGTGGAATGGGCTGACGGGATCATTTTTGGCACTCCAACGCGGTTCGGCAATACGTCGGCGGAGTTGAAGGCATTCATTGACGGCCTTGGAGGGCTGTGGTTCCAAGGCAAGCTGAACGGAAAAGCGTCGGGTGTCTTTACTTCCACTGCGGGACCACATGGAGGAAACGAGACCACGCTGGTTTCGATGTATATCCCGATGGCACATTTGGGATTCATCATCGTGCCGAACGGGTATACTCACGGCAAGCTGGTTGAAGGTCACGGGACGCCGTACGGGTCGTCGTCGATGTCCGGACAGAAGGGTGCACCCCCGAACGCGGATGAGCTTGAGGTCGCGAGACATCAAGGCGCGCGCATCACCCAGGTGGCCGCAGCTTTGAAGGCCGCCCGTTAAAAAGCAACAGTGAACCGCCTGCCGGCGATACAATTGACGTTATGCCGGCGTATCGCCAAAGCCCGGACGTTCCCTCGGGCGGCGAACGGACACGGCGAAAAGCTCTCCTCGACGAACTCGTTGTCCGGGTTCCGGAAGCGATCGTTTTGCTAGACCCGGACGGACGAATCCTAAGCGTCAATCCGGAATTCACGAAGATCTTCGGCTATGCCGAAATGGAGGCGCTGGGCCGCCGGATCGACGAGGTAGTCGTTCCCGACGGAGATTGCGCCGAGCCGGACGAGTACACAAGCCGCGGCACTCCAGAAGGAACGATCCTGAATGTTGAAACGGTGCGGAAGCGCAAGGATGGGACTCGCGTTCCGGTCTCGATTCTCGGCGTACCGGTGTCGAATGCGGGAGGCCAGACATCCGAATACCTGATCTATCGTGACATCACCGAGCGCAAACGTGCCGAAGCAAGGCTACGGCCGAGCGAAGAATCTCTGGCGGAAGCGCAGAGACTGGAGCTTCAGCAGATCGTGGATCTCGTCCCGCAGTTTATTATCGTTTTGGAACCGGACGGCAAGTGCACGTACGCAAACCGGGTTGCCCGCGACTACACCGGACTTTCCCTTGAGGTATTTCGAGGGCCGGACGTGATCGCCAGGATTGTTCATCCCGAAGATCTGACGAGGGTACGACCCCAACGCCAACGTGGACTTGCAGGGAGCGAGCCGTTTGAAGTCGATGGAAGAATGCTTGGGAAAGATGGTGTCTACCGCTGGTTTTTCGGGCGGTACAACCCTTTGATAGAGGGAGAGCAAGTCATTAGATGGTACATGAGCGCGACAGAATTTGAATCGCGCAAACAAGAGGAAGAGCGGGTCCGGAAAGAGAACGTGCGGCTGGAAGAGCGAAATCGAATCGCCCAGGAGCTGCATGACACACTTTTGCAAACTGTTATGGGCGCCTCACTGAATCTCGCGGCGACTCTGTATCAATTATCCCCAGATTCAACGGTCAAGCCGCGGCTAGAGAGGGTTCTCGAGCTGATGAACCAGGGGGTGAAGGAGGGTCGGGACGCGATTCAGGGCCTCCGCGCGTCCGAGTCGGACAACTCAGACCTGGTTCTTGCTTTGTCCCGCATCCGGCAGCAATTTGTCGAGGTGCAGCCCGATATTGAGTTTCGCGTGACTATCGCCGGGCCGCAGAAGCAGTTCCCGGCAGAGATCCAGCATGAGATTTACCGAATCGGCAGAGAGGCCCTGGTCAATGCATTCAGCCATTCCGGCGCGAAACGGGTCGACCTGGAACTTGAATATTCCGGCTGCGAGCTGCAGATGTGGATCCGCGACAACGGACGTGGAATCGAAGCTGATTTACTCGAGCAAGGACGTGACGGACACTGGGGTTTGGCCGGGATGCGGGAACGAGCATCCAGAATCGGCGGGCGGCTGAAAATCCTGAGTCGTGCGCCGACGGGGACGGAGATCCAACTCTCCGTCCCGTTAGAGCGTTCATCGGGCCAGCAGAGCTCGGGATGATAGGACGGCTGAATCGCTTACGGTCCAAGTCGCGATGCTAGTTGTGGGGTCTCGGGCTCTTCTTCGATCCGGGCTGAGCCAAAGCTGTGGTAGTTCACGATTAGCCGGGATCCGCGCTGCCCGGTCAGGTAAGTCCAGACCCATTGAATGAAGACACTCACGCGCAAGTTGGATTGGGCCAGGAACTGAAGGTGCACGCCGGCCCACGCGAGGAACGCCAGGAGACCGCTGAGGTGAACACGGCCGGCCTGTAACACGGCGTAGCCTTTGCCGACGACAGCCATCGTGCCCTTATCGAAATAACTGAATGGGCGAGGCGCCGGTTTGCCGGCGATGCGGCGCGCGATCAGCCGGCCGGCATATCGGCCTTGTTGCATCGCCACTTGCGCCACGCCAGGCAACGACTTGCCGTTTTCCTCGAATGTCGCCGTGTCCCCGACCACAAAAATTTCCGGATGGCCCGGCAGGCTCAGGTCCTTTTGAACACGCACTCGTCCGGCTCGATCGGATTCGGCATTTAGCCACTTGGCGGCCGGTGAGGGAGCGACTCCCGCAGTCCAGATGACGGTATTGCTGACGATCCGCTCGCCGCCGGCAATCACACCGGCCGCGTCGATTGTTTCCACGCTCCGACCCAGCATTACCTCCACACCCAGATCCTCCAGGCGCTTTTTGGCGGCGCTGGAAAGTCCTTCCGAAAAGGACCCCAAGACGCGCGGAGAGTGGTCGATCAGCACAATCCGGGCTGATGCCGGGTCGATCCGCCGGAACTCCGATCGCAGCGTATTCCGCACCAGAAGCGCGAGTGCACTGGACATCTCCACGCCAGTGGGTCCAGCGCCGACGAGCACGAAGGTCAGCAGGTCACGGTGGCGGCTCGGGTCCTCTTCCGCCTCAGCCTGCTCAAAAGCGCTGAGGACCTTGTTCCGGACCGCCAAGGCGTCCGCGAGGCTCTTCAGGCCCGGAGCATGCGCTCGGAATTCCTCATGACCGAAGTAGCTATGGGTGGCGCCCGTCGCCAGAATCAGGTAATCATAAGGCAACCGTATGCCCACACGATCCGCGTCGTTGACCACGACGTACTTCTCGTCCTTGTCTACGCCAGTGACTTCGCCCAGAATCACGGTGGTGTTTCGTTGTTTGCCCAGAATTGAGCGGATCGGAGACCCGATCTGACCGGGTGCCAGCTCCGAAATCGCCACTTGATACAACAGCGGCTGAAAGAGGTGGTGATTCGTGCGGTCGATCAATGTGACATGCGCCGGAGCGTTCTTCAGCACTTTGGCCGCCGCCAGCCCGCCAAATCCGCCGCCGACGATTACAACTACAGGAAGATGGTCGTTCACATCTACGAAGAGGCTCGGCCGTCGGGTATTTGTTGGTGTCCCGCTTGCGCCTAACTGGCGCGGCGCAGCCCGACCGCAGTTTTCGCCGCTAGCGCCCTGTTCAGGCCGTATGCCGCGGCGCCAGCGATGCCCACTTTACCGGTCATCAGGTGGACCGGAATCCGGCTCATCAGATCAGAGAGGCGGCCCTTGTGCCGGAACGATTGCAGGAATCGCGGCGATTTGAGCGCAGGCAGGAGATGCACCGCAATTCCGCCGGCCAGGTACACCCCGCCCGCCGCGAGCACCTTGAGTGCGAGGTTGCCCGCCTCGCTTCCCATGATCGAGACCACCGTCTCAATGGTCGCGGCGCACCGCGGGCTGGGATCGGCAGGGTCCAGCGCGGCTTGGATAATCGCTTTCGTGCGATCGCCGGCTATCGCGATCCGCTCCGTGATCTCGGGCCGTTCCGCTGTCTTCTCGCGGTCGCGGAAGAACTCGTACACGTGAGGAATTCCGACGCCGGAGCAAACGTGCTCGTAGCTGACATGGTCGAAGCGCTGCCGCATGAATTCGAGCAGACGAATCTGGGTTTGATCCGCCGGAGCGAAATCCGCATGGCCTCCTTCCGAACTGTGGGCACGATATTCGTCACCCTCCCAGGTGAGAAACGCCTCACCCAATCCGGTTCCGGGTGCAAAGACGGCGATATTTGCTTGTTCTACGGGCGTTCCAGCGCTGAGGGTCTCGACATCTGCTGGCCTAAGTCCCGGAACCGCACAGGCAATGGCTTCGAGGTCATTCAGCAAATCGACGGCTTCAAGATTAAGGGCCTTTGAAAGCGACGCCTGGTCGACGATCCACGGAAGATTCGTTATCTTCGCCCGTCCGGCAAGCACCGGTCCGGAAACGCCGAAGCACGCCCGGTCGACCTTCAGACCAGTCTTCGCCAGGAACTCCTTCGCAATGGACTCCAGGCTTCCATAGTCCGCGCTGTGGACCTCCGATTCCGCGAGGGCTCTGTGCGCCCCCTGCTCCTCGGAAAAAACACCGAGCGCCGTCTTGGTTCCACCGATATCGCCCGCCAGTAACATCGTTTCACTCCTATTGCAGGGCAGGTCGAAGACCTGCCCCACGATCTTTCCCTCCGACGCCCTGATCTTCTCGTTCAGGGCCGGATCCTCGAAATTCGTGTTGAGGAATTCTGCCGACGTAGGCAACTCAACCTGGATATCATGCACTGTGCAAAGCCGAACCTTACCGGGAGGAAACGGTTTGGTCTGACGCTGCACGGTTCGTGTCGGGACTTCGTAGAATACTCCTTCCACCTTGAGCGCGCTAAACAGGTTCGTATCTGCCGCCGCTTCAATCCGGCAGCTGCCATAAACGCGGCGTTCTGTTCATGCCGGCAGACGATCAGCCGCGGACCCTCGTCGCGCAATGCATTAGAGGTCGGCATGATTGTTCCGCCGGGTATGCCGAATATGTATTTGACATCCTGCTGCACCAAGCTGCGGATTAACAGCTGCGCTGCGGTTTGGTGACCGTTTTGTCCGTCAGACATCCTTAAACTCCCTTG
>Ga0335079_10001389_pt1 | contig 27434 bp, 21 predicted proteins | sample Lox_Sample_33_FD_206719 | JGI IMG/M metagenome (GOLD analysis project Ga0335079, IMG submission 206719) | Soil microbial communities from Loxahatchee National Wildlife Refuge, Florida, United States - Lox_Sample_3.3 | ecosystem: Environmental > Terrestrial > Soil > Wetlands | place: USA...
ACAGCTTCAGCGAAAACGGCGGTGGACTGGCTTGACGTGGTGGACACGAAGACGAGCGCGCGGGCGCGGATCGCGCTGGACGACGGTTCGGTACTGAATGTGGGATCGGACTCATCGCTGAAAGTGCTGAAACACGATGCAGGAGCGCAGCAGACGGAACTGGAGCTGGAGTACGGGAAATTGCGTTCTCAGGCGCAAAAGATTACGAAGCCAGACGGAAAATTCGAGGTGCACACTCCAGCCGGAGTGGCGGGAGTGGTGGGGACGGATTTTTACGTGGCCTACGATCCGACGACCGGGACGATGAACGTGATCGTGTTCGAGGGATTGGTGAAGGTGTGCAACCTGGCGGGAGTTTGCGTGATCGTGAAAGCGGGGCAGATGAGCGGAGTGCGCAACAATGATAACTCCGCGCCCCAGAATCCGATGCAGGCAACGCTGGATATGCTGACGGAAGCGGGAAGCGCGACGATGATCGGGAACGGGCCGGGACCCGGGGTGGTCGCGCATCATTTTGGAACGGGAGCCGCCGTGACGCTGGGAATTCTGGCGGCGATACCGGCGATCGTGATTCCGATCGTGGTGACGAGAGGAAAAGGAACGCAGGCGCCGCTCAATCCGTGCCCATCACCGCAAACGCCGGGCTGCGGCTGATCTTTTTGCGGTTCCTGGGGCGGGCTGCCCGATGCCGTCCCGTTTCTCCTACCAACAGAGAAGCAAGCGCACCTCGCCCAAAAGGGGATGCAACGTTCGGGAAAGAAGCGCCGTCGAAATAGTGTCGTGCCACGGGCCAACTAACGAGTTCACTCGCTGCCATAACCGCCTGAGAAGGAATCAGAGAAGACGAGGGGAAACCGCGGGGGTGGTGCAGAATTGTGGTGCATGATTTGTGGGCTGAGGGGCGGTAGCGTAGACTGGAAAATTCGGTATCACGTCTGAAGACTAAGCGAGGCTTGCCTTGAGGAATTCCATGAGCAGTTGCGTTCGAAGAGCAGCATTGCCGCCGGCCGTTTTGGCCTTAGTTTTGTGCCTGACGGGAGGAAGTTCGCGCGCGGCCACGCGTGAAGCGGCGGAGGCCAAGCCGTCTCCGGTGATCGCGGCGATGCAGGCGGAACTGGACCGCTCGTACGCAGCGCTGAACAAGCAGACCCCGCCGGCGTATTTCATCAGCTACACGGTGACGGACACACAACGCGCGACGGTCTCGGGTTCGAACGGGGCGCTGCTCTCGAGCGACGAAGGAAGGAACCGGTGGCTGCAAGTTTCCGTGCGAACGGGAAGCTACCAACTGGACAATACGCACAAAGTGGGCGACCGGCAGATGCAGAGCGGCGATCCGGGAACGGCGGTGCCGATTGACGACGATGCTTCGGTTTTGCGGCGGGCGATCTGGCTGGAAACCGACGATCAGTACCGAGCGGCGGCGGAAGCGCTGATGAAGATCCAGACCGGGAAGGAAGTCAACGTGGAAACGGCGGAGGCCAGCGCGCCGGATTTCTCGCGCGAAAAACCGCACACGTATTTTGGGCCGTTCGTTTCGTTCACGCTGGACCGCAAGCCCTGGGAAGAGAAAGTGCGGGCGTACACGGCGGCGTTCCGGCAATCAGCGGCGATCATCAACTCGATCGTAACGTTCACTGCCCAGGCGCAGAACATCTACCTTGTGAATACCGAGGGATCGCAGTTGCAGTTCGGGCAGGTGCGCTACCGGCTGGAGCTGTTCATCCAGGGCAAAGCGCCCGACGGAATGGACATTGACCGCTACTACAACTTTGACTGGGTGGATCCGAAGGACGCGCCGACCAATCAGCAAGTAGAAGCGGCGTCCGCGCAATTGCGCAAGGAGCTGGAGGGGCTGGTGAAGGCTCCGATCATTGACCCAACGGTGGGACCGGCGCTGCTGACGGGAAGAGCGGCGGCGGTGTTTTTCCATGAAGTGTTCGGGCATAGAGCAGAGGGCTTCCGGCAAAAGGACATCAGCGAAGGGCAGACGTTTGCGAAGAAAGTAGGAGAGCAGATTCTGCCGAGCTTCATCAGCATCGTGGACGATCCAACGCGGAAGAAGTTGAACGGCCAGGATCTGCTGGGCTATTACCAATTCGACGATGAGGGCGTGCCGTCGGAGGACGTGCCGCTGGTGACGAATGGAGTGCTGAAAAATTTCGAGATGTCGCGGCAGCCGCTCGTGGGGTTTCCTCAGTCGAATGGTCACGGACGCAGGCAACTGGGAGCGGTTCCGGTTTCGCGGCAAGGAAACCTGATCGTCGAGAGCAGCAAGACGATGACGGACGCGCAACTACGGGCCAAGCTGATCGAACTCGTCAAACAGCAGGGAAAACAGTACGGATTGCTGATTGATGACATCGCGGGAGGATTTACCTTCACCGGGCGCGGGCAACCGCAAGCGTTCCAGGTACAGCCGCTGGTGGTTTACAAGGTATTCGCGGACGGGCGGCCAGACGAACTAGTGCGTGGAGTGGACATCGTGGGAACGCCGCTGGCTGCGCTGACGAAGATCGTCGCCACCGGCGACAAGATGGAGATTTTCAACGGCTACTGCGGAGCAGAGTCAGGATCCGTGCCTGTTTCAGCGGATTCGCCCGCGATTCTCACTTCGGAATTGGAAGTGCAGAAAAAAGAGACTTCAACGGACCGGCCGCCGATTCTGCCGCCGCCCGCGCACGATCCGCAGGCAACGGGAGGCCAGCAGTGAAAATCGTGAAAGCCACAGCGATCCTTGCACTTTTCATTTCCGTGTTCGGTTTCAGCATTGCTACGCAGGCGCAAACCCCCGACGGGAAAGACCACACGTTACAGGCGATGCGCGACGAGATGGCGCGCTCGAAAGCGCGGCTGGAATTGAAGATTCCGGGGACAGATCAACCGGCGAGGCCGTATTACATCGAATACCGGATCCTGGACCTGGATGTGAAGCAGATCTCGGCGGAATTCGGCGCGCTGATGGGCAGCACGACGACGAGATCGCGCTTCATGGACGTGGAAGCGCGTGTAGGAGACTACCAGCACGACAGCTCGAATTTCATCGGAGAAGAGGGCTTCCGCGGGTTCATCGGCTCAACGGGAGCCGTGGGTATAGACCGCGACTACAACTCCCTGAGGCAGGATTTGTGGATCGCGACGGACCAGGCGTTCAAGGAAGCGGTGGAGACATACTCGCGCAAGCAGGCTTACTTGAGCAGCCTGGCGAGCCCTTCCAACATTGACGATTTCGCGAAAGTAACACCAGTAAAGGTCGTCGAACCCCTACAGGAACCGGACTGGACGAACCGCAACTGGGAACAAGAAGCGCGGGATGTTTCCGCCGCGCTACGGGCGTTTTCGGAGATCCGCGAATCGCGGGTGACGTACTACCTCGTGTACAGCACGGAATACCTGCTGACCAGCGAAGGAACGGAAATCCGGACGAATCACAGCTATGCGGCAATCGAAGCGGGGATGAACACGCTGGCAGCGGACGGGACGCAGCTCAACGACTTCTATGCGAGCTACGCGCAGAACCCGGCGGGTCTTCCCAACGTTGATAGGGTGAGAAAAGGGCTGAACGTCACGGCGAGCGAGCTGATGGCCTTGCGCGCTTCGCCTCCGGCGCAGGATTACACGGGGCCGGTGCTGTTTGAAGCGCGGGCCGCGGCGCCGCTGCTGGCGCAGGTTTTGGGGCCAGCGATGAACGGCGCACGCCCGCCGATCGCGTTCCAGCCGGTGGTGGAACAATTTCTGAGCAGCGTGGGAGGCAGGAGCGACTGGGCGGGGCGCGTGGGAGCGCGCGTGCTGCCGACGAGCGTTACGCTCATGGACGATCCCACAGCGACCGAGTTCAATGGAACACCGTTGATCGGCGGTTACAAGGTAGATGAGGAAGGCGTGCCGGGACAGAAAGTGACGGTGGTGCAGGACGGGCTCCTGAAAGAGATGCTGATGTCGCGCAGGCCGGGGCCGGACTCCGACCAATCGAACGGGCACGGACGCTCCGCATTCCTGAACGACGCCAAGCCGACAATGAGCAATCTGTTTTTCACTTCGACGGAAACACTTTCTCCGGCGGACTTGAAAAAGAAATTTCTGGAAGATTGCCGGCAGGAAAAACTGCAGTATTGCATCGCGGTGCGGGAGATGGACAATCCGGCGCTGAGCCTGCTGCACCAGGATGATTTTTCGGAATTGCTGGCGAGCTTCGGAGGAGGAGCGGGAAACGGAGACCGGCTTCCTTTGGTGATGTTTCGAGTCTATCCAGATGACGGACGCCAGGAAATGGTTCGGGGAGCGCGCATTAGCGGGTTGAATTCGCGGCTGCTCAGGAATATCGAGGGGATCGGGAACGATCCGTTCGTGTACAACTACATGCAGAACCAGACCACCGGATTTGCCGGCACGGCGCTGGGAGCATTCGGTTCCGCACAGAACGGTTTGCCCGCAGCCGTGGTAGCGCCCTCGCTTTTATTCGATGAACTGGACATCCGCGGAGCGCGCGGCGAGGCCAAGCGGCTGCCGCTGCTGCCTCCACCGCCGATGAGCGCCGAAGTGAACGAACAGCCTGGGAACGGCAAGTGAGATAACTGCGAGGCGCATGGCCAGCATTAGATTGGGCCGGCAAATGGCTCGCGCTGCTATTTTGTGATTCTTTCACCTTGTTTCTTATCCCTCTTGTAGTTTCCCGAGAGGAATCTGACCTTTCCTATTCACTTCTTGCTGCCGCGGCTCGCGCACCTAAATTCGCGTCGAATTGAGGTAGTCTAAGCGGAAGGCGATGGCGACCTATTCAGCAGAGGAAGCCCGGGAAAAGAGGATGGCGGCGCTGCTGAGCGTGGGCTCGGCGGTGCTGCTGGTGATGCTGAAGAGCTTCCTGGTGGTGCGGACAGGCAGCCTGGGCGTGCTCAGCGAAGCGCTCCACTCGGGGCTGGACCTGGTCGCGGCCATTATTACGTTTCTTTCCGTACGCGTTTCCGATTTGCCCGCGGATGCGCGGCATCCCTATGGACACGGGAAGATCGAGAATTTTTCGGCCTTTGTCGAAACCGGTTTGCTCGTGCTGACGGCTTTGTACATTATCTACGAAGCGTTCGACCGGCTGTTTTTCCGTACCGTTCACATTCAACCGAGCCTGCTGGCAATCGTGATCCTGCTGGCGGCGGTAGCGATCGACGTCACGCGGGCGAGAAAACTCTCGCATGTGGCGAAGAAGTATTACAGCGAAGCACTGGAAGCCGACGCGCTGCACTTCTCGACGGACATTTGGAGCACCACGGTGGTCATCGCCGGGATCGGCCTGGTGTGGGCGGGAGAAACCTGGAACCTACCTTGGCTGATCTACGCGGACGCGCTGGCCGGGCTGATCGTGGCGGGAGTGATTTTGTGGGTGGGATCGCGGCTGGGAAAAAGGACGCTGGATGCGCTGCTGGATGCGGCGCCGGAGGGGCTGCAGGAAGAGATTGCGAGGACCGTGAAGCGCATGGAAGGAGTCATGGACGTGGAACGCGTGCGCGTGCGGCGCGCCGGCAACCGCTACTTTGTGGACGCGACCGTGAGCGTCCCGCGCACAGCGAGCCTCGAACAAGTTGACGCCTGGAGTGACGCGATCGAGAAGCGCATTGACGAGATTGTTCCGTCGGACGTGCTGGTTCACGCGGAGCCCCGCGCGCCGACGGGCGGACATCTGTTTGAAGCGATTCGCGCGGTGGCGCAGCGAATGGGATACGCGATTCACGATCTTTCCGCGCAGCAGCAGGACGGCCAGCTTTTTGTCGAACTGCATCTGGAGGTAGGCGAGAACTTGAGCCTGCGGGAAGCACACCGGCAAGCGAGCGAGCTCGAGGAGGGGATTCGGGCGCTGCGAGAAGAACCCACGGAAGTGACCATTCACATTGAGCCGCTGGGAGACAATGTCGCGGTTGGAAGCGACGGAGCAGGCGAAATGAAGCTGCTGTCGAGCGCGATTGAAGCGTTTCTCAATACGCTCCCGGCAGAGTACGACGAGTTGGTCAACTGCCATGACGTTCGCGTTCGCCAGGTGGGGCATCACATTCTGGCCTCCTGCCATTGCACGATGAAGGCTGCGCTGCCGATCACGGAAGTGCACGACGTGACCGCGACGCTCGAGGATCGCGTGAAAGAAAAATTTCCGCAGGTGTTCCGCGTTACGATTCACCCCGAGCCAGTCGAAGAGCGTTGAGCCGATCCGATTCGGAGGGCAACGCAGGCTTTCCGGCAAAGAGCACGGCAATCAGCGCCAGCAAAATGGGATAGCACTCGAGAACGTAACGAGGCTCGGGCGTTTCCAACGTGGTCAGAAACGCCGTGCGAAGAACGATGTAGAGAATAAACACGAGGAGCGCCAGCTTGGCACCGGAGCCACGCCGCCAGAGACGCCAGCCGCCCGAGAAGCCCAAGACGACATAGGCAAAGTTCAGCAAGAAAAAGCCAATGGTGAAGGACATGTCCACGGGATCGTTGTCCCAGGCGGCCGCGGGAGGCCAAACCTGGCCGGAAAAAGGAAGAAGCTCGATGCGCGGCGTGAACCACATGGTGAAGACGCGCAGAAACGGCACGCAAAGATAGGTACGCAGAGGATGCCGGGCGGTGCGCTCGCGGCCGATTTCGCCGAAGGCGGCGTCTTCCTCGGGAGTCAGCGTTTCATCCTCATTGTACTGGTCGAGGATTTCGGCGACCTTTTGCTTTTCTTGAGGGCTGTCGAAAGCATAGGAAGGAATGTCGTCGAGGTTGATCGCATCACCGTTCAGATTCCAGGAGACCAGGTAAACGTCGCGAAAGCGGTAAAGCCAGGTGCGTTCCCACTTCATGAAACCGTAAGGAATCAGTTCGCCTGGAATATTGGAATACTCGGGAGCAAGAAAGCGGACTTCATGCAATGTGACAGCATTTCGAATCGCCCATGGAACAAGCGGTAAAATGCACGCGAACCCAGAGAGAAGAACGACTTGAGCACATCGCCGCATTTCCCTACGACGGAGCAGATAAGTCGAGGCGACGAGGAAAAAGATGGCGAGAAGCATGGGCGTTTCCGGGCGGAAAAGCGTGCCAATGCCGACAGTCAGGCCGAGCAAGATGGCAAGAGCTGGGAGACCAGTGCGAATGCGCATCGGGGTTGCGAGTCCGGAGAAATTACTTCCCCGAAATTTCAGGAAGATCAAACAAATGAATAGGAGGGCGATCGTAGTAAAGAAAAATGCGAACGTTTCAGTCAGGGGCACGGCCACATAGTTCGCAGTGAAGGGGCAAAGCGCCGCAATCCAGAGCGCAATGCGGAAGGCGCGGCGCGGTCTGCCGGTGGTGGAGAAGGAGTAAACGAGCAAGCCGGCAAGAGAGGCGATCGCAAGGCAGGTCAAAAGATCCACGGCAGTTTGGCCGAGCATTACCCAGAGCCGTGCGGCAGCGCCTGTGCGGCCGGTGATGGCGTAGACGAGGGCCAGATAGGCGGGGTATCCCGGCACGCGCATATCAATGGGGACGATCTTGCCGGCCACTTTCATGCCATAAATGCCGTGTTTGAGCCAGTTCTGGGCGAATTCTTCGTAGAGGACGGTGTCCCCGGAGGTCTGGGGATACTCAAGGAGGAAAAAGAGCCTGAAGCAGAGGCCTGCCGCTAAACTCATCAAGGGATGCGAGAAAACTCGCTTCATGGGCAGAACGCATCTTACAATAGAGATACGGGAATGGTGCAGTTGGCCTGATTTTTGACGCGGGCCCGGTTGGTCCTTTCCCCAGTTGCCTTAGGAACAATGAAGGAACGCGGTCCCATATTTTATGACGCGGAGCGCGTGCGCTGGCGGCGTACGCGGCGCGCGCTGGAAATTTCCGCCGCTCTGCTGACGCTGCTGCTGGCCTACTTTTTCGTCACAATTGCGGTCAGCGTGAATCTGCCCGCGGGGCTCGTGCCGGATCTGAAGTCTCCCTATCACGCGCTAAAGGCGAAAAAGAAGCATGCCTCGCCCTTGAGGGAAGGGCGGAAGCGCAGGCTGGCCAATCTCGGTAAAGTTCCCGCAAGCTACGATCCGCTGCGCGCGGCGTTTTATGTGAGCTGGGACTCGAACAGTCTGGCCACGCTCAAGAAACACTACAAAGACCTTGACGTGCTCATCCCCGAGCAGCTTCACGCGGTCACGCCGGACGGCGCGCTCACGATCGTTGACTATGAGCGGTATCAGACCGTGCAAGCCACCCCCGCCGAGGCAATCTCTCGGCTCCAAGACGACAAGCTGCACCGGTGGATGAAGAGCGCTGGAGTTGAGCTCCCGATCATGGGCCTGCTGAACAATTACGACGGAACGGCTTGGCGCATCAAGGAAATGTCAGAACTGCTGGCCAGCCCGGCGGCGCGGCAGCGGCTGGTGCATGACACAGTGGAATTTGCGGTGGAAGCACATCAGGTCGGCATCGTGCTGGATTTCGAGGAGGTTCCCGAGCCCAGCCAGCCAAATTTCCAAACCTTCGTGAGCCAGCTCAACACGGCTCTCCATGCGGTTGGCCTCAAACTGATGGTCGCGCTGCCGGCCCGGGACGACACCTACGATTACGCATTTTTCGGCAAACACTGCGACGCCATCGTGTTGATGAATTATGACGAGCACTGGCTGACGTCCCCGGCGGGCCCAATCGCGTCGCAGGATTGGTTTGTGGAAAATCTCCGGCAAATTCTGCAGGTCGTACCGGCGCAGAAGATCGTCGTGGGAATTGCCAACTACGCTTACGATTGGACGGAACCCGAAAAGAAGAATCCAGGCTCCTCCACTTCCTTCACTCTCCAGGAAGCTCTTCTGCACGCCTATGAGTCGGACGCGCAAGTCGAATTCGATCTCACTTCGCTGAATCCCTACTACCAATATGGTGACGAACAGGGCCGCACGCACCAGGTGTGGTTCCTTGATGCGGTAACGGCGTATAACGAGCTTCGCGCGAGTGAGCGGATGGGAGTTCAGGGTACGGCTTTGTGGCGTCTTGGCACGGCTGATTCTTCGATCTGGCCGATTTGGGACGCCACGCGGCCCGACGACGAGATTCGCGCAAAGATTGAAGATCTTCCGCCCGGCCCGGACCTCATTCTCGAAGGCAACGGCGATATCTGGCGCATCGCGGACAAGCCCAAGCGCGGCCGGCGGACGTTTACCTACGACAAGAGTTCCGATCTCTTCACTAATGAGAAATACGAGAGTTATCCCCTCTCCTACGACATTGACCAGCTCGGGGCGGTGCCCAAAAAGCTGGCGATCTCGTTCGACGACGGCCCCGATCCGCAATGGACGCCGAAGATCTTGGACATTCTGAAAGAGAAGCACGTGCATGCCACTTTTTTTGTCATCGGAGTGGAAGCGAGCGAGTGGCCCGGGCTGTTGAAGCGCGAGTATGCCGAAGGGAATTCAATCGGCAATCACACCTACACGCATCCGAATTTTGAGGAGATTTCCCAGACGCAGCTGCGTTGGGAGCTCAACCTGACGCAGCGTCTGATCGGCAGCATCCTAGGAGTCAAATCCATATTGTTTCGTCCGCCGTATGGAATTGACCACCAGCCGGAATATGCGGAGGAAGTGGCACAATTGCCTTTCGCGCAGGACATGGGGTACTTGATCGTCGGACAGAAAATTGATCCGCACGACTGGCAACAACCGGGAGTTCCGGCAAAGGAGATCGTGGACAGCGTCCTTCGTCAGGCGGATGAGGGCAACATCATCTTGCTGCACGACGGCGGGGGCGACCGCAGCCAAACGGTCATCGCGCTGCCGCAGATCATTGACGACTTGCGGGCGCGCGGCTACGAATTCGTATCGGTTCCCAATCTTTTGAATATGACGCGCGCGCAGGTGATGCTTCCCCTTTCCACTCAGGAATGGCTGGAAGCGCGAGCGGACGGCTTGATCTTCGCTCTGTACCGCTGGTTTATTGTTGGGATCACCACGGTATTTATTCTCGGCATCGTTCTCGTCAGCGGTCGCGCGCTGATTATCGGAATTCTGGCCCTGGTGGAGAAGTTGCAGCACGATCACACGCCGATCCCTGATCCTCCTCCCAGCGTTACTGTGCTCATTCCGGCGCACAACGAGGAGACCGTAATCCTGCAAACGGTGAATTCCGTTCTCGCTTCCAACTATCCGGAGATGCACGTGGTTGTGGTCAACGACGGCTCTACGGATTTGACCGGCGACCTGCTGGAATCTCATTTCGGAGATGATCCACGAGTAAGGATCATCCATCAGGTCAATCGGGGCAAGGCGGCGGCACTCGGGCGCGCCCTTTCGGAAGCAAAAACGGAGATTGTGGTCACCATCGACGCCGATACGGAAATTGAACCGGACGCCATCCGTCTGCTCGCGCGGCACTTCTCTGATCCAAAGGTCGGGGCCATGGCGGGAAACGTCAAGGTTGGAAATCGCTCGCTATGGTTGACCCGCTGGCAGGCTCTCGAGTACATCACCAGCCAGAATATGGAGAAGCGCGCATTCCACCTGCTGAATTGCATCACTGTGGTTCCCGGAGCGTTGGGAGCTTGGCGCAGAAGCGCGATTGAAGCCGCGGGAGGGATTACCGCGGACACCGTGGCCGAAGATGCCGACCTGACGATTGCCATCCGGCGGCTTGGCTGGCGTATCGGGTACGATGAGGAGGCGGTTGCCTGGACGGAAGCGCCCGATACCACGCAGGTGCTGATTCGCCAGAGGTTCCGTTGGACGTTTGGTACGCTCCAATCATTCTGGAAGCACCGTGACACTCTTTTCCGCAGGAAATACGGAACGCTTGGCTGGATTGCACTGCCGAATATTTTCGTGTTTCAACTCGTCTTTCCCTTAATTTCGCCGGTGATTGATCTGGTATTCCTAGGAAGCGTCGCGGTATGGGGTCTCATGCAACTTCACATCTCCTGGTTGCCGCAGTTCAACTGGGCCACCACCGATATGGTGCGGTCAGTTTTGTTTTTCCTGGGATTCCTTTTGATTGACATGTTTACGTGCGTCATCGCGTTTGCGTTGGAGAAGGAAGAGGATTGGACCTTGTTGGTCCCGGTGCTGCTCCAGCGATTCTATTACCGCCAACTGATGTACGTTGTCCTGTTCCGGTCCGTCAAAGAGGCGGTTCGTGGCCGGCCTGTTGGGTGGCGCGGCGTCGAGCCCGAAGCGCCCCAATCACCCGCGCCCAAGGAAGTGGCTCACGCTTGAGGTTATCATCCGTCTGAGTTGCTGGATGGTCCCTTCACCGCATTTTCGGCGATTTTCATCCTAATGTGGATTTGATGTACGATAGCAATCTCGCCCGAGGAGGTCCCCATGGCCATCACCTTCACACTGAATGGAAATCCGGAAACCGTCGAAGTTGATCCGCAAATGCCGCTGCTGTGGGTGCTGCGTGATACGCTGAGTATGACGGGCACAAAGTATGGCTGTGGCATCGCTCTTTGTGGCGCATGCACGGTACATATTGACGGCCAGGCGGCGCGCTCCTGCATCACCCCCGTTTCATCTGTCCAAGGGAAAAAAGTGACCACCATCGAAGGGCTTTCCGAGGACGGCAACCATGCCGTGCAGAAAGCCTGGATGGAAATTGACGTTCCCCAGTGCGGCTATTGCCAGAGCGGCCAGATCATGTCCGCCGCGGCCCTTCTTTCCGAAAAACCCCATCCCTCCGATGTGGAAATAGACGACTTCATGAGCGGCAACATTTGCCGCTGCGGCACCTACCAGCGCATCCGCAAGGCCATTCACCGCGCCGCGGAACTGCAATCCGGAAAATCCGCTTAGCGATTCGTAAAGAAATCAGAGGTGTCCCATGACGATGTCGCAGACTCTTGACCGTCGCGCGTTCCTGAAAAATTCCGCCGCCGGAGGAACCGGATTGTTGATCGGCTTCTATCTGCCCGCATACGCTGGCGTGGATCCCGCCGCGCGACAGGAGAAGCAAGAGCCCAATCCATTCAATGCGTGGGTGCACGTTTCTCCGGACAACCGCGTGACGTTGATCCTTGCGAAATCGGAGATGGGACAGGGCGTGATGACATCTCTTCCCATGATCCTGGCGGACGAGCTGTACCTGGAGTGGAAATCAGTTTCTGTTCAGCAGGCGGAAACAAATCCGGAAATCTACGACCTCGGCACTGGTGGCAGCAGCAGCGTGAGAGAGTCCTGGCTGCCGTTGCGCCAGGCGGGCGCGGCAGCGCGTGAAATGCTCATCGCCGCCGCGGCCAAGCGCTGGAATGTAAATCCCAATACATGCCGAGCGAAAGAAGGCGGCGTGCTGCACGGCTCGCGCCAGGATTACCTAACGTATGGCCAATTGGCAGAAGATGCGGCAAAACTCCCAATTCCAAACTTCCACACGGTTCCTTTGAAGAATCCCGCTGATTTCACGATTATCGGCCACAGCGTCCCGCGCCTGGACGCTGCTGAGAAGTCCACTGGGAAGGCCAAGTTTGGGATCGATGTTCGACAGCCGGGAATGCTCTTTGCCACCCTTGCGCAATGCCCGGTATTTGGAGGAAAGCTGAAGTCGTTCGACGCCTCGAAAGCAAGGAAAGTTCCCGGCGTGCGCGACGTGTTCGCCATCGATCCCGTTACGGTCAGTCCGTTTTCTGCTGGTGGTGTGGCCGTGGTGGCCGAAAGCTCCTGGGCGGCGATGGAGGGACGCAAGGCGCTCGAGATTCAATGGGATGAAGGGCCGCGCGCCAACGAATCTTCCGAAAGCCTGCACCGGCAATTTATTGATAACGGTTCGAAGCCGGGCAAAATCGTCCGCAACGACGGTGACGCAGATGCCGCGCTGGCTTCCGCGAACAAAAAAATCGAGGCCGCATACGAATTCCCGTTTGCGCCGCACGCCACGATGGAGCCTATGAACTGTACGGTTCAAATTCTGCCGGACCGCGCGGAAGCATGGGTGCCCTCACAGGGGCCGCAATTGGCTCAGGACATGATTGCGAAGGTCGCAAAGCTCCCGCATGAAAAGGTTGTCGTACATACGACGCTAATGGGTGGCGGGTTTGGCCGACGCTATCAGGGTGACTTTGCCATCCAGGCCGCGCAAATCGCCGCGAAGACTTCCGGGAAGCCGGTCATGCTGCTCTGGACGCGCGAAGACGACATGCAGCACGACTTTTACCGGCCGGCTTCCTACAACCGCCTGTGGGGCGCGCTGGACGAAAGAGGAAGTCTGCTTGCGTGGAAGCACTTCCAGACTTCCACTTCCATCCAGGCGGTGTGGCATCCGAACGGCGAGGCAACTGCCGAAAAAGGCGAATTCGGACAAGCCGCTTTCATTCCCTACAGCTCACCGAACTACCGCGTCGAATACACGCTGGCGAAAAGCGCCGTGCTCCGGGCTTGGTGGCGGTCGGTCGAAAGCTCAACCAGCGGCTTTGTGGTGGAAACTTTTGTGGATGAACTGGCGCACCTGGCGGGAGAAGACCCGCTGGGATTCCGCTTGCGCACGATTGGGAGCGACCGGAAGCTTCCAAACTTTGAAAGTCCCAAGGAGGGCAAACCTCTCGACACCGCCAGGCAAAAAGGAGTTCTCAAGCTCGCTGCAGAAAAGGCGGAATGGCACAAGCCGTTGCCGAAGGGCATGTCGCGCGGGATTGCCGCATTTTATTCGTTCGATACGTATGCCGCTTGTGTTGCCGAGGTGAGCTTCAAGGACGGCAAACTGAACATCCATCGCCTGGTCTACGCGGTGGACGTCGGACGAGTCATCAATCCCGATGGCGTGCGCGCGCAGGTGGAAAGCGCGGCGATCTATGGCTTGTCGGCCGGCTTATATGATGCGATTACCATTAAGGGCGGCCGCGTGGAGCAGTCCAATTTCAACGACTACGAGATGCCGCGCATCCCGGACGCTCCGCTAACCGAAGTGCACCTGATTGATAGCTCGGACGCTCCAACGGGCATTGGAGAACCCGGATTGCCGGTCGTTCTGCCCGCCGTGTTCAATGCCTTCTTCGCCCTTACCGGCAAACGCATCCGGCGTTTCCCGGTTCGGCCTGAGGATTTGGCATAAGTTTCGACAGGCCGCAACGCTCATCTCGATCCGCAACTCGCAAGGTGCTCCTTGTCTCGCGCACAGGCGATTTGTGCCCGACTCAAGGAACGCCTATCCTGCTTCCGCCGATTTGTCGGCCCACGATGATGCAGATTGCCGCTCTCATTTTAGCGTTGCTCGCCGGTCTATCACTGCTGGCGTGGGTTGTGCTTGTGTTTGCCTGGGGCGGATTCTGGCAAATCGTGCGGTTTGACGCCGACCGCGACCCTGCCGGGACCATCTCCGATTGGCCACGGATTGTTGTTGTGGTTCCAGCCCGCAATGAAGCTACAACGATTGCGCAGTCGGCAACTTCTCTTGCCGAGCAGGACTACCCGGGAGATTTTCGCGTCATCGTCGTGGACGATGCCAGCGACGACGGCACAGCGGAAATTGCCGGCGGTGCAGCGGAGAAAGCGGGGGCTCCTTCGCGTGTGGAAATTCTGGCCGCGCCTCAGCTGGCTCCGGGCTGGACCGGAAAACTCTCGGCATTGCAAGCCGGCGTTGAATTCGCTTCCCAATTCGCCCCGGACTACTTCTGGTTTACGGATGCGGATATCGTCCATGCGCCTGATTCCCTTCGGCGGCTTGTGGTTCGCACGCGAACGCAAGGTCTCGATCTTGCCTCCCTGATGGTCCTCTTGCGAGCGGATACATCTGCCGAAAAACTGCTGATCCCGCCATTCCTTTTTTTCTTCCTGATGCTTTATCCGCCTCGCTGGATTGGGGATTCGCGGGCACGCACTGCCGGCGCCGCCGGGGGTTGCATACTTTTGCGCGCTGCCGCCCTCGAACGCATCGGAGGCCTGGCTGCCATCCGAGGCGAAATCGTTGACGATTGCGCTCTGGCGCGGGCGGTAAAGCGCTCCCGTGGTCGCATCTGGATGGGGCTCACGCGCGCGAGCCGCAGCCTGCGTGGATACAGCAGCTTTTCTGAAATACGCGACCTGATCGCACGCACCGCCTTCACGCAGCTAAATTATTCGAAGTTTCTGCTGCTCGGCACTCTTGTGGGAATGCTCTTCGTTTACTTGCTCCCCTTGGTTCTGACGTTCTCGCGAAATGCTCACGTTTGGCCGCTCGCGCTTCTGGCATGGTGCTTGATGTGCGTTTCCTTCATGCCGACTCTGGCTTTTTACCGAGTTTCTCCCATCTTTGCTCCTCTCCTCCCTTTCGCGGCGCTCTTTTATCTCTACGCCACCTGGCTTTCTGCCGTCCGCTACTGGCTCGGTCGCGGCGGCCAATGGAAAGGCCGCGCGCAAGCGCAGCCACACAAGACTTGATCGCCAGTTTCGCGCGTGCTGCTTTCTCCTCGTTGATCTTTGGGAGCTCGCGGCTGGCCCATTCCCGTGCGTTTTGCTATGCTTCATGCAGGTACAGGGCTGCATCCCGTCGGCCGCGTTGCGGCTGGCTTGGGCGGAATCAGGGAGCGGCACCGGAGGCCCAAATGAGCGTTCTACCTCAAGCGGGGGACGGCAAAGTCACCGTGCCCGTTCTCCTTCAACGAAAATCCCCCACCTCGATTTCGCGCGAAGACGAACAGAAAATCACCTGCCTGACGGCCTACGACTATCCGACCGCGCGCTTGCTTGACGAAGCAGGAGTGGACGTGCTGCTTGTAGGCGATTCGCTCGGCATGGCTGTGCTGGGCTACGAAAGCACGCTTCCTGTCACGCTGGAGGAAATGCTCCATCACACACGCGCGGTTCGCCGGGGCGTTCGCCGCGCCCTGGTGGTCGCGGACATGCCTTACGGTAGCTATCACTCGGACATCGCGGAATCCGTGCGCAACGCCGTGCGCTTCGTCAAGGAAGCCGGCGCGGAAGCTGTCAAGATCGAAGGCGGAGAGCGGCGACTCGAATTGATCGTCCGCTTGACGGAAGCCGAAATTCCGGTGATGGGACATGTCGGCTTGACGCCGCAGTCCATGAACGCGATGGGCGGATTCAAAGTTCAGGGCAAAACTCCGGACGCAGCCGAACAGTTGGTGCGCGATGCGCGATCAGTGGAGGCGGCGGGAGCTTTTGCGTTGGTTCTCGAAGGCATTCCCCGGGAAGTCGCCGCGCGGATTACGCGCGAGTTGCGCATCCCCACTATCGGGATCGGCGCTGGGCCGGAATGCGACGGGCAGATTCTGGTATTGCACGATCTTCTCGGTTTGACGTTCAACGCCGTCCCAAAATTTGCGCGGCAGTACGCCAATCTTGGAGAGATCATTTCCGCGGCGGCTCGGGATTACTGCGCGGACGTTCGTGGCGGCAGCTTCCCCTCGGACGGCGAATCGTATCATTTGCCGCAAGCGGCGCGAGATTCTAGAACCATCAATATGGACGTCGAGTTGGTGGATTCGGGCGACAGCGAGAATTAGCGGGGGAAACAATGACACCGGAAGAAATGCGGGCGCTTTTCGATTACAACGCCTGGGCCAATCACCGCTCACTGGAAGCCGCCGCGGTACTTCCTGCGCAGGATTTCACCAAGCCACTGGGTTCCAGCTTTTCTTCCGTTCGCGATACGCTCGTGCACATCTGCGGCGCGGAATGGGTTTGGCACGAAAGATTTGAGGGCCGCTCTCCTTCTTCGATCCCTGATTTTTCTTCGCTGCAAAGTGTGGACACCGTCCGCACGCACTGGTCCGCGCAGGAAGAGAAGCTTCTCACTTTTGTTCGCGGCGTGAGCCAAGCGGACCTGGACCGCACTCTGGAATACAAGACGATTAATTTTGGCGTGTACCGCAATCCGCTTTGGCAGTCCATGCAGCATCTCGTCAATCACGGCACCTATCACCGCGGGCAAGTCGCCACCATGCTTCGCCAGCTCGGCGCCAAACCGATTCTCACGGACCTGATGCATTTCTATCGCGAACGCGCTACAGCAGCTTCCGCCTGAGCCGCCGCTCGCAAAGCCCAGTGGAGACCATCCGCACCATTTCCTGGATGAAGGAGGCAGCGAGGCGGCCCCGCGCGGAAAATCACGTCGTTGGACTGATTCCCACGATGGGCGCGCTGCACGAAGGCCACGCTTCCCTGGTCCGTCGCGCTCGCAAGGAATGTTCCAAGGTCTTTGCTTCCATCTTCGTGAATCCAACACAGTTTGGGCCGAATGAAGACTTCGCGAAATATCCGCGCAAGGTCGATTCGGACCTCGAAAAGCTCTCCGCGCTGGGCGTGGATGCCGTTTTCGTTCCTGAAGCCGCGGAAATCTATCCCGAGAATTTTCATACTTACGTGACGGTGGAAGGCCTAAGCGATCGCCTGGAAGGCCGCACGCGCCCCGGCCATTTCCGAGGCGTCGCAACCGTTGTCCTTAAACTTTTTCAGATTGTGCAGCCGCATTTTGCCTATTTCGGACGCAAAGATGCGCAGCAGGTCCGCATCATCCAGCAAATGGTGCGAGACTTGAATCTCGACAATGAGATCGTGGTCTGCCCGATCACGCGCGAGCCGGACGGCTTGGCGCTATCGTCCCGGAATGCCTATCTCAAGCCGGACGAACGCCGCGCCGCGACCGTCCTTCATCGCGCGCTGGATGCTGCCCGAAATGAGATCGCCTCCGGTGTGAGGGACGCGCTTCGTTTGCAGACGGTTCTTCGAGAAGTTCTTGCGGCTGAAAGTTCGGTCTCCGTGGATTACGCCGAAGTCGTGGACGCAAATACGTTCGAGCACGTGGCGCGAATCTCGCGCCCTTGCTATATTCTGCTTGCGGCGTTCGTTGGCAAAACACGCCTGATTGACAATATGCTCATCAAACCGGCTTCCGATTCAGATCAATTTCTCTGTCAACTCTGAACGGGAGGTCTTTTCGGGTATCGCAACTCGACGCAATTTTTGGCGATCATGCGCTTGAAGAACCGTTCTTTATCTCCTCGAGCACTTCGGCGGCATGGCCCTTGGCTTTCACGTTGTCCCAGATTTTCTCGATCTTGCCGTCGCCGCCGATCAGGACGCTGCTGCGCACGATTCCCTTGTAAGAGCGCCCCATGAACTTTTTCATCCTCCACGCGCCATACGCTTCAATCGTCGCGTGCTGCGGGTCGCTCAGAAATGAAAAATTGAACTTGTACTTTTTCTTGAAGTTGGCGAGCGCTTTTTCCGAATCCGCGCTCATTCCTAAAATCACTACGCCGTGCTTGTCGAATCCTTTCTTTGCGTCGCGAAACTCGGACGCTTCTACCGTTCAACCGGGAGTATCCGCTTTCGGAAAGAAATAAAGCAGCACTCGCTTCCCCGCAAAGTCGCTCAGAGAGATTTCTTTCCCTTCGTCCGTTTTCAAGCGAAATACCGGCGCTTTTTCGCCTATCTTCAACATAGCTTTCTCCTTGGGAGTCGAATCTCAGGAAAGGAGACGCCGCAGCACGTCATTGACCGCTTGCGGATTCGCCTGGCCTTTCGTGGCCCGCATCACCTGGCCAACAAAAAACTTGAAAACGCCTTCATTTCCGCCTTTGTACTTCGTAACATTGTCCGGATTCTTTTCAATCACTTCCTTCGCAGCCTCTTCCAGCGCGTCATCGCTGACCTTTGCGCCTAATCCCTCCGCCGCCACAATCTCCTTCGCGCTCGTACCGGACTCGAACATCTCGGCGAAAACTTTCTTAGCCACCGCACTGGTGATTTGCCCACCCTCCACAAGCTTGATGAGATCAGCGAGTCCCTCGGGTTTCACGGGGCTGGCGCCGATTTCTTTTCCCGAATCTTTCAGCCGGCGCAGCAATTCCGTCTGCATCCAGTTGGCTGCCCCTTTCCCCGGCGCGCCGCATTTTACTACCGCTTCAAAATACGCAGCCAGCTCATGGGAATCGGTGAGCACGCCCGCATCGTAAGGAGTCACTCCGTAACTGCTCATAAAGCGCGCGCGCTTTGCCGCGGGCAATTCCGGCAGCCCCGCGCGCACTTCTTCCCGCCAGGCAGCGCTTACGTGCACCGGCAGGAGATCTGGCTCGGGGAAGTAGCGGTAGTCGTGCGCCTTCTCTTTGGAGCGCATCGCAACGGTGTACCCTTCGGCCTGATGCCACAAGCGCGTCTCCTGGGAAATTCTGCCGCCGCTTTCGATCACACCGATGTGCCTCTCGATTTCATATTCCAGCGCTTTTTGCAAATACCGGAAAGAATTCAGATTCTTCACTTCGACTTTGGTCCCGAACTCCTTTGCGCCCTTCAGCCGCACGCTCACGTTCGCATCGCATCGCAGCGAACCTTCTTCCATGTTGCAATCGCTTACCTTGGTATACAGCATGATCTGCCGCAGCGTGGTCAGATAGGCGTACGCCTCTTCCGGCGTGCGCATGTCCGGTTCGCTCACGATTTCGCTCAGTGGAGTCCCGCAGCGGTTGTAGTCTATATATGCCTTTTGCGCCGATTCCGCGAATCCTTCATGCAGATTCTTCGCGGCGTCTTCTTCCAGATGCAGCCGCGTGATGCCGATGCTCTTTTTTTTGCCGTTGTGCTCAAGCTCCAGCCAGCCTCCCATCGCCAGCGGAAGCTCGTACTGGGAAATTTGGTAGCCTTTCGGAAGGTCGGGATAAAAATAATTCTTCCGCGCGAATCGCGAATGCTCGTGAACTGTGCAATTCAGCGCGAGCGCCGCGCGCATGGCCATTTCCACCGCGCGTTTGTTCAGCACCGGCAGCGTCCCCGGCAGCCCAAGACACACGGGACACACATTGGTGTTGGGCGGATCGCCAAAACGCGTCGAACAGCCGCAGAAAATCTTCGTCCTTGTGAGCAGTTGGACGTGAACTTCCAGGCCGATCACGGCCTCGTATTTCCCCAGCACTTCCGGCGCCATCACGTCCGTCTCCGATGCGTTCTTCGCCATAAACAGGCGTTGATTATAGCATCAGCGACCTGGCACGCTCGCACGCTCGCGCAGTTCAGGAATCATCCTCTCCGCCAGCGCGAATCCGCCGAACAGCAACGCCGCGTACACCGCGTCTGCGGCCAGACTGTTCCAGAAAAACGGAATTCCCGCTGTGTAGCATGCGCCCAATCCCGCTGCCGTTTTTGGATAGGTGGTCATTGCAGCCCAAACCGCGAAGTTCGTGACCAGATAAAACTGCACGGCGCCGAGCACCGTCGCTCCTGCGATTCGTCCCACGCTGCGCCGTTTTTCGAGCCACGTTCCGATCAGCACGCTGACCAGGAAACTCGCGTACACTACGGGCATTAATTCATGAAAGCCGATGAAAAGGTCCCCCGCAAACAGCGCCGCCAGCGGCAACGCGAATTTCGTCCATCGCTTCGGAAGCATCGCGCCGGAGAACAGCGCCATCGCCCCGATCGGAGTGAAGTTCCACGGATGCGGAGCAATGCGCAGTGCCGCCGCTGCCAGAATGATTGCAATGATGACCACTGTTCTCATGGCCCAATCCGCTTTGTTGTCCTCGTTCATACCGCCACCGCCTTGCCTTCCGGAATCAAATCGCAAAAGATAAATCCGTCCCGCTTTACAATCTCTCCCGTCCTGCATTTCACCGGCTCGCGAAAAATCGGTCCATCGAATACAAACGTATGAAACTCCCCGTTCTCTCCGCAGGGATCAACTCCCTCCGGCAAATCGCGAAAAAATTCTCGATTCAGCTCCCTTCCCGCGAAATTCTTGTCCAGAATCTTTCCATCAATGCAGACCGCCACGGCCCGAAAGCCCTCTCGGCAAAATTCTTCCGCGAGTACCCTGGTTTCGCGCTTCCAGATGGGAAAAATTGCCGCCATCCCAATCCGGCCAAGATTCCTTTCTCGGTAGCTCCGAAGGTCTTCAAGGAAAATGTCTCCGAATGCCACGCGCCGTACTCCTCTTTCAAAGTGCATGCGCAGGGCTTCTTCCATCCTCTCTTCATAGATCGGATTTACGCATTCCGGCGGTATGCGGACCTCGTGCAACGGCAGCCCAACCGCATCCGCCTGCCGCTGCAGAAGTTCTCGTCGCACCCCGTGCATGCTGATCCGCTCATAGCCTTCCGTCACGGTGGTCAGCAGGGCACATACGCTGACATCCTGCTGCTGAAGCAGCGCACGCAGCGCCATCGCGCTGTCTTTTCCCCCGCTCCAGCAAAAAAGAACCGGCTCGCACATCAATTCCTCCCGCCGAACTGGTATTTCATTCCCACGCGCACATCTCGTCCCAGGGCCGGGTACCCGAGCGCATCCTGATACTGTTTGTCGAACAGATTTGTCGCCCGTCCGTAGATGCTCAGGCCGCGTGCAAATTCATAACTCGTAGCCACATCAAAACGCGCATAGCCTGGATTTCTCGTAAGTCCAAGCCCCAGAAAATCGCTGTCCGTGCGCACTCCGCTGAAGTATCCCGCGAACAGGAAGTTGACTCGGCGAAACACCGTGGTCGCGGTAAAAGACCCGGAGTTCACCGGCCTCCGGATCAAGTGATTCCCCGGGATCAAAGCGGGATCGTAGGCGTTCGGCGAATCTACGACCCTGCTATCGTCATAACTGTAATTCCCGGAAAAGCGCAGCCAATTGAGCGGCGCAATCCCTCCTGCGAGGTTCAGGCCGCGTGCTCGCGCCAGGTCCGTATTGAAATAGCTGCCGAATCCCGCACCACATCCCGGCGGTGGAGTCACCGCACACGGTGCTCCAGGCACGCAAAACGCAAAGCTCACAATGTCGTAGTAGCGGCTGGAAAAGTAATCCAGGGAAAATTGCGCTTGATTGTTGTCGAGCTTTTGCTCGATCCCCACGCTCAGCGTCTTGCTCTCCTCGGGCTTGAGCACGGGATTGCCCGGATCGCATGGATCTGTCCCGAATGTCTGGTCGAACCGCGGTTCCTTGATCCCTTCCCCGTAAAACAGGCGAAACCGCGTTTCTCCCCAGAAGCCCCTGCCCTGGAGCAGCACGAGCGACGCTCCCGCGCGCGGCACCACGCGCGTTCCGAACGCAGCGTTTGCTTCGGCTCTCACCCCAAAATCGAGCGAAGCGCGCGGATGCGGCAAGTAATGAAAATCCAGGAATCCGCCTTGGTTATTCCTCCGCAGATGCTGCCCCAGGTACCAGATTCCCGCGTTTTCCACTTCATATTGGTAGCCGGCGGTCGCGCTGAAATTGGAGTGCACATAGCTGGTCTGCGCATTGATGCTCGCCCGGTTGTATTGATACTTGCTCGCCGGATAGGTGTAATCGCAAAACTCCGCCGTCGCGACGGAATTCGGGCTCGAAGGATCCTGCGGGCAAAAGACATTGGGGTCGGTCGCATAGAAACTCTGGATCGGATTGGCGTCCAGTTCGCGGTTATAGGATTCCGCTCCGCTGATTTCGTGATGCCAGTGGTCTCCTGTTGCCAAATCCCAACGCGCGTTCGAGCTGAAGAAGTGGTAGTCCGTGTGCGCGTCCCGGTTCGGCGGCGTAAACAGCGTTTGTCCCGGAGTCTGCGCGTTACTCGTGTTGTTGCGAAGGGTCAGCCGGATTTGGTTTGTGCCGCTGAAGGCATATCCGAAGTTTCCGGAGAGTGTGCGGTTCAGAAAATAGTCGTAGTCTTCCGGCCCTTCCGTCGTGAAATACGACGCCGCGCCAGAATAATCAAAGTTTCCCAGCTTTCCGCTCAGATCAGCGCCCGTTCGTGCGGTAGAGTAGCTGCCTCCCTCACTGTACGCGCTGAACTGCGGTACCTGCGTCGTCCCACGGTGCGTGAACAACTGAATGACTCCCGCAACCGCGTCCGTGCCGTAAATCGCGCTTTCCGCTCCACGCACGACTTCCACTTTGTCTATGTTGTCCAGCGAGAAATTCGAAAAATCCACGGCATTCCCCGGTTCATTCACCGGAGTTCCATCCACGAGTACTTTCGTATAGCTCGAATTTCCTCCATTCAGAAAAATGGACGCCGTTCCTCCCTCCGCTCCGGTCCTTCCAATCGATACTCCTGGCGTGTACAGCAGAACGTCCGGTAGAGTGACGGCCTGCCGTTGATCCATCTCCGCCCGCGTGATGATCGTCACCGGCGCCGACGTTTCCTGTACCTGCTGCGGGATTCCCTCCGCCGTCACCACCACTTTGGAAGACAAAGGCTCGAGCTCCATGCGGAGGTTGAGAGTGCGCCTCTCTCCCGCTGCAAAATCGAGCACGAATTCCCGCATCGTGAACGGTGATCTCGTGAAAACGATGTGGTAGCGTCCCGGTGGAAATGTCAGATCGTACGTTCCCGCGGTCGTGGAAATTGCTTTCCAGATGTCTGCTTGCGGATTGCCCGCTAGTTGCGCCGTCACGCGCACTCCGCCGATCCCGCCCCCGCTGGCATCCAGCAGCGCGCCGGTTAGATGCGCGTCAGGCGGATTCGTTTGGGCTTCGGCTTGAGTGTCTGAATGTCCTGCCAATACGAAAAGTAGAAGTGCGGCAACCAAGAAGGGAAAAAGTTGTCTTCTCATCTTCTCCTCCTCTCCCTCACGCGCGGGAGGTGAAGGTTGGCCTGACGAGAACGATCTTTCGTCAGGCTGCAGGCTTCGCCGGTCTCCTGGCTTGGCGGTTTTCTTGAAGCGCGGCCTTCCCGTGGCGCCTTCCGCTCAGAGCGTCCGGCTGTCCACAGTGGCCTGCGCTAATTCTTCCGCCTTACAGTCGCGCGGCGGCGACGGCTTCCCGAGCTGCGGCCCCATGGCCCGCTCTCCGTCTTCCCGTGCACGAAGCCCGCGGTTCTTGTCGAGGGGCGTTTCGCCCGCTGTGGATTGCTCATTGCCGCGGAGCGAAACCGCGGCATCGGGACTGCCAAACTACGTCTGCTGCGATCCAGGCAGCACGCTCACGCGCGGGCGCCCGGAAGCTCCCGACTCCACCGTCAGCGTCGCCTGGAAAACTTGTTCCAGCAAATCTCTTCGGTACACGCTCGCGGGAGATCCCACCCGGAGGCACTTCCCCCTCTGTAACAAAACCACCTGATCCGCATATTCCGCCGCCAGGTTCAACTCGTGCGTCACAACGATCACCGTGTAGCGGTTTTCGCCTGCCAGGCGCCGCAGCGTGTCCAGCAGATCCACTTGCGCTCCGATGTCCAGGTGCAGTGTCGGTTCATCCAACAGCAGAAGCAGCGGTTGCTGTGCCAGTGCCCGCGCCAGAATCACGCGCTGTTTCTCGCCGCCGGAAATCTGGTCCATCCGCCGGTCGCTCAAATCTTCCGCGCCCACCTGGGCCAGCGCGTTCTTTGCAATGAGCATGTCGTCATCCGTCTCGAACTGCAGCGATTTCCCGTACGGATGCCGCCCCTGCAGCACGAATTCCCAGGCTCTCGAAGGGAACAACAGCGGGCTCTCCTGCTGCACCATCGCAATGCGCTGCGCCCGCGTCCGCGGATCCAGCGTGTGCGTCACAAATCCGTTCAGCAGCACGCGCCCCGAAAGCGGCTGCAGCGCGCCCGAAACCAATTTCAACAAAGTGGATTTGCCGCTCGCGTTTGGCCCAAGAATGGCCACGATCTCCGCGGGCTTAGCCTGGAAGCTCGTCGCTTCCAGCGTGAACACCGGCGCCTGCGAAGGGTTCGGAGTATGTGCGAAGCTCACTTGTTCCACGCTCAGCCGGACATCCGCCGGTCCGTGCCCTGCGTCCGGCGACTTGTAAACCGCCGTCGCGCTCTTGGTTGCGGTCATGCCAGCCTCCGCCGCAGCAAATAGAGGAACAGTGGTGCTCCGGCCACCGCCGTAACTGCTCCTACCGAAAGTTCAGCCGGCGCTGCCACAGTGCGCGCCAGCGTGTCCGCGATCACCACGGCAATCGCGCCGCCCAACGCCGCCGTCGGCAGCAGCACGCGATGGTCCGCTCCAAAGATCATCCTCATCACATGTGGCACCAGCAGTCCCACGTACCCGATCGCGCCGCTCACCGCCACCGCGAGCCCCGTAAGCGCCGACGCCGCGATATACACCACCAGACGCACGCGTCCCACGTCCACGCCCAGGTGCATCGCTTCCTTTTCCCCCGCAAGCAGCAAATTCAAATCCGAAGCCGTCGTGTAAATGAAAAATGTGGCGACAAAAAATCCCGCCTGCAATGTCCAGCGTACTGTCGCCTGTACCGGCGTGGATAAGTCGCCCATCAGCCAGAACGCCATTCCGCGCAAATCGCGCCCTGCCAGCGTCGTCATCAGGAACAAAATGATCGCCGAGAGAAACGAAGCCGTGATGATTCCGCCCAGCAGTAGAGTGCTGCTGTCAATCTGGCCTTCGCGTCTTCCAAGGAAGTACACCGCAGCGATCGTCGCCACCGCTCCCAAAAACGCGCCGAGAGGAGTGAACAGCGCAGCAATCGCGGGCGGCAGCGAAAAGTAAGGCTCGACGATCAGCGCCACAATCGCGCCGACCGCCGCTCCGCTCGAAACTCCCAGAACGTACGGATCGGCCAGCGGATTGCGCAAAAGTGCCTGAAAGCTCGTTCCCGCTACGGAAAGCGAAGCTCCCACAAAAATCGCCAAGATGATCCGTGGCAATCGCAAATTGAACACGATCAGGCTATATTCGCTGTTGATCGCGCTGCGCTTCCCGATCACCACATAAAGCAAATCGCGCCCCAAACCGTAGAGTGAAACCGGCACAGCGCCCATCTTCAGTGCCAGCACCACGACGACAAACAGAATCGCCAGCAGCACAGCGCAGCGCGCCAGAACTCCTCCGGCCGTTAATGCGCGCATGCAGGCATCTCCTCTTCTTTTGCTCTGGCCACCTTCATTCGTCGCCGCTCGCGTTTTGAGTTCGGTTCAGGCGCCGCAGCCGGGCTCGTCTGGGTTCCGCCGCTTTTCTCGGGGACGCGAAACGCCTCCGGATGGAGTTGCCGCGCTAGGTCTTCAATTGCGCTTACGATGCGCGGGGCCGGCCGGTTCACCGCGTCGCTAATCACCGCCAATTTCCGCTCCTTTACTGCCTCCAGTGAATTCCATCCCGGGCGTTCCGCTAGCACGTCCAGATCTTTCGCGGCCTCCTGGGAATGATTGGCCGCGAACACCAGGTATTCCGGCTGCAGATGCACCGCCTCTTCCATGCTCACATGCGGCCAATCCTGCTGCGATTCCACGATAGATTCGGCGCCTGCATGCCGCAGGGCGTCCGCAATAAATGTCTTCTGTCCTACAGAGATCAGGGGCGCCGTCCAAACCACGAACAAAACGCGCTTCACCGGCACCCCCTCGAGGCGCTCCTTCAGAGCCGCCAGCCTTCGGTCCAGATCGGTCGCCAGAGCCGCTCCTGCTTCGCGTGCTCCTAAAACATCCGCCAACCTCCGCGATGACGTCACAATCTCTTCCACTGTGTGCGGGTCCGTTGCGTAGGTCGGAATCCCCAATTCTTCCAGCGCATTCACGGTCTCCAATCGGTTCAAGCTCTTCGTCACCAGCACCAGGTCTGGGCGCAGCGCGGCCACCTCCTCCATGTTCGGATTGATCGCCCCGCCCACTTTGTGTTTCTTCATCGCGTCGGGCGGGTAGTCGCAATAGTCCGTGTCTCCTACCAGCAAATTCTGCAGCCCTAACGCATAAATCGTTTCCGTCAAGCTGGGTGCCAGCGAAACAATGCGCCGCACCGTCTGCGGTATCCGTACCGTACGCCCCACCTCGTCCGTAACTTCCCGAAACTTTCCGGGTGCTCCCCCGCTTTCCCGGAGCGAATTCTGTCTCGATCCCGCGCCCACTGGCCCGGCAAGCAAGGTCATCCCAAGAAACACGCAGATCCCAGCGCAAATTCTAGGTATTTCGCTCGCCCCTCTGTATCTGCGGAATATCAGCATATTGTCAGCAGCTTTTCCCTGCCCCTGAAAATCAAAAAGCCCCGCGAGATCCTCGGGGGCTTCCTGCTGCGTCCTTTCTCGCGAAGAACGCCGCCAATCCGCGGCACGGGAGGGTAGTCTGGCTCGCGGCTTCTCCAGCCGCTTACAGTGGCGGGACCGCGGCCGATTCACACGGCCTTCCCCGCTCCTCGCGCCTGCAAATTTGTGCCTTGAGTTTAGGCTGACCGATGCGCTGAGTCAATTGGCACGATGCCAAGGCCTCGCAACTTCTATTTGTTCTTCCACACCGGCTTGCGCTTTTCCACCAGCGCGTGCAAACCTTCCTGCGAGTCCTCCAGCCGGTATAGTTCGTTCAGGAAAATATCCATCGAATGCTTTAAGCCGTCGCGTAGGCTCAATCCAATCCCGCCGAGGATCGCTCTCTTCGCCATCGCCAGCACCGGCCCGGAGTGCGCTGCCATTCTCGAGCTCAATTCCTTGACCGTCTTTTCCAGTTGCGCTTCCGGCACCAGCCGGTTCACCAACCCCAGTTCCAGCGCTCGCTCCGCTGTCACCGGCTCTCCCATCAACACCAGCTCCAGCGCCGTTTTCGGCCCCACTAAATAGGGCAGAATCGTGGACGCCAGCGGCGGAAACACGCCGATGGAGATCTCCGGCTGCGCGAACCGCGCCTTTGGCGTCGCGATCACCAGGTCT
>Ga0335079_10001390_pt1 | contig 27431 bp, 20 predicted proteins | sample Lox_Sample_33_FD_206719 | JGI IMG/M metagenome (GOLD analysis project Ga0335079, IMG submission 206719) | Soil microbial communities from Loxahatchee National Wildlife Refuge, Florida, United States - Lox_Sample_3.3 | ecosystem: Environmental > Terrestrial > Soil > Wetlands | place: USA...
GGCTCTGGACAAGGTGAGTCGGGATGCTCGGCTGAGCGTCCGGCTGGCTCCTGAAGATCGGATCCTCTTAAGCGGCCGGGCGACGGCTCGCGGTATGCCGTCGGCCACGTACGTCTCGGTTCTGGTCCGCTCGCATCTGCGGAACCTGGCACCCCTCCCCAAGGAGGAACTCTCCGCACTGAAGCGATCGGTGGCGGAGCTGGGAGCCATCGGACGAAACCTGAATCAGATCGCCAGGGCTGCCAACCAGGGCGGGAAGGTGATTGGGCCTGGACGAGAGGATCTTCGGTCGATGCTCAAGGTAGCCGAGGCGCTTCGCGACCACGTGAAGGCGTTACTCAGGGCAAACCAGAACTCGTGGGAACAGGGGTATGCCGAGACGACTCATTGATCTCAGGGCAAGGCCGCTGTTGGACATTGCGTCCTATGCCCGCCGAGGGCCCGGTCGCCGAGACCACCTCTCGCATGACGAAACAGAGCTCATTGAGCGCACCGTGCGCCGCACGCCGGAAGTCATGGTCAAGGTGCTGAGCCGGGGAGGGCAGGACCTCAAAGCTATCGGGCGTCATCTCGGCTACCTGAATCGAGGAGGAGAGGTGGACATCGAGACCGACGACGGTCAGCGCCTATCGGGCAAAGGAGTCGAGAAGGACCTGCTCGAAGACTGGGATCTGGATCTGGAGGAGCATCGGCGTAGGGTCGACCTTGAGTCGTGGTCGAATCGACGGCCGCCGAAGCTTGTTCACAAGCTCATGTTCTCGATGCCGGCAGGGACACCACCGGACAAGGTGCTGGCGGCGGTGAAGAGCTTTGCCAGGGAGGAATTCGGGCTCAAGCACCGGTACGCAATGGTGCTGCACACCGATGAGCCGCACCCCCACGTGCACGCGGTGGTCAAGGCGATAAGTGAACAGGGCGTGCGCTTGAACATCCGTAAGGAAACGCTGCGCGAGTGGAGAAAGGAATTCGCGCGACACTTGCGGGCGCTCGGCATTGCCGCCAACGCCACTGACCGTGGCGTGCGAGGAGAGAGTCGATCGACGAAGCTCGACGGCATCTATCGAGCGGAGCAACGCGGCGAATCTCGCCATACCCGTGCGCGAGTTGAAGCAGTGACGGATGAGCTGTTGAAGGGGAACCTGCGGGTCGAGGCGGGCAAGGCAAGACTGCTCGAGACGCGAAGACAGGTGGACAGCGGATGGTGGGCAGTCACCGAGATTCTGATCCGGGAAGGACAGCCTGGACTGGCCGAAGAGGTTGCACGCTTCGCAAGTCAAATGCCGGCGCCCTCGACTGACAAGGAGCGCCTGGTTCATGAAATCAATGGCCAGGTGCCCTCGCGGCCACTGCGCGAGCGGGTGATTTCACGCTGAGGGAGCTAGGACCGGGTCAGATCAAGGGCCGTGCCATAATGAAGCAAGCATGCTCAAAGACCACCACAAAACGATATTCGAAACGCTCGGGCGCAACCCGATCCATCCTTTCCCTGCTCGGATGGCGCCGGGCATCGCGTTGCAGGCACTAGGCGACCAGAGGCCGCTGAGCGTTCTGGATCCGATGGCAGGATCGGGGACAGTCCTGGCAGTCGCACGTGCAAAAGGGCATCACGCGTACGGTTTCGATCTCGATCCATTGGCCGTCCTCCTCGCGGGTGTGTGGACGAGGACAGTCGACCCCGCGCGTGTGGTCGACAAAGCGGAGCAGGTGTTGAGTCGAGCGCGCGCGCGCATACAACAGCTGTCCACCGCGCAGGCTTATCCCGCCGACTCGGATGAGGAGACGCGGAGTTTCATTCGATACTGGTTCGACGACTATGTCCGCCGCCAGCTTGCTGCCCTGGCCTATTCGATAGGGCGCACTCACGAGGTCGCCGTTCGAGAAGTCCTTTGGTCCGCGTTTTCGCGCCTCATAATTACAAAGCAGGCTGGTGCCTCTCTGGCCATGGATCTCTCGCACAGTCGTCCACACAAGAAGTTCAGCCGTGCGCCGATCAAGCCATTTAATCGCTTTGCGGACGCTGTGGATCTGGTGGTGTCCAATTGCCCGCAAACGAACACTGGACCTGTTGGACCCGTTGCGGTGGCCAGACAGGGGGATGCACGGAAGCTAAAAATCGCGACAACCTCAATTGATCTTGTGCTCACATCACCGCCATATCTCAACGCCATCGACTACTTGAGGTGTAGTAAGTTTTCACTAGTGTGGATGGGGCACACAGTAAGCGAGCTTCGTCGAATCCGCGCTCAAAGCGTCGGCACCGAGGCCTCATCTCAACAGGCCCTCGATGCGGCATGGGTTCAAGCGCTGATCAGGCAACTTCGGATCAAACCTCGGCTCTCTGCGCGCGATCACGCGCTCTTATCAACGTACGCGTGGGACATGGGACACGCCATGGGCGAAGTATCACGGGTGCTCAAAAGAGGCGGAAGAGCCGTTTACGTGGTGGGCGATTCGACAATCAGGGGAACGTTTATCCGGAACTCAGCGATCATCGCCGCAGTGGCTCTCCGCAACGGCCTGTCGCTCGAATCTCGCCGTTCTCGCACACTTCCTGCCAACCGACGCTACTTGCCCCCGCCGGCCCAGGATGGCGCAAAGTTCATGTTGAACGGACGTATGCGGCGCGAGGTCATAGTCGAATTTACCAAGGCCTAAGCAGTGCTTGCTTGCTCTACCACCGAACCAAGACCGTCCGGGGGCGCTATTCCACGAGCAGCCGCTTACACGGCGCGGGATCAATTGCCACCATCAGTGGGCGTGTAAAGCTTGCGAAGGACACCAGCGCTTGACCCGGGGCCAGCCTGGGTACGCGATTCCACAAGCTCGCGTCGATACTGCCGATCGACTTTTGCATGCGGCTGATTACCGCACTGTCCGAGATCTTGTGGATGATAAAATTGTTGAGAAGACCCAGAACCTCGTTCGGTAGGTGCTGCGGCAGCTGCGTAACGAATACCAATCCGAGCCAGCGCTTCCGCCCGCGTTTCGCGATGCGAGCAACTTGCTGGAATAGCACCGGCATCTGGGCAACGCGTTCGGCCGATAGAAACTCGTGCGCTTCTTCAATGATGATGAGCGCGGGAACGACTTCCTGACGGCCGTCGGAAGCCTGCTTATACCGAGCCTCCTGGGTTTCCTGAACGCCGCGCAGGATGTCGGCGATGACTAAGTTATTGAGGTGTGGGGAATCCGTGTCCGACAGGTCAATGACGGAGACGCGGCTGGGTTGCAGCATGCTCTTGAAGTCTATAGAGCTAACACCGCTGACATCGAATATCTTCAACCGCCGCAAGCGGTGGAGCCGGGCTGCGAGCGCACGCCAGCTCACCTCGTGGGTACTCTTCTGAGCGTGCACGCGCTGAAGAACCATTGACTGGTTGGTTTGAAACTCCGAGAAGAGCTGTACGCTAGGACTCGCGGCGTTATCGAAATCGGAGCCGCTTTCGCCGATTGCCTCTATGGCGGAACCCTTCGCCTTGCGGCTCGAGCCAGATCCAGAATTACTCCTCTGCTCAGCCTTACCGATGTCGCTTAGTGTGTACAGGTAGGCATTCACGACATCCAGCACGTGCTGCAGCGTCATTTTCGTATAGCCGGTCGTCAGCTCATCAACTTCGAGAGACTCACGTTCCTCGGCGTCGTTGCCCCGGCGGGGAAATACGCCGAAGTCCCGAAGTAGGAGCTTTGCCACGTCGTAGGCACGATGAAACCGCTCCTGCTGGGCGTCGCTCATCTCCAAGATTTCAGCAATGGCGTAGGGGGAAAGGCTCGAAAAATGCAACGTGAATTCGTGTCGGCTCCGGTGCTGAGGGTTAGTGGTCTCACGTCCCACAAGATGATAAATATGAAGGTCGCGGACACCCTCTGCGTTCATGCCCCTACGTCGTAGCGCCTCAAGCATTGCAGGGTGATCTGTCGGCTTGTCGACGTGGGTGTACTCGCCCTCGACGTCAAAAACGATCGTCGCAATGCCAGCCTGCTGGAATCGGTGGATCGATGTCGTCACGGTGGTCGACTTGCCTCCGCCTGTTGTACCGACGATGCCCATATGACGTGGAAGTACTGCTTTGTCCTTTGAACTAATTCGCGCCTCCATGTCGTCGTACCCGACCACTTGGCCGAGCGAAAGATCACCGCCGACGCCGAGAATGGTTTGGCTTTCGGCCTGGTCCAACAAGAAGACCGGACTTTTCGGCCTCGGTCGGTACCGGGGAGGTACGAGCTTACCGTTGCTCTCTTCCCCCAGGATCTCGACCTCGCACCGACCATGGTAGTCGAACGTGTACTGCACGTTCTTACCCTGCACCACCACGCCGATTGCCATCGACGAGTTTGGGGGGACCGCATCGGCCTCCGAAAAGGGGCCCTTCACGACCACACCCAGGTAGCTGCGCTTGTCGTCGCGCGACTTGATCCGCACGAGCGTCTGTGAGGCAATCCTCTGGAGATCGTCACGCGCCAGCAGCATCGTAATCAGGTTGTCTTCGCTCGAGCTGGTGTCGAAGTGCGTAAATCCGACCGCATCGGCCAACTCCGGATCGAGAGCTGCCATACGGGCGCGACCAGTTTCGGCTAAGGCGTCAATCTCATTGAGCACGCCTTCTGGCGTCTCGCGTATCAGGTCATCCCGAGCATTTGACTCAAGGGAAGAGGGGTTTGAGTTTGTAGCCATCTGAACTCCTACTAACGACGCGTCTCGCGCTCGCCGAAATACCGCATCGGGATTCCGGCCTGTGAGTACGCGTCGTGGATAAGACCCAGGAAGCCTGCGGCGCCGAAAGCGCTTTTGCACGTCACGTCAGCGACATCGATCAGCATTGGGAATCCACGAGCCGGACGCAAAATGCTGTCGGCGATCGCGATTCGAGCGGCCGTATGGATGTGCTCGCAGTGACCGTAGAACATATAAGGGGGTGAATGTTCTGATGCACAGTAGAGACCGTACATCACGTGGGGACCGCACTCGTGCACAAACCGTCGGGCACTCTCTTTGTGCTGCGCGGCGTAGTGGCCATTTTCTACAATGCGCTCGATCACGCCCTCGAGTGTGTTGATGATGACGTACTCACCCGGGAGTAGAGCGTTGCCAATCGTCAACAAGCCTCTCTCGCCAGGTGCGCTGGGGATAAAGACGAACTGCTTAAGTTCCAGGATCATTTTGCGGAGCACATCAAGTGACGCCTCAAGAAGACGCATATTCCCCGACCCCGTCAGAAGCTCGTAGGGCGCGGGGGCTCCGTGGCCGATGCGCCAAGGTGCAGTAGCCTTGTCGAGCAGGATTTTGCGCTCCGCGTAGGTCATTATCCCGCGCCGGGCGAGCTCGCTTAGACCGTCCTTCTGATCGACGCCAGATCGCGCGTCTCGACGGTCAATGACTTCTAGGGCCGCCTTGAACGGATCTGAAGTTCGTCCAGCGACCTCTTTGCGATACACTCGTTGCGCGAACGTTGCGGAGGTTCCACCGTAACTCACGACCGCGATGCCTATTTGTGTGATCCCGAGCGGCAACGTATCGTGAGATGACGAAGTACCATCGATCGCCTCCACTAAGCCTGGAAAGAGCATGCCCTCATGAATCTTGGCGATTTCTTCGGGTCGGGCGAGATAGACGCCGGCGTCTTTATGCGCTCCGGGCGCGCTACGTATCTTGGGCAGGACTTCGCGTCGGACGATCTCCCGTAGCGATTCCTCGCGATGTACTGCCGCCGCAATCTCACCACGAAGTCGCGCAACGGCTCCTTCCCAGTCGATCCCGGTAGCCCACGTGTCTACGTCCAGCGTGCGCGCAAGATCCTCTCCAAAGGCTTCTGCGTACTCTCGGTCCCCGACGACTGCATCTGGCGCGTGGGCCTCGAGGGTCGGATCTGTGGATCTAGCCGCTCGGCGTTCCGCCACTGTCGAGGGCATCGTATCCGGCCGGCTCATCGGTTGCTTCCCAAGAGTCGTTCACTCAGCTTCGGGCGCGATCGAGCTCTGCTCAGGAGCAGGTTCGCATAAAGGTGCGCGGCACTCTGGGGGAGATCGAAGTGCTGCGCGAGCACTGTTGCCGCAGCCAAATCAGAGGCTTCGGCAAGACCCGTGGATTGCCGCAACAGCCTCAGAGCAGCCTTGGTAGGCGCCACGAGCTCGAGGGCAATGCGATCGGCACGTTGCTCGCGCTCTTCAACGTCCCAGCTATCGATCAACGCCGTGCTACCGCGAGCCATAAGATGAACTTGAATCCCAAGTGGCACGCGATTCAACACTGACGAGACTGATTCCTCAGGGGTCGGCGCACGCTGACCGTCAATAACGGGTCGGATCGGGTCGCCGAATTTTTTCAACGCTTCCTGTCGTGGTCCTGCATGATCTTCGATGAAGTGTGCAGTCTCATGAGCGGCGGTGAACTGTTGCTCGGCAGCGTCATCGCTGGAGTCTACGAAGACGATGCCGCGGCCTGCGCGGGCAACAAGCGCGCCGTGGAGGCGTCGGTGCGGACCGTCTGATTTGTAGGTAATCCGCCGATGCATGAGCCAGTCTCGCAGCGCATTTGTGGTGAGTCCCTTCACCAGTACGAATGCCAATGGCAGCCGAAGTGGTATGAGCGTGATTAGGTCGCGAGGGTAGACGTCGGGTAGCGCCAGATCCTCCAGGTGAAGTAGGTCCTGACGGCGCAGACTCATGGCTTGACCTCGTCGTCTTCACGATCACGGGCGGCGAGGAGAATGCTCTCTGACGCGTCGTGACTTTCCGCTGTCAACGCCGCGAGTGCATCAGCGCGGCGGACGAGCCCAGTGAGCCGGTTTGGATCCACGGCAAAGCGCGACGCGATACGCGCGACGTCTTCGGCGAAGTGCTCCTCCGACGGGGCTCTACATAGAAAGATCCATTGGATCGTCGTGGCGTCACAATTTAACTCGGCAGCAAGATCGACGGCCGCGGTGCGCTCGACCTCAGTAAGGTGCGACAAGGTGAAACCCAACGTCCAGGATTCGCGTTGGGCGCGACTTGCTGCGAAATCCAACCAACCAATCTCCTCAGTCATCGCGTAACCTGGCTCCAAGGCGCTCCAGCGTTTTCATGAGTCGGTCGCGGTGCCGTTTCACCGCGCGCTGGCGCTCCAGTTGCGTCAAGCCGTGAATCCCAAAGGCTTCGGCGAGGGCGTCGGTTGAGCGCTCGCCATCCAAGATCAAGGCAAGGGCAGCTCGGTCCCGATCGTCCTGCACGACTTGTTCGATCTTTCGCCACAACTCTTGAACCTCTGCGGATCGTTCCATCTCTTCATTCGGAGCCGATTGTCGAAGTTCGACGAGCGATACAAACTCCTGATCTCGACGAGCTTCGGCAGACCGGGCTCTGATTCTGTCGATCGCCTTATGCTTTCCGGCCTGTGTGAGAAAGGTGCAGAGGCGGCCCTTGTCCGGCCGGTACGCACTGGGGCTGCGTAGGTAGTCGAAAAGGGCATCGACCGCGGAGTCCCGGGCAACCTCCGCGTCGCATCGGAGGTCCTGCCGAATGGCGTTGATGAGTGGTTCTGTGAGCTGAGCAAACAGATCAGCCGGGGCAATCGGGTCTGCGGCCATCACTCTCTCGTGGAGCGCTGTCTCGGTTTGAAGATTAGGGAATTGCATTTCCTTGCTGATCTGGTTGTCTGGCCAATGGCGGCACCGCAAATGGCGCGCACTGGCCACTCCGGGCACTGCCGTGGAGGTCGGGGAACCTATCTTCTAATTCTATGGCGCGCCCGTGACTTAATTGTGTGAAGTTAGTCAGCAAAATCAAATGCCTACAATAACTTCCAAAACTGATCGTCGGGAGCTGACGTCGCTACACTGCCTCGTGGACGAAGCCATACGGGCAGGAGGGCACTTCGACCTGGTAGTTCCGTCGATGCGGTGGAGGGGATGACCCTTGATGTCAGGAAGACGGATCAGTCGTCGCGAGGGTCTGGCCGGGCTCATTCAGAGCTCGGCCTGCCATCGAATCGCTAAGCGCCCGGCAGTAACTTCAGACGGGAGGCCACGCTTTGCCGCTTGATGCGATAGACATTCCGGTTGCAACAGATAGATACCAGGCGCCGAATATGTTCGCGTCGCAAGGCATAGAATTTCGCGCCCCGTGCTTGAACGTCATCCAGCTAAACGCGCGAGATGCAACGGGCCTCCGAAGCTCAGCCTTTTCGTGCCGGCGCGAAACGAGACCAGCTCAGCAGCAAGTCCTTACGCGCTAGACATATGACGCCTGCACATCTGAGCTGTCTTTCCAAGACCGAGAGGGTGCTCCGAACCTCGGATGGTCGCTCGGTGGAGGTCTGGGACTTGATAGTTCCTGCCGACGCGGCTTTGTTGAGCTCCTGGGCGAAGGACTTTCGGCAGCATTATTGTCTCGATGCTGAGATTGACGGCTTAAGAGAGGGAACAGGCCTTTCGCGTACTCAATACTTGATCCAGTTGGTCTTCCCAGATGAGAGTCGCGCGCCAGGTCCGGCGATTCGTTCAGGAGATTTCGCGGAGCTATTGATAGCTGACTACGTCGAGCATTTGCTTGGATATTCCGTACCCAGATCCAAGTATGCGGCTAAAGCTAGTCGTGACGAATCCGTGAAGGGAGTTGACATTCTCGGGTTCAAACTTGCCTCGATCTCGTCGGCAACGCCGGCCGACTCACTCTTGGCATTTGAGACGAAGGCACAACTTACCGGCAACACCTACAATGGGAAACTTCAAGACGCGATCGACGCATCATCGATAGATAGCATTCGTCTGGGAATGACCTTGAATGCAACAAAACGTCGGCTGCTGAACGCCGGCGACAGAGTGCAGGCTTTGGTAGTCCAGCGATTTCAGAATCCTACAGACAATCCGTATGTCTACTTGTCTGGCGCGGCGGCCGTCTTGTCTGATGCTGCGTATGACGAGGCTTCGCTCCAACTATCTACCGCTGCGGCGCATATAAACCAACAGCGCTTGCGCTTGATCGTTGTAAGGGGGGCAGATCTCATGTCATTGGTTCACGCGATCTACAAGAAAGCCGCGGATGAAGCCTGAGTTTAACAGTCGGCGTTTGTTTGCGATCACGCGATCGCAGGGAAAGATGTACGAACTGGACCTTCCGGCCGCCGCGCACATCGCCGTCCCGGCACGGGACAAGCCGGAGGACCTATTCGTCTTAGCGCTGGCGAACTTGGGCGACACGGCTGCGGATCTGAATGATGCGGTTGATTTCAGTGCGATAGAACAGACGCTGATCTCCGAGGACCTGCAATTCTCAGCCAGTTTCTTCGACGCTTTCCTTGCATCCAGATTTCGCGAGGAACTCTCTCGTGACGTTACCCTTCTTGCTGCCGCAGCGTACTACCTTGCTCGGAGGCCTGGCAGTAGTTATGTGCTTGCCCGAAGGTTGGATAACGCGCCGGAGGAGCAGCCGCTCGATTTGCTGTTGCGTTGGATTCTCCAGGGACGGTGGTCGCAAACCCCGGCGATTCTGCACGCGCTGTTTGCTGACGAGATTCGAGCATTACCGAGCGTTCTCGCCTCCCATTTCGAAAACGGATCGGATTCCTCGGCAGCGATCGCCGTGCTTCGCAGAATTCGAAAGCGTGCATATGACGCGGCCACGGCACGTGATTTGTTATTGATTGACGTGATTTCCGCTGTTGTGCGGATTCGGGTCTCAGGCTCAACGTGGGCAACTCTTCCTGTCTTTTCTCACCTTCCAATCGAGAAATGGTCAGTGGTCATCCGCCGACCGGGGTTTCCTAGGGAGCTATGGCCATCGCAAATCCTACTCGGGCGCGCCGGGTTCTTTGCGGGAGCGGGGGGCATTATTCAGATGCCAACGAGCGCCGGAAAGACACGGTCCGTCGAGATCATTCTAAGAAGTGCATTTTTATCGGATCGAGCCAGGCTCGCGGTAATCGTGGCACCCTTTCGCGCTTTGTGCGCGGAGATCGGTACGTCACTTCGCAACTCCTTTAAGCACGACGACATCACGGTCAACCAATTGACGGACGTCCTCCAGAAGGACTTCATGGATGACGTATCTGAGCTGGTTAGCCCAGAAATGTTCCAGTCCCGAGCAATCTTGGTTCTAACCCCCGAGAAGTTTCTCTACATGCTCCGCCAGCTGCCGACCATCGGTCCTGCCATCGGGGTCGTGGTGTATGACGAAGGAGATCAGTTTGAGTCCGGCAGTCGCGGCATTACGTATGAATTGCTTCTAACCCAGATAAAGGCCCTGCTACCTGCAGGCGCACAGACAGTGCTGGTGTCGGCCGTAATCGCTAACGCTCAAGCAGTCGGAGAGTGGCTGATCGGAGAGCGGGCGAAGGTAGTAAACGGCAGCGGACTACTACCGACGGCGAGATCAGTTGCGTTTGCGAGTTGGATGGAACATCTGGGGCAGTTGATGTTTTATGAATCGACTGATTTCGCCAACTTTGACTACTTCGTGCCACGCGTGATCGAGCGCCGACAGCTTAAGCGTCTTCGAAAAAAAGAGGGGGCCAAATACTTTCCGGAAAGAGGGAACAAAGAGGCAAGGGATGTTTCCCTTTATCTTGGCATCCGTCTCGTCTCAAAAGGTGCCGTCGCCGTGTTTTGCGGCCGCAAAGATACTGCATCGGCGATCTCGGCACGGGCGGTGGAGATCTACGAGCGCGGATACCCGACGACGCCTCCGGCGGATTTTGCGAACCGCGAAGAACTGGACCGACTGAAACGCTTAATTGATGAGCACTACGGAGAGGGCTCTGTGCAGAGCCGCGCAGCCGTGCTGGGGGTCTTCGTGCATCATGGCAATACGCCCCAGGGCCTCCGACTGGCCGTCGAATATGCGATGCAGCAAGAGCTAATCAACTTTATCGTTTGCACTTCGACACTGGCGCAGGGAGTGAACCTTCCGATCAGGTACTTGATTGTTACGGGGGTCCATCAGGGGGGCGAGAAGATCAAGGTTCGTGACTTTCAGAACTTGATCGGCCGCGCAGGTCGGGCAGGGATGCACACCGAAGGCTTGATCATCTTTGCGGACCCGAGCGTTTACGATCAGCGAAAGTCAAGACGAGAGAGCTGGCGGTTCAGAACATCCGTGGACCTGCTGTCAAACACGAATGCGGGGGCGACGAGTAGCTCTCTGTTGGGAATATTGAGTCCGTTTTCCGATTCCAAAAACACCGCGGTAATAAACCTGTCAGCAGATGAAATATGGAGCCTACTTACCGCGCCAGAAGGAGTGCGGAGCGCTTGGGCTGACGCGGTTGTCACGGGAAATCCGCAGTTCCAATTTAACGCGAAGAGCTTGCTTGGTGAGTTAGAGCGACGGCGGCGACTCATCTCTTCCGTCGAGAGTCATCTTATGGCGAATAGGAAGGAGGGGTCTTTCGAAACGTTTAAGGCGACCGCAGAGCGACTTGCGATGGAGACGTTTGCCTATCACCTCGCGACTAACGATCAGAGGACGGCTTTGATCAGGCTCTTCGGTTTGGTCGCTGAGTACGTCGAATCACAAGAGGCGTCTCAGGAGCGTCAAGCAGTGTACGCAAAGACGCTGCTCGGCGTTGCGAGTGCTAAGTTTGTGGAAACCTGGGTTGCCGAGCGTGTTGAAGATCTATCGGTGATTGTGTCGAACGAGGGATGGCTTACCCAAGTGTGGCCGTTGTTTGTATCGCAGGTGGATGACAGGTTCTTTAAGGCGATTAGTCCAGACGACCTCCCGATTGAGTTAGCTAAGCTCTGGCTTCGAGGAAGGAGCTACCGCGAGTTGTTCGGCTACAGCCGAGCGAACAATGGAACTAAAGCGTGGGGCAAGCTCCGCCGTAAGCTCACGGAAGACGACATCAGCGACTTCTGTGAGAACACCCTGGCTTTTGACTGCTCATTGGTTGTCTCAGCGGTTGCTCAATTTCTATCGGAGCGCGCCGCCGGCGATTCGCCGGGCACTGCCACGCTGACATTGTTCCAGAAGTCGTTGAGTTACGGGCTCCCTGACTTAAGGTCGATTGAGTCGTTTGAGTATGGGTTCGCAGACCGCGTGATTGCACAGCGTATTGGCGAAGCGCTCCAGGACGCGGATTTCGAGTCTGTTGTTGAAGGAGACTCGGGCGCGATTCGGCGCGTAGTCTCGGATTATCCAAAATATTTCGAAACAGTCTTAGAGGGCCGCGGCGGTTGACTGGAAGTGATTTAACGGGGTGTCCGTGTGCCTGTACCAGATCGCACTACGATAAAGGCCGATCTAGTATCTCTGCTTCGAGCTCGCGGCACAGTATCGCCGTCTGAAGCATACGTAGCGCTAGCGAGCGCGTGGGACCTGACTCCTGCAGAAAGGGACAGGATTCGTACAGGGCGAAAGTTCTACGAGCACGAAATAAGGTGGGCACGGCAGGAGCTGGTAATCGAAGGGGTTGTAGAAACGACCGAGGCGGCCGGCAAGGGATCCTGGCGGTTGAAGGAGCCAGCAGCTGACACCATATCCCTCTCCTCCAGTAGTTCTCTGACGCGCCTGATTCGTGGTTTCCTTGAACCGAACAGCTGGCTCTTGAGTGAATGGCTTCCGCGCTACAAAGAGACTGTGGCTGCAGTCAGGAGGGCTATCGCCGCAGGAGATATCGACGCGGCGGTTGACCGTGTTTGGCAGCAACAGGACAACGCAGTCAGCCACGCCGGGCAGGGCGTTCTGGCGGCGCATGAGATCCAGTCTCATCGAGCCTTCTTTCGCTCCCTGACATTGGAAATTGCGCGCGACCCATCCCCGTCGATGTTCGATAGCCTTGTGGAACGTGCCAGGCAGGCACGGGGCGAAGGGGGCTTGTCGAAGGTTCCTCATCTGTTAATTGCTAGAGCGTTCGCTACGATCGCGCCAAATCGCTACCACACAACTGTTGACGTCAGGAAACACGAACGAGTCATTGCCTGGTTTGAGCAACATACAGCTTTTCGCGGATCAGCTGGCAATTGGGCACATAGAGCCGCGGAACTAAGTCAGTATCTCGATCGAATTGGTGAGTTACGCCAGCCCGTTCTAAGACGGAACATGTTTCCTTGGTTTGTTTACATTCAACTCACCGGAACAGATGGGCGTCCGGTGTTTACGCCGGGACACCGACCCAGGGCGCGGACGGGGAGGGGACGCAAACGCACGGAAACTGAACTGACAGTGCTTCGTCATAACATGTTGGTTGAGAAGCTGTATAACGACCTGAGTGCGGAGCACGGACGCAAAGCTGTGGGAACAGAGCAGCCGAGCGGTTTGGGGGGATTTGTTGATGCAGTAGTCAAATTTGATGACGAACGCTGCTGGATATATGAGGTGAAGGTCACGAGTACGGCATCGGAGGCCATTCGGCAAGCGCTCGGACAGCTTATGGAATATGCCTACCGCGATGGAGCGTGGAATCCAGAGAAGATGTTCGTGGTATGCGAGGCGCTGTTAGACGCCGGGAGTAAGAGATTCCTCTCACACTTGCATGAGCGGTTTCAGCTTCCACTCGAGTATCGTCGGATAGTTGTGTAAGTCGCGGTAACCGATGCGGGTGAGGACCCAGCGCGAGGAATGATGTCGACGCCGGCGGAGGATTCCTGCGAGGCGAGGACGTTCCGGAGCTGGCCTAGGGAATTTAGTCTGCGCACTGAATGACCGGTATCGCGCCAGTCCCCTACGGTTAAGAATTCAAGTGAAACTCTTGCGAAGAGAGCCCGATCATGAGTGAGGGATCAATGCATGTACATCGACGCGCGGAAGTTCGACTACGGAAAGTTCTCTTATCCTGATGCCGCTAGGTTAATCGAGCGCGACAAGGAGGTCGCACGGGAGGCATACCGGAACTGGATGGACGCTAACGTGGCCGACATCGTCGAACGCCAATGGACGGTGGTCGATATTGGCGCCGTGGAGCGGGTGGGCGACTTCATAAAGCTATTGAAGGAGGCGGAGTTCACTTATGCGCTTGGCGCATACACCAGTGCCATCGCCCTCGTTGGAGTCTGCGCGGAGGACCTATGCCGGTTCTTCGCGTCCAGCGCTGGTCACAACATTGATGGGGAAAGTCAATTCAACCGAGTTGAGAGGCTTCGGAGAATTGGCGCGATAACCGACTCTACGGCGGCGCGGTTTGATGTGATCCGCCGGCTCCGGAACGACTGCTTACACTTCAATGCGGGGTTCAAGCAGAAGGATGGCACCGCTCTGCAAGCAGACGCACTCGCCGCGCTCAACGCGATCAAGGGTGTTTACGCCGAAATCGTGGGCGTTGTTGATTACAAAACGATCGACTCGTCGAAGTTTCACACGATGGTCGATGCCATTGTAAATGAGGCGGCCGGTTCCGGTCTCGGCGGCCTCGGTGTCGACTCTGCCGTGTCACGAACGCGAAACCTAATGGCGAGCGTATTCGGTTTCGACATGTCGATGAACAGCGCGAAGCCCGTCTACAACACGTCGATGTTCACCGTGATGGATATTGACGGGGATAGCGACCCGCCGGAGCTAGCGTTGCGCGACATGGTAGTGGGCGTGCCGATCATCGTGGATTTGACACTCTCGGAGGTGCAAGCAATACGGTCCGCTGATATTGGCAGGGGCGATGTGATCGCCGCGACCCTGATGTCGATTCCAAATGAGCAAGAGTTGACGGCATGCTGGCGGTTGTGGTCACCCTTGAGGAAGCTCGGCCGCTGAAAATCCGCCAATCCCTCAGTGCAAATTCAGTGCAATGACAAACTCGCAGCGACCAGAGATGGAAAAGACCACTCACGGCCGCGGAAATCACCGTGCTCGAGAGAATTACGACGCATACGTCGCTCACGACTCTTGTTTTCCTGGAGTTAGATCAAGGCGCACAGCCTCATACTTGGCGCGCAGCAAGCGCAGGAAGCTGTATCCCTGTGCGACGCTTTCGAGGTCAGTCTGGCTTACGACTGTGATGACTTTTCCGCTGTCTTGAAAGTATTTGAGAATTTCGCGCGCTGAATCAGTTGTGCGCTGCTGGCCCGTCACGCCGTTCTTTGAGAAGAGAACTCCGAAGCGCGCCTTTACCGAATCAAGCACTCGACAGAATTTCGCAATTGCTGGGAAGTCCGCGGGCCCCTGCCAGTCTTTGCATTCGCATAGGAAGTACCGGCCGAACTCGGCGCGGAAGTCGACTTCAAAACCCTCTACGGTGCATACAAGGTCGTAGTCGGTGGAATGGGATCGTGCGCGACGCAGCGTCCGGCAGCCGGGCATGCAGTCCATCAGGTACTGAGCGAGATGCTCCACTGCCTGCCCTGTACCGTCACCCATTTGCTTCATCAGGTGCTTCATGTAGAGCGGATTGACCACGTACGTGCCGCTCTCAAGCGCGGATGGCGTCTCAGTTTGCCAATCGGAGCCGAGCTCCAGGAGAAGGGCTTCAGGGTAGTGCCCGCTACTCTCTGATTCGCGCGCCAAGGCGTAAAACCTCTGTGCCAATCGATGGAACTCCTCGTCGGTGATTCCGTATCGCCACACCGCGCGGTAATAGACGCCCCCTTCCTCGGGAACAATGACCCCCTTTGAGCGAATCGCGTCTTCGCACAAGGTCAGCATCAGGTAGCGTCTGGCATGGACTGGATACCCGAGCGCTTGGTAGCAGTCGGAGATCCAAACCAGCGGCAGCCCTTTGTGTATCCATTTGTTGGCAGCTTCCTGCGCCAGGAGCATCTGATGGTAGAGCGCGTGCAAAACGCCGAGCGCTTCGTGCAATCGCACGCGATTGATGAAGTACAGTCCAGCAAGCTCCCACTCACGCGGGGCGCCGTCGGCTTCAATAGCGTGCGGCGGATGGCGGTCCCGGAGCGTCGCTAACACGGTCGCAGCCGAGTCTTGGCGCTCCAGTTCCTGCGGCAAGGGTGAGTTCAGGTCCTGGAGCTCCCTGACTATGGGGTTGACTACCACCACCGGGTCACCGCCAGCTATGACGTAGTTGGCCACAGACGACGACGATGTTCGTGTACCTGTGAGGACCGTCAACTCGGGCCGGTCGTCTGCCATAATCTTTACGCTCCCGTACGAGCGATTCTACGCTCGCTTGCGTGGCACCTCTAATCGCACAGAGCCCTATACAGCGCAAACAGCCCGTTGAGGCTGAGTGGACGGAAAAGCGCCTCGTGGCGGATTCTCACGGCGTGCGCCACGTAGGCGGTGTTCCGGAGTTCATCGAAGTGTGTGACCGCGGTGTGCCTGACGAGCTCCAACTTGAGCAAGCGGTCCAGCCATGGAGTCCCTGAGTAGGCACCGTAGAACTCCATGCAGCGTGACCCGAGGTGCGGGTTGCGGAAAACCTCCCCTTTCTGCAACGACAGGCATTCACGGATGCGCTGAGGAAGCGCGTCAGCTCCCGACACTTGAGCGATGCGGCCATTCTTAGCGAACATGTCGCCGCTCTCCGAAATCGCCCACTGACTGCCGAGAGCCTGAGCCCTCGTCCGAGGTAATCGTGGAGCCACCCGGCAGGTGATGGCATCTCCCGAGTCGCCCTCGAGTCAAGACAGGAGGGCCAGTCAGATCGCGGCCGTCGCCGAGCTCGTTGGCCACAACGTATCGGTCTCGGGCTGGCACGCCCGTGAAGCCGCCGGTGTACGTGGCCAGCAGCTGATAGTCGCCCACGATGAACTCACCGAGGTCAACGACCCATTCGGATTCTGTGACCCTGCTGCAGCTACCGGTGAAAACGATGTCTGGACCAAGGGCGATTAGCTCCACGGAGTTGCGTGCGATCTGCGCCGGCGGCGGCGCCACGCGTTCGCCCGCGCGTCCACACGGCCGCAACGTGACCTGGCGGTCGCGGATGCTCAGCTGCACGGTGAGGACAAGGAAGCCGTAGTGGACACCACCGGCGTCCCGCGAAGGGTTCCTCGTGTAGCTCTTCACCGCATCCCCGCCGATACAGACCTTGAGCTGCGAGCCCCCAGCCTGCTGGAGATGGACCTCGGTAGGTGTGACATTGCGGATGATCCAGTCCTCGTCGGGGCAACGAAGCTCCCGGCCGAGCCTGTCAAGATGAATCGCTGGCGGCTGCAGCTGGAGGGGCTGGCCAATGTTGCAGCAAAGCTGATCGCGATTCATCGAACGTCACTCCGGCACGTCGCAGCGTGGTGGCGGGATTTTACGCGTCACCGGCCGGGGATCGCGAGACGGCCGGATCGCGCCATAGTTCGAGGCGGCCGGCGCGGCCATGAAGCTGGCCCGGCGCACTGCTCGCTGCGAGTGGCAGCGAGAGTGCCCGTGCCGTGCTTCGCCAGCCGTTCCCCGACGGCAGTCAGATCATGCCGGACGCGACCGGTAGGTTCCTGTGGCGGGTCTTCGATGGGGATATCGCGCGTCGGCCTTCTTGAGGATGGCCATCCGCCGCATACAGTGGAGATCGTGCCGCCGGACTGTATAGAGCGACGCGGTATTTGCCAGCGGATGTAGCGAAGCGCTTGTTAGCGTCTCATCTTGGTGCATTCCGTTGCGTACCGGCTTGCGTCGAATTTCACTTGCAACGCTCGCTTGCGGGTTATTAGGTGCGTCGCGCGACTACGTGAGAAGCGGGCAGGCATCGATCATGCCAGCATCGAATGCAGCTCCTCATGGTTCAATGAAGTCGGAAATAGAAACTCTCGTGCAACTTTTGGCGCGCTCGGTCTACGACCGATGGAGATCGGGTCAACTGCTGCCCCAGCCGAAACCGGCGGCACCCCAGCAGCCCCTGAAACCGCTTCCAGTGGAGCAGAAGCTGGAATAGGCTCTTGCTGGGTCTTGGAGGAGCTGCAGCATGCGTGCGTATACCTATGCGCGGTACAGCACGGACCGTCAGACCGAAGCCTCGATTGCGGACCAGCAGCGGCGCTGCCATGAATACGCGAAGTGCAACGACATCTCTGTCGTCGCAGATTTCACAGACCAGGGGATATCCGGAGCGGCTCTCGGGAACCGACCAGGATTTCAGCGTGTCATGGCGGCGCTGGTCTCAGGCGATGTCTTACTGATTGCAGACCTGACGCGCCTTTCACGTAGCCAGGAACTCGCACCCTTACTTGATCGGCTCCGGTTTCGCGGCGTTCGGGTGGTCGGCGTTCTCGACGGATTTGACAGCGAAAGTCCCCAGGCGCGGATGCAGGCCGGGTTGTCGGGGCTCATGTCCGATGAACTTCGTGCAGGCATCCGCGCGCGCACGCACTCTGCGCTGCAAATGCGGGCAACCATGGGGAGGCCGACGGGCGGCAAGGTTTACGGGTTCGACAGCCAGGGTCGAGAAATTCCGGAAGAAGGGGCCATCGTGCGCGAGATCTTCGCGCGCTTTGCTGCCGGCGCGTCAATGAAGGCCATCGCGCGGGACCTGAATGCACGCAAGATTCCGTCTCCGGGATCGAGCTGGCAACGTTCTGAGCGTCGCCGGGACGGCTGCTGGCTCATCTCCACACTGAACCCTCTCCTGCAGAATGAGCGGTATGCGGGTCGGGTGGTCTGGAACCGTACAGTCTGGGTCAAGGACCCGGACAGTGGACGACGGTTGCGGCGGGCACGCCCCGAGAAGGATTGGATCGTTACGGAATGCCCGGCACTGATCGACCCGGGTACTTGGGAGGCGGTTCAGCAGCGGTTCTCGGAGCGGGCGCAATCGACCCGCTCGGATCGGCCCCGTCGTTACCTGCTTTCGGGGCTACTCACCTGCGAGCGATGCGGCTCGCGGCTGGTCGTCACGTCTAAACCGCCGCGCTACGCCTGCGGCACCTTCCTGAACGGCGGCCGGGCGGCCTGTCCTGTAGATGCCACGGCGAGACTGGATGTGGTCGAGTCCGCGATTCTCGAGCCGGTAAGGTCGGAACTCCTGAGCCGTAAGGCGGTTGAGAAGTTCTGCAGCCTCATCCAAGAGTGGCATCAGCGGGAGAACGAAGAGCTCGCTCGCGGATTAAGTCCAATGGCGGATGCCATAGCGGCCGAGATTGCGGACCTCGAAGCCCTCATTGCGCAGCGTCCATCCCGTGCCGCGACCTTGGGCCCAACCGTCGAAGATCTCCGTCAGCGGGAGGCCAACGCGCGGCGAGCGGCTGCCCGGTGAGCGGCGGCGTCTGAGGTCGGGTTGCCGGACGAGGCTGCGTACCGTGAGGCTGTCGCGGACTTAAATGGGGCCCTGCAAGGCAGCAACGTTGAGGCTGCGCGGGCCGCCCTGCGCAGTCTCGTAGGCAATATCCCGGTATTTCAGACGGGCCGACAGCTGGCCGCCAGGCTGACGATCAATCCGGCAGGCCTGATGCGTAACCCAGGGACATCCTATTAGTTGGTAGCGGGGGCCTGATCGCGACTAATAGTACGGCGGTCGTCCACTTCCACAATATCGATCGCCGCAAAGTCCGGCGTGACGATATTCCAAGCCATTGCGGCCGCGGACACCCGCTGACGCCGGACAGTCTGCGACTCGATCAATCGGAGCAGCGATGGCGCTGCCTGCAATGCGGACGCGACCGCGCAACGGCGTTTCGTCGGCGGCGTGGTCGCGTTGGGTGAGGATCTCCATGACTGACAGGGTAGGGGAGCCAGGAGTCAGGAGAACAGGAGTGCGACTGTCGAGCTCACCCCCACCCGGCTGGTGTCGGTTTTGCAGCCGCGCACCGGATCGCATCGCGTTGCAACAGATTGCGTCATAAGGCACATCGATGAGTGTCCGCGTCTTCTGGCCCGTTGCGTCATTACCTGTGGCTCGAGCTTGGTCTTCAGATTTCCGGTTACCGGGCGTTCGGATGGACGCCAGGGCTGACCTGCAGATAACCGTGGAGGAATTGCCTTCTGGGGCAACGCGCTTTGGGAGCCAACGGCTTGGCCAGCGCGCGATGAGTGAACTCCGCGGCGCCAAGCGCTAGGATCCTGCGTATGAACGCTGCGAGAATCCGTATTCTCGTCGTGGACGATCATCCGCTTTTGCGGGGCGGCGTCGCTGCACTCATCGCCGATCACATGGATATGGTTCTCGTAGGCGAGGCCGCAAACGGGCAGGAAGCGCTCGAGGAATTCCGCCGACTCAAGCCAGATGTAACGCTGATGGATGTACAGATGCCCGAGATGGACGGGATCGATGCCATCATCGCGATCCGCGGGGAGTTTCCGACCGCCAGGATAATCGTGTTGACGACTTATGAGGGGGACGCACTCGCTCAACGTGCGCTCAGAGCGGGAGCTCAGGCATACATTGTCAAAGCTCGCGTGCGCAAGGACCTGCTTGAAACCATCCGCCTCGTGCATGGCGGAGTGAGACGAATCGACGCGACGATTGCGGAACAGATTGCCCTGCGGGTTGACGAAGACATGCTTTCCGAGCGCGAGGTCAGAGTACTGGCCCTCATCGCCACCGGGAGCTCTAACAAAGAGCTCGCAGCCACGCTGTCGATTAGCGAAGAGACGGCCAAGACACATGTTCGCAACATCTTGTGCGCAAGTGCGGCCACGACGCTTTCCTGGTGAAACCCAAGAGAACATGTTCGTCTGCTCCGTCATCGACGTCCTGAGTCTCGCAAGTAGCGGCTAATGCGGTTTCGGTGAGGAATCCGCCGCACCCCGAGTAGCGACGCCCTACGGTCATGCCGAGCCAGGAACGAGGCAATCCAGGGCCCGCCATTGTGGGTGATCAGCTCTCCCTAGGTGACCGACGCTTCCCGGATAGAGACACAACGAGAACACGCGCGATCTAGGAATGCTGTGCGATCGCGGTTCTTCTGAATCCGCCGGAGAACGTCGTCCTCGGTCCCTTGAATCACCAGGCTGGAGGGTGCGAGTGCGAAGGGACGCGAAATCGGATCTAGGTTTGGTGGGCAGCCCAGTCGCAATACTGGGATAAAAAAGAAGAAACACAGGGATAGGCCGTACTAAACTAGGCATCACATCAGGTTGTTTCCGCAAGTCGAAATCGATCGATTCGCTGCGAACTTAATATGCTCCTTCTGATCTTCGCGCTGCTCGTGTTCGTCGTCGTGGGGGGGGCCGCGCGCCCCGGCAAGGAACGTGCGCGAACACGGACGCCACGGGGCCGATATGCGACGGGGCTTCAAGTTGGGCAGCCCTGCTAACCCTCGTTGGAGGGTGTCGTGAGGCACGGACTGATTGCCGCGGCGCGACCTTATCGCTATTGCGGGCCCACCGTGGCTGTCTGCCGTTGTCATCTGGCCCCTCAACTTCACAGTTAGGTAGCATGACCATACTCGAGATTCGCAAGCGTTTCGAACAGCCTTGGCGATGGGCCATGTATGTCTATTGGTGGCTGCTAGTTGCCTGGCTTCTGATATCGGCTGTGCGTCACCCTACGGGTTCAGTTACGCGGCTGCAGATTCTGGCACTCGCGCCAGCATTCATTTCAATGGCTCTGTTCGGACTCTACACAGGTGAGATAGACGCGTTTATGGGCGGCGCGAATCGAGACAGAAATCCGCTACGTTTTTGGTTCGTCCTCATTGCTTGCCTCACAGTCGGTGGACTCTGCCTGATTGGAGCCGCATTTGGACCAACAAGGCACTGATACGGAGTCCCTCGAGTGTCGGGTCCAGAGCGCTATTTTGCGGGAGACTTGGAGTGAAGTTAACGTGGATGGGTCTATGGCTGATGCTTTTCACCGCGCCGCGGATTTTTGGCGCCGAACCGCAATGGCTGACAGAGGCACGCGGACGTGAGGGAAAGTTGAAGGAAGTTCGGGAGATTCATAGCGCTGACGGATGGTTCAGCGCAAAGCTACCCGTCGCGGTTCCTGGAAAGATAGAGAAGAAGGAGGGCTCTTACTCGATTGAATTCAGCGTTGGCTCCGAGATCACTGCGAGTTGCGAAATCTATCCGGAGCCACGCGATCCCGCCGCGTTCCTCAGGGCTCTGGCGAAGAAAACGTTTGCAGGCGTCATCGAGAAATCACAAGGCAAGGTTGAACAAAGCGCAATCGAAGTCGTCGACGCTGGTCAGTTTGGGACCACTCCGTTTCTGGCTCTCAGGTGGCTGTACCACATCAATGATGGCAAGGAGTCGCGGGTGGGAGCAATGAAACAGTACGTCGCCAACAAGCAGGAGCATAGCATCTACTGCGCACATATTGACCTCGGCTACGTGCATACGTTTGAAAGCGTCGTCAGCGCACTGATTGCGTCCTTGGAGTTCCACGACCGCACCCCGGTGCACAAGCCGTTCTATCGCGAATTGAGCGTTGCGAAAATGAAAGGACTTACGGTTGGCTATACGGTTCTTACGCTGGAGCGCGATGCTGATGGGGACGTGAAGGCGGCGGGGAGCTCAGCCGTGTTAATTCCAGTGACGCCCAATACAGTGGGTTCGCTTGACACGTTCCTGCTCGAATGGACGCAGGCAGATGGGACGATGATCAACGCCGCCCATATCGTGTCAGTGAACGACGTTCTCGAGGCGGATCTGAAATTGAATCCCGAGAAAGGTCGCTGGCATGTCGAGGGCGAATTCAAATCAAAGAAAATCAATGAGATTATCCAGTCCCCGGGCCTACCTGGTAGCTGGTTGTCGCAAGCTCTTCAACGTCGCGTATTGCTCAGAGCAGGTGCTCCGCGGGAAGCTACGACAGTAGTTTGGCTGTCGGCGGACCCGATTCACTTCACCGAGTCGAGGATTTCATTTCTCGAGCGGATCCCCAAGAGCGGGGAGGCACGGTTTCGTGAGTCCACAGCTGGCATGGATGAGGATATGACAGTCGATGCAGCAACCGGTCAGATCCTCAAAGATGTTCTCCCGCTTGGGAATCAGGTGCTCACCCTGGAACGACTCGATGCGCAAGGAACTTACTAGCCGACCATCGAGCGCGTCGACCAACGGCGGCAGGCGCTCCATGCTATGGGCCATGAAGACACCGGGGAAAGGCAATTGCAGTCCCTCCGCGAGTCCGCTCTACTCACGACGCGCCCGCACCTCTAATCGCTGGAATCACCGGGCTCGGCCGAGGTGACCGTCACCGCCCCTCCCGGCTTGCATCCATTCTTGGCGCACGTAATTTTCTGCTGAATTCTGGTTCCGGTGCGAGTCGTGGTGGCCGTGGCCGAGCCGTCCTTGTTGGCCTTGACGCTGATCGAGGTGTTGTCTTGTCCCCTGGCTTTTTCAATTGCAGCCGTCGCCGCCGCCTTTGCCGAGGCTAAAGCTTCGGTGGTCATGTGAAGACCGTGCTGCGCTCCCTGGATCGCCTGAGCCAAGGGACGCCCTGCTTCAGCCGCCGCGCGCGCGCCCGGGACGATTGACACGACCGTAAGTAGCCCGTCCGTCACGTCTATACGGCCATCATGTTGATATGTGTCGGCCAGGCAAGCTACAGCGACAAGGGCTGACGCCTCGGGTGCCACTGGGACTAAGGCAGCCGAGAGGGCATGTCCCGCAACCTGTCGATTCTCGTAACTAGCGGCTTGAGCCAGTGCTTGGGCGTTGGCCGCGTCAGCCACCTGCCTTGCCTGCTCGGCCTGGGAATCGCTGTTCATCTCCATGGCAAAGTTACGTATGTTTGACGGCATCTCCTGATTACCGGACGGATCCACGTTATCGATGGGGTCATTATGGACGTAAGCATAGAGGTTGAGATCACCTTTTGTCCCCACTGGATCGGTCTGCAGAAACCGCCCCATTCCCGGGTCGTAGACCCGGGCTTGGTAATGATATAGCTGCGCCTCCGGCAGGGCGATCTGCCCCGTGTAGCGGAATCGGGAGCCTGTCCACCCGGACAAGGGTTCGCCATACGGGCCGTAAGTGTAGATAGTCGCTGTACCGGTGCCATCTGTTGTAGCGATTACCGACCCGCGCTCATCTGTGTGGATCCAATTTCGAGTTGTAAGGCCGGACCCCTCGTACCAGACCGCCAGGTCATCGGTCCCGGGACCTTGTGCGTAGCGGCGCAGCACGGTCCCGGTGTTCGAATATTCCGCGACGAGCCGCGCCCCGTCGTAGAGGAACTGCGTAGCGGTGCCACCGGAGGTCGTCTGCCAGATTCGGCCGAGGGGATCGTACTGCAGCGTCAGGCCTGCGCCTCCGGTCACCGAGAGGAGGTGATTCTCCGCGTCGAAGTTGAGCGTGCGAGCGCCATCAGAGGTCAGATTTCCCCTGGGATCGTATTGATACGCTATCCCCGCCACGCTTGCGATTTCATTCAGGCCATTTGTTGTGTAGGCGTTACTCGCTTCGGCAGGGGTTGAGTCATAGCTTGAGTTCGAGCCCGTGCGCGTGTACAGCTGGCTCGCGGGTGTGTAGGCGAGGTTCACCGTGAGGTTTTGCGAGCTGTTTGCGACCGTCTGAGTGAGCACCGTCAGGCGCGACGCAAGATCGTACTGTAAGCCGGTGCTCGTCCCGTTGCCGCGTGTGATTCCCGTGCGGTGCGATAGGTTATCGTACGAATAGGAAGCCAGAACGCCGGCTCCGGAAGTCGCGCCGTTTTCCCGGATTGCGGATACCCGATTCAAGCCATCGAAATCGTAGTTCAAGTAGTTTCCGTCCGTTGCCCAGGTGACAACGGTTCGATTGCCCGACAGGTCGTATTGATAGGTCATGGCCCGCGCGGTGCCGCTCAGGTTGTTGCTTTCGCTCGTCACTCGCTTCGCAGTGTCAAACCCGTAGGTGATCCCTGGGCTGCCCGTCGCGCTGCTGCCAAACTGAGCGTACTTAAGCCGGCCGGCGAGATCGTACCCGTAGTAGACCCAACCCGAGGTTGCCCCGGGTAGCTGCTTGACGGTCATGCGGTTGAGGGCATCGTATTGAAAGTTGATGACCTGGCCGTCGCGCCGAGTATCGCTCAAGCGGTTGTCATTGCTGTCGTAGGTGTAGATCTCGACATCGCTCGCGTCCGTCCCACCTGATGCTTGGGTCTTCGATGGAAAGGTGACCTGGAGTAGACGATCAACACCGTCGTAGGTCATCTGGGTGCTGTTGTTATCGGCATCAAGCTGGGTAAGCAGCTTTCCGTTGGGTGAGTAACTATTCACCTCGTACAAGAAGGACCCCGAACCCGCGTAGCTGGAGGGGTTTGGAGTGCCACAGCTTGTGGGCGCCGTCGTGGAAGTTCCTCCGTGCCAGATGCACGAAACCTGTCCGGCAAGATCGTAGACAGTCCCCGTGCTATGCCCGACGGGATCGATGACCAGGTTGGTACGATCCATCGCGTCGTAGGCGTAGGTAGTGACATCTCCCGCGCCGTCCTTGCTGGTCAGCACCCTGCTGTCGTCAGTGTAGGTGGTGGACCTGAGCATTTGCCAGGAGGTTACGGAGGTCCCCGAGATGGTCGCAGCACCGTCATCTTCGGTGTCGCGCCCGAGCGCATCGTAGGTCGTCTTCTCGCCGGCCATGAGGACAGCCGAGATGTTGCCGTTGTGTTGCAGGACGACGGTCTTGCGTCGATCGTTGTCGTACTGGTTCTCCGTCACGTAGCTGCGCGGATCGGTGACGCTCGTCACGTTTCCGTTGGCGTCATAGCCGTAGTGAGTGACGGCGTTGACACCGGTCGGATCGATGGCCGTAGTCAGGAGGTTGCTATGGTTGGCCAATGTGTCGTAGCCATTGGACGTCTGCAGGCCCGTCGGATCGGTCGTTGTGAGCGTCTGGCCATATGCGTTGTAGGTGAACTGATACGTGGGATTGGATTGCGAGGAATCGGGCTTGCAGCGGGTCGCTGTCTGGAGGAATGACGTCCCGCTTGTGCCCGACGGAACGTAAGAGAACGTTGTCGTACACCCCATCGAGTCGGTGATGCTCGTCGGCTTATTCCAAGTCTGCTCCCACACTGCCTGGATGGCCGGGATGGTCAGGGGGGGGGCGTTGGGATTGCCGATCCTTTGCAGAGAGACAGTGTTGTTGTGATCATCGTAGCCGAATAGCTCCTGGTTTCCTTCTGCGTATGTATAGTTTGTCACTCGTCCTCTCCCATCATGGGTGACGACCGTGACTCGACTGAGTTCGTCGAGATATTCGAGCGGACGATGATAGATGTCGTAGATGACGGTGTACTGTCCACCCGCAGGATCGAGGCGCTCGCCGCGCGCTCCCTCGGCGAGGTAGAAGGAATAGGCGCCCCGACTTCCTTGACGGAGTGCGACGGCATCGTATGCCTGGTTGACGCGATTTAGGCTGTCGTACGAGTACTTGAGGGAGGGCACCGATGCGTTGTCCGCCGTTAGCACGGTGTCCAGGCGGTGTCGGTAGCCCGTAAGATCACTATTGATCGCAGTGACGTAGCCGTCCGGATCGGTGGTGGTGTCTGCGAAGGGACCGGCGCCCTGGTAGTTGATCGAGACGCCCACCGATCGCGCGTCGGAGCCGGTCAAGGTGTTGTCGAAGCCGCCGAAGCCACTCGTCGTGAAATGAATCGTGCGGCCGAGGGTATTGCTGACCGAGTACAGCTCGTCCATGCCGTAGAAATTCGGTTGGTATGTGAAGTTGATGACCATCCCATAGGGGAAGGACCAGCTCGAGATCCGAAAGCCATGCTGGAAGGCGCAGTAGCCCGCCGTGTCGTTGAACGTATTCCCCCAGAATCCAAAATTCTGCTGATCGCCGTTGGTGTTGGTCAGGACATAGGAAACCTGTGAGTAATCCCAGCCTCGCGAGCCCACGTAGCTGACGGGCCCGGGCGCGCAGTTCGGGTGAACGTACTTCGCCCTTAGGTTGGTTTGCGTTAAGGAAGCGTACGCTCCCGCCCCGGGCAGGAACCAGGTTCCGTCGTACTTGCGGAGGAACTGACGGGTATCCGTCCCGAGAGAGGCCGATGCGACATTACCGCTCACCTGGTGAGTCCACCAGGCGCCCGCGAGGATCGCCGCCACGTCACGCTGCGGCGAGCGAGCCGAGCGGTAGATATCCTGCATCGCCATGAACGCGGCGACGGTGGCCGCCGTTGCGCGGATGTCGGTGTCGCCCATCGCTTCCAAGGCGCTTCCCGAGATCGAGAGCGAGTTGTTCCAATTCGTTGTCCAGGGCGTATTCGGGGCGATGTGAGACGCCTCATCGAAGGTCTGTTCCTGCTCAATGCCTCCGCGCCAGATCAGATTCGCGGACAGGCTGTATGGGAATTGTCCGGCGCCCACCTCAAGCACCGCGGGGCTCGTCCAGGTCGGCATGCCGGTCTGGAGATCAACGCCCAGCACTTTCGAGCGATCGACGAATTGAGCCTTGAGGACATCGGCCGCCATCGCAGGGTCGTAGTTCGACTGCTGATCGGGCTGCGTTCCGCCTCCACCCCCTTTAATGGCCGCGGTCGTGCCGTCGTAGTTGAGATTGACGGCGACGTGGGCGATCTGCACGGGATCGCCATTGCTGTTATAGAGGGTCGCCACGAATGCCCCGCCGCGCTGCTTGGAGTAGCGGTGGGTATATGAACCGTCCGTCTGCTTCATGTAGGGACCGCCCCGCTGGCCGGGGCCGAGGAAAGTCTCCTGGGAGGCGACGACGTCGAAGCCTGCGTTCACGTAGTTGTAAATCGCACCCGCCACCGA
>Ga0335079_10001392_pt1 | contig 27417 bp, 14 predicted proteins | sample Lox_Sample_33_FD_206719 | JGI IMG/M metagenome (GOLD analysis project Ga0335079, IMG submission 206719) | Soil microbial communities from Loxahatchee National Wildlife Refuge, Florida, United States - Lox_Sample_3.3 | ecosystem: Environmental > Terrestrial > Soil > Wetlands | place: USA...
ATGCCGGGCTCCGGACAGCTCGAGTGATAGAAGAATGCCAGATCGCCGACCGTCATCTGGTCGCGCATGAAATTGCGCGCCTGATAGTTGCGCACGCCGAACCAGGCCGTGGACCGTTTGGGGGCCTTGGCGAGGTCGTCGATCGAGAACTCGCCCGGCTCGGATTTCATCAGCCAGTAGCGCATCGCCAGCCCCAAATGAATGCGGCGACGCTCTTGCGCGCCGCCGCACGAGAAAGGTCCCCCGCCTGTGCCGCGCCAACCTTCATCTTGAACCTGGGTTCAAGAGGGTCGCCTGCCAGGGCCATTAGGCGCTTCCGCGTAGGGAGCGCACGCCGATCCATTCCACGGTGCGTCTTACGGACCGACGAAATTCTCACTGTGCGTGGAGATGTTGAACACCCCCGATAACGAATCGGGAGTGAGCAGGTCGTCCGAGAACGCAAAGACCGTCACCTGATAGTTCGCGCCGCTGATCAGGCCCAACCCCGTGAATGTCGCGGCGCGGGAGGCTCCCGAGACGATCTCCTCGTCGATGATGCCCGTAAACGGTACGGCGTTCACGCGAACGAGGAATGAACCTGCGTCCGGTGGCGCGGTCCAGCCAACGGTGACGCTGTCGGCTCCAGTGGTCAAGCTGGTGATTTGCGGCGCCGCCAGCTGGCTCGTGGCATCGAGGGATGATGCCCCGGTGAAGGGCGTGCCTCCGGCTATGCCCTGTGCGCTGTAATTCCCCGTGATGGGCAGCGCGAGCGTCCAGCAGATGGATCGGTCCTGGACATCCTCGAAGGCTTTGGTCGGTCCGGAACCGATGAAATGGCCGAGCGCCCGTACCGCTCCCGTCGCAATGGGAGTGACCGTTTCGGTCGCGGTGTCGAACGTCCGAACGCCGCTCGCCGTCGCCGTGTACACCTGTTCGCCGTCCGGAGTGACCGCGACGCCATTGACGCCGCTTCCCACCGTCCCGAGCGGCACGGTGTGGACGACTGAATTCGTGGCCGGATCGATTTCCGCGACACTCCCGCCGTTCGACTGATAGACCGGCGCGCCGCTTGGATCGACCGCGATTCCATCATTGGCAAAAGCCGAGGCGATCGGAATCGTGGCGACGATCGAGCTCGTGCTAATGTCGATGACAGCAACGCTCGCGGTCCCGCTGGACCAGGCATACAGACGTGTGTCGTCCTTCGAGATCGCAATGGTGGCGAAACTCGACAGTGCCCCTTTGGGTATCGAGCCAGTGACGAGGTTGGTGGCGGTATCGACGATCGCGACCCCGGCTCCGTCGGCCACGTACAGCCGCGTTCCGGCCTGGTTGACAACGACGTCCACGGCCGCCGCCACCGGGATCGCTGTGATCACCGCGTTCGTCCCGCCGTCGATCACTGAGACCGTACCCGCCGTGAAGCTTGCGACATAGACGCGCGTTCCGGAGGGATTCACGGCCAGCCCTTGCGGCCCGGCTCCGACCGGGACGGTCGCGATGACGCCGTTGGTCGACGCGTCGAGGACGGAGACGGTGTTGTCGTTAAAATTCGACACGTAGACGCGCGTCCCACCCGGGTTGACCACGGCCGCGTACGGATTTGCCCCGACAGCGACCGTCGTGTCGACCTCGTTCGCCGCCGTATCGACCACCACCAGGTTGCCCGTCGCCGTCGTGAAATAGGCGAAGGGAGCGCCATCGACGACAGGTTGCCGTCCTTGAGGCTGGTAACGCACGCAGCTGAAGGTATTGCCTCCATTCCATGAAGGCGGCCCCGTCACCGTGATGGAAGGAAGCGTTCCAGTCACCGTGACGGGATCGAAGAGGAAGCTGGTTCCGATCAGGCCGGCAACTCGATCGAAATAAGTGCCGGTAGCAAGAGGGACGGCCTGGCTCGCTTCGTACGCGCCTATATCGGCGGTCGAGCCCGACACTCTCGGGAAACCGTGACCGCGCTGATCAGTGTTCAGCCCGACCGCGTTGTTTCCGGTATCGATTGCCGGGCTGCCCGGCAGCAGCGCGTGCGTGCGCTTGGTCCCGCCGTTGAACGCCAGCGGCGCCAGGAGTGGATCGACACCGACAAGACTGCCTGGGCCCGAGATCACTATCACGCAGATCGAGCATGGATTCTGTATCAGCGAATCGAAGACGTTGATCCCGAACGCGGATATTGTTGTCCTGTTGTTCGCGACGTCAGTGTCGTTGTCAGCCAGAAGCGAGGAAACGAGCTTCAGCGATGGCGGCGTCGCGTTGCCGGCAGATGATGGCTCGGTTGCCCCTGTGCTCATGATGATTCCGCCCGTACGGGTCGGCGCCGCAGAGTTGTTGGCGACCGTGGTGTTGTCGAGCTCGAGGGCCACATCGCCGTATACCGTCATCGCGCCACCGGTCGCGGCTACCGTGTTGCCGGATATCGTCGAATCGACGATGCGGACCGCCATCGCGTCGGCGGGTCCCTGCCGCGTCGGGTCATCCTGATAGAGGTTCAATCCGCCTGCGCGCGTCGTATCGCTGCCGGTCGGGTCGGTAACCGCGTTGTCCGCGATCTCGGTCCGGTAGATCAGCAGCGACTTGGCCGTCGCATGGATTCCAGCGGCACGATAGTTCGTGCCACCGAACCCGGGAACGGGGGGATTCGCCGCGACGACTTGGTTCGCGACGATGCGGGAATCGGCGATGGCGATGTCCGCGAGAGAATACGAATCGAACGCTCCGCCGTTTGCCGTCAACGTTCCCGTCGGCTGTGCCAGGTTGCCGCTGAACAGACTGTTCGAGATGATCACGGTCACCGGGGTCGTTTGCGGTGTAGTGCAGCGCTCGGCGATTCGCATTCCGGCGCCGTTCTGCGCGGCCGTCCCTGCCGGAAAAACATCCGGCGTGGCGACGTTGTTGAGAAATTGCGAATTGGTGATCGTCAGCGTCTGCCCTGGATACTGAATCTGGAAATAGAGGCCAGCGCCCTGCCGGGCAACGCTGTTCTCGACGATCACCGAATCGAGCGCAAGGCTGTGCTCCGTGAAGATCGCTCCGGCGCCATTGCTGGTGGTCCGCCACGCGTTCGTGAGCCGGAGACCGGAGATCAGCACGACATAATCGGGCCCGTCCAGCGCCGGACACGCCGGGTCCGTTGCGAAGATCGAAAAGATCCGGCTGTTGGCGTTGCCGTCGATCGTGAGGTTGTCCGCCCCGGGCCCCTGGATCAGCACCGAGCGGGAGATCTGGATCTGTCCGGTCGTCAGCACGATCGTGCCGGTCAGTCCAGGGGCGAAATTCACGAGGTTCGGCCCCGGCGCCGTCGCATTGGCGCTCGCGATCGCGGAGCGCAGACTGCCGGCGCCGCGGTCGTTGAGATTGGTCACCGTGAAGACCGATGGCGGAACGCCGGCGGGACCGACGGTGAAGGTCTGCGTCGCTTGCGGCGCGGCATTGTAGTTGGCGTCGCCGCTCTGATTTGCGGCGATCGTGCACTGACCCGCCGTGAGGAGCGTCAACAGCTCACCGTTGAGGCCGGCACTCGTGGCGCAGATCGCCGGCGTCAGCGAGGTGAACATGATCGGGATCGCCGACGGTGGTCCGGTGGGGCTCGAGCTGGTCGCCGTGAAGAAGACCAGTGGCTGACCCACGGTTACGCCGCTCGGAGCCGGCCCGAAAGTGATCGACTGCGTCGCACTGGCGATCGTAAACGTTTGCGGCTGCGGCGCGGCAGCGAAGTACGTGGCATTGCCAGCCTGGCTCGCCGTGATCGTGCAGGTTCCGACGCCGCCGACCTGGACCATATTGCCCGCCACCGTGCACGGTCCGCTGGATGTGAACGACACCGGCAACTGCGAGCTAGTCGACGCGGACACTGAAAATGCCAGAGCGCCGTAGCTCATATCCGGCAGCGAATTGAAGGTGATGCTCTGCGCGAGCCACGGGCCCGCGAGCGTGCTCTGGAGCTCGGCCACGTAGGACTTGATCACGCCGTCCGCCGGATCCTGGATCGCGAGCGTCGTGAGCAGATTGCCGCTGGCGGTCACGGCGACCGGTGCAGGCGAGCCGTAGCTGCTGATGCCGACGCCGCCGTTGTTGCCGAACGTCGGGTCGGGCGACCCGTCGAGCAGCAGGCGCACGAAGCCCGCGATAGACACGTCCGCGTCGCTGGCGTCGCCGACGATCACCGTCTTGCCGTCCGGCTGCAGGCTGACGCCCAAGCATCCCTGGTCGAGTCGGGGCTCGAACACCTGTCCCCCGTTGCCGAACCCAGCGTCGAGCGTGCCGTCGCCGTTGAAACGCGCGATGCCGCACCCGGCGAAGGCCGTGCCGTCGAGGTTGAGGAGATTGCCGACCAGCACGATCTTGCCGTCCGGCTGCAGCACGAGCCTGCGTCCGATATTGGCGCCGGGCGTCCCGGCGATGCGGGTCGTCGCGACGCCGTTGGTCCCGAACGTCGGGTCGAGCGCGCCGCTCGCGTCGATTCGCAGCACGAGGAAAAGATCGGAGCTGAACACCCCGGGCGTGGGACGAGTGCGACCCCCGACGACGATCTTGCCGTCGGGCTGGATCGCGACCGATCTGCCCTGATCGTTGACGGGCGAAATCGAGAATGTCGCGACCCCGCCGCTGCCGAAGCTGGCGTCGAGCGCGCCCGCGTTCGTCAGCCGTGCGACGAAAGTGTGGACTTGGTTTGGGATGGGGACGGTGCTGCCCGCGATCACGCCGCGCCCAGAGGCGTCGACCGCGAATCCGCTGATTGCGACGAAAAGCGGCAGCGAATCCAGCACCGCGACACCTCCGGTTCCGAACGAGACGTCGGCCGCGCCCGTGCTGGTGACCTTGGCGACGAAGGGTACGTCGCTGGTACCATTGTTCCGGATGCCGCCGACCAGGAACGTGCCATCGGCGTTGACTGAGATGCCGCTCAGCTCGGGGTAGACGTTGTTCACCGAGGTCACGACGCGCCCGTTGGTCCCGAACGACGCATCGAGCGCACCGGTCGCCAGGTATCGCCCGAGCTGCAGCGTGCAAAGGCTCGTCTGCGGATCGCAGCCGATCGCGCTCGCGACCAAAATCCGACCGTCCGGCAGCACGGCGGTCAAACCGAGCGCGGCCGCGATCGGCACATCGCCGAAGAGCGCGTAGCCGCCGCTGCCGAAGCTCGCCACGGGCTGCCCGTCGGTGCCGCTGGCGCCGTACAACACCGTGCCGCCCTTGTCGATGCCGTACGTCTCGCCGGTGAACGGCGTTCCCGCGAGCGGCACGTTGCTGGCGTCGACGATGCCCGTGCCATTCGCGAGGTCGAGCCGCAGCGTTCCGCTTCCTCGACCGGTGTTTACCGTGACCGTCCACGTAGTGCCCGAGCCGCCGATCGAAGCAACGGACGCCGCGGTGACGCCGCCCGTCGCCAGTCCGAAGTTGCCCGCGGTGACGCCGGTCACCGCCTCGCTGAACGTCAGCGTGTACGTGACCGAGTCGGCCATCGTCGGCGAGGGCTGTGCGCGAACGAGCGAGACGATCGTCGGCGCCGCCACGATCGAGAACATGCGCGCGACTTGCGGCGCCGGATTCGTGTTCGCATCGCCTGGCTGATCGGCGGTGATCGTGCAGCTTCCGGCGCCGGTAAGGTGGACCGTGTTGCCGGCGATCGTGCATGCGCCGCTGGCGCCGAACGTCACCGCGAGCCCCGAGCTGGCGGCCGCGAACACGGCAAAGTCGGGGTCGCCGAAGTTCTTGTTGGCGAGCGGATCGAACGTGATGCTCTGCGCGAGCTTGGGCACCATGAACTGCTGCGACAGCGCAATCGCGGTCGCGTTGAACGTCGCATCGCCGCCGAAGCTCGCGTGCGTTACCGTGTAGGTGCCGGCCGGGAGCCCCGAGGGCGGCGGCAGCTTCGCCTGCCCGAGCTCGTCGGTGTTCGCGAAGATCGTGGTCGAGCCCGCCGGCCCGGTCACCGAGAAGCTGACGGCTTCCTGCTGCACCGCCACGGTCGCGCCGCCGAGCAGTCCGGTCAGCGTAGCCCCGGCCGGCGCGAGCGCCGCGAGGCTCGACGGTGCCTTGGCGACGGCGAATGTCGTCGTGGTCGACGAAGGCTGGAAGGTGGCGTCGCCGGCGAACGATACGGTCATCACGTAGCTGCCCGGAGGAATGCCTAGCGGCAGATTCACGGTGACGCTTCCGTCGGCTGCCGTCGTTCCCACTTGCGTGATGCCACCGATTGTGACGATGACCGTCTTCCCTGCGACCGGCACACCGGCGAAGGTCAGCTTCGTGCTTACGCTGACCGTGTCGCCGACCGTCGCGTTGGTGGGTGGCGAGACGAGTGCATCCGCGGTTGCTGCCGGCGTCGTACCGCCAAGCTGGTAATACGCGCCGCGGTTGTCGTCGAGCGCAACGAGCCCGACGCCGCTCACGGCCTGCACGATGTACTTGAGATTGGCCGGCGCGACGGTCAGCTGGGCCGCCCACTGCCGCGAGTCCGCGACGCCGCCGCACGCCGCCGGCAGAGGCGCGACGCACTGGCTCAAATCGAGCGACGTCCACGCGTTGGCGCCATCGCCGGTGTACGTGACCCACACTTGATGGATGGCCGCGGCCGGATCGCCGGTAACCTGCGCGGCGAAGAGCGCGCCGCCGGCATTGGGCTCGGCATCGACGCTCACGATCGACGGCGCGTCGGAAAGTGCCGCCTGGCTAAGGTTGCCGCTGAAGAACAGGCGCAGACCGAGGCCCGTGTACTGCCGTCGCGTGCTGGTACCGGCGACCATGTCCGCAGCGATGTGCTGCGCCGGCGTGACGAGCAACTCCGTGCCGCCGGTTCCGGCCAGAGCACCGAAATAGTTGGGCGTCGATACTCGCCCCAGCGCCGGGTAGAAGACCGGAGAAACGAAGGGAACATGCACGCCGCGCAACTCGGTGGTCGGAGCACCCGAGAAGGGAACAAGCGGCGCCGAATCGACGTACGTCCCGCCGCGGAACCCGATCCCGCGCAGGACGAGGCTGGGATCGTTGGGCGTGACGTTGAGCGCAGCGAGCGGCAGGACAGGTTCACCCGGATTGCTCACCACGCCGTCGGGCCCGCTCAGCCAGCTGGCGGTGACGTTGGCTCCGCCCGCCACGTTGGTGAGGTTCTTCGCCTGCGGCGTGAGGACTGGTGCAACGCTCAAGTCATAGGTCTCAAGCCCCAGCGTCTGCGCCGGACCCGAAGCCACCGCCACCGGCGCGATCGTGCCACCCCCCGGCCCCGAACCGCGTCCCGAGGGCATGTTGATGGCGAGCATCGGCAAGCCGAATAGCGTCGCCTCCAGCAGCGACTTCTCCGAAATCCCGCGAATGTCGGGCGTCGTGGCGAGGTAATCGAGCTTTGCTGCGACCAGCGCGGCACCGATCGGGATCGGCCCGTTGCCGGCGCGAAACTCGCGTGCGAGGTTGAGATAGATCTGGGCGCTGTACTTGATGAAATCGGTGTCGCCGTATTGATACCCGGTGCCGGCGATCAGCGTCGCGCTCTTTCGCGCGAACGCCTGCGCCCAGTCCAGCGGCAGCGTCACTCCGGGGATGGCATCGCTGTCCACGAGGTTGTAGCCAGAGTGACACCCGGCGCTGAAGACGATCGAGTTCACGAAGTCCGTCGTTGACGCCGCGAGATCGGTCGTAACAAGGTTGGTCGAGAAATCGGCGGCAAGCGCGCTGTTGGCGCTGAAGTGCCCGGCAAGGAAGATCACGTCGTGGTGGCTGCCGAAAAGCTTGTTGGCGAGGGCGGTGGCGCTCCAGGATTGCGGATCCTGCGGCGAGACCCCATCTGGCGTGATCAGCGTATCGGGGAGGCCGCCGGCACCCATGCCGAGCTGGAGCTCTGTGTTAACAGCGTTTGCGGCCGAAGCGAGGAAATCGTAGCCCGTCGCCAACGAGGACTGCGGCACGACGACTCCGTTGGCCGCGATATACGCGTCGATCAGGCTGGCGATCTCAGGTGCCGTTTCGACAAGACGACCGACGGGGAGCCCCGGCACCGGGAAATCGTTCGATGCGAACGAGATCGACGTCTTGGAGCCATATGGGTCCTGGCTGAGCACGAAATTCCGACGCAGGCTCGCTTCCGAATCTGAATTGCTCTGCACCGGTGGCACGTATGCGGATTCCGGTCCGAGCCCGCTCTCGTCAGGAAAGCGGAAGAACGGAATCGCGGCGTCGTTGCCGGCGATGACCACGTATTGCAGCGGGTTGCTGCGGTACGAGTCGACGATTCCCTTGATCTCCTGGGCGACCAGGTTTACTGCAAACGGGCAGGCGGGATTGTTGGCCGCCTGCTGCTTGAGCACCTTCACCCGCTGATCGCCGGCGACGTCGACCACTACTCCCTTGACCTCGCCGCGCTGTGCAAACGCCGCGAGCTTGGAGCGCAACGTCACTCCTTCGGGACCGGGCAAGGTCGCGTCGAGTGCGACCGCTGACGAATCGGTGAGGATCAGCGTACTAAGCCCCGTCGCCATCACCGCCGCGCGCGGCGTGAGTGTCGTGTCGGTGACGCCGGCGCAAGTGGTCGGTCCCTTGGTGACGGTCAACATGAACGGGGTGCTCGTGTTGAACGCCCCGCCGCGGCCGGTAACCCGCACGTAGAAATTTCCGGTGCTGTTCCAGGTGTTGACAACCAGCGACTTGTCGCCCGTGCCCGGGGTTGGCGACACCGCGATGACGCTTCGCGTCTGTGCGGTAGAGAACGCCTGCGCGATCTCCATGGCGCTGAAGATCGTCGGCGAGAAGATCGTCGGCGAGAAGATCGTCGGACTGAAGATCGTCGGCGAGAAGATGGTCGGACTGAAGATCGTCGGCGAGAAGATCGTCGGACTGAAGATCGTCGGCGAGAAGATGGTCGGGCTGAAGATCGTCGGCGAGAAGATGGTCGGGCTAAAGATCGTCGGGCTGTACGCATCCGGGCTGAAGATCGTCGGCGAGAAGATGGTCGGGCTGAAGATCGTCGGCGCGTATTCGGCGGTCAGCTTCAGCAGATCGACGGTGGTCCCAGACCCCGGCGCGAACTGGTTTGCGAACGTCTGAGCGATGTCCTTGAACACCGCGAGGTCGTAATCGCCCGGAAGGTGGGTAAGCGCAACCTGGATGCTCTGGCCGGGCGTGATGTTGAATCGATACCAACGCGCCTTTCCTGGAGCATCGATGAAGTCCTGTGCGTTCACCGGAGAGCCGTCGAGCGCGAAGGCCTTGGGCCAGGAATCGTTGTCGCGCGAGCTCACCAGACATGCAGACATTGGGCTCGCGTTTGGGGCCGTCAACTGAGCGGCGAGGAAGGCCCCCGGATTGACGCCGGAGACCGACACGCCGAAATAGCCCAACGCATCGGTCGTCGTCGCGACTCCGCCGCCGACCGGCGCGCCTCCGACAAGTGAACCAAGGAAACAAGTCGGCGCCGCGGAGGCCTGGAGCGTTATGTTCCGATTCTCCGCGCCATCTGCGCGCCCGACCAGATAGGCATTTGTCCCTCCCGTCGCCACCACGCTGATCAGGGTCGGAGCACCCGGCGCCGGTGCCGGTACGAGGTAGAGAACTTGGAGGGTGTACGTCACCGCCACGCGTTGCGGGTTGTTGAACCTGAGGACGACGGAAAGAGTTGCTCCGCTCTGCAGGACCGAGCCAGCCGGGATCGGGCTCACGTAAGGCTTGCCATCGGACGTCATACCCGTCTTGTTGGCTAGCGTGACCGTCGCTGGAAGCCCAGTGAACACCGCGCTGATCGGCGCAGGGACCGACACACTCCCGATGTTCTTGAGGGTAACGGTTTGATCGAAAGTACCGGTCGAGCGGTTGAGCACGAACCCGGAGCGCGCAATCGAGAACTGACTCGTGATGTCCTGGCTGCTGGCTTCGCACGCCGCGCTCAGAAAGAAGAACAGCGCCAGCAGCGTACACGCAAGAAACTTGACCCCGGAATGCGAGGTGAGACGGTTCATGCGCCTCGTGTTGTGCGAGAAAAGCGCTTGCCGCGGGAAACTTATCGCCTAGCGCTTCGTACGAAGCCGAGCCCTAGTAGGCCGGCCATAACGAGCGCGAGCGCTCCGGGCTCCGGGGCGCCGCTAGGCACTTCTGTCGCTTGCACAACATCAGTGTAGATCTGCAGTGGATCGGGTTCACCGATGGCGTAGAGAAACAGCGCATCGTTGCCGGTCGGATCTGCGGTCGGCGAGATGAGGGATGCTCCAGTCTCCGGATCCAGCAGGAAGAACGAAAAGCCGTCCGGTGATGATCCAGGAGCGGCTGTATTGCCGGTCGTGTCGAAGGTGAAGGTCAGCGAACTTCCGAGCGTGGTATCTTGCAAGTACTCGTTGAACACGCCGCTGTCGCCGATCGTCACCGAGCCCGGCAGCGTGCCGGTTACCTCGCCAGTCAGCAAGATCGTCGAGCCCAGTGTGCCATCGCTCGCGAAGCTCGAGATCGTCACCGAGTTCGGCGGAGGCCCGCCGTCGAGAAGATCGAAAGCCAGGTTCGCGATCGAGCCGGAAAGGCTCGAGGTGTTCACCGTAACCTGGATTGGTGATGCACAGACTCGGCCTGCGATAAGCACGCCCATCACGAACGACGTGCACAGGCACAAACCCCTGATACCCGGCATGCCCCACCCCCTTGGTCGAGTCCGGGCGTTGCTGCCCGGTACGACCTCTCCCCTGAACGACGCGCTAGCTAGAGCAAGAATTGTTCCGCAATCATACTACCATTAAATCAAGGGGCTATCCCGCGACCGTGAACAGTCTGTAAAGTCCGTCGACAGATCCTTGGTACGGACGCAGGCGCAACACCCTACCCGCAGGGGAGATAGCATAGCAGTTCTCGCTCAAGACGCCGCCATGCCTGCGAAATTTCGCTCGGACTCACCGTTGCCAATCGGCACTGTGACCTTTCTGTTCACGGATATCGAAGGCAGCACAACCTTGTGGGAGCAATATCCTGACGCGATGAGGGTGGCGCTTGCGCGGCACGACGGGTTGTTGCGTGATGCGATCGAGTCGGCAGACGGGCACATCATCAAGACCACCGGTGATGGCATGCTCGCTGTTTTCAGTGCTGCTGCCGACGCTCTTGCGGCATGCCTTGGCGCGCAGCGCGCGTTGCAGGCCCCGGCGGAGCCTGGCCTTTGGGATCCTAGGCGACCCGCATCTGATATCGCACCCGCTACGCTCAGAGTACGGATGGGCTTGCACACTGGCGTGGCGGAGCTGCGGGATGGCGACTATTTCGGCGCGTCGTTGAATCGCGCGGCGCGCATCATGTCCGCCGCTCATGGCGAGCAGGTCCTGCTCTCTGCCGCCACGGCGGAAATGATCCGCGGACACCTGCCCGAAGGCGTCACGCTGCGGGAAATGGGCGAGCATCAACTGAAGGGCTTGCCTGGTCCCGAGCGCCTGCTGCAGATCGTTGCGCCGGACTTGCGGGCCGACTTTCCTCCGTTGGCATCACTCACTGGATACAGCCTGCCAGCCGAGCGCGACGCCTTCGTGGGCCGCGACGAGGCGTTGGCTGAACTAACCCGACGCCTAGATACCGGGGCGCGCCTCGTCTCGGTTCTGGGCTTGGGCGGCACTGGCAAGACGCGGCTGGTCACCCGGTTCGGGTGGAGTGCGCTCAGGAGCTTCCCGGGCGGCGTGTGGTTCTGCGATCTGTCGCAAGCGAGAAGTCTGGACGGTATCGTTTACGCCGTTGCTCAAGGGCTCGACGTGCCGTTGGGAAAAGACGACCCGGTGACCCAGCTCGGACACGCGATCGCGGGGCGCGGACAATGCCTGATGATCCTCGATAACTTCGAGCAGGTGACGCGCCACGCGGAGGAGACACTGGGTCGGTGGCTCAACCGGGCCAGCACCGCAAGGTTCCTCGTGACAACCCGGGAAGTGCTGGAATTGCCAGGAGAAGAAATCCTGGCGCTGTCGCCACTGGCACCGTCTGAAGCAGCTGCTCTGTTCATGCGCAGAGCTGAAGCGGCCAAGCCGGGTTTCCAACCGAGTGCCGAGGACCAGTCTGCGATCGCCCCGCTCATGAAGCTGCTCGAGGGTCTGCCGTTGGCGATTGAACTGGCGGCGGCGCGCGTGCGCGTGATGCCTCCACGGATGCTTCTCGCACGCATGAGCGAGCGGTTCAAGTTGTTATCGTCGGCGGGAGGCCGCCTAGGCCGGCAAGCGACGCTGCGCGCGGTGTTCGATTGGTCGTGGGACTTGCTATCGATGCCCGAAAAGGCCGCCCTTGCCCAGCTCTCGGTATTCGAGGGCGGATTCACACTCGAGGCAGTGGAGGCGGTTCTTGACCTCACCGCGTACGAGAACGCGCCTTGGCCGATCGACGCGCTGCAAACGCTGGTGCAAAAGTCCCTCGTCAGGCATGGGAGCGGCGATCGCTTCGATCTTCTCATGAGCGTGCAGGAGTACGCATCCGAGCACCTGCGCACCGCCGATCGCTACGCGGAGAGCGGGCCGGCGGCGATGCTGGCAGCGCAAGAACGACACGCCGCGTATTTCGCGGGGCTCGACCACAATGCGGTAGCCGCCGATTCCTTTGCCGATGTCGACAATTTCGTCGCGGCTTGTCGCCGGGCGGCGGCGCGGGGCGACGCCGAAGTGGCTGCCCACGTGCTCGAGGGTGCCTGGGCAGCGCTTAGCCTGCGTGGACCTTTCAAAGTCGGGTCCGATCTCGCGAGCGCCGTGCTCGCAACGCCCGGACTCAAAACAGCTGCCAGGGTGCACTGGATCGCGGGTCGCGCGCTGGCAGCCTCTGGAAAGGACTCCGACGCGCAGGGGCAGTTTGAGGCTTCGCTGGCGCAGGCACGCAGAGTCAGCGACCGCATCTCCGAGTGCCGTGCGCGGATCGACCTAGCCGCCCGCGACAGCCACGCGGGTCGTATGGATGCCGCCCGCGAGCACCTCGAGACGGCGCTGGTCATCGCTGCGGAAATGAAGGACTTCCCGTTGCAGAGCGACGCGCACGACGGTCTCGGCAAGGTTGAGGTCTTCCTCGGCCGAACCGGCGAGGCTCGCACTGAATTTGAGAAGGCGCTTGCATTGGCCCGGGAGGCGGGCGACCGGGAGCGCGAGGGGCGCATCCTTGCCAACCTGGGAGTCCTCCACTTCCATGCAGGAAGCATGGACGAGGCCCGGTCGCACGACGAGGCAGCTCTCGCCGTCGCCCAGGGGATCGCGAACCGGCAACTAGAGGGTAACGTGCGATGCAACCTAGGCCTGCTGCACCAGGTGCAGGGAAGATTTTCAGATGCGCTCGAACAACTCGAGGCGGCGCTGGCCGTGGCCCGAGACCTGGGGCACGCCCGCCTGGAGTGCATCGTGCTGTGCAACCTGGGAATGGTTTACGACAGCCTGGCCCGTTTCGACGAGGCACGTGATAGCTTCGAAGCCGCACTTGCCGTCGCTCGCGAACTGGGGGACCGGCACTCAGAGGGTCAGTTTCTGAGCTACCTCGGTCGCCTGCACGCCCGCCAGGCAAATTTCGATGAGGCCCGCCGCTGCCTTGATTCAAGCGAGACCTTATTGCGCGCCGTGTCCGATCGGACGAGTCTCGGCATCCTGCTCTGCAGTCGAGCCGAGACGGAGCAACTTGCCGTGTGCCCAGATGCTGCGCACGATGCGCTCGCGGCCGCTGAGCTCATCGCCGCGGAGGTCGGGGCAGGACCAGATTCCGAACTGGGTCTCGCACTCGCTCGCGTCCGGGGTCTTTGTCGGCTGCGAGGAACCGATGGTCGCGAATTCGAAGGAGGGGCAGAGTATCCTCGGGAAGCCGATACAGTCCCTGGCTTCTCCAAAACAAATGCGGCGGCGCCGTGAGCGCCGCCGCACGAGAAAGGTCCCCCGCCTGTGCCGTGCCAACCTTCATCTTGAACCTGGGTTCAAGAGGGTCGCCTGCCAGGGCCATTAGGCGCTTCCGCGTAGGGAGCGCACACCGGCCCGTTTATGGCGCGGCAACCTCGCTATCGTAGCATTGGTCCAAAGAGTATATGGCCAGCTCGAACACCGCAGGGGATAGGTTGCTTCGTTGCGACGACGATCAGAAAAGCTTGTCCTGCTCCGCCATCGCGCGATCGATCGCCGTCTGCATTGCGGAAATTCTACGCTGAAGGGACGCGCTGTCAAAACCCGCTGCGCCGCTCGGCGCCGGCGCACCGGAACGCGCGCGGAGCAGCTCGTGCGCGATGTTGAGCGCGGCCATCACCGCGATGCGCTCGGCGCCGGTGACCTTGCCCGACTCGCGGATCTCGTGCATGCGCCGATCCAGGAACTGCACCGCTTGCAGCAGCTCCTCGCGCTCGGATTCCTTGCACGCGACGCGATAGTCGTGGCCGAGGATCGAAACGTCGAGCATGATCGAACGGTCGTCCACAGGCATCGTCGCGAGGTCCGTTCAGTTGGTCGATTCGGGAAGCTGCTGAAGCAGCGAGTCGAGCCGTTCCGTGGCAGCGGACATCCGCGCAGCGAGCGCTCGCTGCTGCTCCTGCGCCCGGCCAAGCTCTCGCTTGAGCGAGTCGTTCTCGGCACGCAGCCGGTGATAGTCCGCGAGCAGCGTCGCGAGCTTCTGCTCCAATCCGCCGAGTACAGAATCCATGTTCGACTATAGGCGGAAGCTTCGCGGGCCGTCAACCCGTGGCGAGCGGCTCGTAGCGCACAGCAACGATCTCCAGCTGCTCCGTCCCGCCGGGCGTGCTGAGTGTCACCGTGTCGCCCTCGCGAGCTTTGATGAGTGCGCGTGCCATCGGCGAAACCCAGCTTATGTAGCCCCGCTCCGTGTCGATCTCGTCGATCCCGACGATGCTCACCGTGCGCTGCTCGCCGCGACTGTTGCCAACGGTCACGGTCGCTCCAAAGAAGACCTGCTCGGCACTGTCTTCGTCGCGGCGCGCGAGCGGATCGACGACCTCGGCGTTGTCCAAGCGTCGGATGAGAAAGCGTATGCGGCGATCGATCTCTCGCAGACGCTTCTTGCCGTAGATGTAGTCGCCGTTTTCCGACCGATCGCCATTGCCCGCCGCCCAGGCGACGGTAGCGACAACCTCGGGCCGCTCCCGGTCGACCAGCTGCGTCAGCTCGGCCTTGAGGCGAGCGAATCCACCCGGAGTCATGTAGTTGCGCGTACCGGCCGGGATGGGGGAGGGCGCGTCGAGCTCGTCGTCGAGCTCGACGTCCTGCTCGCGCGTGAATGCCTTGTTCACTTTCGTTCGACCGCAGCGGTGCGCGCGTCGTTCGCGTGGAGTGCGGATGTGCAAATAATTATAGGCCTCTCCGCGCCGCAGGATTGTTCATCCAGGGCCCCGCTTTCACGCTGGCCCGACCGCACAGCTATCGCGCGGCCAGCCAACGCTCGAGGTCGCGCTTGAGCTTGCGCTTGTCCGTCTCTCGCGTGTACATCATGTGGCCGGCATCGAAATAGTGGTGCTGTACGCGCGGCAGGATCTCGGGCGGGACGTCGAGCTGCGCCAGCGACCAGTCGGTCGCGCTGTACGGTGTTCCGAGATCGTAGTGACCACTCGCGACGAGCACCCGCAAGTGCGGGTTGCGCCGCAACGCGCGGGAGAGGTCCGGGCTCGTGCAGGCAAAGCCGTTGCCCTTCTCCTCGCCCCGGTTCCAGTTCCACTGCTTGTGCGCATCCATCGACAGGACTTCGTAGCGATCGCGGATGTCGACGCCGAGCTGCTCGCTCATGTAGGCGTGTGCCGCCATCGTATAGGGCGCGGCAATGGCCTCGATCCCCGGGTCGAACTCCCAGTTGCGGGTACGGCTGGCAGCCATGGGCCCGGTGACGCGCGCCTCGAGCCGCCCGACGATCCGACCCTGGGCCCGCAAGAGCTCGAAGAAGAAGGTCGAATCGCTGATGCGGAGGTTCTTCTCGTCCACGAGAGGGCGGGCGAGGCCGGTGAGCTCCGCGACGCGGTTCACGATACGCCGGCGCTTTGCTTCCGAGAGTCGCGCTCCAGCGTGCAGCGCGCCGACGTAGTCCTCGATCACAAAGCTTTCCGCGGCCGCGCGTGCCGCAGCCGGCGACGCGGCGAGCGTCCCGCGCAGCTTGCCGTGATACTGCGCGACAGACGCGAATCCCGGAAGGAACAGCGCGTAGGGCAGGTCGTTGCGCGGCGTGAAGACGATGCTCTGCAGATCCATCGCACAGGAAACCAGGACGAGTCCCGACAGCGCCACGCCCAGCTCCTGCAGCTTGTCGGCCAGCGCCGCCCCGCGAGTCGTTCCGTAGCTTTCTCCGGCGACATAGAGCGGCGAGCTCCAGCGGCGATGGCGCCCGAGCCACGCGCGGATGCACTCCGAGAGCGCATCGACGTCGCCGTCCACGCTCAACATCTTCTTGCGTGCCTCCTCGCTCGCCGTGATCGAGTAGCCGGTGTGCGGCGGGTCGATGAAGACGAGATCGAAGTGCTCGAACCAGGAATCGTCGTTGTCGATCACGGCATAGGGGGGCGCCGGCATCGTGCCGTCCTCGCGGATCTCGACCCGCTTGGGACCCACCGCGCCGAGGTGCAGCCAGATCGACGAGGAGCCCGGCCCGCCGTTGAAGACAAAGCACACGGGACGCTTGCTCGGCTCGACCTCCTCCAGGAGGTACGACGTCGTGAATATCGCCGCCTCGGGCTCGCCGCGCTTCTCGTCGAGCCCCCCCGCGGCCACCGGGACGAACGCCGCCTCCGCTCGGTACCTGAGCTTGCGTCCGTTCAATCCGATGCTCCCCGTGCTCCGGTAAGGATCCTTCGCAAGAAGCTTGTCGACTTTCTCGCGCAAGCGTTTCTTGGCCTCTTCGGCCGGCGCGGCAGGAGTGGCTGCGGGTGTTGGCTCGGTCATGGCTGGGATATCGGTGGCCCGGTCGCGGAAAAGCGCGATTCTAACCCGCGCGAACCACCGTTAATGCCGCAGGTTTTCCCGTGCCGTGTCGAGCGCCGCACAAAGTTGCGCAAGCCCGTCGACAAAACGCGGGCCGGCACGGTGGAGCAGATCGGCATCGACTACGAACAGGTTCCCGTGCGCGACGGCCGGCAGATCGCGCCAGCGGTTCCATTCGTCCAGCCATGCCGGGCGCACCGCACGGTCGGTCCCGGCCACGATCGCGGCCGGCGCCGCCGCCAGAACGGCCTCGACGCTAACCTCCAGCGCGGGGAGCTGCGTGGAGGCGAAAACATTGCGGCCACCGCAGAGATCGAGCGCCGCGCTGATGAGATGCCTGCCGCCGATCGTATAGAGCGGCTTGTTCCAGATCTCGTAGAACACCGCGAGCGGCGCTCCCGACTTTCGGGATTCGCGCGCCACCAGCGCCGCGAGGCGCGCGCGGAACCGGGCCGCTGCGTCCGTAGCGATGGAATCGCTTCCCGTCAATTTTCCGAGTCGTTCGATGTCGGTTGCGATCTCCTCCGGTGTGCGCGGGTCGGAGATGAAGACCGCGATGCCGAGCTCGCGCAGACGCTCGGTCTGCGCGGGCGCGAGGTATGGCCACGCGACGGCGAGGTCCGGCTTGAGCGCGAGGATGCGCTCGAGGTCGAGACCGTTCGCGTCGCCGACGCGTGGGAGCCGCGCAGCCTCCGGCGGCCAGTCTGCCGGGTCGAGCACGCCCACCACGCTTGCGCCCGCGCCGGCGGCGAAGAGAAGCTCCGTCGTATGCGGCGCGAGGCTCACGATACGATGCGCCGGGGCGGCGAGCATCACGCGTGCGCCGGTGGCGTCCGTCGCTTCCACCGGCACCGCGAGCGCCCCGCCAGTACAGGCCGCCGCGACGAGCGCCGTCGCAAAGGCCGATAGGAGACGCCTCTTCATTCAGTACCGATAGCGCAGGCCCGCGAACAGATTGGCGCCCGCCGTGTTGTAGTCGGCTGCCAGTTCGTAATGCTTGTCGAAGGCGTTGCCGAGGAGAGCATAGGCGCTCAAGTTTGGCGAAAGAGCGTATTCCGCGTTGAGGCTCACGATCGCGTACCCGCCCATGCGCCGCGTGTTGCTCGCATCATCGTAGCGCGTGGACGCGACGGCGAGCTGCACTCCGAGCTGGAGCGGACCGAGCGCCTGCGTGGCTTCGAGCGCGCCGTAACGGCGCGCCCGCCGCGGCAGCAGATTGCCGGTGGCATCGTCGTAAGGTCGCGCGAAATCCATGCTCGCTTTGAAGGTGGTGGCGGAGAACACGGCCTGGAACTCCAGGGTCACGCCCTCCAGAGTCGCGCTGGCGACGTTCTGCGGCGCGCAGTTGAACTGCGCGTCGCACTCGAAGACGATAAGATTCTGGACCCGATTCCGGTAGGCCACCACGCCGGCGTTGATCTCGGATCCGGTATAGCGCAGCGCCGCCTCGAAATTGCGCGCCGTCTCCGGCTGCAGATCCGGGTTCGAGAATCCGGGGTAGTAGAGATCGTTGAAGGTTGGCGCCTTGAACCCGGTGCCGTAGCTTGCGCTCACGCGCGTCTTGGGAAACAGCGTATAGGCGTAGGCGATTGCGCCGGAGGTCTGTCCGCCGTATTGCGAGCTCTGGTCGTGGCGAAGGTTGGCTTGCAGGGCATGGGGTCCTTCGTACAACTGGTAGACGCCGACGACGGCATTGGTGTTGCGCGAGGTCAGCGCAAAGCCCGCATCAGTGTCGAGCCGCTCCTCGCGCCGCACGGCAGCGAGCGAGAGCGAGCCGAGCGGCAACGTGAAGCTGTTCTGCCAGAGATACTGGCGCTGCAGCGTGTCGAAGCGCCCCGGCCCGAAGGCCGTCTGCGAAGTGCTGTCGTCGCGCGAGGCGCCCGCCTCCAGCGTGCTAGTCCAGAAAGACGTCAGTCGATTGTTGCTCGCGATCGCGTAGCTCTCGAGATCGGTGAGCGTGCGGTCGTCGAAACTCGGTCCGGCGTCGAACTGCGTGTTAAGCCGGCTCTTGAAGAACTGCGCCGAGAGCTTCTGGTCCGGTGCGAACTCGTAGGCGAGGCTTGCGCTGCCGTTGTCGTTGGTGTAGCCGTCGCGGTCGGGGTTGTAGCTGAAGTTGACCGGATTCCAGATCGCGTTGAAGCCCGCGCTCTGCCGATGCCCGGCCTGCAGCGCGAACCTCCACGCGCCGGCGGCACCCGACGCGCCGCCTGTGAAGAGGCTGGTGGCGTACGTGCCGTAACCGGCGTTCGCATTCGCAGCCAGCCCGGCGCCGCCGCGGCGCGTGAACACCTGGATGACTCCGCCGATCGCGTCCGTTCCGTACAGGCTCGCGGCGGGACCGCGCAAGATCTCGATATGATCGATCTGATCGAGCGGAATCGCCTCGAGGGGAGAAGTGCCGGTGCTCGAAGAGCTCACACGCAGGCCGTCGACCAGCACGAGCGTCTGATTGCTGTTCGCGCTGCGCAGGAAGGCGCCGGTGGTCGAGCCGGGCGGACCGCTCACGACGATCTGCACCCCCGGCTGGCGCTGCAGCAGCTCGGCGAGACTTTGCGCCCCTGCGCGCACAATTTCGTCCGGCCCAATGTAGGTCACATCGGCGATCAGCTCCTGGAGGGACTGCGGCGAGCGCGTTGCCGTCACGAAGATCGGGTCAAGCACGGACGCCGGCGAGGGAGCCTGCGCACCGCCCGTCGCGGCGTGCGACAGCGCGAGAGCGCCGAGCAAAGCGCTGGTTTGCAAGCGAGAGAAAGCAGCCATGGAAGCTCTCCGCGTTACCGTGCATCCCCGCACGGAGGTCACTTCGAACGCCATTCCGGCGGCGCGCGCCGCTGCGCCTCGGTTGCAGGCCGGTCTCCGGACTCGTCAGCGGGGCGCGGATCGCGCCGGGGCCGCTCGCCTTCCCATCCGTGGCGGACAGTGGCGTCGAGAGCGGCCCTCGCTGACCTACCGTTGCGGGGGCAGTGCCGGATTGACCGCGAGCGTTCCCGCGGCGCACCGGCTTCCCGTTTGACCCGTCGCGCATCGACCGCGCGCGGCGGGCACCTGCTGCGGCGGATTATAGCTTTGCGCCGGGCCGCAGGGTCCGGGCGTAAGGCAGCGCAACGCATCGCCCTCGCGCTCCGCCTGCAGGGGCGCTCCTGCTATAATTTCCGCCCTTTTTTCGATTGCTCGGCCGCGCCTGCGTGCCGCGCCAAGTGACCCGCAAGCTTCACATCCGCAGTTTTGGTTGCCAGATGAACGAGTACGACTCGGCGAAGATGGCCGACGTGCTCCACGAAGCAGAGGGACTCGAGGCAACCGATCGTCCCGAACTCGCGGACGTCATCCTGTTCAATACCTGCTCGGTGCGTGAGAAGGCGCAGCAGCGGGTGTTTCACGACCTGGGACGCGTACGCGCGCTCAAGAAAGCCAACCCCGAACTCATCATCGGCGTGGGCGGGTGCGTGGCAAGCCAGGAAGGCGCGGCGATCGTGCGCCGGGCGCCATACGTCGACATCGTGTTCGGACCGCAGACGCTGCATCGGCTGCCTGATCTCATCGCTCGGCGGCGCGAGACCGGACGTCCCCAGGTCGACGTCTCTTTTCCCGCAATCGAGAAGTTCGACAATCTGCCGCCGCCGCGCGTCGAGGGCGCGAGCGCCTTCGTCTCCATCATGGAAGGCTGCAGCAAGTACTGCAGCTTCTGCGTCGTTCCGTACACGCGCGGCGACGAGGTCTCGCGTTCGTTCGAGGACGTTCTGACGGAGGTGGCGGACCTCGCCGACCAGGGCGTGAAGGAGGTCACGCTGCTCGGCCAGAACGTCAACGCCTACCGGAGCGTCCTCGGCTCCGGCGAAGACGCCGACCTCGCGACACTCGTCGAGTATCTCGCCGAGGTTCCCGGGCTGGAGCGCATCCGGTTCACCACGTCGCACCCGAAGGAGATGAGTGCCCGGCTGATCGCCGCATTCGAGACCGTGCCCAAGCTTGTCTCGCAGCTCCATCTCCCGGTGCAATCGGGCTCCGACCGCGTGCTCGCCGCCATGAAGCGCGGCTACACGGCGCTCGAGTACAAGGCCATCGTGCGCCGCCTGCGCGCGGCGCGTCCGCAGGTGTCGCTGTCCTCGGACTTCATCGTGGGCTTCCCCGGCGAAACCGAGCGCGACTTCGAGCAGACCATGAAACTCGTCGCGGATATCGTCTTCGACGGAGCGTTCAGCTTCGTCTTCAGTGCGCGCCCGGGAACGCCCGCGGCGGAGCTGCCGGAACAGGTTCCGAGCGCCGTCGCGCAGTCGCGCCTCGAGCGACTGCAGGCGCTGCTCGACGCGCAATACAAGTCTTACAGCGAGCGCATGGTCGGCGGCGTCGAGAGAGCTCTGGTCACGGGGCCTGCAGCACGGGGCGTCGGTGAGCTCGCTGCCCGGACGGAGAACAATCGCGTGGTCAACTTTCCGGGCGATGCCACGCTCAACGGGCGCTACGTCGAGGTGCGCATTACTGCCGCGCAGCCGCACTCGCTGCGGGGTGAACTACTGAACAGCTAGATTGACTTCGCTGGCGCCGCGTCGCATGACGCTTCGCCCAAGGACACTGAGGTATCCAAAAAATGCTCGACCGATCCCGCTTCCCAGCGTCAGGATATCCCCGCCGGCAGCTTGGCGCCGCCATCGCCGCAAGCTTGATTTGTGCAGGTTGCGCGACAGTCCAGGATCCCAAGGCTCCCGAAACGGCGGCTGCGCAGGCGGCTGCCGCGACCGCCGTTCAAGCGAGTGCAACGCCCGCCCCGAACCAGGCTGCGCCGGGTGCCGCACCGCCGGCAAGCGCCCCAACGGTCGCCGCAGCGGCGGCGGCCGCAACCGCAGCGGCAAGCGCCGCGCAGTCCGCCAAACCCTTTGCCGACGTGATCAAGGACGCCAAAGAGCATCCGGGCATGTTTACCCTGTGGACCAAGGACGACAAGGTCTGGATCGAGCTCAAGCCCGAGCAGTTCGACAAGCCATACTTCTTCTCGGTGAATCTGAGCCGCGGCCTCGGCGAGAAGTTCATCTTCGGCGGCCTCATGGGCACGAGCCATGTGGTCGAGTTCCACAAGATCGGCACCAACGTGCAACTGCTGGCCAAAAACGTCGAGTACTTCGCGAGCTCCGGCAAGCCGCAGGAGCGCGCGGTGGCCGAAGCCTTCAGCGACAGCCTGCTCGCCGCCGCGCCACTTGCGAGCCAGCCGCACCCCGAGCGCAAGAGTGTTCTTGTCGAAGCGAACGCGCTGCTGCTCGCCGACATCCCGGGAGCCAATGGCCTGCTCGAGAGAACCTATCGCCAGTCCTACAGCTTCGATCCACGCAACTCCAGCATCAGCAAGAGCCGGGCGACCGCTGATCTGGACGCCTTCGAAGTCAGCGCGCATTACTCTCTCGCCCGGGTGTCCCAGCCGCCCGTAGTGCCCGGCTCCAGTCCGTACACGCAGCCGCCGGCGACCATCCCGGACACCCGGAGCTTGTTCCTCGGCTTCTACTACAACTTCGCTGCGCTGCCTGAAGTGCCGATGCATCCGAGGAAAGCCGACGACCGGGTCGGCTACTTCACGGCCGCGCGGTACGACTTCGCCGACGACAACAAGCTCTCGCCGCGCGTGAACTACATCCGGCGCTGGAGGCTGGAGAAGAAAGACCCGGCGGCTGAGCTCTCCGAACCGAAGCAGCCGATCGTCTTCTGGCTCGATCGCAACATTCCGGAAAAATACCGCCCCACCATCATTGCCGGCGTGCTCGAATGGAACAAAGCGTTCGAGAAAATCGGTTTCAAGAACGCGGTCGAGGCACGCATCCAGCCGGACGACGCCGACTTCGATACGCTCGACGTGCGGCATGCGTCGATCCGCTGGATGATCACCGCGCGGCCGATTTTCGGGGGTATCGGGCCTTCGCAGGTCGATCCGCGGACTGGCGAGATTCTTGACGCGGACATCGGCATCGATCCCGTGCGTCTTCGCAACCGTCGTTATCTGCGCGTCGAGCAGATCTCTGACCCGTCGACGGTGCCGGGCCTGCCCAATCACCCCGAGCTTCTCTGCCAGATGGCCGAGTTTGCGGCGCAGGAGCTCGACTTCGCGCTCGACGTTCTGGAGGCGCGCGGAGAAATCGAGCCGGACAGTCCGGAAGCCGAGCAGTTCGTCCTTGACGATCTCAAGGAAGTGGTGATGCACGAGGTGGGGCACACGCTCGGGCTGCGCCACAATTTCCGCGCTTCGATGATCTACAATCAGAGCCAGCTGGACGATCCGGTCTTCACGGCCGCGAACGGCATCGCCGGGTCCGTAATGGAATACAACGCCGTGAATCTCGCCCTCAAGGGGGAACGCCAAGGCAGCTACGGGATGAAGACCATCGGACCGTACGACTACTGGGCGATCGAGTATGGCTACCGAGATCTGCCGCCCGACCAGGAGGAGGACGAACTCAAGCGGATCGCAGCCAGAAGCAACGAGCCGCTGCTTGCCTACGCTACGGACGACGACGCCGCCTTCTCGATCGATCCCGAGGTCAATCAGGGCGATATCGGCAACGATCCCCTCGAGTTCGCGCGGCGCAGATTCATCCTCGTGCAGGAGATGTGGGGCCGCTGGCAATCGAGAACGCTCAAGCCGGGTGAGAGTTACGTGGTCTACCGTCGAATTGTCGAACGCGGGCTGGTCGCCATGACGGGCGCAACGACCAATGTGGCGAAATACATCGGCGGCGTGACGACTCTGCGTGACCATGCAGGAAGTCCCCGCGCGCCGCTTACACCGATCGATCCCGCGAGGCAGAAGGCCGCGCTCAAGATCATCGCCGACGGGTTGTTCTCCGCCGACAGCTTCCGCTTCAAACCCGAATTCATGCGGCGCGTCCAGGTCGATTGGCTCGATCGCAACGACATCTACGACGTTGGCCTCTCGACGCCCGGGGTCGATTACTCGCTCGCCACGCAGGTGCTCAATGCACAACGAAAAGTACTAAACCAGCTCATGAGCGAGTCCGTCGCGCAAAGAATCCTCGACAGCGAGGTAAAGCTAGACGATCCGCGCAAGGGACTGCGTCTTGCCGACGTATACGAGACGCTGCAGGTGGCGATATGGAGCGAGCTGCGCACCGGACGCGACATCTCGCCGCTAAGACGCAACCTTCAGCGAGAGTACGTCGGCCGCGTGGCCGGGGCGCTCGTCAAGCCGAGCGCATCGATGCCCGCCGACGCGCGGGCGCTGCTGCGCGACGAAGCGAAGACGCTCCGGCGCGAGATAGCCGCTGCACAGGCCAATGGCGGTTACTCGAAGGAGGCGCGAGCGCATCTTGCCGAGATGCTGGCACAGCTCGACGAAGCGCTGAAAGCACCGATCATTCGGCAGGGCTTCTGACGGGCACCGGGTTTCGCGCAGAGCCCTCTCGAGCCATCGCATGAGCATCACGCGCCCGCAGGCGACCGTCGTCTCGCTCTCGCCGCTCGACAACCGCACGCTGGCGAACCTCTGCGGGCCGCTGGACGCGAATCTGCGTCAGATCGAGGCAGCTTACGATGTGGCCATTTCCAGGCGAGGCGCGAGCTTCACCGTGCGCGGAGCACGAGCGCAAAGCGAAGCGGCCTCGGTCGCGCTGCAGCGTTTCTACGCGCAGGCGGGCGAGCCGCTCACGCTCGACGACATCCAGCTCGGGCTGATCGAGCTTGGCGCTCAGCGCGCTGGCGCTCCGCCCGCAGAGGAGCAGGCGAGCGGCGAGGGGCCGCTGCTGCGCACGCGCCGCGCCGATCTGCATGGACGAACGCCGAACCAGATCGCCTACCTCAGGCATATCCAGGAGCACGACATCACGTTCGGCATCGGACCTGCCGGTACCGGCAAGACCTATCTTGCAGTGGCTTGCGCGGTCGATGCATTGGAGCGCGACGCGGTCAAGCGGCTCGTGCTCGTGCGGCCGGCCGTCGAGGCGGGCGAGCGCCTCGGCTTCCTCCCCGGCGATTTCGCGCAGAAAGTAGACCCGTATCTGCGTCCCCTGTACGACGCTCTCTACGACCTGATGGGCTTCGACAAGACAGCCAAGTCTTTCGAGCGCAACACCATCGAGATCGCGCCTCTCGCCTACATGCGGGGGCGCACGCTTAACCATTCGTTCATCATTCTCGACGAAGCGCAGAACACGACTCCGGAGCAGATGAAGATGTTCCTCACCCGCATCGGCTTCGGCACCAAGACGGTGATCACCGGGGATGTCACGCAGATCGATCTCGCGCGGGGGCAGAAGAGCGGATTGATCGAGGCGCGCCGCGTGCTCGCCGACGTGCGCGGAATCGCCTTTACGGATTTCACCAGCGCGGATGTCGTGCGTCATCCGCTGGTCCAGAAGATCATCAGCGCGTACGAGAAGCACACCCGCAGCGAGCGCATCGACGCGCCTGGCTCCGACCGTCAAGGCAGGCGCTGAGCGGCGCTCGCGTGATGAAGACCCGGCGCCCGCGGCTGTCGTTGGCGGTGCAGTATGGCGTTCAAGACGATGCTCTTCCGAAGCGCGCATCGCTGCGTCGCTGGGTGCGCGCCGCGATCGTGCGCGACGCCGCGGTCACTCTGCGCTTCGTCGATGAGAGCGAAGGGCGCGCGCTCAACCACCGTTACCGCCAGCGTGACCGCGCCACCAACGTGCTCGCGTTCGTGTACCATGAGAGGTCTGGCGCGCGACGCATCGATGGCGACATCGTGCTCTGCGTTCCCGTCATGCGCCGCGAAGCCGAGGAGCAGGGCAAGTTGCTGACGGCCCATAGCGCACACCTCGTGGTGCACGCCATCCTGCACCTCCAGGGTTACGACCACACGCGAGCCGTGGACGCAGCCCGCATGGAGGCGCGCGAAGCGGCGATCCTCGCGCGACTGGGGTTCCCCGACCCGTACCGTGCCTCCGTCCCCCGTCCGCGTCGCCGGCGAGGCACCGGCCGATGAGCCACAACGCGACCGACGGGCGCTCGCCGCGGCCGAGGTTGCTCGACCGGCTGTCCGCGTTCCTGATCCGCGAGCCCGAGGATCGTGAACAACTCCTCGCGGTGCTTCACGGCGCGTACGAGCACCGTCTTCTCGACGCCGACGCGCTTTCGATCATTGAGGGCGCGTTACAGGTCTCCGAGATTACGGTCCGCGATGTCATGATTCCGCGAGCGCAGATGGACGTCGTTTCGATCGACGACGATCCGGCGCAGTTCATTCCGTTCGTCCTCGAAACGCGGCACTCGCGTTTTCCGGTGATCGGTGAGAACAAGGACGACGTCGTCGGGATTCTTCTCGCCAAGGAGCTGCTGAATTACTACGCGAGCCCCGAGTCGTTCAATCTGCGCGACACGCTGCGGCCGGCCGTGTTCGTGCCGGAATCCAAGCGGCTCAACGTCCTCCTGCGCGATTTCCGCGCCAACCGGAACCACATCGCGATTGTTGTCGACGAGTACGGCGGCGTGTCGGGGCTGGTGACGATCGAGGACGTGCTCGAGCAGATCGTGGGGGACATCGAAGACGAGTACGATTTCGACGAGGCGCAGGACAACATCATCCCGGAGGCGAACGGCCGCTTCCGGGTCAAGGCGCAGACGGAGATCACCGACTTCAACCGGGCACTGCAGGCGCAGTTCGCGCATGAGGAATTCCAGACCGTCGGAGGGCTCGTGCTGCAGGCCTTCGGCCGGCTGCCGAAGCGCGGCGAGGCGACCACGATCGAGAACTTCCGCTTTCGCATCCTGCGCGCCGACAGTCGCCGCATTTACACGCTCGAGGTCGAGCGCCTGGTGCCCACGCCCGAGGAAGAACCCGTCTCAGGCGCTGCCTGATGCGCCTTCCGCTCTCGGCTGGCGCGTCGCTGCTGCTTGGTGTCGCGACCGTTTTCGGATTCGCGCCGTTCGGCTTTTCCACCTTGCCCGTGCTGACAGTGGCGGCGCTGCTTCTTCTCTGGCGCGCCTGCGCCTCGGCGCGTGAAGCGGCGTGGATCGGGTTCGCCTTCGGGGTGGGGTTGTTCGGGACGGGCGCATCCTGGGTCTACATCGCGCTCGCCATGTTCGGCGGCATGGAGGGCGTCCTCGCGGGGGTGGCCACTGCCGCCTTTTGCGCCTACCTCGCGCTGTTCCCCGCGGCGGTCGGCTGGGCCAGCGCGCGGCTCGCACCCGTCGGGTCGGGCGCCCGACTCGCCGTTGCCGCCGCGCTCTGGACGATCGCCGAATGGCTGCGCAGCTGGCTGCTCTCCGGCTTTCCCAGGCTTTCCGTCGGGTATGCGCAAGTGCAGGCGCCGCTGGCCGGTTACGCGCCGATGGGTGGGGTGTTTCTCGTCGGCCTCGCGGTCGCGGCATCGGCGGCGCTGCTCGCCCATGGCGTCGCGAGCGCGATGCTGCGCCGCGGGCGGTCGTCGCTCATCGCCGTGGCCGGCCTTCTCGTGATATGGATCGTCGGCGCGGCATTGCGAACCGTCGAGTGGAGCACTCCCGCGGGGAATCCCGTGTCGGTGAGCCTAGTGCAGGGAAACGTCCCACAGGACGTGAAATTCGAAGCGGCTTACCGCGACGAGACGCTCGAGACCTATGCCGCGCTCGTCGC